>Ga0316222_1000256_pt1 | contig 85439 bp, 91 predicted proteins | sample TBH18011metaG_FD_206008 | JGI IMG/M metagenome (GOLD analysis project Ga0316222, IMG submission 206008) | Freshwater microbial communities from Trout Bog Lake, Wisconsin, USA - TBH18011 | ecosystem: Environmental > Aquatic > Freshwater > Lake > Hypolimnion/Profundal zone | place: USA: Wisconsin...
CGGGGCGGCCCGGGTGACCGGGCCGCCCGCCAGCTTTTGCCATCCATTTTTTTAACCAACGGCGGGCAACCGCCCCAAGGAAAGAGCCAACATGAAATATTTACCCTCTGCGGTACAGCAAGCGGACCTGGACATCGCCGAAGCGCCTTATCTGGGCGGCGAGTTCGCGGTCTACCTTTCGCGCGTGCCGTCGTATCACATCGGGCAGGTGCTGCTGACGGCATCCGGCACCGGCAACAACGCCAATGCGACGTACACGCCGAGCCTGGCGGTGGCGATCAAGGCCGGCGGGGCGGATCTCCAGCTGGTGGCGGATTCGGAACTGCTGAGTCCGTCCGGCCCCTGCACGGTGGTCTTCAACGTGCTGAACGACAGCAACACGGCGACCACGCTGACGTTCACGTTCACGCCCCCGGCGCGGGCGGCGGACCAGGACTACAACTTCAGCCGCGGATACGCGGTGGACGGGACGCTGGCGGCGGGCACGAAAGTGACGTCGGTGACGGGCCTGCAATCGGTCACGAACGGGAACGAGAACGTGAAGCTGGGCCTGTACCAGCTGCCGGAGGCGGCGGACTACGTGCTGGTGGGCTGCACCACCGAGAAGAAGTTCAACACGAAGTCGCGCAAGCCGGTGGGCATCGACTGCGGCATGGAGGCGGACGCCTTCGTGAAGCGCGGCAAGACCGGCAAGGGCCAGCTGACGATCGACAGCAAGTTCGGCGGCATGGCGGACCGGCTCTCGCGCTTCGACGGCGCGAAGACGACGGCGATGCTGGTCGGCATCAAGGACGGGCAGGTGACGACGGACCGGCTGGTGTTCGTGCAATACATCCCGGGCGTGGAAGTGAGCCTGCCGGACGGCGACGGCGAAGCGATGGAGAACGCGGCCTCGGGCGTGTTCGTGGATCACCTGTTCTTCGTGGCTCCCTGAGCTAGAAGCTAAGATCCAGGAGTTAGGAGTTAGAATCAATCGGCCCCGGGGGCAAGCGCCTCCGGGGCGGAATTAAATCGTGGGGTGGAGCAGCCTGGCTAGCTCGTCCGGCTCATAACCGGAAGGTCGTTGGTTCGAATCCAACCCCCGCAACCATCTCGGACGGCAGCCCCGCGGGGGCCGGTCCATCCGGAATCGGCCTGGCCGACGGTAATCAATCCGCTTGGCCAGCCCATCTTTTCAAGAAGATAGAAGTTAGAAGTCAGCCGTTGCACCAACCATGAAACCATTTCTGACCATCGCAGTCCTGCTGGCGGCCTTCACGGCGGCGGCGCTGACCAACCCCGTCAATAACGGCGTGCTGACGACGCCGTTGAACGCGAACGGCCAGGCGATCACGAATGTGACGAGGCTGGTGACGACGGACGGGGTGGACCTGGTGCCGCTGGCGCGGGTCGCGGCACCGGCGGCCACCGTGACAAACTTTTCTATCGCCAATCTTTCCGGCGCCGGCTACGCCGCAGCGAACGGCCAATATGGAAACTTTGACTGGAATGACATCGTCAATGGCAACTGTACCGCCCCGAATGGCAACCTCTATATCATTGGAGGGGGGGCCACCAATAACAGCGTGGCGCTTACCACCAATATACTGGAGATTGACGATTACTCCGGCGGCGGCGTGAACATTTATTACGCCACCAACTTTTCCACCAACGCTGCGCAGATCGTATGGTTCGCGGCCGCCACCAATTATCTGCCGGTTCCGAGCAGCCTGCCGTTCACCTTCACCAATCTGGTCATCGGTCTGGGGCCCGTGCCGGTAGCCCAAGTCAGCACGCAAATCCAGTCGGCGATATTGACTGGGGGCACGAATCTGGAGGCGGCACTGGCCGGTTTAAATCACCCGCCGGCATTTTCCGGAGCCGGTCTGACAAACCTTCCCTCTTCCGGCCCGGAGATCTGGGCGTACAACCGTCCGTATTTCATCATCTACGTCGCGCCGTATAACCTGAACACGGAGACGCAGGTGACCAACTGCATCAATACATTGGTGAAGATGCCGCAGTTTGCCAACCTGACGAATGCCGGGTTCGGCTGGATGATGCTGATGGACGTCAATGCATCCAACCGGCGCAACACCAATGGCGTACTCCAATGGAGTTATTACCTGTATCCCGATGGGCCCAGTTGGCTGACCCAGTATTGTGCTTCCAACGGCATTGAATCCGGTTTTGGAATCTATGGTGATACGACCGTTCACCTGCCGCCAGGTGACAACGGCGGCGTTTGTTCGGTATCCGGCGGCGGACAGAACAGTGTGGTTTTTTACGCAGACACAGGCCTGTCGTTCGGAACCAATTATTCTGACTGCACGTTGCCGGAACAAATCCCCGGTGATTTGGCCACCATATCCGGGTGGGGATTCGGCACCGTGATGGTGAACGATCTTGGTGCGGGGGTGACCTGGCAGCAACAGCAGCAGTTACAGGGCGAGGTGTCATCCGTCTGTGATTCCATCCGAAACATCGCCACCGGCCGGCCGATGGGGTTCATTGCCTTTGACACGCCTCCAAGCGGGACGTTTGGCCAAAGCATGGGCAATTACACGCGCACGTTGCACAGCGCCATCGTCTATGACCAGGCGCAGGGTGATGCGGAGACATTCCTGCGGACATATAGCCTGGATTACGCCGGGTGTCCGTCGGCTGCCAATGGGGCCTGGCAGGTAAATAATATTTTCAATTCCCCGGAGCCGCAGATGACCGTGTACGCGCTCATCAGCAGTTGGATTTGTCCGAGGTGGGGTTCGGCAGAGATCGACAATCTCACGAACGAGCCGTGTTTGACGATGGCAACCAACGCACTCTGGCAGGCGATTGAGCTGGATGCCGGTCACGCACTGCCGGCGTTGGTTCAGGATCTGGGCACCAACGGATCGGTCTGGACGAAGCCAATGGCCGGCGGCCGGTTTGCGGTGGGAATTTTTAACGGGGGAGGCAACGGATCGAATATCACGGTTAATCTGCCGACCTTGGCCCAGAGCGGTATGACCTATGCTGTCACGAATGTCTGGACCGGCGGCTATCTGGGAACATTTGGCAGCTCGCTGGTGGCAAGCAATCTGACTGCAAGGGGATCGAGTAACAGCGCGGCGCTGTGGTTGTGTACCCCCCGAACCGGGGGCATCACAGGAACATTCGCGCTGACGAACGGGACCAGCCTGTATGTGACCAACGGTTTAATCATGGCCAACCATTGAATTCATGAACATCCCCCAACCCATCCATGATCTGGCGGTGGCGCTCGGCAACGGCCCGGAAGTGTGGCTCATCCTGGTGGGCCTGAACTTCCTGGGGATTGTATTGCAAAAGACGCCGGTGCTGCCGAACCGGTTCAACCCGTTCATTCCGGTGCTGCTGTACATCATGGGCATCGTGCTGACGGTGCTGCTGGTGCCGACGACGATCTTTCCGGCGGGGCAGCGGCATCCGGCCGTGCTGCTGGGGATCATCGGGTTCCTGATCGGCTTCGCGGCGTGGTTCCTCCATGACGTCATCCTGCAATGGGTGCTGAAGAAATACTTTCCCGGCGGCGCGCCGGAAAATCCCAACGACCAAAACCAAAACAAACCATGAAAATGAAACTTGCCATCACCGCCTTCACGGCGGTCGCTCTCACCGCTTTGCTCACCCTCGCCGGCCCCGGCTGCGCGAGCAACTTGCCGTCCGCCGGCACGGTCACGGGCACGAATGCCGCCCCGGCCGCCGCGTCGACGGGTTTTATCCAGGTCAATGCCGCCGGCTTGCTGGTGGTGGGCGGGTTCACGGTGGACACGAACGAGGTCTACGACGCCATCCAGTCGGCGACGGAGCTGGGGGCGTCGCTGGCCGAACAGTCGGACACCAATAGCATCGCCTATTTCCGGGCGGTCTACACGGTGCTGCAGGTGGCGCTGGACAACGGCCAGTATGATCCGACGAACCTGACGGCGTCGCTGAACGCCATCTCGATCAACGAGGTGAAGGATTCGACGACCGTCAAGGCGGCGGTGACGGTGGGGCTGACGTTGTACAAAGGATTCTTCGGCAAGCTGGTGACGGCGGGTCTGACCGGGCCATCGGCGTCGCCGTACCTCGCCCCGGCGCTGGCGGCCCTGCGCGACGGCATCGGCAGCGTGCTGCCGGCCACCTAGTCACTGCGCTCACTGCGTGAGGGCCACCTAATCAACTGCCACCAAAGATTCATATGGATACCATTTCATCGATCTTCAAAGCCATTGCAGCCGTGTTCGGCTTTGCCACGCAACGGGATGCGGAGAAGAACACGGCGCCGGTGCAGGCGGCGGCGGCGGCGCAACGGGAACAGGACGAGCAGGCGGCCGAGGCGAAGGCCACGGCGCAACAGGACCTGACCAAATCCCGCGAAGAACTCGCCGAATGACTGCGTCATGGCCACCAGTCACTGCGTGACGGCCACCACTCACTGCCACCTGGCCACCCTTTAACAAAAGCCCTCAGAAGGCGAACCAAAAGCGAAAGAGAACGTATGCAAACGAACAAGACGATGTTGATGCCGGCGACGGCGAACGGCCACCTGAACCGCTGGTGGATCGTGCTGACGACCTTGCTGGCGATGGCGGTGCTGATGATCTTCGCCGCGGCCTGCACGGTGGTGCCGGTGACGCCGCACAGCAATCAGGCGTCGTTCGACGGCAATCACCAGGACAGCGGGTTGATCGCGTTCCAGGCGGACGGGTCGGCGGTGCTGACGGCGCACGCGCATGACCGGTATACGAACCTGCTGGCGGTCTACGGCAGCAGGCTGCAATTGCCGCCGAAGTATCCGGAGGAGGGGATGTTCCAGACGAACGGGACGTTCGCGGGTTACGGGACGAACGTGCCGGTGTGGATCATGGACGGCCAGCACCTGGACTATTTCAAGGCGATGAACCGTTGGCGGAAGGCGGTTCCGAACGCGCCGCCGGCGGCGACCAAGTAATCATCATGGCGGAAATCAAAATCACGGCGGGCAGCTCGATCCGGCTGCTGGCGCAACTGGGGGTGGACCTCACGGGCGCCGGGCCGGTGACGTTCGCGTTTGAGCCGGTGGCCCCGGTGTGCGGCGGCGGGGACGGCTTCACGCTGAATCTGGCGGCCCCGACGGTCCAGTCGCGGGCGGCGACGGTGACGGACGTGACGGCGGGAACGGTGAGCTACACGCTGACGGGGACGGACACGGCGGCGGCGGGCCATTACCGCGGGCAATTCACCTTCACCGATGCGACGGGGGCGGCGCAAATCTTTCCGGCGACGGGGTGGATCCATTTCACCGTCGAGGAGTTCGCGGCCCCGGTGGTGTTCTCGAACCTGTGCGACTTCTACGAGCCCATCCGGGCGATGGTGGGCGACTTCCGCCGGCCCTACCAGTACGAGGACCTGGCGCTGGCGGGGGTGGTGCGGTCGGTGATCCGGCTGGGGAAGGTGCCGCGGTTCGGCATCACGGCGGACGGGGTGCATATCTCGCCGGCCATCACGTCGGCGCATGACCTGGCGTTGCTGGTCTACAACGCGGCGAAGATCCTGGTGGGACCGAAGGTGCGCGGGGAAGGCTGGGGAGCGCGGGCCTTGAAGGTGCGGCGGAACGATCAACGGGAGTTCTGGCAGGAGTTGCAAAGCCTCTGCTATTACGAGGAGAACCCGGCGCAGATGGCCTCGTTCCAAAGCTATTATTCCTGGGTCAATTCGCTGGCGGGCATCAACGTCTGGGGGCTGATGACGGAGATGCGCGTGCAAGGGCCGGTGGCGACGGCGACGATCGGGACGGCGGGGATCACGGTGAACACAACTTAGTCCAAAGTCCAAGGTCCAAAGTCATGTTCAACAACGTCCTATTCACTTTGCTGGAGGCGCAGGTCACGCTGTACACGACCAACGCGGACGGCACGCTGGGCGCCCCCTTATGGAGCGGGCAGGTGGCGGAGCGGCTGGCGGTGCGGGAACGGTGGATCACGGTGGAGACGCGGCCGACGGGCATCCCCTACCCCGTCCAGAATCCGCTGGTGCCGCAGTTCACGGTGGAGATCGACCGGGTCTGGGCGCTGCCGCTGGGGCAGTTGAACGGGTTCAATCCGGACGCGGAGAACTACATCCTGGACGTGCTGTGGCAGGAGGGGCCGGTGTGGCATCGCCGCACCTTCTACGGGGTGACCATCAATGCGCGGTCGTTCGCTTCCCAGACCATCGAGACGGAGTTCGCGGACGGGCAGGAGTTCCAGGCGCAATATTTCATCCCGGCCAGCGGCAGCGGGTCGCCGCCCGGCCCGGTGCAGGCGACGCCGCTGACGGTTCAGTATGTGGACAACACGGGTTCGCTGGCGCTGTATGACTACACGCCGGACGCGGGCTTCACGGAGGTGACGGCGGGGCAGGCGGTTTCCCGGGCGGTGATCGCGAACGACGGGAGCAGCATCCAGTTCGCGGGGGCCGGCGCGCCGGTGCTGGTGACGACGGCGGCGGGGGTGACGGTGGCGCAACTGCAGGACGGCGTGCCGGCGACGCTGCCGCGGCTCGAGTTTTACGCGGGCAGCCAGCGGCTGGCGACAATCACGGCGACGGGGCTCTGGGCCCGGAATTTTCAGGATACGACGCTGCCGGCCGGCGGGTTCGGCCTGGAGTATGCGGATGCCGCGGTCGGGGCGATCGCGCCCGGGGTGACGGCGGCGCTGGCCTGGAACGCCCTGGCCTGAGACTTTTATGGATCTGAATGTGGGAGACATGCTGAACGAGATCGCGCGGGAGCTGTGTTTGAACGGCACGCCCATTATCCTGCAATGGAACACGGTGATCAACGGGGCGGTGCCGGACCCGACGGACGGCTCGGTGGATCCGGCGAACCTGGCGCCGCAGACGGTGACGCTGCCGGCGTTTGTGCATCAGGTGCAGGCGGCGGGGACGAGCACGGTGCGGCGGTTCAACGAGATCGAGGCGGGCGACGTGATCCTGGACTTCGCGGCGGATGCGCCGCTGGACGGGTTGCGCGACCTGGTGTTTTTAATCAGCGGGAAAGCGTATGTGGCCAAGGAGATCGGGGACAAGCTGGCGCAGAGCTGGGATGTGACGGTGCAGGGACAGCAACTGTTCCGCAGCGTGCTGGTGAAAGTGGCGGCGTGAAGGCATCGCCGCGGACGGGCCGTCATTCCGACGACGGAAGCTAACCCCGAAGTGGGAGTGTCCGGCCGGAACAACCGGATGCGACGGCGGCGGGGTGGCGGCCCGTCCGCGGCGGGCTGAAAGTTCGACCGAACCGGCGGGGGAGTGATGGTAGAGTCGGTTGATTGAACGTGACGAGCAACATTGACGGGGTGATTTACCGTTGCCAGCGCCATCCGCAAGACATCCGGAAGGCGCTGGCGGCGACGTTGCGGCCGGAGGAATGGGCGGAGGCGCTGCGGCGCGAGGCGAAGACGACGCTCTGGGCGATCGCGCGGCAGCCGGAATGGAGTTTTGTGGAATCATTCACGGCGACGGCGCTGGTCTTCGCGGCGCCGCTGCAAGCGGGGTTCGTGGCGCGCCTGACCAATCCCCTGCCCCCGGCGCTGGCGATCGAAGACTTCATGATGGCGCGCGGCCTGCAAACGCGGGCGCTCAAGGATGGCAGCGGGGCGACGCTCTTCTCGGATTTCCTGAACCAGTTCGACCAGCTGATGACGGACTGGGTGGCGACGGAGAAACACAAGGACAAACGGGACTGGGACAAGAGCGACGAGGAGATCGGCGCGTGGATCGGCCACCTGATGCTGACGCCGGACGGGCAGCTGAGCGCGACGCCGTCGGGTCCGGGCCGGGTGAGCGAGCAGGAAGCCAAGCGCCGGCTGCTGCCGTACATCGCGGATTACCTCGCGCGGCGGCAGGCGGCCAAGCGGCTGGACAGCGCGACGGCCAATGCGTGGCTGCGGGCGGTGCTGGCGGCGTGGAGCGCGCTGGTGCGGCGGGAATTCGGGCCGCGCTTCCGGAACCGGCTGCAGGCCTTGCGGCAGGAATTGCCGGTGTGACCAAGGAGAACCATGCCATCCCCCACCCCCCTCAACAAACCCAGCGTGGACGCCAACCTGGTCGAAACGACCGTGATGGATCTGTGGGAGGAATTCCTGAGCCGCTATTTCGACGCGGGCGCGCATGCGATCGGGGCGACGGCGGCCGCGGTGTTCCCGAAGGCGGAGCTGAATTTCCAGCAGAGCGCGGCGAGCCAGCCGCTGGACAAGGCACCGGCGAGCGGCGTGGCGATCACGCTGGTGTGGAATGAAGGCGGCGGCCGGGCCTGGCGGGTATGGGAGCCCATCCCGCAAGGCGAGCCGAACGCGGGGCAGCGGCAGGAGATCGTCTTCCAGAAGGTGAGCTGGAATTTCTGGGTGCGCGCGACCGGGGCGAATGCGCGGCGCAACGGCAAAACGGCGGCGGACCGGCTGTTTGGCGTGCTGGGCAACAGCGCGGAGACGCGGGTGCTGGCGCAGGCGGGCATCCAGCGCGTGCGGCCGCAACCGCCGCGGGCGGTGCAGGACGGCGATTACTCGCTGCGGCTGGTGTGCGTGGCGGCGACGCTGCGCTACCCGGTGTTATCGCAAATCACGGCGACGCCGTGAACCTGATTTTGGAACGGCAGGCAAGGCCGGACCGGAACACAAACCAACCAATGAGCAAGAACGAAAAGAAAAGCATCACCAGCCTGAAGGACCTGCGGGCGGCGCTGGACGCGCCGCTGACCTGCGCGTTCGCGGTGGACGGGCTGCCGGTGCAGCTGAAGGTGCGCCGGATCACGTCGCAGATCGACGAGCAGCGGCGCGCGGTCGTGCGGGCCGTCACGCCGCCGTATGTGCGGGAGCGGAACGATTACGACATGCTGAGCCCGCAATACCGGGCGGCGCTGACGGTGGCGGAAGACCAGGCGCGTTCGCTGGTGGTCTACCACTGCTGCCCGGAGGTGGCGGCGGCGAATCCGGGGCTGACGGACCCGGCGGCCATCCATAACCACGTGCGGGGCCTGCTGCCGCCGATGATCCAGGAAATGATCGCGCTGACCGCCCTCGCCGGCGGATTGGAAGCGGAGGTGAATGCGAAGGCAAATTTTACCTCCACACCCGGCTCGGCAAGCTGAGCGGGTGGAAACCGAAACCGGACAAGGACGACCCGCCGGACCTGCCGGGCTATGACAACGAGTTCAACCAGCTGCGGGCGGCGAAGGCCTGGGGCCTGACCCCGAAGGACTGGCGTGCGCAGAGCACGGACGACCGGGCGCTGATGCTGGCGTTCACGCTGTTCGAGGGGACGGTGGAAGCGTACCGGCAGGAGCACCGGGAACGGAAGCGGGATGAGAACAAAAACCACGGCGGGGGAGCGGGCACCTTCTCCGCGATGAAGAACCGGCTGCGGGCCAAAAAAGAAGCATGAACACCACCACGGTCATTGAGAATGTCGAGTTCCGGGCGACGGCGCCGGCCACGCGGCTGCCCGGGCTCGACGCGGCGCAGCAGAAGCTGACGGCCCTGAGCGCGACCCTGAAGCAGGTGCAGGCGCAGCTGGCGGGGATGAGCAGCAATGCGATGTTCAAGCTTTCGGCGCGCCAGTTCGCCGACCGGGCGTACACCCAGAGTGGCAAACTCGGGACGCTCTCGGTACGGCAGCTGGCGCGCCGGATCGGTTTTCCGGACAGCAAAGACGTGGCGGCGGTGGCGAACCAGCTCGAGAACGAGGTGCAGACGGCCATCGGCAAGATCCAGCGGCGCATCGACAACGGGCTGGGCAAGCGGGCGCTGGCGAACGCGCAGCGGACGATCAAGGAATTGCAGGGGCAATCCTTCTTCACGGACGCCTCGGCCCGGCAGTTCCGCAACCCGACGGCGGCCGGCCGGTTCTTCGAGCGTTATTCAAAGCTGGCGCTGGCGAACAAGGAGCGGGGCGAGAGCGCGCTGCGGGCCATCCTGACGGGCACCGTCCCGGCGGCGGCGGCGGGGGCGGCGACACTGGCGGCGGCGGCGGGGCAAGTCCAAGGCCCGAAGACCGGCGGCCAAGGCCAGCCGTCCAAGGTCCAAGGTCCAAGGTCCAAAGTCCAGGGGGCCAAGCCGGGGGTCACCACGACGCGGACGTTCAGCGACGGGGCCGGCGGACTGATCGAGGAGAAGACGACGACGTATCCGGGGACGGACACGCCGGACAAGGTGACACAGGTGCGGCGGACGGGGGCCGGGAAGACGGTGACGACCACCATCCAGGGGGACAACGAGACGCGGACGCTGCGGGACCGGGCCGGGGCCCGGCTGGAACGGCAGTTCAACCAGCGGCTGGCGCAGCTGGCGGGCGAGTACGGCCGCGGGCTGCCGGCGGTGGCGGGCAACGCGCAGGGGATGGCGCAGTTGCGCCGCAATGTCATCGGGCAGGCGGGGGCGCTGTACCGGAGCAATCCGCAGTTCGCGGCGCTGGGTCTGAACGAGCGGATGGCGGAGTTTGTGCACGGGGATCTGCGGGACGAGTCGGCCAGCTATCGCAAGGCGATCGACCGCCAGCAGAAGACGCTGATGAAGCGGCGGGAGAAGGCGGGCAAGGACGCGGACACGGCGGCCCGCCGGCAGGCGGAGGCGGAGATCGCGCTGCTGGAGGACCGCAAGCGGGCATATGACCGGTTCCAGAAAACGGGCACCGACGCGCGGGCGGGCATCGAGCGGGCGCGCGCGAAGACGGCGGCGTTCGACGCGGGGCGGCAACAGCAGAACCTGTTCAACACGGTGATGACGCAGGCGGCGCAGCGGGCGGAGAGCCAGCTGTTGCAGCGGGGGGCGAAACTGCGGAGCTATGCCACCGATCCGCTGACGGGCCGGCGCAAGGGGGCGACGTACGACCTGGTGGAGAACGGCTACACGCACACGTACCGGGTGGACTATGAGAAGCAGGCGGCCTCGGTGCGGCAGGTGAGCAAGCAGCTGAAGGAGGCGAAAAACAATTCCGAGATGCTGGGCGGCGATTTTGTGAAGAACACGCTCAAGGTGACGGCGTGGTCGGCGAGCGTGGGGGTGCTGTACAAGACGGTCGAACTGGCGACGCACAGCTTTGAGCAGCTGACGGAGACCGGCTACACGGCGGCCCGGCTGGACCAGGTCTACCGGAAGGTCGGGGGCTCGACGCGGGAGCTGACGGGCGACCTGATCCAGCTGGCGGCGGCGAACGGGCGGTCGACGGAGGAGGCAATGGCGAGCGGGTTGCAGTGGGCGCGGCTGGGGCTGAACCGGATGCAGATCAACGAGGCGGTGAAGATCTCGCTGATGGCGGCGAACGACGCGGGGACGACGGCGGAAGAGACGACGGAGAACCTGCAGGCGGTGATGCAGACCTACGGGCTGCGGGTGGGGCAGCTGCGGACCCTGCTGGCGGAGCTGGTGTATGTGACGAACAACTACAATGTGACGACGCAGGACATGCTGACGGGGCTTTCGCGCACGGCGGCGGCGGCGAAGCAGGCGGGGCTGCCGCTGGCGGAACTGCAGGGCATCCTGGCGGCGACGATCGGCAACACGGGGCAGAGCGGCGCGAACATCGGGAACGCGATCAAGAGCGTGACGCTGGCGCTGAGCAACCCGGCGCTGCAGGACAAGCTGCGGACGGAGTTCCGGTTCGAGACGACGCAGGGCGGCGAGGATATCAAGGGCATGGGGCAGCTGCTGGGCGACCTGTACGTGCGGTACATGAAGCTGAACGACGCGCAGCGGCAGAGCCTGCTGTTCAGCGTGGCGGGGCGGACGCAGGCGAACCGGCTGGCGGCGATGATGAACAGCTATGTGCAGGCGCAGACGCTGGCGATCAACGCGCAACTCAACCTGAACAACGCCGAGGAGGAGAACACGAAGATCACGTCCACGCTGAAGGCGCAGCTGGCGGGGGTGGCGGACGAATGGGAGCGGCTGGTGGTGATCCAGGGGAACCACGGGCCGGTGAACGTGCTCGGGGAGATCCTGACGGCGATGCGCAATGTGCTGACGGTGATGAACGCGCCGGGCATGAAGCTGCTGACGACGGGGATGCTGGGCCTGGGGGCGGTGGCGCTGGGCCGGGCGGCGCTGGCGACGGTGAGCGTGCGGAACGCGGCCAGCGCGGGCTTTCTGGGGCGCAGCGGGGCGGCGATCCTGCGCGAGGCGAAGGGCGTGAGCATGGCGGTGGACGCGGCGATGCTGGGGACGATGATGCGGCGCAACCCGCAGGCGATGCAGACGCGCGGGCTGGGCGGCGGCCAGCGGACGGCGGGCGGGGCGCTGGCGACGGGGCAGTTCCTGAGCATCGGCCGGCTGGGGCTGATCGACCGGGCCATCCTGAAGACGAACATCTGGGGGACGGCGATGCTGCGGGCGGGGACGGCGGCGGGGACCACCTCGCGGGCGGCGGGGCTGCTGTTCAGCACGATCGGCATCGGCCTGCGGACGGTGGCGGCGGCCTCGCTGGCGTTCAGCGAATTCCTGCTGCCGATCGCGGCGATCTACGGGGTGATGAAGCTGTTCAATTTCAGCATGGAAGCCTACGGGCAGACCATCGAGAAGACGGAGGAACGGATGGCGGGGTTCAACCGGGAGGCGCAGAAGGCGCATTCGGCGGCGGACGCGTTCGCGGAAGCGGGCCGGGCGATGGCGACCTTCCAGAGCGCGCTGACGCCGGACAAGATGGGCATGATGCGGCCGGATGACGTCGCGCGGCTGGCGGGACAGATCCCGGACCTGACGCACCTGGACGAGCCGGACCAGGCGCGCCGGAAGGAGCTGCAGACGGCGGCGCGGGAAGAGCTGAACACGATGATCCGGCTGAACAACGTGCAAGGCATCCGGGCGCTGCTGGACAAGCAGCAGACGGAATACGCGCGGGCGCGCGTGCTGGCGCTCAACCAGGAATACCGGATCACGCGGCAGACGGTGGCCGCGCTGGACGAAAAGATCCTGGACCTGAAACAGCAGGACAAGCGGGCATGGTTCGGGCACGAAGGCCGGAACAAGAACATCGAGCAACTGCAGCAGGAGAAGCAGGACGCGGAAGGCAACGGCGTGAAGCTGCTGGTGGAGCAGACGCAGGAGCTGGAGGACAGCTGGGAACAGCGGTTGCAATACGATGACAAGCATCTGGCGGCGCTGGAGCGGGAGAAGCTGGCGGTGCAAAGCATCGCGGAAATCTACAACCAGATCCAGACGAGCAACCCGCTGGAGAAAGCGCAGGTGAACATCGCCTCGCTCGGGGCCCAGAAGGAGGCGATCGAGCGGCATATGCAGGCGCTGACGGAAGAAAACCAGCAGGACACGGCGGCGCAGCAGGCGATGGCGGAGCTCAAGCAGCGGAAGGCGGCGGAGCTGGCGGCGGCGCACCAGGCCTATGCGGCCCTGACGCCGGACACGTCGGCGATGACGGCGGAGCAGCGCACGGCGTATGCGGCCACCGTCTTCACCGGCGGCCGGATGCAAAAGCAGGCGGCGGCCCTCGACGACCTGCGCCGGCAGCAGGAGGCCTTTGACCATCTGAACCCGCAGGAGGCGGGACCGGGGACGCTGGGGATGATTTCGCGGGACCAGCAACGGAAGGCGGACCAGGATGCGAACCGGCAAAAGACGGCGGAGCTGGAGGCGCAGCGGCGCAACCTGGCGCTGTCGCGGAAGATGACGGAATACGGCTACGGCGAAGGCCGGGCGGAGGCGGGCGACACGGCGGCGAAGTACGGCGTCGACGAGACGGCGAAGCTGCTGAACGAGCGGAAGCATCTGCTGGCGGAGATCGGGGAGCTGCAGGGCAAACAGAACAAGACGACGGAGGAATACGGCCGGCTGCTGAAGGACCAGCAGCTGGCGTATGCGAACATGCTGAGCCTGCGGACGCGGCATGCGGAGCTGGAGGCGGAGATCCACCAGCTGGCGATCGACCAGAACAAGGAGTTCGGCAAATCGTTCTTCGGCAGCGGGCCGGCGGAGATGCTGCGGAAGCTGGCGGCGATGCGGCTGGCGATGAACGGGCCGCTGAAGCAGGGGCAATTGTACAACCTGAACCCGGCGATGCGGCAGGACGTGGGGCAGCTGACGGGCCAGACCCCGGAGATGACGGCGCTGCACAACGAGCTGACGCGGCTGACGCAGTTCATCGGCAGGACGGTGGGCGGGAAGGATGACAAGCCGGGGACGGACAACTGGGGCGACCGGTTCGACGCGCTGCTGACGAAGTTCACGGGGAGCTTTGAGAAATCGCTGGGCGGGCTGGACAAGGACATCCTGAAAGCGTTCACGGACGGGATGGGCGACACGCTGACGACGGCGACGAAGAACCTGGACAAGCTGGGGAGCGCGGCGGACCGGGCGGCGGCGGCGCTGGACCGGCTGGCCGGCGGGTTCACGCCGGGCGGCGGCAATTTCGGCGGCCACGGCGGCGGGGGCGGCTGGACGCCGGGCCTCGCCTTTGCGTCGCCCGGGCAGGTGGGCGGGTGGTATCCGGGCAAGCAGTAACCAAAAAAATTTATGCGACTGATCTACAACGGATTTGATTTGAGCACGCTCGGGCCGCTGGGCATCACGCAGCACCGGGAGATGGAGGGCGGCGAGCAGGCGCAGCGGGCGCAGGTGCGGCTGACGGTGCGGCTGGACCTGTTCGAGCGGAGCTATGACGCCAACCGGCAGGCGTGGGAGCAGCTGCAGGCGGCGCTGGCGCTGCCCAATGCGGGGCTGCAATGGATCAATGACGCGGCGGCCGTGACGTATTGCGACCAGACGGCGGTGCTGGTGAGCCACGACCTGCCGGAGGAGTGGGGCGAATACCATCAGACGGTCAACCTGGTGTTCAGCTACTACGAGCAGACGCCGAGCACGGCCGGGGCGACGGGCGGCGCCGGCAACAACCTGCCGCTGACGTTCACGCCGGCGGGCGCGAGCACGCCGCTGACGCTGGGGGTGGTGAACAAGTGGGCGCACACGGCGGGCACGGAGCGGTTTTCGACCCTGCGGAGCCAGCGCAAGGAGACGCAGGGGCGCATCCAGGCGGAGGGGCAATATTTCGGGGACACGACGCAGCCGCTGGCGACGCGGCGGGCGGCGCTGGCGGCGCAGGTGGCGGCGTTCAACGCGCAGCTGAACAGCGCGGACGGGCGGCTGGCGTTCGGCCCGAACGGCAACGTGTTCAGCGGGACGGTGCGCATCGAGGAATTCCATTGCGAACTGGACCAGCTGATCAACGCGGTGGGTTTCGCGTTCACGGCCCGCTACACGCTGTTCCCGGATGAATCAGCCTACGCGACGGCGGAATACACCATCGACGAAAAAGACGACCACACGGGGGTGGTGGTGATGACGGTGAGCGGGAAGATCCAGAGCCAGGACGAGGCTTCCGGCCGGGCGAAGCTGGCGGCGGTGCTGGCGGCGGCGGTGCTGGCGCGCGACTATCTGGCGGGCGAGCAGGTGAGCCTGGAGACGGTGCCGAACGCCATCAGCGCGAACGCGGACGGGGACACCTACACGGAACTGGCGTTCACGCTGGTGCAACGGAAGTGGAAGACCACGAACCAGGCGGCCACGCTGGCGGCGCTGCCGCTGGGCAACGTGAGCCGGTGGGCGGACAAGGTGGACACGACGCGGTTCAGCCCGCTGCGGAGCCAGCGCGAGCGGACGCAGGGCGGCATCGAGGCGGCCGGCTGCTGGACGATCCCGGCGGCGAACGCGGCGGCGGCGGTGACGCCGGCCGTGACCGACACGCGCACGCAACTGCTCGCCCTGCAACGGCAGCTGAAGGCGGCGGTGGCGGCGCCGGACGTGGCGCTGGCGTACGGCGACTGGAGCCAGACGGTGCGGGTGACGAATTTCACGGCGGAGATCAACCAGGCGGAGACGGGGATTGACTGGAGCCTGGCGGCGAGCTACACGCTGTTCCCGAACGAGGCGAGCTATGCGATGGCGGAGTTCACGGTGGCGGAAAAGGACCCGTTCAACGGCGAGCTGCGGCTGGCGGTGGCGGGGCGCATCCAGGCACAGAGCGAAGCGGCGGCGCGGACGAAGCTGGCGGCCATCCTGAAGCAGGCGCTGACGGACCGGAACTACCGGACGGGCGGGCAGATCATCAGCTGCGAGACGGTGCCGCAGATCATCCTGGCGGACGCGGACGGGGCGACCTTCACGGAACTGGGCTTCAACGCGGAGTACCGCAAGTGGAAGACCAGCAACCAGACGGCGACCTTCGGGGCCAACCCGCCGCTGGGGCTGGACAACGTGATGAAGTGGAGCGACCGGCTGAGCACGGTGCGGTTCAATCCCCTGCGGAGCCAGCGCGAGCGGGTGACGGGGACGATCGAGGCGGCGGGGACCTGGAACGCGGACCTGACGCTGGCGGTGGCGGACCGGCGGGCGCAGCTGCTGGCCAAGCAACGGGCGCTGAAGGCGGGGGTGAACGTGCCGGACGGGCCGCTGACCTACGGCGACTGGAGCCAGACCGTGCGGGTGACGGAGTTCACGGCGGAGATCAACCAGGCGGAGACGGGGATCGACTGGCAGCTGGCGGCGACGTACACGCTGTTCCCGGACGAGGGCGATTACACGACCACGGACTGGACGGTGACGCGGCGGGACAATCACACCGGCGAAGTGGGGGTGACGCTGGCGGGCAAGGTGCAGGCGACGAGCGAGACGCTGGCGCGGGCGAAGCTGGCGGCCGTGGCGACGGCGGTGGCGGCGCAGCAAGGCTACAGCCTGGCGCAGAAGGTGAGCGAGGAGACGGCGGCGGCGAGCGTCTCGGCGAACAGCGACGGCGACACCTTCACGGAGCTGACGTTCAGCCTCGGCTGGCGGCATTGGAAGACGAGCAACCAGGCGGCGACGTTCCAGCGGACGGGTGGGACGGCGGCGCAGCCGCTGGGCAATGTCAATTCGTGGCGCGACCATTACTCGGCCCAGCGGTTCAACGAACTGCGGAGCCAGCGCCGGCACGCGACGGGGGCGGTGGAGGCGTCCGGGACATTCTCCTCCCCGGCGATCGCGCTGCTGGAGCTGACCGCCCGGCGGGCGGCGCTGCTGGCCCTGCAACGGGCGCTGAAGGCGGAGGTGAACTGCGCGGACGGGACGCTGACGTATGGCGACTGGAGCCAGACGGTGCGGGTGGACGATTTTCAGGCGACGATCAACCAGGCGGAGACGGGCATCGACTGGAGCCTGTCGGCCAGCTACACGCTGTTTCCGAACGAAGGCGGCTATGCAACGGCGGAATACACGGTGGCGCAGCGGGAGAGCGTGGAAGAGGGCGACCAGTTCCTGACCTTCGCCGGGCGGATCGGCGCGCCGACGGCGGCGCTGGCGGGGGCGAAGCTGGCCGCGCTGCGGGCGGCCGTGCTGGCGATGTACGGGTGGAACCTCGGCCAGCGGCTGCGGGACGAGACCACGCTGCAAAGCGTCTATGCCAACGGCGACAGCACGGCGGGGGTGCCGGACGCGGCGGACGGGACGACGTTCCTGGAGCTGACCTTCAGCGAGGAGTACCGCCAGCGCATCAGCGGCCTGCTGGTGGGCAGCACGCTGAGCATCAGCAACCGGGAGGACGTGCCCGCGCAGCTGCTGCTGACGACGTATGCGGGGACGGTGACGGCGACGGGGCCGACCGCCGGGGCGGCCTATGCGACGGCGCTGGCGCAGGCGCAGGCGCTGGGGGCGAAGCGCGAGGCGGCCATCGACAGCACGGCGTTCCTCCGGAGCAGCACGATCACGCAGGAGCAGCGGCAGGTGACGCAGGACAGCGCGACGGAGTTCGTCCGGCTGTCCTTCAGCTACGAGTACCAGAGCAAGCTGGGGGCGGACCGGGCGTACCTGGAAATGACCGTGAGCGTGCAGCGGGATGCCTTCGGCATGGATCTCGAGACCTGCACCGGGTTTGTGGGGGCGCGCGACGAGGCGACCGCGCGGGCGGTGTATGCGGCGCAGGTGCGGGCGCTGTACAACGGCCGGCTGATCCAGACGGAGCAGACGGGGGCGGCGCAAAGCCAGGCGCAGACGGCGGGCTACCAGCCGTTCCATCTGCGGCTGGACTTCAACCTGACGGCGTATGTGGTGAAGCTGGCGGGCGAGGTGGGTTTGAAGTACGCGGTGGAAGTGACGCGGGATTTCCTGACGCTGGAGAAGCGCACGACGGTGCAGGGCAGCGCGTTCGCGACGGACTATCCGACGGCGAACACGGCGATCACGGCGCTGCTGGCGCAACTGGCGTTCGGCGCCAGCGTCCGGAGCCGGCGCAACGAGGACCGCGAGCAGGCGAACGGCGTCAGCGGGCTGCTGAAGCTGGACTTCGACGAGGAGTTCACGGGGCGGCTGACGGGGCAGGCGGGCGTGAACGAGATGAAGCTGACGCAGCGGGTGGTGTATTCCAGCACGCGCTGGGCGGTGCAGGCGCTGCCCTTTGACGACGCGGGGAGCAACGGGTATTCCATCCCCCAGCCGGCGGGGATCGAACCCGGCAGCCGGACGGTGAGCGGCAGCGTGACGGCGGCCACGCTGGCGACGGCGCAGGCGTGGGCGAAGGCGCAGCGGGCGCTGCTGACGGGCGACCTGCTGGGCGGCCGGTATCCCCAGCCGGAACAATGGGACACGGACTATGAGTTCGTGCCGCGCATCGACGGCATTCCGACCGGGGACACAGCCAACGTGCAGCTCTACCGGGTGAGCTTCCAGTTCAGCGAGATCCTGCCGAAGTATCCGGCGCCCTAGGCTTCCGCCAGTTCGAACAGGGGGAGGCCGGCGAACAGGGTGATGTCCTCGGCGACGAGGTCCAAGTCACGGGACGCCGGGCGTAACGGGAGGTGGAAACGGGCGGCCTGGACTTCATGGACTTCATGGACGGGATGGACGGGCGCATCGTTCTCCGGGAGCTCCAGCCGGATGTCTTCGCGGGTGAGGCCGAGGAGGGCCAGGCCCTGATGCCGCCACTGGCGGGCGGCGGCGTTCAATTCCCCGCGCAAGGGCGTCCATTCCTTTTCGAGCTCGGTTTCGTCCACGGTGATGACGCTGCCGCCGGCGGCGAATTCCTTGCGGGCGATGTCGAGCAGCTCGGCGAGGTTCAATTCCTCGGTCTGTTCCCCGAGCAGATGGCCGTCGAGGACCAGTTCGGCGGCGTCCCCCTTCTCCTGGATCATGGCCTCCAGCTTGCGATCGACGGAGCGGTCGCAAATGATGGGGTAGACCTTGACGGGCCAGCGGGAGTTGAGGCGGTGGACGCGGTTGATGGCCTGCTCGAACTTGTCATAGGCCCAGGAGTAGGCGAGCAGGATGACGTTGTTGCAGAGCGGGAAGCTGTGGCCCTCCGCCATGCACTCGACGCCGGCGAGCATGACCTGCCAGGGCGACTTGCCGGGCCCCAGCTTGAACTGGGAGGCCAGCTGGCCGCGGCGCTTCTGGCTGGTGCGGCCGTCGACAACGCAATGCGGGACGCCGGCCTCGGTGAGGCGGGTGGCGAGGACATCCAGCGAATCGTTGAACGCGCTGAAGACGACGGCCTGCTCGCCGGCGGCGAGGCATTGGCGGATGAGCTTGAGCGCGCTGTGCAGCTTGGGGACGTAGGGATTGGCGCTGCGGGGCTGGCCGGGGGTCTTGGCATCGCCCTCGGGCCGGACGAGGAGCTGGCTGGCGGGGTTGGCGGCGGCGACGCGGAGGGCCTGCAACTGGGCGCCGACGGCAGGGCCGCCATTGCAATCGAGGTACACGGCATCGAGGTGGAACTTGTAGATGGCGGCCTGCTCCTTGCCCATGGGGGCGCGCACGACCTGGCGGGTCTTGGTGACGATATCCTCGCCGAAGTCGGCCTTGCGGCGGCGAAGGATGACGGGGGCGAACATCTTCCAGAGGCGGTGCACGTTGCAGACCTGCGGGGTGAGCTTCTTAAACCGCTGGGGTTTCTCGGTGTTCAGCTTGCGCTCGCTGACGAGGAATTCGCGGGCGAATTCCTCGCGGGCGGCGGGTTCATCGGGATACGGGAAGCGGGCATGGGCCTCGGGGCGGCCGCCGGTGGCCCACCAGGCGAGGCGGAAGACATCGGGCAGGCGGTTCTTGATGGGGGTGGCGGTGAGGACGAGCTTGTACTTGGAATTGAGCTGGCGCACCCCCTGCCCCACGGCGGTCTCCTCGCCCTTCATCTTCACGCCTTCGTCGACGGCGCAGGCGGCAAAGGTATCCTGGCACAGATCGGCGAGCGAGGGGGAGTAGACGCACTTGACCTTGAACTTGGCGGCCTTGGGCCCGAGCCAGCGGCCGGTGCCGATGCTCTCGGAGTATTCCCGGTACTTGAGCTCGGCCATGCGCCGGCGGACGACGGACTTCTTTTCGGGCGGCAGGTCGCTGAAGGAGGGATTGGCGGTGTCGCAATGGAAAACGGCGAGGACGTCAAAGCTGTTCGCGAGCTCGCGCAGCATGGCATCGTTGCCGCCGTAGTTGATCTTGGCCAAGCGCAGGCAGCGGTCCAGCTCCGCGAGGGTCATGGTGGGCAGGGCGGAGAGGCGGCGATAGTGGCGGGCGAAGAGACTCTCGCGCTCGTCAAAGTATTCGCCGGCGTCGGCATCGGTGAGGCCGAGGATCTGCATCATGCCGACGATGTTGTCGGCCTGCCAGGCGGGGAAGGCCTGCACGCCGTTGCCGGTGAGCTGGGTGTAGCTGGTGATATAAAAACCGGGGGCGAGCTCGCGCCGGCCGGTGCGGGGATTGGGCGTGGAGAGGCGCAGGAAGGATTCCTGGGAATCGACGGGGGTGACGGCGGCCTTGAACTTGTCAGCCCCCTCGTCCATGGTCTGCTGGTGGAGATCGCCGGGCACCACGAAGAGGACGGGTTCGAGCGGGCGCAGTCCGCGCTTTTCCCCGGGGAGAAACTCGGTCTGGAAGCCGACCTTGAGGGCGGGCCAGGTGTAGAGGGCGATGGTCTTGCCGCCGCCGGTATCGTGGCCAAGGATGAGGCCGTCGTGCAAGGCGCCGCGGGCGTAGTCTTCGCGCTGGAATTGTTTGAAATGGAAAGGGACAGGCATGGGGATAAGGAGTCAGGAGTTAGGAGCTGGGAGTGAGAATGAAAAGGCCGCCCGGGTGGGCGGCCTTTGACTGGACGGGATGGACGGGATGGACGGGATGGACGGGATTAACGGATCGGCGGGATGGGTTGCTGACACAGCGGGTCGTCGTGCGATGATATGCGCAAGGCATCGAGTTCCTCTTTGTTGGCCAAAAGGCGCTGATTCAAACTATAGGCCCAGGCCTTTGCCAAGGGTGAACGGGTTTCTTTCCAGAGCCGGGTGAGGTCGCCGGTCAAAGATTCAAAGTCTTTGCTGATTTGGTCGAGGCGTTGGGCGGTGTTTAACGGGGTGGCGTCGGACATAAGATTATACGGTTATATTGTATAGTTGTATTAAACGATCGGCGGATAGCTTGGATACGGCGGAACATTGGGATAGCGTGCCCGGTTGGGATAAGGGGCCGGCAATTCGACACCCGCACCGACCAATGTCCATTCACCTTCGGTGACCAGGTGCTCGCAGATGGCGGCGGTGTAGCCGAGGGACCGATAACACCAACCCGATTTGAGCACGAAATACACGTTGCCATCCTTGGCGAGGCCGAGGTAATCGGTGTTGTCATTGAAACCTTGGCGATGACGGTAGCGTTTGACAAACGGCGGCAAGGTGCCGACTTGAAGCCGGCATGCTCCCCGCCGCCAAAGCTCCTGCTGGCGCCGGCGCTGCTTGCGAGTGGGAATTTTTTTCATGGGGTCTTGGGACGCATGGCGTCGACGATGTTGATTTTGATGCTGGTGAGGGGCGGGTTGTCGACGCGCAGGGCGATCTCGCCTTCGCGATAGATGGCCCAGTCGCCGATGAAAGGCGAGCGGGGCGGAAACTGGACGCGGTAATACGTCCTGGGCTTGGGTTTCAAGTGCAGGCACCAGATGCCGTTAACGCGACCGGTGAGCAGGCAGTCACAGGCGGTGACCTTGGCACCGAAGCCGATGGGGGGATGGTTCATATTTCGTAATCAGGCGGCGGGGGATTGATTGGTTTGAAAAAAGTTTCCTCGACCGTTTCACCCGTGGTGACGCGGTGAATGAAAGCAAACAGGATGGCCATGACCAATCCCGGGGGCAGCTTCCGCCAGCAGCGGATCTCTTGCTGCGCCACCTTGACCATTTTCGTGCGGGTCATTCAATTCGAGGTGTTGATGATTGATTCGATCTGCTCGAGCAGGTCGAGGTTGCGCCGGTAGCCGGCGGGGTTCTTGACGGCGACGTCGGGGACTTCGGGGATCTCGAAGTGCTCGACGAGCTGTTGCAGGTTGTACTCGATGGGCGACGGGGCGTTTTCGGCCTGGATGGACAGGCGGACGTTGGGGGCGCGCAAGCGTTCCTCCATGAAGAGGCGCTCGATGCCTTCGTCATCCTTGATGAACAGGGCCAGCTCGCTGCCTTCCCACGACACGGCGTCCACGCCGCCGGTGAGGTTCATCTTGGTGCCGGTGCGCGCGACGCTGATGGTCTCGGTGCGGATGGTGTAACGGCGGCCGGCGCTGAAGCTGGCATCGAGGTCGGAGAGGCACAGGATGTCGTCGTTGTCGTCGAGGTAGCCGAGGCGCTGGATCTTGGTGAGCGGGTAGAGCGGCGACCGGACGGCATTGTATTCGGCCAGGGCGCCCTGCACGGCCTCGGTGACGGCGGGGGCGACGCGCCAGACGGTGCCGAACACGGCGCGTTCCAGCTCTTTGCGCTCGGCCTTCTGCAGGATGAGCTGCATGGGGTGGCGGCCCTTGAGGGAGTTGAGCTTGACGTACTGCTGCTTCTTGAGGGGCTCGCTGGCTTCCTGGAAGGGGGTGAGGTTGGTGGCGATGGTGCCGTCGGCCTCCAGCCAGATGTTCCACCGGGCATCGCCGGGGCGGTTCCGGCCCTGCACGGTGCGCCATTCCAGGCCGATGGCGGCCCACAGGCTGGCGGTGTCGGCGGTGTGACCGCCCTCGAACTGGCGGATGACGCTGCCGGCGCGCAAGGCCACGCGCATGCGGCCGAGCTTGGCGCAGGCCTCGCGGGCCTCGTCCATGGTGTCGGCGATGACGGTGCGGTTGGGACCGCCGGTGTGCGCGCGGGCGAAGTAGAGGACGGAGGTTTTGAAGCCGTCGCCGGCATCCCCGGTGGCGGGGGCGGCTCCGCCGCGGGTGGCGCAGATGTTGCCGGCGATGGTGACCCGGGCCCAGACATGGGACGCCAGCGCGGCGTGCGGGGCACCCTCACGGAAGAGGAGGCGCTCGACGGTGCTGTGGTTGGCGATGATGAAGCCTTCGCCGTAGGGCGAGCAGCGGTCCAGCGCGAGGCAGAGGCCGGCGACGGTGGAGTCGATGGTGTCCTTGCCGGTGCGGCCGTCATGGGCGTTGAAGGCGACTTCGACGGCGGCGCAGTCCGACCGGCCGAGGAAGGCGAGGCGCTCGCGATACCAATGGTGGTCGAACGGATAGTTGAGGACGAAGCAATCGGCGGTCCAATCGGCGCGCGCGAGGTAATCGGCGAGCAAGGTGATGTCGGCATGGATGGTCGCGGTGGTGCGGCCGGCGGGGTCGGTGAAGGGCAGGTCCTCGATGTCGGCCCCGAGGAGATGGCGGGTGCCGCCGGCGGCGGCGCCGAGGAGGAGCTGACCGTTGCCACAGGTGAGGTCCACGAGGACGGGCCGGTAGGACGGCAGGCCTTGGGCGAGGATGGCCCCCCACTCGGCGGGGGTATGCCACTGGGCCTGGCCCTTGAACCCGGCGTTGGCGGCGGAGTTCAGGACGGCTTCGAGGTTGGCGGGGGCGATGCCGGTGTGGCGGCCGGCCGCAGCGGGGGCGCTGCGGACACCCTCGGTGGCGGGGGTGCCACCGCTACCGGGGCGGCGGGAGGAGATGAGGAGGCGCATAGGGTTGGGGTTGGCATCAACGGCGGCCGTTGGCGCTGCCGTCGAATTTGCAGACGGTGAGGTGGGCGGGGATTTCGAGGCCGGCCTGATCCCAAATCATGAAGCGGTGGTCCCAGTCCAGTTCCATGGCGATGGCATGGAAGGCGAGGTGCCGGGTATGGTCCTGCATCTGGGAGACGATGGCGCGGTAGGCTTGGAACAGTTCGGCCGGGGCCGACGGATAGCTGATGAGGTTGGACAGGTTGACGCTGGTGACGAGCGCGGCGGAATCGGTGGAGGTGAGGCCGCCGAGGTGCTGGCCGTTGGCTTTGAGCCATTTAAAAATTTCTTTGGGGGATTTCATAGATTTGATGGACGCAATGGACGGGATGGACTTTATGATTAGCGGGGCGCTACGCATTTATTGGGGAGATGGACTGGATGATATAACTGCTGGTAAAGGGAGATGAGTTGAGCTCTTGGCGCAAGTGTTCGGCTGACACCGACCAGAACACGGACGGCTGGCGGTGGATCCGTTCGTCGACGGCCCGCTGGATCTCAACCGCATCGTACCGGTAAAAGAATGTGCCAGCCTTATGGACGTTGAAATGGCTGTGGCCGAGCACGTCCTGGCATTTGCTGATGTAGCGCCATTGGTGCGGCAGCCATCGTTTTTCCAGGGCGTAATCGCTGGCCTCGCCATGGTTGCCGGCGAGGACGAGATTCATGAGAAAGTCAAATTGCACGCGCCACGGGTACTCGTAGCTGATGACGGTGATCTCGTCGAACCGGCGGCACTGGTTGTGCTCGCAGAACATATTGACGAACCAGGCGGGATTTTTGCCGGGGAAGCCTTCGCGGGTGACGGCTTCGGGGGTGATGGCATCCAACCGTTCGCGCCAGGCGCGGGCGACCCGGATGTCGGTGATGGGTTCGGGGTGCTCGCCGCGCTTGAGCCCCTGCCCTTTCACGATGCCGCGCAGGACGGGGTGCTCACCGCGTTCGGAGGCTTCCACGAGTTTGTGCCATTTCAGCCGGCGGGTCTCGGTCTTGATGCGACGGCGGACCTGGTCGGTGGTCAAAGCAAAAGAAATATTCATGGGAGGTTTAAGGTCAAAGGTTTAAGGTGGAAGTCACTTCGGCCACGCGGAGATTTTATTCCAGTGTTTGGCGAGCCATTCGGCGTAGTTGATGACCATCCGACCGGAAGGTTCGGGGAAAACCCAGATGGGGGTGTTGCCGTGCCGGCCATCGAATTGCTTGCGGGCATCTTTGGATCCGAGCGAGGCATCGGGCCAGAGGTGCAGGACATGGTCGTCAATGTTCAGAACCCGGGCGATGTCCTCGAAATGAGCCATCTGAGTAACGGCGTAGTTGCGCCAGCTTTCCGGGGTGTCGAAGACTTCGGAACGCAACTCAATGCGTTCGGCGTCCGCGCGGGCTTCCATGCGGGCGACGTTCTCCGCCCGGATGTTGATGGGCTCCATGAAGATGGTGACGGGGTCCAGCTCGCGCACGGCGCGCAGGGTGGCCTGCATGTCGGCGGTATCGCACTCGGGATAGACGGGGGCGACGGCGACATAGACGTTCAGGCCGGCGGCCTTGGCGGCCTGGAGCGTGGCGAGGCGCTGGCTGGGGGCGGGCGCGTGCGGCTCGTAGATCTTCGCCAGCCGGTTGTTCAGGGTGGGCAAGGACATGCCGAACAGCAGGCGGTTGCCGAACTGTTTGAACAGGTCGAAGTCCTCGCGGGCGAGCGGCGAGCGGGTGAGGATGCGGACGTTCAGCGTGGAGAATTCCAGGATGCACTGGAGGGCATTGCGGACCAGCTGACGGCGCTGTTCCTGGAATTGCACGTTGCCACCGCCGGTCTGATAGGGATCGGTGGTGGTGCAAAGCATGACGGCGCGATTGCCATCGGGGTTCAATTCCTGCGGCCGGCGGCGCTCGGCCGTGCTGAGGGAACCATGGAACGCGGAGCCGTCCCACTGGCGGAGGAAGACGTAGTCGCCCCATTCCTTGTCGGGGTCGGTCACACCATGGGGTTTGAGCGCGGAGGTCATGCGGATGGTGCTGACCTGGGGGACGTAGCAGAAGGTGCAGGCGTGCTCGCAGCCGATGGCGATATTGTAGGAGAAGCACGAGAGGGACTTGTGCTTGAAGTTGTTGGGGGCGATGACGGCGGGTTTGGGCCAGATGCGGGTGTTCATATTTACGATATTCGATTTACGATTTACGATCTTCTTCAGCCCACCAACGGCCAGCGTTGAAGCCGATAACGATGAAGCCGGCGAGGCAGCCGACGACGAAGGCAGGAATCATCAGGAGCAAGCCGAGGATGGTTTTGGCGGGGTGTCTTTTCATTTTAGAATTCACGGTTGAAATACTTTTCGATTGCGGCGGCCAGTTTGGCTTCGGAGGTGTTCATGCCTTCGCCGGCGGCGCGTTCCAGCCATATGGTTCCTTTCCTGAAGCCGGGTTTGATGATGGTGAACACGCCCAACTCCAGCACATGCTTGCCCTTCACGTGCTCGGTGCAACCGGAGCACACGCCGGTGGGGGTGTGCTGGTGGAGTTCCACCCAGGTGCAGCCGCCGGGGCAGGCCTTGGAATCGGTGCAGCCGCAGTAGACGCAGGTGGCTTCGGGGCGAAGGCTGGTGGCGGGCACCTTGACACGCACGGTGGGAGAAAGTTCTACCAACCATCTGTTTTCGGTGGGAAAGACTTCGACAAGGTAGGCGCGACAGCCGGGCAGATAGGTGCCGCGGTTGACTTTGACTTTTTTGGCAAGGATGACGGTATTTCCGGGGGTCATGATTCGGAGGTGGTTTGCTGGTTACGGTTGAGGGCTTCGCGGATTTGCCAGTTGTTCTGATACTTCATGGCTGCGCGCAGGCAGGAGGGGAGGTTGCGGCCATGGAACGTGAGCGGGCGCCAGTCGGTGAAGTCGCCGAGACACTCGATGTAGACCAGCTCGCGATCGTTGTCAGGTTCCGGGTTGTCGCAGACGAAGGTGACGGAGTTGCCTTCGCCGGCGCGCAGCAGGTTGAGGGCATCCACGATCAGCCGGTCCTCGCGATCCCAATCCAGCTCGACGAGGCGGATGATGGTCCGGACATCGTAGTGCCACAGGGGGTGCAGGATGAACCGGCGCAGCTTGTGCCGCAGGACCGCGAGGCGGATGGAGGGTTTCAGTTTCATGGATTATTTGATGGGCAGCGGGGTGACGCGGCCGGATTCGAGGTTGATGAAATAACCGTGGATATCGAGGCCGCCCTGCCGGATGAACTGCCAGAGCAGTTGCAGGGCGAAGGTGGCCACGGTCTGGTTGATGAACAGGTCCTGGGATTCCAGCGACTCGGCGAGGGAGCAGCTGGGGGTGTTGTCTTCCACGATCCGCTTGTTCAGCAGATCGGGAAAGATCTCAGTGACGAGCCTGGGCCGCGGCGGAATGTGGTATTGCTGGCGGCGCGCGAGCTGCGCGGGCGACTCTTTGCGGCCCAACACCCGGATAAGCGGGATGGGGATTGGCTCTTTCTTGGACCGTGTGCGGGTGCCCAGGATGACCTGGCCTTTCTTGTCGGTGTTGCCGAGGTCGAGCCAATACTTGTACTTGGTCTTCGCGAGGTCGCGGCGGGCGGCGGCGCTGTCGACGCAGCCGATCAGGACATCGGCGCGATGGTCGGAGAAGCGTTCGCCGGCTTTGTAAAGATTCGGCGTGGCGGTCCAGTCCAACCCGTAGTAGAGGTTGAGCCGGTTGATCAGCACCTGGGCCTTGTACTGGCCGACGTCGGACGGGCTGAAGAGCTGGCGGCCGACATTGGCCTCGGTGACGCGGTCGGGGTCGAAGGCGCAGACTTGGAAGCCATGATGACCGAGGGCCTGCAAGGCGAGGTGCATGCGGGCGAGGCCGGTGAGGACCTGCGAGCCGTTGCCCCCGCAGCCGGCGACGGCGACGCGGATGGCTTGGTCGGTGAATTCGGGCGGAAGGGAATGTTTCATGGTTCAAAACACTTTGGCGGCGGTGGTTTTGGCGGGGACGAGGACTTTCCGCCAGTAGGCGGCAGCGGGTTTGGTTTTGCGTTTGGCCAATTCCTGCCAGAGGCCGTGGTGACGGCCGGGATGGCGGGTGAGCTGATCACCGTAGCTGGAGTGGGTGAAGGCGCTGTTGAAGAACGCGGCTTCGAAGGCGGTGATGTTGTCGGGCGACGGGGAATCGGGCAGCTTGAGGTTGCCATTGCACATGCCGCCGGCGTTCAGGTTCCAATACGGGGCGTTGAAAAGCGCCTCGCCGGGCCGGGGCCGGCGGTCCTGCGTGAGGGCGTAAATGTGGATGCTCCCATGGCCGCGCTGGTAGCTGGTGACGAACAGCAGCGGCGGGTGCCAAACATAACGGCCGTTCAATGATTTGATGACGGCGAGCTCGGCCTGTCTCTCGGGATCATTGTGGGATGGCTTGAACCAAATGCGGCGGCGGCCGGAGGGACACCACCAGGCCATCTTGCCGGCGGAAAGCATGACCACGTTTTCGGGGAGCCAGGTGGCGCCGGTGGCTTTGCCGAGGGTGACGGCGAGTTCCTCGACCGCATCGAGCGTGACCGGGTGGCCGGGCTTGAGGAAGGGGCGGCCGTGGTCCTGACCGATCTCGTGAAGGGTCGCGGCGGCCGAGTTGGCATCGGCGTAGACCAGGATGGCGGACTGCAAAGTGAAATTGCGGTCGCCGCCATCAAAAAGGAGGGTGGTTTTCAAGGTGGTTAGAGCGGGGTGATTTTCAGGGCGGTGAGGATGTTTTCCGCGGCGTTGACCAGCCGCAGATAGTTTTCAAAGCGGCGCAGGGCTTTGACGAGGGAGGGGCCATCGTGGAAGGCGAAGGCGGTGTTGACGGCGGTATTGCGATCGCCGCAGTTCCAGATGTCATTGAGGGTGTCATCGTAGATCTGGGCGATACAATCCTGTAACCAGCCAGCTTTTTTACGGTACCAGTGCAGGATGAACGGGACGACTTCCCAGCAGCCGGCTTCGAAGAGGCTGAGGTCGTTGGCTTCATAGGGGCGCGGCGCCGTGCGGGCGAGGCGGCCGGCGGCGCTGGCGGCGCGGACCGTGGCCCGCCATTTGGGCGGGACGCGGAGCCGTTCCAACTGTTCCGGCGTGAAGGTCGTTGGCGAGGCACTATGATGCTCGCTGCCGGCCCACAGGGGGATGTCGGCATCATAGTCCTTGCGCTTGAAGATATCGAAGTAATCGGCGGCCTTGGCGGGGTCGAACGGTTTGCGTTCGGCGGGGGGCAGTTCGGCCTGCACCTGATCGTGGTTGGCCTCGGCATCGGCGATATTCTCCTCGACCCACAAGGTTTCGTCCTTCTCGCCCATCCAATATTGATTCTGGGCCCAGTAATAGGCGGAGACGGGATCGCAAGCCCGGCAGGATTTATCGAGGGCGTCGGTCAGGCAGCGCAGCACGGCATGGCCGAGGCCGGGGCGGCATTTTTCCAGGGCCTTGATTTGCGGCCCGATGACGGCATGCCAGACTTCCTCATAGGAGACGTGAACGACAATGACGCCCAGGCGGCTGACGTTGGCCCGGTATTTTTTATTATATTGATCGGCGGCATCGTTATAGCGGCTGCCCGGGTCGGCGTCCTCCATGTCAACCTTGTCGGCTTTGTTGGTGATGACGACATCCAGGCCGGCGAGCGGCGTGGTGCGGATGGCGGCGAGGCGGCCGACGGCGAGCTGGATGGCGCGGGTGGTATTGCCGCCCGACAATTCCCAGTCGCTGACGGTGAGGTAACCGGCATCCACCAACGCGAAGGCGGCGGCGGTGACTTCCGCCGAGGCATCCGATTTGATGGTAAAGGCGGTCGGGATCTTCTCACCGGGAAAGTCGGCCGTGCCGGGGAAGGCCGGCAGGGTCAGGGCAGAGGCGGCAGCAAGGCGGGCGGGAGCCGCATGGGGCGGCCGGCCGACTGCGTGAGCTTGGCGATGGCTTGTGAGCATTTGGCAAATTCGGGGTTGAGGACAGGAACAAAATGGGTGGCGGGCTCGGCCGAGCCCGCGGCAGCAATCTGCTGCCGCAGGCCGGCGAGGTCCGCCCCGGCCAACTGTCTCTTAGCGGGGCGGGAAGTCACTGCGTGACGGCCACGATGCCCACCTTTACGGAAGGTGCGCGGCATGGTCAGCCTTTGGTGCCGACACTCTTCACGAAGGTGTAGGTGTGGACTTCGCCTTTGACGGTGGGACCGTCGATGGCGGCGTTGGCGATCTCGGGATGGGTGTTCGCGAGGATGTCGCGGACGCCGTCAATGCCGAGGGCGGGATTCGGGTCGGGCAGATCCACGCCGTTGTATTTGAATTTGCGGACGATCGGTTGGGCGGTAAGAGCCATATGATTGGGAGTCAGGAGTTAGTATTTAGAACGGGGAATCCGGCGGCCGCCACCCGGCGAAACGGTCGCCGGGTTGCTGATTATAGTTTTTTTAGTTATGGCGTGGCGGCCGCCGGAAATGATTCAGTCTTTGGGTTGGGTGTGGCCGGCGGTGACACGTTCGAGCGCGTAGCTGCCGGTGATGCCATCAAGCAAGATGACGGGCGTGTGGCCGCCCAGCAGCCAGGCCTGGCTGCGGGTGGTGGTGTTGATGGTGGCGCCGGAATCCATCCGCACGGTCACGGGGGTGACGGTGCCTTCGGGATGGGCGGTGTTCCAATCGGTCACCATTTTTTCGCGGGTGGCCAGTGAGGGAGGTGATTTTTTTGTTTTCATAATGCACTTGATGGACGCAAGGGACGGGATGGATTTACTCCGCTTCGGGATTTTCCCCTTCGTCGGCCGGTTCGCCCTCGCCGGCGGCGGCGGCTTCGGGTTCGGCGGCGGGTTCCGGAGCGGGTTCGGGATCTTCCGCGAGGAGGTCCATGGTGCCGGCGGCCGGGGCGGCGGATTCGCTGGGGTGCTCGTCCTTCGGGACGGGCTTGGCGGCGGCTTTGGCGGCCGGTTTGGCGGGCTTGGCGGGCTTGGCGGCGGCCGGCTTGGGCTTGTCTTTCTTGGCGGCTTCCTTGTGGGTGGCCTCGGCCTCGTCGAGCGTGGTGCGCAGGCCGGTGACGGAGCTGCTGAACTTGGTCAGCATCCCGGCAAAGCCGGCATCGAGCTCGTCGGCGGTGCCGACGACGGTGAGCGGCTGGTTGAGGGCGGCGCGATCGGGGGATTTCTCCCCGTCGAGGGTGAACAGCTTGGGGAAGACGTTCACCCGGAGCTGCGTTTCGTTTTCCGGGGCGATGATCACCGAGACGGTGTCGCCCTTGCGGAGCATGGTGGCGATTTCTTTAAACATGATATTTTTCAGGTGTTGGAGGTTTGAACGGGAAAATCAGGCAACCGTCAGGCGGCGGCGGGGGCGGCGGCGGGGGCCGGCGCTTCCGCGGCCGGTTTGGCCTTGGGTTCTTCCTTCTGGACGGGGGCGACGATGCCGCGCCAGTCGCGGCCGGGCGTCTTGAACATGCCGACCCCCTTGTCGGACAGATGGAATTCGAGGGCGTCGTCGCCGATGGCGCCGAGGACATCGCGGAGGTACTGGCAGCAGAAGGTGACTTCCACGGCCCGGCTGGAGGCCACGAGGAGGCTGTCCGAGGCATCGCCAATGACTTCGTTGCCGTGCTTGCCGTAGCTGGCCAGGTGCAGGGCGGACGGGCCAAAGCGGAGCGTGGCGTTGTCAGCGACGAGGGCGATGCGCTCGATGCTGCGGATGAGGTCGGTGCGCGGGACGGTGGCGATGGCGTTCTCGGCGGGCATGATCTTCTGGTAGGCGGGGTACTGGCCATCGATGAGCTTGGACAGGATGATGAGGCCGCCGCAGGTGAACTGGACCAGGTTGAGGCTGGCGTTCACGGTGAGGCGCTGGGGCTTGGCGGTGTCGCTGCCGAGCAACCGCAGGAGCTGCTGCACGACCTTGGCGGGCATGATGAAACTCACGGCCGGGGCCTCGACGGGCACGGTGGAGATGGCGATGCGGCGGCCGTCGCAACCGACGATGTTCAGCCGGCCGGCGTCGATCTTGACGAGGACGCCGTTCAGGACGTAGCGTTCGGCGTCGGTGCTGGCGGCGAAAGCGGTCTCGCTGAGCAGGGCGCGGAAGATGGCGTCTTCGAGGAAGAATTCCACCGGTGACTGCGTCACGGCCACCGGGGGCTCGGCGGGGACCGGTTCACCGGGCTTCGGCTTGGGGGCGGCCACTTTTTCGGCTTTGATGCGGGGGAAGGGCGGAAAATCCTCGGCGTCGAGCGTGGTGAGGGTGTGGCGGGTGCTGCCGCATTCCACGGTGAGGTTGTGTTTCTCCTGGGAGAGGTTGACGGACTCGCCATCGGCGAGGCGGATGATGTCGTACAGCAAACCGCACCGGACGGTGAGCTTGCCTTCGGCGACGATGGCGCAATCGACGGACTTGCGGAGGTGCAATTCGAGGTCGGTGGTGGTGAGGGTGAGTTCGTTGCCCCGGGCGACGAGCAGGACGTTGCCGGTGATGGGGAGGGCGTTGCCGCGGGCGGCGGCCTTGACGGCCGCGAGCGCGCTGATGAGGTCGGTGCGAGGGATGTTCAGTTTCATAAAACTCGGGGTCGGGGATTTGGGTTTGGCGGTTGAGGGCGGCGGCGTGGGCGCCGCCGGCACCTTCGGTGACGGGGACGTCACCGCTACGGCGGCTTTGGTTTTGGTTGGTGCGTCCGGTTCCGGCGGAGTGCCGGTCACGGTGTTAAGGCCGGTTTCGCGCAGGCATGCCGGGGTCCGCGACGGGGGCGTCGCGGTCACCTTCGGTGACGGGGGCGTCACCGCTACGGCGGCGGGGGCTTTGACGAGCAAAATGAGGGTGTGGACGTCGGTGTCCTTGAACGTGCCGCCGGGGACATGCTGGATGGAATAAGCGAGGCCGTCGGCGATGCGCCGGTCCAGCTTCTCGGTGAGGGCTTGGAAAGCGGGCCGGTCCGGGTTGTCCAGCATGATGGCGGCAAGGATGCCGCCGGGGGCGAGCCATTTCAGGGCGTGCTCGACGTGGTGAACGTCCTGGTTCCGCGTGAAGGGCGGGTTCATGACGATGCGGGTGTAAAGCCCGGGGCTTTTGCCGCCGCGGAAGCCGGGTTCCATTTCCAGAAAATCGCCGATAGTGACAACGCCGGTTCCGGAAATATCCTCGGCGTCACACTTTTCTTCGAGCAACTCCCGGTTCTCCGGATTGAGCTCGATGGCGTGGACGGCTTTGGCATCGTGACCAATGCAGGCATCGATCAGGTCGCCTTGGCCGGCGGAGGGTTCGAGGACGATGTGACCGCGGACATTGGCGAGGCCGGCGACCTGATAGGCCAGTTTCTGCGGGGTGAAGAAAGCCTGGTACTTCTTCTGCTCGTCCACGGCAACGCCGGATTCGAGCATGAGGCCGAGTTTGGCGCGGGGGTCGCCGCTGAAGACGTGGCCCTTGGCCCCGCGGTTCCAGTGGCCGCCGGCGTTGGCCAGCGCCTTGTTCACGCGGTTGTAAAGGTCGCGCTCCAGCTGGCCCTCGGGCAGGCGGAGGGTGTTGCCCTCGATGGTGGAGCGTTGCAGGACGTCCATGACGTCGGGCGGGATTTTGTAATCGGCCATAGTGGTGAGTGGACGGAGTGGACGGAGTGCGAGCACGGCGGCGACCGGATCCGGCAGGGCGCAGGAAAATTCTCCGCCGGCGGAAACTTTCATCACCTTTTTGAAAGAGCCGTTTTCAAACGGGTAGTCGGTTTTGCTGATGACAGGCATAAATCAGTTGAGGCAAAAGGTGTGGATGGAGAGGAGGGCACGACGGTGCGTGCGGTGGCGGAAGAAAATTCTGACGCAGGGCTGCGTGGGGCGCAGCGGAATGGACCGGGGCCAGGTCAGCCAATTGACGCGGTCAAGCGCGGTGATGGCCAAGCCTGATTTGGATGCGGGAGCCTGGAAAAAACCCAGGGCGGCGGAGTCTGTCTGCATGATGGCGTTGCGCCATCCACCTTAAATATGAGGCGACTCTACGCCGGCGGCGGGAAACTGTCAAGCTGGAAGCTGCAGCTAGAAGCTAGGAGTTAGGAGCTAGGAGCTGGCAGGCGGAAAGGAAAGGCCGGGTGAACCCGTGGTTCACCCGGCCAACGCAACCCCCGGTCAAACGGTGACCGGGAGAAATCACTGCGTGATGGCCTTTTATTTGGCTCTGTGTTCCCGCTCGTTATTGCACGGCGCGCACGCCAAGCGGAGATTTTGAAGGGCGTTCGAGCCGCCGTCGCTCCGGTTCCGAAGGTGCTCAATGGTGGCCGTCGTCAATGTTAACGGCCGGTGGCACCAATGGCAGATCAGGCCGTCCCGCTCGGCAAGCCGCCGGCGGATTTTGGCGCGTTGCTTGGTGGTCATTGTTTTCCAGCAAGGGCGTGATGGCCTTAGTTTTTGGAGTCGGCGGCGGGTTCTTCGGGATCGTCGGCAAAGCCGGTGAAGAACCGGACTTCCACGATTTGGCCTTTTTTATTTTTGCGCGCTTGGATTGTGCGGGTGCCGTCGCCGCCAACATCCACAAAAACGCCCAACCCGGGGTGTCCCTTCACATACGCCAACTGGGCGGCCCCCCCTGACTGCTGGTCGCCGAAGTTCCCATTTTCAGGGTTGTAGGCTTCCGCGAGGATTTCGCTCCAGGCACCTTTATTCTGCGCTTCGCAGTCGGCACCAAAGAAGTAACAGGGGTCGCCAACCATGAGGGTTCCGGCGTCCACTCCACAGATTCCAATATTGATCCAGTTTTGATTTTTCATATCAGTTCAGGTCGGCTTTTTTGCGGTTGGCGATGGTTTGGAGGATGGCTTCGGCTTCCTCGTTGGTGGGCTCATCGGCGTAGCGGTCAAGGAAACGGCGGCGGTCCTGCTCGTTCTTCAGGGCGGCGTACTGGCGGAGGAAGGCCTGCTTGGCGGCTTCGCCGGGCAGGTACTTGTCCATGAATTTCCGCACCTCGGGCGGCAGGCCGTTCTCTTGGTTCAGGCTCATGCCGACGAGGTTATTCATTTTTTTGACAGGATGGACAGGATAAAAAGCAGGATTTTTTGGCAAACGGGACGGCGGTCAGGTTGGGTTTTCGGCGGCGAATTGGAGGTCGGCGTCCTTGAGGGCGGCGCGGACGTTGCCGGCGGCGAGTTGGGCGATGTGCTTGATGGCCTGCGGATGTTTCAGCCAGCGGCCGAGCAGCTGTTCGATCTCGGCGGCGGTGGGCGGCTGGAGTTCGAAGACGGTGAACCGGCTGGAAAAACGGGGTTCAAACTCGTTGAGCTTGCAGTTGGAGGTGCAAAAGATGACGGTACCGGGGAGTTCGTTCATGTCATCGAGGAGGGTGAGCATGCGCACCTGGGCGGACAGGCTCATCTTATCGCACTCTTCAAACCAGACGGCCTTGTAATCGGCATAGAGGTCGCGGTAGGGCAGGCTTTGGGCGATGTCCTCGACGCGATCGAGGTTGACCTGGGTGCCGTTGAGGCGGTTGACGCTGAATTTGGAGCAGCCGAGGACATCGTAAAGCATCCAGCGGGCGAGCGCGGACTTGCCGATGCCGGGTTTGCCGTTGAGCAGGAAGGCGAGCGACTGGCAGCCGTTCGCCCGGGCCCGGTCGACGAGGTCTTGCATGCTGGTGGCGGCGGTGTGCGCGCCGAAATCGCCGGCGCCGACGAAATCGGCGGCGGATTGGGGGATGTATTTGGAGGGGGTGGTAAGCATAGACGGGATGGACAGGATGGACGAAAATGGACGGGATGGACGGGATGGACGCAGTCAGTTGGTTTTGCCGGCGAGGGTTTCGCGGACGGTGCTGAGGAGGCGGGGGGTGAAGTGCATGTCCACCTCGATGCCAATGCCCAGGGAGCCTTGGACGGAGGACAGTTCGGCGAGGTCGATGTAACCCAGCTCAACCTCATGGCCGTCGACGAGGCCGAAGGCGAGGTCAGGCACGCCGTCCGGGGCGACGGGCGAAAATTCGGTGATGTACCAGGTCCAGTTGCCGGACGGGTCGAACAGTTTGACGTAAACCATGGTCTCGGCGTCAGGGCCGTTTTTTTCATTGGCGTACAGTTCGGGCACGCCCATGACGGCCATGATCTCGCGGAATTGGGAAAGTTTCTGGAAGCCGGGGCGGACGCCGTTCTGATAGGTGTCGCCGTAGGGTTCGAGGCTGCCGTTGGAGGCGACTTCCGCGCCGGAACGGTTCTGATAGCGGCGGTTGATGGCTTCCGCCGGGGTCAAAGCTTCACGCGGAGCGGCCGGGGCGCAGAGCAGCGGGGGGTTGGCGGTGGCGACCAGGACGAGATCCTCGGGGAGCTGGCGATGGTACTTCCGGACGAGCTTCTGGCCGTGGATGGCCTGTTTCTGGCTGAGAAAACGGGATTCGGCGAGGGAGCGGCCGAATTCGGCATCGAGCTTGTTGAAGCCGGCGCCGTCCAATGTGCGGGCCCCATCGCAATGCCCGGCGAGCTGCTTGAGGCATTGGTGGATGGCGGCGATGGTGTCGGGGGAAAGTATCGCCTCGTCCGGAGAGTAGGTCTTGCCTGCGCCCTCGCGGGAGTCGAAAGTATTCGACGCGTCGGTTTCGAGCAGAAGGAGGTCGCCGATCTCGCGGAGATCATGGGTCTCCTGCAGGTAGACGCCAAAGCCATCGGCTTCGAGGGCGGCCTTGGTGCCGGCGATATCGTCGGCGGTCTTTTCATCGCGATGGGCGAAGATGACAAAGAGGTCGCCAGTCTTGGTGTCACGCCCGGGAACGGGCGGCGTTTCGGTGTAAATGGCGGTGTAGGTGGAACGCATAAAAAGTCCAAAGTCCAAGGTCTGACGTCAGAGATCGACAGAGGGGTCGTAGATGGGTTTGTCGCCGGGTTTCCAGGTGGGACCTTCCCAGACGGTGCCGTTGTAGGCGACGTGGGCGACGCAACGGCGGTCGTCCCAGATCTCGCAGCGGCCGGCGTCGCGGGCGCCGAGGTCAAACTTTTCGGTGAAGGCGCGGTAGACGGCGCTGGCCTGGTTGAGGGTGGCGATGGGGAAAAATTCACTGTTGCCGACGGCGCTGTCCAAGATGACGCACTGGAGCTGGGCGCGGTCGGCGGCGGTGCGCCGGGGAATGGGGACTTGTTCGAGGAGGGGCATAAGTCAGGGTTCGTAGTCGGCGAGGAAGGCTTGGACGGTTTTGTTGTTCAAAATTTTCTGGACGATGCCGAAATTCCAGAGGCCGGATGAGGTCCGGACGCGGGACCCGCGGTCGCCTTCGCGCAGGTTGAGCTTTTCGCCGCGCCGTTTGGTGGGGACGCCCTGGCGGTTCAGCTGGTTGGCAATCTGGGTGAGGCTGGTGCCGGCGGCCCGCGCCCGGGCCATCCAGAGGATCCATTTCTGTTCCTCCGGGTTGGGCACGAGCTCGCGGACGGGTTTGCCGGTCTTGCCGGTGGCGCCGGTGGGGCGGTCGTCCCAGCCGTAGGGGACGGTGCCGGTGACGAGGTTTTGGCTGCGTTTCAAATCGAGGGTGGTCTGGATGCGCTCGCGGATGCGGGCGCGTTCCAGCTCGGCGAAGAAGGCGGCGATCTGCATGAAGGCGCGGCCCATGGCGGTGCGGGTGTCGACGTTGATATCGAGCAGGACGAGGCGCACGCCCAGCGAATCGAACAGGCTGGCGGTCTGGGAGACGTCCACGGTGTCACGGCCGAGGCGGTCGACCTTGGTGACGATGACGGTGACGCTCACGGCGGGAAGGCCACCGGGGGCAGAGGCATCGCGGCACGCTTGGATCAGCCGGCGGCCGCCGTCGCGCTCGGCGAAGGGGAGGCTGCCGCTGGTATCGGGGTCGGTGAAAATCTCGTCGGGGGCGTGGCCGACGTGGTATTCGGCGGCGCGGCTGATGGCTTCGCCCTGGGCCTCGATGGAAAGTTCCTGCCGGGTGGTGGACACGCGGACGTAGCCGAAGGTCACGGCGGTCACGGCGGTCACGGCGTGACGGCCACTGGCAACGGGCTGGGAATTAAAAAGGGTGGTTTGCATAGTCAAAGCCATAGCGGGGCGCTACGCATTTATGGACGGGATGGACGGGATGGACAGGATGGACGAAAGGGGTTGACCGGCGGAACACGGGCGTCAGGGAGGCGGACTCCGGGACACCGGGAATACCGGGTCCGCGTCCGTCGGGCGGGTGAACCACCGGTCAAAGTCACTGCGTGACGGCCACTGGGGGCGGAAACGCAAAGTCAGAGATTCGTTGCCTCGTCACCGCCGGGATGAGCGGCGCCGGCGCTGCCAGCGGGGGTGACGGTCACGGCCACGATGGGGGACGGTGACGGGGTGTAGCGGATGATCTTGCGCTCGGGACGCACCGGGGTCGGTGACGGCGTCACGGCCACGGGGGTGGATCGCAAGCCGAGCACGGTCATGCCAGGCATGGGCGGGACTTGAGGCACTACGATGGGGGCCGGCGACGGGGGCGTCGCGGTCACCCTCGGTGACGGGGGCGTCACCGCTACGGGCACGACGCCGTTAAACTGGTCGCAGAAATTTTTGGCGAAGGCGAGGGTGTCCGGGGCTTGGCGGGCGTACCAGCATTTGCTGTGGCCGGTGTAGCGCCAGGCGCGATCGGCGCGCAAGGGGGCGAGCGCGGCATCGTCCGGCCGGCGGCTGAAATGGATCTCGACGCCGGCGTGCCGGTCGTTCAGGCACCAGGTGACGGTGATGGGACCGGTGGCGGCCTCGGCACTGGTGATGAGGCTGTCGGGCAGCGGTTGGTTGCCGTAATGTTTGTGGGGCCAGAGTTCCAGGGTGTGGCCGCGGCCGCTTTGCGTAAATTGAATTTCCCAGAAGGGGGCGGTGACAGGCTGGCCGCCAAAGGTGTGCCGGGCGGTGAGGACGTTGGCAAAGCTCCCGGGCAGCTTCACGGGGGAGCTGATGAGGTAGTTGCCATGGCCGCCGACGTAGCGCTCGGTTTTCCATTGCCAATCGAGGTCCTGGAGTTCGGGACAGAGGCTGAGGGCTTTGCGGGCCAAGGCTTCGGTCTGGGCCTGTTTCTTGGCGAGCAGAAGGAGAAAGGCGGGGCAGCCGAGGTGTGCGTGGTAATCGAAATGGTCGACTTGGGGAGCGGAGTCGTTGTACTTCAGGCACAGGGTCAGGGCGATGGTGCCTTCGGGGACGGTGACTTTGGCGGCATCCGGCCGGCCGTAAGCGGCGATAAAGGCGCGCTCGGGGGAGCGGGTGACATGGACCGGCGCGGCATCAATGGATGAGGCGGGCCGGGCGGCGGCTTCCAGCTGGGCGTTTTGGAACGCGCGGGGGTTGAAGCGGGACATGGGGGAAAAATAGAATTTAGGAGTTAGGAGCCAGGAGTTAGCCGGGCATCGAGGACGGGGGTGATTTGCTGGAAAATTTCGGCGGGCAGCCGGTGCCGGAGCCATTGGCGGGTGAGGCTGTCGACTTCCTCGCCGGTGAGGACGAGGGCGGCGCCGGTGTGGCGGTCGGCCAGCTCGAACAGCTGGTTGTGGGCGGCCAAGCCGAGATTCTCTTCCAAGAGCGCGGCAAAGGTTTGCGCGCCGTGCGGGTTGGTCTGGAACAAAGTCATGCCGGAAAACGCAAAAAGCCCGGTCACCATGAAGGTGACCGGGCGGGGTGGGATGGGAAATTACGGCTTGCGGGGTTGGGTGGGGAGGGATTCAAAGTCGATGACGCGGCTCACGAGGGAGCGGATGGCGGCGACGGCCTGCGGATCGTGGTCGACGAACAGTTCCTGGTGTTCGCAGTGTTCGAGAGCAAGATTGCATTCCGCGCCGACGTCGAGTTGCCAGGCTTCGCCGCGTTCGCCGTGCGGACCTTGATAGGTCTGGTGCGGCTTGTTAATTCCGGGCGGGGTGTCCACGACAACGCCGGGCGTTCTGCGGGTGAGACAGCGGATGTGATGGTAGGAGCTCATGCCCAAAAAAGCCCGGTCACATGGCGGTGACCGGGCTGGGTGGACGGAATGGACGGAATGGACGAAATTTCAGAGGTTCTGGTACCGGTGCAATATCCACAGCCATTGGTAGGGGTTTGACCTGGTCCAATGGTGGGGGCGATCGCGAATGGCCATGAGGTCGCCAGCGTCAAAATTTTTGGCCGCGATTTCTTGGAGGACTTCCTTCGGAAGTCCCTGATCGGGTGGATTGACGATGCGATGATTGAGCCCGGCAAACCATTCGCAAATCAACCGGAGCCGTTTGCGGGTGGCAATCTCTTCCTCGGTGGGTGGAGTGAATTTTGTTTTCATGGTAAATGATGCACGGCGCGGAAAATGGCGACGTAAGCGCCGCCGATGGCGAGGAGGCCGATGAGAACGAGAATGACGCAACCCGCGCCGATCAGGGCGGCGGCGTTATCGCGCGCCCATTGGCGGTCGGCCTCGGCCGCCGACTCGGGTTCGGCCATTTTGGCGCGAACGAAGGTGTCCTTGGGTGGTTTCATTAGTTTTGAGTGATGGCGGCCAGCCAATCCTGCCAATTGGCATAGCCAAGGCGGACAAAGTCGGATTGGGTAAAGTGGGTGGTGGGCGTGGCGGCGATGATCCGGTCGATTTCGCTGCCGGGCAGGAGTTCGCGCTGGCGGATATACTCGGTCATGCTGCCCGGCCGGGGAATCGCGCCGCGAAAGCCTTTGACGCGTTTGCGCCACAGGCCTTCGGTGATGGGTTGGCCGTCCCAGGGAAGGCCTTTCTCCCGGGCCCGCTGTTCGGCGTAATCCAAATGGCGGCGGCTGGTGCGGGCTTCGATGACCACGATCCGGCGCAGTTTGTCCGGCTCGTAGACGGCGAGCTCGTCCACTTCCCACGGTTTCATGGCGGTGCAAAAATAGCACGATGATTTGGTGGGACAGGGCAACCCGGCGAGCAGGATTTCCACTTCGCAACGGGCGCGGCTCCAGCCCCATTCCTGGAGGGGGAACCAGAGCTCATACTTGTCAAATTCATCTTCCTGGGTGGCAAAGGTGGCGCAGCCTTTCTGGGCGCGCCGGCGTTCATGTTTGGAATCCTCAAAGCCGATGGCCTTTCGCACTTTGCCGCCGTGGGTCCACCAGTCCAGCATTTGGGGCTGGCGGTCGAGCCAGGCGTTGATGGGGGCGATTTTCCACTTGGCGGAACAGGTATGGCCGCCATAGGCGATCGCGGGCAGGCTGACGTTGGTCAGGATGTTTTCCTCCAGCGAAAAATAGGGCGGCCAATGTTTGAAATTCTTGGCCGCATAGCAGACGACGGTCAGCGGCGGAAACCCGATCCGGGCGAGCCAGTCATTCAGAATGGCAATGTAATCATAGGTGGACTGACGTTCGCTGCCGACATTGGCAAAAATGATGACGTCCGGCCGGATGCCGCGCCGGTACAGGCCGACGAGCATGGCGACGGAATCCACGCCGACGCCGCAACAGACGACCAGGGGGGCGCGTCCGACGGGCGTGAAGATGCCGGTCTGCTTCATGCTATGAAAATCTTTCCGGTCTGATCTTCCAAAATCCGGACCAGCACGGGCTTGCGGTCACGAATGATGCTGCCGGTGGTGACTTCACGAAGAACGGCGGGCTCATTAAACCGTTGGTCGGCGGGACAGGTGATGTGGCAGGCAAAAAAACCGTTTTGGTCGGTGCTTCTGCCATCGATGGTCAGGCACAAAACAATGGTCGGTTTCACGGTTTGTAGAAAGTGATGGCGCCGATGGTGAGGACGGGGCGGAAATGGAGTTTCCGCAGGAAATAGGGGGCATCCGTGGGGCAGCCGAAGTAACGGCAGCCGGCGACGATGTCGCGCTGCGCGCTCCGGAGCCAGGCGGCGGCGGCCCGTGCCCGGAGGCGGGGGCTGGCTTGGTTCACGACGGGGTTGTTCACGCCGTACACGCCGCGCAGGGTGCCGCGGTTGCGCAGGGCGCAGGCGACGGCGAGCATGGCCTGGTCGCTCTGGTTGCCGGCTTCGCCGATGAGGGCGTTCAGGGCGGCCTGCCGGTCAATCGCACCATGGGAGGTGGACAGGATGGACAGCAGGGACAGGATGGACAGGGTGCGTTTCATGGTTCGAGAAATTCGATTAAGCGTCTCGGTTCCGTCTTGTGCAAAATGGCCGGCTTGATTCCCAGACTGGGATGTTTGATGGAGCCCACGAGGGCGGACCATCCGCTGGCGGTTTTGACCGCGAGCACAGGTTGATTTCCCTGCAAGGTGGTGGTTAGGTCCACGACATCGTAGAAATGGAGCGCAATGCGCTCCGCTGTCTGTTGTTCAAGCGGAAAAAATTCGGTCGCGCCAATGTCAGCAAAAGTGGTGGCAATGGTTTTCATAAAAGCAATTTGCGCCGAAGGTCGGCAAAAAATTCGCGGCCACGTTCAGGGGTGACCGGGCGGCGGGCACTTTGCGGCGACGGGGGCGTCGCCGGCACCCTCGGTGACGAGGGCGTCACCGCGACAATCCACCGGGCGTCCTGGTGGCACGTCTGGCAAATGCGGGCGGCGGCCTCGTCGCACTTGTCGCACCAGTAGTAGCCGCTCATGCGGTCCTCCGGGCGAGGAGTTGCTGGAGGTTCAGCCAGTCGCTATGCCGGCGGTGTTTCAGCCACCGGGCCACGGACTGCGTCAGGGCAACCGAGGGTCGGCGCGTTTGACGTTTTTTGCTCATAAATGGGTTTTAACACGGTTTTTGGGCCGGTTCGGTAGGTGGTTTCAGGTCACCGGGTGACGGCCACGGGGGCCGGCCATGGAAAATTCCACGGGGAAACCTGGCCCGGGCTTTTCCGGGGGTCGCGTTTCCGGCTGAAAAAAGCGGACGGGGTTTTCCCGTGACGCTGGTCCGGGCCGGCGCGTTTTCCGGCGATCGCGAAAAACGAAACAAAAAAAGCCCGGTGGCTGCGCGAGGCAGTCACCGGGCTGGTCGAGGTGGATGGGGTTATGGTGCTATCGTGTTTTTCCTTTGGTTGGTTACGGTCACAAAAAAAGCCCTGAAACCTTGCGGTTTCAGGGCGGTGGGTTACTTGGGTTCGCCGGCGAACAGGGCTTCCTCGCGTTGGTCGGCGAGGGCGAGCGCGGCTTCGGCTTGCTCGGCGTTCTCGGCGTTCTCGGCGTTCTCGGCGGCGGCGGGTTCGCCGCCGGCGTTGTGCGCGGGATTGGTTTCCTGCTCGCGGCGTTTCAGCCATTCGGCGTAGCGTTCGGCAGGGACCTGCTTGTTCTGCGACCAGGCTTCGGCGAGTTCCTGCATGGCAGCGAACAGGGCGTAGCCTTCGTCCGAGTCGGTGGCCTCGATGATGCGGTTTTTCAACAGCATGGCGAGGACGGCCGAGGGGGTTTCCGCGCCGGAGTCGTCGCCGGCGGCGGGTTTCTGACGTTTGCGGATCTCGGCCAATTTCTTGGTGGCATCGCCGGGCGTGGAGAGGGCATTGACGACGTCGAGCGTGATGTCGGTGCCCATCCACCCTTCGGTGGAGGCCTTGCGTTCGGCCGCGATGATGGCGGCGGCCTTTTCCAAGGAGTTGACGCTGGCCGCGTCCAGGAAGTTTTCCGGGATGAGCGGTTTCGGGCCGGTGAGCACGACGGCGTTGAAGAACGTCGCGAGCTGTTTGACCCGGGCAGGCACGTCGCCGCCGGCGTAGTCCTTGAAGAATTTCGCCTCGGTGGTATCCGGGGCGAGCTCCTTCTTGTGGAGCATTTCGGCGTAGTCGCGCTTGAGCATGGCGACCACCTTGAAGGCGTTGTGCATCTTCTCGGTGGCCGTTTCCTTGGCCTTGTTGATGGCTCCGAAGGGCTTCACGACGTTGTCCTTGAAGAGCGTGTAGCGCTCGCCGCGGGGCAATGCCATGATGGCCGCAAACGTGAGGGTTGTCTTGTTAGACATGGTGTTCCTTTGGTTGCGTTTTCAGGCGGCCGCACCACCACGGAATGTGGTGGCGCCCCGCACAGAGCGTTTCGTGTGGAACACCGGCTCACGACTGACTGCGTCAGGGCCGCCCATCGGGTGAGGGGCCGGGTCGCGGTCAGATAACTATCGCACCTCGGAACGGACGCGGGCAGCCTTTACGAGCGCATGGCCCGCGCCCGTTCCGGGCGCACAGGGATGCGGCCGCCGGTGTCCGGGCTGTCCGGTCTAACGGGCGGTCGCAAGCGCCAGTCCGGTTAAAGGGTCTGGCGCAAAGTGACTTGTGCAAATTGCGCAATTTTCGCAACTTTGCTTTTCAGCATTTTATCATTCCGAATCGGAACGCGACGGCGACCACGGGGAAGCCCAAGTTGGGCGTTTCCCCGCGATCGCCGCGCGGCGCGATTCAACATGACGTGCTGACAAGGCCGGCGTGACTCCCCCGGGGTTGTTTCCTGGGCGGGTTCAGGCCGGTCTGGTCAGCACAGATGTTGGGCATCTGTGCTGCGCGGACAGTTGGCAAGGTAGTGTCCGGTCGAAGTGACTGGACGGCAAGCAAGCGACCCCGCCGCCGCCCCTATGGCAGCGGACAGAATCGCCTTTCACATACTAGCCCGCCGCTACGCATTAAAGCGCACAGGCGGCGGCTAAACGCGGCATGAGACACGCCGGAGGTTTAACCGCCTGCCAAGGGACGGCAAGCCAGCCAGCGCACGGCGGGGCGAGGATGCAACATGCACCCCGCCCCGCCGCCGCTTGGCTTTCATCCCTTAGCGGCCCGCTACGCATTAAGCCACCGGGCGACGGCCTGCCCCCTGCCCCGCGCCCCTGCCCCGCCGGAGGCAGGCACGAAAAAGGGGCGGCGGGAATGAACCCGCCGCCCCTCGTGCGCTGGCCGGACTTAGACGGCCTGCCCGACCAAGCGCAACGTCACTCCGCGCCACAGCTTGCGGAGTTGAGTTGTCCCCGCGTGCGCGACACCATCCGCTCCCACGAGGAAACACCTCGCCACGCGCACGGAACCGGACGGACCATCCGCCGCCCATACCGCCGCCCCGCTTGGCTTGGACGTGACGGCCACGGCCCGCGCCGCCGCCAGCCGCGCGACCCATTCGGCCCCCTCGTGCTCGCTGGCAGAAAGCACCGCCGCGCGGCTGGTGTCATCCGCCACCGCCGCCGCCCGCCGTCCGCCCCGTGCCTTGACGACTCCGCGCAGGCCACGCCGTGCCGCCGCCCGCACGACCCGCCGTAACTGCCCGCTGGACGCCGGAAGGCTGGACGCATCCACGCCCGCCGCCGCCGCCTCCCCGCGCCCGCTGGCGGCTTTGTCCAAGGGATGCGACCCAATGACCGCCGCCGCCGTGCTGGCCTCCGGGGGAAGCATGGCAACCGCGCCGGTGAATACCGGCTTGCCCTCGCCATCCACCGGCAGGGATGGCAGGCCGGGAAAGAGCGTGGCCAAGTCCGCCGCCGCCCCGCGCCGGGCAGCCGCCGTGAACTCATCAAGAGGCTCCGCCCACGCGCCCCGCTTGAACGTGACGCGCCGGCCCGCCCGCCGCAGCGCAGCCGCCAGCCGATCCCCGGCTTTGACGCGCCCGCCGCCGCCCTTGCCGCCCTCGCTGGACTTGAACCCCGCCGCCGCCGCCGCTTCATCCGCACTCATGCCAGAGAGCATGAGAACGGCGGCTTGCTTGACCTTGTCCGCCAGTGCAGCCCGACGGCCCCGGCCAGCAGCCAGGGAGTCGCGGACTTGTTCGACCTGGGAGAGACGACGACGCGCGCGAAGTTCGCGGCGGAGGCCGTGCCGGTCAGACGGTGCCGAATACCATTCCCACCAATCGCCCGCCGCCGCCGCCGTTGTCTCGCCGAACGTATCACGCGCCACGGAGTCAACGAGGGACCGCCAAGCGAGACGGGAACCGGTCGCGACATAGCGGGACCTCCTGACCGGCTGGCCATCACCATCCGGCCATGACTCGACTTGCCAAGCGAAGGAGACGCCGCCGCCATCGTCCAAGGTGACGACGTCCGCGCCGTCATCCCCGCGCCGGAGGGTTTGACCGGACCGCCACAGAGCCAAAGCGGTCACACCGTCCCCGATGGCATCTGACATTGTTGCACACCAGCCGCCGCCCTCGCCGCCGCCGACCCAGAGAGACGCCCGGCCATCGCCGACCATCTTAGCGTTAAGCTTGCCCGCCGCGCGCTGGACGGTGGCCAAGTCTGCCAACGCTTGGCAGGCTTGAAGCAGCTCCCCGGCTGGACGCTCACAGGATGCGAGCGCCTCCCCCATCGTCATGCACTCCAAGCCAGCCGCCCGCCGGGCGGAGGAAACGACCACACCCGCGCCCGCCAGCGCAGCACCGAGGCTAAGCAGCCCCGCGCCCGCGCCCGTTTGTTTGTTTGATGCTGTTGATGTCATGTTGTTTTGCCGCCGCCGTCCGCCGCCGCTGGCGTTATGCCAGCAAACCCACAGCGAACCGAAGCGGAAGCCTATTATTGCGCCCTCGCTCGCATTTAATCACCTTTGCCCGCGCGGTTATTTGCCGCCAAGCCAGCAGCACAGAAGCCAAGCCAGCAAATAAAAAAATAAGCCGACGACGAAACCACCCAAACAGACCCCTTCCCACCATTAGGGGGGTAGGTTTTTGGATTCGCAGGGGGGTAAAATAATAGCAAGGGGTAAGGCCCTGAACGCTCACACCTCGGACGGCCGTCCGGTACCGCCGGTACCGCCTTCGTCTGGTGATCGGTGCCGACCAGGTCGGCTTGTCAGGGCTTCCCGGACGATCGCCGGCGAGACCGGGGCGCGGGTCCAGGCGACCGCGGCGACCCTGTCGACAGGATTGCCGGAAGGTTGCTTGGAGCCACCGGGCGCGGGGGCGGCGCGTTCCGGTCATTCGCCGACCGGAACGCCGACCGGAACGCATGAACACCACCGGGCGCGGGGGCAAACAAGCAATCAACACCCTTCTTCTTCTTCTTAATTTTCAATAATTTAAATAAGAAGAGAAGAGAAGTCCGGCGGACGGCCGGCCCGGTGGCGGCTACATCCGTTCCGGCCGTTCCGGCCGTTCCGGATTTTAACGTGTCTCACGGGACGGTGGTTTTTATTTGAAGCAAGACACCACTCCCCTGCTGTCAAATGGAAGGGGAGCGGTGTTGTCTAGAATTTTAAACCGGACTCACTCTGTATAAGTGTGTGAAAAAAGCCGGAACAACCGGAACGGCCGGAATAGATACCGCAACATGCTGAAGATAAACACACTGCAAGTTCCGGCCCGACCGGAACGCGAATAGGCGACCGGAACGCGGCTACCATCCGAGGTTGCTTAAATGCAGTTTCGCTTGGTTGTAAGCTTCGTCGAAAGGTTTTTGCATGGCCTCCAGCTGGGCCAGGTGGTTTGAAAGTGCCGCCAGCTCAGCCTCTTTGGCCGCCACCTCAGCGTAGTTCTTTTCAAGCGGGTTGCTGACGGGAATATGGTCGTAGAAACGATCAACGGCATTGAGGTCAGGTGCCGGCGGACCCGAGAATTCCAGTTCAACCATTTTATCAACACTCTGCTGAAGCCCCTGAAGATCAGTTTGATGGGCAGGCAATACCATGTTAATCCCGATCTGGTCGATGGTTTTTTTCAGGTTAAGCAATTTGGCGCCGGAGTCGTCCAGTTCCTCATTGCTTACAGTGATGTCCCGCTTCTGCCGTTCTTGGATACTGTAGTATTCATCCATGCATTCGTCGAACATATGCCGGGTGGAATGTTTCAGATCAGATTCAGGATCGAATTGAACATCATGGATGACTGGCGTTTGTGGCGTCGCAGTGCGAAGGTGCAAAAACAGAAATATCGTCAAACAAATCCCGGCAAGGATGACGGTGGTTTTACGATTCATTTAAACCAATCTGGCATTGTTGTCAGCCTTGGTCAAACTTTTCCCAGACGCGGTTGATGCTGGGGAGGCAGGCCCGGACTTCGGGCCGCTCCATGGCCCGAATGATTTCCTGGCGATCGTGTGGATTGAGCTGGGAGTATAGCTGCATGGCTTTGGCGACTTGGCTTTCCTCCCCTTCCTTTAATGATGAGGTGGTGTCTTTCGGTTCAATCCAAAGCGATTGAGAATCCTCGCCGACTTCCTGGCGCATCCAGGAGACAAGAAGATCCAGCCACTCGGCATTTTTAACGCCGCAAGCGGCGGCCAATTTTCGGAGGGTTGCCAATTTAACGGGTTGACCTAACTCCAAATAATTAATGGTTCGCAATGAAAGACCTGTACGCTCAGCCATTTTATCTTGCGACAAGTCTCCCCGCAATGCCCGGATTTTGTTACTTAGTTCGCTCACTGCTAATACAATACGCAAATCTTTTGCGTCTGTCAAACTTTTTTATCTTTTTTTATTGCTTAATTTGTTTGCGTAGTGTAAAACTTTTACATGGCTTTGATGAAGTTGGATCGGAAAATCGTAAAAGAGAAGGCGGCAGAACTGGCGTTTGCCGCCCGGGCGGTGATTCAGCAACTGGCATCAAAGGACCGAACACCGGAAGGATTGGCGGCGCAAGGCATCCTCGAGAAGGCGCTGATGGATGCGATTCCGGATGCGGCGATTGGCGCCCCCACTCATGAGGTGGTTGGTCGGTGAAACAATTTGTCTGAGCGGGTGGTGTAGACTCCGTGGGCTAACAATGCCCGGCCGTGACAGCGAAGGCGTCTCGGCGGCAAATCCCGGACTATAAAGTGTTGGTCATCCAACCTTAAATATTGAGCACACCTGCTTGAGACGTTCCCGGTGGTGATTGAAAAGTCTTGCCTAAAATCACCGGCGCAACCTGTTGTTGCGCAGCCGGGAAATACTTTTTCAAATTATGAGCAAAACAGTTTCAGACGTGCCGGTGAAGGTTTGTGAGGTGCGCGCCCAACTGGGTGTAAGCTCTTCGTATATGACCGCGCTACTGAAGCATATGGGCATCCCGGGGGCACGCCGCATTTCGATGAAGCGGGTTGTCCAATGGCTGGACAACCATCGCGGGTGGAAGATGACCGACAAAGTTGAAGCATGATTTCAAACCGTCAACCAGGTGCGCGTCAGCGGGGCGTGGCACTTCAGCATCTCGCGAACCTTGACGCGATCGTAGGCGGCATTGACATCGTCACCGTGTTCGTGGCTGAGGTAGGCTTCGCGGATCTCCTTGTCCACCCCACCCTCGCGCAGGACATTCTCGACGGTGACGCGCAGGGAGTGAAAGCAGCCGGCCGGGTTGGTGGCCTTGAATCCGTGCCGATGCCAGAATTTGGTCCAGTGGTTCCCCCAGAGCAAGCGGCCATTGACGGTGGATTTCATGGGGTAGGTTTGCGGGCTGCGGTCCTTCTGCAGTTTCTGGAACAGAGGTTGCAGTTGGGGGTGCAGTGGCTTGGTGCGAACCTTGCCGCCCTTCTGTCGGAACTGGATTGTCGGGATATCGCCGGACAGGTGGACGTCCGTCATGGGGTTGACGTTGGTCTCATTCAGGCGCACGCCATGCAGCAAGGCGATGGCGAAGCTACGCTGAAAACAAATCTTCATCGGTTCCGGTTCTTTGTCGATCGCGTTAAAAATTTCCTTCAGCTGGTCGTCAGTGTAATCCGGAAACAACTTGCGCGGCTCTCGTTTCAGAATCACTTCCCGGGCGGGGTTGCCGCTGCAGTAGCCACGGCGGACGGCCTCGCTCAGCAGCAGACGCAGTATCTTGAATTCAAGGATGGCGGTATTACGGCCGGCTTTGTATTTGCCATTCCGCTTGTCGGCCTCGGCACGCCATGCCAGATAGGTGGCGCTGTTTTGGTAGGTGATATTACGCGGGGCCGGCAGCTCGCATTCGTCGAGCCACATGCGGATGTTACGCCAAGCGGTGAGGTAGCGTTCAAGGGTGCGTCCATCGACCCGGCTGCGGAGATAATCCGGAACCCACTTCTGCCATTGCCCAATCGCCGTGGTGGGGGCGCGGCGTTCTTCCAGAGTCTTCTGGGCTTCGAGTTCCTGGGCCTTGCGTGTCTCGGGTCCGATGCCGACACGGAAGCCGGTGCTCTCACGAACGATTTTTCCGTTCTTCGGGTTGCGGTATTTGATCCACCAGTAGTCGGTGCCAGCGCGTTTGTAAATGCTTGCCATATGTTCTGTGCCCAACTGTGCCTAGGTGCTTTGGATGTATCAAGATTTATTGGGATTTATTGGGACGTATTAGGACATATCAAGGCTAGATTTGTCTCGGGGGTTCGAATCCCCCTCTCTCCGCCATTGATTTCATTGGGGGTTTCTTCGCTTCTGTGCCCAAACTGTGCCCAAGGTCGCTCGGGGGGCGCGCTTTTCCAAGGGGGTTTCTGTGGCTGATTTCCCGTCTTTTTCCGAGGTGCGCACGCGCTTGAACGGGCTCAAGGGGCTCATCACGCGCCTGGGCGATGCGCCGCCGGAACACAAATGGAAATCTTTTCCCAAATGCCCTTTCTGTGGCGCCAAGGATTGCGCGGGGGTGTTCTCCAAAAGCGGGGCGGATTTCTTCAAGTGCCAGCATACCAGTTGCAACACGGGCGGCCGCGTGGTCACGGAGATCGGCTATGTGGGCATGCGCGAAGGGTTGGCGGAGGAAAATGCCCGGGGCGAAAAGGGGCCGTCGCCGGCGTACCGGCGGCTGCTGGAATTGGCCGGGCTGTACCAGGAACCGACCGCGACGGGGGCGTCGCTGACACACCCGGTGACGGGGGCGTCACCGCTACCGGATGAGGGCACGGAGGAGGATGAGGAGATCATCCAGCAGTGCATCGAGGTCATCCGCATGGAGCGGCGGGCGAGTGTCTCGGTGTTCCAGCGCCGGCTGCGGCTGGGGTATACCCGGGCGGCGCGCATCATGGATGAAATCGAGGCGCGCGGGCTGGTGGGCCCGGCGAAGGGGGCGGAGCCGCGCGACATCCTGTTCGATCTGCGGCATGACGAGATCCCCAATCCGGTGCTGCCGCCGGAACTTGATTTGCCGCCGCAAGGCGGCGCTCTTCCACCGGGTCCGGCGGGTTGTGATGGCCCCGCCGGGCCGGTGGAAGGCGATAATGTCGGGGTAATTGAAAACGTCAGCGGTGATGCGGGGGAGACCAGGGTCCCGACAGCCGACGACCAGCGGCGAAACACTCCTGCTCCCGTCATAACGCACGGTGCCGGGCCGGCGCAATCACCGCCCCCGGCTTCCCCCGTCCCGCCGGCCCCGCCGGCGGCGGCGGGGGAAAATCTGGCCCCGAAGTTCCGCCGGCCGGAGGAATCCGCCAAGCCGGAGGAGAAGCCGGAATTGCCGCCGGGGCTGACGGTGCTGCGGGAATTTTACCGCCGGCTGCAACCGACGGATTGCGAACTGCGGGCGGTGCTGCCGGACGGCGAGCCGGTGCCGGATCCGATTTCGAAGACGGTGCTGGGCCGGATTGAATTCACGCCGGTGAGCCTGCAGACGCGCCGGGGACTGACGCCGGAGACGTGCGCGGCGCTGGGCTTCCGGGCCAACCCGCGCAGCAATGAGGCGCTGCTGCAGGAGCTGGAGGCGACGCATGACTGGGAGGAGCGGTCGGCCTCGGGGCTGTGGCTGGAGGCGGACCGGAAGCGGAAGCTGGGCCGGCGGCCGAACACGCAGTATTGCGGCAAGGGACAGGTGGGGCGCAAGCCGGCCGCGGAGGCGAAGAAGCCGGATGACAAATGGCAATGGGGCTGGTCGCAGCCGGTGCTGATCCCGTACTTCGACGCGACGGGCGAGCTGGTGAAGTTGCGGCCGCACAAGGGCGGCGCGAGCTCGGGGACGCAGGCGGGGTCGGAGCGCATCTACATACCGCGGTGTCCGGACGCGGTGCAGGACACGGTGGAGAATTTTTTCACGGTGATCATCTGCGAGGGCGAGTTCAAGGCGGCGGCGCTGTGGCAGGAAATCGGGGCGGGCGCGGAACTGAATTATGGCGACAAGGCGCGGCCGGTGGGGGTGTGCGCGTTGCCGGGGATTTCGTTCGTGAAGAACCATGCCTACCGGGCGGATCTCGAGGAGTGGCTGCAAGCGGTGGGCTGCCGGCGGGTGATCGTGGCGTTCGACGACGAGGACAAGAGCGGCAAGCCGCTGGCCCAGCGGTTCGACGCCAAGAAATACGAGCGCTATCTGGCGCAGGACCTGGCGACAAAGCTGCACCTGACGGGGCTGGTGGCGAACTGGCCGCCGGAGTGGCGGAATGCCAAGGGCAAGGCGGATTGGGACGGGGCGCTGGTAAAACTTCTCACTGCGTGAGGGCCACCATTTTTTTAACCGCAAAGAACACACAGAATACAAAGACATGAAAGCTTATCTTGATTTATTGAACCATGTGATGACGGCCGGCAATGACCGCAGCGACCGGACGGGGGTCGGGACGAGGGCCGTGTTCGGGTACCAATTACGGCACAACTTGGCGGCCGGGTTTCCGCTGCTGACGACGAAGAAGGTGTTTTTCCGGGGCGTGGTGGCGGAGCTGCTTTGGTTCCTGGCCGGCGATACGAACGTGCGGACGTTGCGCGAGCAGGGTGTTCACATTTGGGACGCATGGGCGGACGAGCAGGGCAATCTCGGTCCGGTGTATGGCCACCAGTGGCGCAAGTTCGGGGCGACGGGCCTCGATCAGGGGCGCGGATGGGTGGGCGGCTGCGACCAGATCAAGGAGCTGGTGGACGGGCTGCGCCGGAATCCGAACAGCCGCCGGCATATTGTGACGGCGTGGAATCCGATGGAGGTGCCCGCGATGAAGCTGCCGCCGTGTCATCCGTTCTGGCAATGCCAGGTGGACGGCGACCGGCTGCATTTGAGCCTGTATATGCGGTCGTGCGACGCTTTTCTGGGACTGCCGTTCAATTTGGCGAGCTACGCGCTGTTGCTGTCGATGCTGGCACAGGTCACCGGGCTGGTGCCGGGGGAAGTGATCATCAGCTTTGGCGACCTGCACATTTACAGCAACCATTTCGAGCAGGTCAAGGAGCAGATGAGCCGCGTGCCGAAGGAATTGCCGAAGCTCGTCATCCATTGTCGCGGGCAGGACATTTTCCATTTTTCGCCCATCGACTTCTGCATGGAAGGTTATGACCCGCATCCGGCGATCAAGGCGCCCATCGCGGTCTGAGTCACAGTGTGCCGGCCAGTATTTTTAACCGCAAAGAACACAGAGAACACAAAGATTATGAGCGAGAAAATTCCGGTGACACATTTTCGGTACGGGCAGGAGGTGCTGGTCAAATGCGAGGAGGCGGGGCATCCGCCGCATTTTCCGGCGGTGATCGCGGGCCTGAGAATCCACCAAGGGAAGATTGATTTCACCGTGCGCGAGCCGGACGGTTCGACCATGGACGGCTATACGGAGGACTGGCTGACGCCGGCGTGCCCGGATGAATGCCAAGGTCGCGCGACCGGCGGCGAGCATGTGTACCGTCCGTGGAGCGACGGGAAGTGTGTGTATTGCGGCCGGCCGGAGCGAGTGGAGCAATGCCCGCAATGCGGGGCCGCCACGGTGCAGCCGCGCGATGCGGCGGGCTACTGCGAGGACTGCGGCTGGCCCGAGGAGGACCGCAGCAAGGACGAACTGCCGGAATCGATCCGGAGCGGAACGTTTTTGCTGGTGGGTCATGGCGAAACGTATGGGGCTGAGGTCGTGAAGGGCTGCCACCTGCTGACTAAAATGATGGAGATGATATTCGGCATGGCCGAGAACGCCCCGGACAACGAGCGGCAGAACTACGCGAAAGAGCTTTCGGACATGGATAACTGGTGCCAGGACCAGGATCACGGGCCGACTTGGTATAAAACCGATTTGGGAGAAACGGACCACATCGAGGTAATCCGGATCACAGGTTAACCGCAACACAAAATTATGACAGACACCACCTATACACCGCAGCCGGCAAACATGCCGCCGCTGTGGACGATCGCGCTGATGCATCTGGGATTGATCTCGGCGGACGGGGTCATCAAGAAACACTTTGCCGATGAGGTCAAGGCTCAGGAGGAACGGAAACAAGCGCTGGCAGGCCAGCGGCTGGCCGGGTTCAAAGGACAGGACAACCACCAATTCCCGGGGGAGGCACAATGAGAGTCCGGTGTGCAAATCGAAACTGTGGACTGATTTACGATGATGAAAAGGGTCATCTGGTCCATGTGAGCAAGACGGTCACGGAGGTGCATTGCCCGCGCTGTGACGGAAGCGAATATTACAATCTCAAGCCGGGCGAGGTGGAGAAGCCGAAGACGGGGGCGCAACTCATCGCGTTGGAGCGCATCCGGCAGACGAAGGTGTTGGGTTGGACGGCGCAGTATGATGACGGGCACGCTCGTGGGGAAATCGCGGCGGCGGGCGCGCTATACGCAATGCACGCCGCAGGTTTCAAGTACGTCATCGCAACGGAAGGGATGCGTGAAAGCATATCGCATCCGGTACCGGTCTGGCCGTGGGCACCGTCTTATTGGAAGCCGACCTCCCCGCTGCGCGACTTGATCAAGGCGGGCGCTTTAATCGCGGCGGAAATAGATCGCCGGCAACGATTGGGAGAGAAGGTCCAATGAAAAAGCTGGCGGTCAACTTGCTGCTAGGGGCAGGCGGGGCGGTGATTTTTTGCATCATCCTGCTGGTGGCGGTCGTCGAGCTGGGGTGGGCGGCGCTGGCGTTGCCGGACAGGATGGACGGCATGGACGGGAGGGACGCGCAGGGACGGGGAGAAGTCAGAGACTCCTCACGTCGTCACCTACGGGATCAGCCGGGCCGGCGCTGCCGGCGAGGGACGCTAGCGCGGTTGAACCCGGGCATTCTCACCCGGGTGTGATCCATACGGAAACAACGGCTTACTGGGAGATGCCGCCGGAGGGGAAGCTGGCGGCGGTATGCGAGATCGCCGGCAACAAGGCGGCGGTCCGGAAGTGGTTCATCACGGGGCCGGATATCGAGACGGTGCGGGAGTTGCTGCAACAGGAAGCGCGGCAATACACGACGGGGCCGGACGGTCCGGCGATTCTGTTCATGACGCGGGTAACGTCCGCCTAGGGAAAATTCACGGGTCCGGTTTTTATTTTTATGACTTCAGCCATCACGCTGGAACAACATGCGCGGGTGCGCGCGGCCTTTGAGGCGATGCTGGACGCGTCGGTATCGCCGACGCGGACGGGGCAATTGGAATTGTTCTCGGACGAGGAGGAGCAGTATTTGCGCCAGGAGGTGGCGCGGTTGCTGTGGGAGCCGAAGCTGCCGAACGCGGGGCCGCAGGAGCGCAAATGGCTGAAGCAGCTGCACGAGCTGAGCCGGGACGAGGCGCTGGTGGTGGATCTGAAGCTGGCGGCGCACCGGTATGCGGCGGCGCTGGAGAAATGCCTGCCGCAGCAGGAGTACATCCGGTCGCTGCGCCCGGGCCCGGACGGCAAGCGGGACCGGTGGCAGACGCTGCCGGGGTGCTATTACACGCGCAAGGCGGTGACGGCGAAGACGAACAAGGGCCTGTGGGACGCGGCGCAGGAGCTGCTGCGGGAGGCGCGGGCGAAGAAGGACACGCGGAAGAAATGGTTCGCGCAGTTCGTGCTGGACGGGCTGCCGGTGCCGATGAGCAATTTCAAGATGGAGTGCCTCTACCTGCTGCGCGGGGCGGACGGGAACGTCACGCGGCTGGTGCGGCTGACGAACACCAAGGGGGAGATGAGCGAGGGCCGGGAGATCGGGGGGGCGGATGTGTTGCCGAACGAGATGTATGCGGGGAGCGAGAAGTTCCGGCAATGGGTGCAGAGCAAGGGCAATTTCACCTGGGGCGGCGAGGGCGGCGCGGGCAACACGGAGCTGCAGCTGCTGCAATGGGACGTGACGGAGCAGGCGGCGTACCGGGTGGTCAAACTCATCGAATACTGCGGCTGGCACGCCCTGCGGGCGGGCCACCGGGGGGACGCGGCCGGGGCGGCGGAGGAAGAGAACACGGAGCCGGGGAAGCTGTTCCTGAAGGGGCTGTGGATCTACGACGAATGCGCGATCGAGCCGGACGGGCATTTCATGCTGCCGGACGAGGATGGCATCTACTGGTACGAGGGGGAAGGCTACGCGCTGTCGCGCAAGGGGCGGGAGCTGGACTTCATCCAGGGCCGGCCGCGGATGCGGCCGCCGACGGAGGACGGCCGGGGGCTGAAACTCGAGCAAGTGGAGTTCGACACGGCGGACTGGGAGGAATCGGCGCAGTGCATGTATGCGGGGGGAAATCAGATCGGGGGATTCTTCCGCGAGGTGTGCCGGCGGTTCTACGACACGGCGGGCGGGCACGAGGGCTGGCTGGCGGTGGCGTCGATCCTGGGGTACGCGGCGGCGCCGGAGCTGTTCGCGAAGCAGAACAATTTCCCGAGCTGCTGGACGAGCGGGCAGATGGGCAGCGGCAAGAGCACGTTCGTGAGCTGGCTGATGAGCCTGTGCGGATTCCATGTGGCGAGCGGGATGGGATTGATCTCGAAGAACGTGAGCGCGGTGGGCATCGCATGCCAGCTGGAGAATTACAGCAACCTGCCGCTGTGGCTGGACGAGTTCCGGCAGCATCAGATCCCGGCGGACAAGGAGCCGCTGCTGCGGGACAGCTACAACCGGCAGCTGGCGGGGAAGTGGACGCCGGACGGCATCCAGCGGTCGATCCGGACGATGCCGCTGGTGAGCGGGGAAAGCACGTCGGGCGACGCGGCGATGCGGAGCCGGTATCCGCATGTGATGATCAGCGAGCAGAAGCGGCTGGCGAACCATTTCGAGTGGATGCAGCAGCACCAGGAATTTTTCTTCTTCATCTGGCGCGAGATCATGGTGCGGCGGCGGGAGTTCGTGGAGCTGGTGGTGAAGCAAGTGGACCACTGGCTGGCGAGCCCGGACCTGGCGAAGGTGCCGAGCCGCGACCGGGTGTCGCACTCGGTGGTGTTCGCGGCGTTCGGGGCGGCGGCGGCGCTGTTCGGCAGCCACGACCAGGAGGAGCTGGCCGGGTACCGGACGTTTCTGGTGAACCATGCGCTGGCCTCGGCGGCGGACGTGCAGGCGGATGTGAACGTGAACGTGTTCATCCAGGAACTGATCACGGCGTATGTGGCGGGGGAGATTCCGGACACCTGTTTCCGGGTGGAGAAGGAAGTGCTGGACCATGCGCCCGGGGCGCCCAACCAGACGGCGGGCAGCTGGGAGAGCTGGAAACTGTTCATCGAGCCGACGGCGGCAATCAGCCACCTGCAAATCTACCTGCGGAAGGGCGGCCAGCAGGTGACGCTGCGGTACAAGGACCTGCGGGACCAGCTCTCGAAGAACGCGTTCTGGATCTGGGCCAAAAACCCGGACGACGGCTTGAAGAAACGGTTCGGGGCGAAGGGATCGCAGGTGAGCAAAACGGCGTGGGGCATCAAGGTGGACTTGCATCCGCTGGGGTACCGGCTGACGCCGGACGAGGATTGGAAGGCGGCGCAAAAGGACGCGTTCGAGCGCGGGGAAGAATTCGCCATCGGGCCGGTCTACACGGACGGCGACCCGCGCAAGGGGCCGTTGTTCGCCATCATTGAAGGCGTGTTGAAGTATGAGTCGAGCAAGGATTAGCACCGGAGAATAAAAAATCTATGAGACCGAAATCGAAACTGACAGCGGAGGAGAAAAAACAAAAGCAGAAGGAGTATCTGGCGGCGTTCCGCGACAAGCAGCGGCGGCTGAAGGAGCTGAACGCGCAACTGGATGCGGTGGTGACGGACCTGGAGATCCAGCCGAAATGCGAGGCGTGCCGGGCGGCGCGGCTGGACTGCCGGCATACCCATGTGCGGAGCGTGCTGGGATTGCAGACGGACAGCCTCCGGCATGAGATCGCGAAGCTCGAAGCCCGGCCGGAACCGAAAAAGAAAAAGCCCAAGGCATGAAAAGAATACTTTATTTTGGCTGCGGCCGCGGCAGCGGACATTACCTATGGGTCGGCGAATGGGGGAAGGAAGAGCGGCCGGACATGATCCTCGGCCTGACGGGTATCACGATCACCAAGGAATTCATCCACCACATTGATGGAAAATATGTTCCCAAAACGACCAACCAGCAAGGAGCCTACCGGGAAACCATGGAGGCCGGTTTCCGCATCATCGGCTGGCATGATTACACGGTGGACCGCCGGCAGGGTTCAAACTCGGTATTCATCGGGGTGGGTTATGAGTCAGCCGCCGAGCTGTTGGATGACGCGCGTAATTTTTTCCCGTCGGTGATGCTCCGGCAAACCGTCCCGTTGCATCCGATGCCATGAAGAACAAGCAATTCCATTTCCGGTTGCGGAAGCTGCGGCGGGCGGATGGCCGGCCGTGGACGGTGGGGCGGATGGCGGCGGCGATCGGGGCGAACCGGGCGCATCTGACGGATGTGTTGAACAACACGCCGGGGCATGGCGGCCAGACGCGGCCCAAGGTGCTGCGGTGGATGGAAAAGGAGTTCCCGCCGGCGACGGTGGCGGCCCTGACGCAGGCGCTGGGCTGGGCGGTTCCGGCGGTTCCGGCGGTTCCGGCGACGCCGGGTGTTCCACAGGGAACAGAATGTTCCACGTCCGACAAATAGCGATGGCCACGCCAGTCAAAAAAAAAGACGGTAAAAACCCGCTGCAAGCGGTGTCAGATGGAGTTCAGCTATGAGGTGAAGCGGGTGGCATGTGCGGTCAGTGGGGGCAAGGAGGTGGTGCGGACGGTGGTGCGAACGGTGTGTGACGGCTGCCAGGAGTCGCGGAAGAAGTGGGTGACGAAGCGGACGCGCAAGCCGCGGGCGGCGGGGACGTTGATGGCGGGGACGGCCAAGACGCCGCGCGAGCGGGTGGCGGAGGCGATGGGGTTGAGCGCGGACCAGGTGGAGCATCTGGAACGGACGGCGCTGACCCGGCTACGAACTTCGACCGAACTGCGGCAGGCCTATGATATTTTCAAGGAGAGCGGCATGCCGAAGATCGAGGAGCTGATCCAGATCATGCGGCAACCGGCGGACAACACACTGCTGGGCCATGTGCTGGACCTGGCGGATTTCTGGCGGATTCATGAGCAGGCCAAGCAGGCCGGCCTGACGCAGGAATGCCGGGAGATCATGGCGGACATCGCCCGCTGCCATTCCCTCATCAAGAGGGAGTTGGGAGCTAGAAGCTAGAAGTTAGAAGCTGGAATATGAATACGATCGCCATCACGGTAAACATCAATCCGCCCGCGCGGGGGGCGGGCAGCCAGGCGCCGACGCGGCTGAACTGCCAGAGCATGAAGGGCAGTTTTTCCTGGGGCAGCTCGCCGGCGACGGCGACGCTGACGTATGTGGGCGGGACGGTGCCGGTGACGGCGGGCGCGCGGATGGATTTCAAAATCGGGGCGCATTATTTCGCGGGGGTATGCGTGAGCGACACGCTGGTGAGCAGTTCGGGCGGGATGCTGCGGACGCTGGAATTCAAGGACCTGCGGTATTACCTGACATGGGACTGGGTGTTCGGGGCGTTCAACATGCCGGACGTGCGGCTGATCGGCGGGGTGCGGATCAAGCGGTACTGGCATATCTACCCGGCGGACTGGCTGAACCAAAACAAGACGTACACGACGAGCCCGCTGCCGGCATGGCGGATCGTCCAGCTGGCATTTCAGGCGTCGACGGTGTTCACGTCATGGGAATGGGACCTGACGGGGAACGGTTTGTTTTCGGACGGATTGTTGAACGGACCGATCTTTGAAATCGACGCGAACGGGGGGATGCGGCTGGATGCGTTCCTCAACCTGGTCTGTGAGAAGACGGGGCTGGTGTTCACGCATGACCCGCGGGCGGCGGGCGGCACGGTGATCGGGGACAACCGGCTGGTGTTCACGCGCAAGGGATTTGGGTTGCTGCCCCTGCCCTTCCCGACGAACAGCGACGACAAGCGGTCGGGCCTGACGCTGACGGAGAACCCGACGAACATCTGCGTGCTCGGGGAACGGAACCGGTACCAGCTGCTGAACCTGCCGATGGTGAAGGACTGGTCGCCGGCGTGGGAACAGTTTCTGGACGTGGAACTGTTCGTGCAGGACATCTACGAGTACGAGACGGACCCGGTGAGCGGGCATCCGTACAATGCCTTCCCGGGGGACACCGACGGATGGTTCGGCTACGGGGCGGCGAAGGTGCGGGCGCTGGAGATCACGGTGAGCGATTACGTCACGCTGCGGGGCGGGCGGGAAGGCTTTTCCGACGCGGCGGACTTTCTGGACAACCGGAAGTTTTCCGGGCGGTGGCGGAACGACATGCCGGCGGCGTTGTACATCCAGAACGTGGTGTTCCGGGCGTTCAAGCCGGACCTGACGTATTTTTACAACCAGAACGGCGGGGTGATGAATCTGGATGCGGCGCCGATCGCGGACCAGCTGCTGTGCCGGGTGTACCTGGACTATGCGACGGGCAACATGACGGCGGACCCGACGCAGCCGGGGTGCTGGCGGTGCAGGGATACCAGATCAGCGAGGACCTGTTCCGGCTGGCGAACCCGGACCGGGTGAACGCGAATTTTTTCAGCGCGGGGACGCGCGGCTGGGGGGCGGTGAACTTCCAGATCGACGACAGCGGCGAGGGCATCCGGTTTGTGATCGCGGATGCGCCGGTATTCACGAGCGACAACCTGCTGGTGACGGTGGACGGGTACAACGTCCTGAACGCGGCGGCCACCTTGCAGACGCCGACGGCGACGGCGTGCCTGGTGTTCGAGGCGGAGCGGTATACCTGGTGGCAGGGCGAGACGGGTTGGTTTGTGAACGGCCGGCCGGTATACACGCCGGACCAGCCGACGCCGGGGCGGAACCGGGTGGAACCGGTGAACGGGCTGGCGACGGAGCTGGTGGCGGACTGGAACAATCCGGACCTGATGGTACAGATCCCGTACGCGGACGGGCAGACGGCGGACCAGAAGGCGGCGAGCGTGGCGGCGGCGTTGCTGCTGATGCAGACGTTCTATCTGAGCGGCGGGTACAATCTGAAATGGAATCCGTCGCTGAACCTGGGCGAGTTCGGGACGCCGATCGCGCCGGGGACGAGCTCGTGCATCGACCGGGTGGAGATCGAGGCGGGGCCGGGCGGGGTGCTGGAGGTGGTGGATTTCACGGCGGAACGGCAGCGGGACCGGTTTGAGCCGGAGCGGGAGCTGGACCGGCGCACGGTGCAGAACACGCTGTTCCCGGGGCAGCAGGAATTGCGGATGGAGGCGGCGGACCAGAAACGGTTCAACGCGGGGTTGAAGCAGATCAACAACGCGAACCTGCTGGGCCTGTTTCAGAAGATCCTGCGCGGGGAACTGAGCGAGGGGTTGCAATACACGCGGTTCATCCCGGGGGCGACGCTGCCGACGACGCTGCCGGCGGGGACACCGCTGGTGCAGCAGCCGTCCACGAACGTGGCGGTGGCGCCGGCGGCGGTGACGGCCGCCCCGACGAACGTGTTCGCGGGGGTGACGGTGCGGCATAACGAGCCGACGAACGGGTCGGTGCCGGTGCAGAAGGCGGGGGACGGCTATGCGCGGGTGCAGGGGCCGGTGGCGGCGAACGGGGCGATCGGGCTGAGCCCGGCGGCGGGGACGGATTTTGCGACGAACGGGGCGTACCTGACGGCGGGCGGCGCGCCGTCGGTGGGCATGGCCTTGGAGCCGATCACGGGGACGAGCATCAAACTGATCAAGGTGCGGCTGGGGGGCGGCGGCGGCGCCGGGGGCGGCGGCAACGTATGGCTATAAGCTACAAAGCTCCCGGCGACAACCTGGCGGCGGCGGATTGGGATCTGCTGGCGGCGGCGCAGGATTCCCTGTTGCAATCGTATTGGGCGGGAATGTCGCAACTGCTTTCGCAGGGCACCCTGCCCTACGCCAAGTATTTCTTTTTCTTCAACCCGGTGACGCTGCCAAGCAATCTGCACCCGGCGGCCTACCCGGTGATGGCGCGGGTGGTATCGCAGACAAACGGCCCGAACGCCTCGATGCCGCAGGGCTATTTCCGGCAATACAATCATACGGCCATCACGACACTGATCGGGGGTCTGGCGGTGGATTCGAGCACCATCCCCAATCCGAGCGGGGGCACCGAAACACTGGCCCCGACCAATGCCGTCTTCGGGGTGACGCGGCTGGCGCTGCCCAACCTGACGACGTGGTGGACCAACATTTTCCCGGAGGGCGGCTACGGGTCTTACACGTCCGGCACCCGGCTGTATCTGAATTTGGGCATGTGTCTGTCCGTGCTGACAGCCTCCGGCTACGCGGTCACCTTCGGGACCAAATCAACTTATAGCGGACAGCTGGTGACGACGAACGGGAGTGTGGAGCAGGTGCTGCCGTGGGACGAAATCAACCTGATCATCCATGGCAACCTGACGTTCCCGGACACCTGGAACAAGTATAATTTTTTCAAGATCCACAATTTCGGGAGCGCGGCGGCGACGGTGGCTTTCGGGGGCTCCCTGACCGTGACGGTGGCGGCGGGGGCATCCCAGTGCGTCCGGCGCACCGGCCCGGGCGGAACCTACACCCAGGGCGGCCATTACTATCACGCGGCGCGGCCGGGGGATCCGCGTTTTTACAACCGGACCAATGCGGATGATACGTTCGGAGTCTATGACCCGACGACGGGAACGGCGGTCGGCAGCACGCCGGCGCCGAATGTATTCCAACCGATGACGCTGCCGTTGCTGGCGGCGCGGCAATTGGGCCGGCAATTCGATTTGCGGCAGTTTTGGAATCTGGCGGCCAGCTATGAGACGGCGGGGCTGACGGCGGCACCCACGTTGGGGACGTATTTCGGCGATCTGATGGTGATGCAGGGAGAGGTGTTATCGGTGCGCTACGGGGTGGAAACGGTCCCCGGTTTCGCGCCGTTGAATTTCACCGGCTTCGCCAACATTGCCACGCTGTTTGCGGCCGCGAACCCGGCCTATGCGGGCGGCACGGCCGGCGCCGGGGTGACGGCCGGAGTGGGCTGGTCGTTCAATGCGACGACGGGGGCGGTGACGCTGACGGCGCACACGCTGGGCGGCGGGAACCGGATGGAATTCACGGACATGGGGTCGAACCTGATCTATTTCCTGACGGGGTATACCAGCGGCGGCCAGATCAAAATGACGCTGGGCGACAGCAGCACATTGAATCCGACCCTGACCTTTACGCCGCCGGCGGGCACGTTCACGCGCTGGCAGCGCCAGCTGATCCAGCCGGCCGCCACCACGGAGACATTTTACGGTTACACGTTTGACGGCACCACTTACGCCAAGTCGCCGGCGGTCAATCTGACGCAAATCAATGCGACGATGAGCGCGGACGGCGCGGATACCTATTCATGCTCCTACAACTTCATGGAGACGCCGGCGAAGCTGGCGACGCTGATCGGGAACCTGGGCGCGGCCGGCGGCATTGCCGCGCCGGGCAACATCACGCTGACCCTGACGCCGTTCGGGCCGGCCCTGACGTGGACGGAACAGTACAATATCGGCGCCGGGTTCAACGCGGGGCAGTTGGGACTGGCGTTCAACGAGGCCTTGGCCATCACGGTGCTGAACCGGACGGTGACGGCGGTGCGCGGGCAGATCCTGGCGTGCGGTCATAACTCATGGGCCCCGCTGTCGTTGTCGAATTTCAATCCGCCGTGGCATTTCCCGCGCCTCAACCGGTGCGTGGGAACCAAGCGGACGGTGAACCATAACGGGGCGAATGAGCCGTGGCAGACGAACACGGGAAGCTACACGTCGAGCGAGCCGCCGAACGTGGTGAACTTTTACGAATGGCAGCCGATCCAGCCGCTCTCCGTGTCGGCGGTGCAGGCGAGCGTCTACCTCAAAGCCGGCTTCTCGTATCTGGGGCCGCTGGAATTGACCTACCCGCCGCCGGGGGTGGAGCTGCCCTGGCCGGACACCACCGGGTTGCTGCTGGCGCAATGGCTGGCGGCGGGCGGGACGGACATGGAGGCTTACAAGCGGGCGATGGCGGACTTTGGCGAATGGCCCAATTCAACCGAGGCGGCGGCGATTGAGAACGTGGCTCCGCAACTGCGGCATCAGGTCGAGCAATTCAACGTGGTGGCGAGTGAGAGCAACGGAATTCCGGTTTCGCCCGCCAAAGGCAATCTGGGTGAAGTCGGCACGGCCGGCTGGACGCTGGATTGCCGGTCGTGCTTCATCGTCTCCGGCGGTTCCGGGTATCATGTCGGAGATCAACTGGGGCCGAACACAGGGCAGAGCAACACGGTGCTGGTGCAAGTCACGTCGGTTGATTCCAACGGGGCCATCACCGGGTTCGAGATCATATCGGACGCGACGCCGATGGCCGAATTTGACGCCTACGAAACGCCGTTGCGTCCGTTCGGATCGTTCAGCGGTTCGCCATTGCATGGCAGCGGGGCGACGTGGGATATGGCGACGGGGGACGGTTCGGCGCTGACGTTTATCCCGACGTACAATCCCATCGGGGTGCCGGTGCCGAGCGGCTTGGCGGGAAGCTACTGGCCGCGCGGGGCCTATTTTTCATGGAACGGACCGACCCCGGGCGGGGCGGACCCGGTGGGAACTTATCTGGCGGCGCTGGGCATGACGGTGCAGAACACGTTGCCGGACGGTTATGGCACGGCGCTGGCCAACCCGGACAATTACATTCTGTATCCCAACGGGTCGGTGGTGACGGAATCGGCGGCGGGTTACGCCTGCGGTTGCACGCCGGCTTTTGCGGTGCAGGCGGCGACCTACCGCTGGGTGACGGTGGACAGTGTGCGGCCGGTCTATGCGGCGTTCAGCCTGCCGTTCACGCTCAACACCGTGCTGACGCCCATGGCGTTTGTCACTTACAACATGGAGGGCGTGCTGACGACCACCACGCAGACGTTCAACGAAACGGATACGCTGCCGAGGTTCTTCGGGCCGCCGGCGGCACCGACGCCGTTGTCGGTGAACAACTATGCCGGGGCGCCTCCCGGGCCGGGCAACGGGACCGGACAGACGGACGGGGACGGCGAATATCCTTCCCTGGCGAACAATGGCGGCGGCCCGTTGGGGCCGGTGAGCCAGTACGCCATCGGGTTTCTTTCCGACGTGAACGGCAACTGGACGACAACCCAGGCGGGCAATCTCTGCCGCCCGGACGCGCCGGCGGTGGCGAAGATCCAGGTGCCGAATCTGAACGCAACGTCGGTCTGCTACAACAATTTTGTCATCACCCAGCCATGGTGGTACAACCCGGCCATTTACCAGCCGGAATATTTTCAACAGGGCATCTGGCAATGTTCCTGGACCTGCGTCCGGCAGACGACGACGAACACCATCACCCTGCCGCCGCGGGTGGTGGCACCCACGGCGTCAATGCCGGCGCAATCGGTGGCGGATCAGACGGCGGCGGTGGTGTTGCTGGAAGGGCGGGCCAGCCTGTGCGCGGCTTGCATCCCGGTGAATTATTCGCGCCTCGATCTCGATTGGGCGGCGGCGAACCAACCGCCGATCCAGGCGCTGGGAACGTCGATCATCCCCATCGTCGTTGACAACACGGTGGAGACGGGGCCGGCGGACATATTCATCTGCAATGGCGCGGGCGGCGTGGCCAGTTACGAGACGGTCATCACGACCGGCCTGAGCAATGCGACGCTGCAAACTTTCAGTGTGGATTCCGGGACGCCGCCGGCGGCGTCCAACCTTGGCGCGGGCGACACGGGGACCGTGCCGGGACCGGACAGCACCCCGGGAAACCTCGAAGGCATCGGCGCAGGCGACACCAATGTCGGCGCCGGCAATTAAATCAAAATGAAAACAACCATCCTCATCCTGTTCCTGGCACTGGGCGGCACCGCCCGGGCCCAAATGCAATACGTCGACACCACGACGGTGACCACCAACGGCAGCGGTTACCGCGTGGTCGGCGACAATCTGGCGACGGCGTTCGGCAAGCTCAACTCCGATCTGGCGTTGATCTCCGCAGCCATCACGAACGCCGACAATCTGGCGACCTCCATCAATTCAAGCATCGGCGCATCCAACACTTGGTTTGCCGCTTGGATTGCCGGTGTGAATACCGGCATCATCAATCTGAGCAACTCCATTTACAGCGGGTTGTTTGTGACCAATGGCGGGAGCGGCTACACGCTGGGGGGCACGTTCGCCGGAACATTTTCCGGCAACGGTCGCACTTTGTTCATCAGCGGAACGAACTTGGACGCATGGTCGGTGAACAGCAATGCCTTTGACTTTGCGACCATGACGTGGCTGAACGGCCTGACATCGGGATATATCCTGAGCGGTGCGACCATGAACTTTGATTCCGGGGCCATCACGAGCGACGGGAGCGGGAACATCACGGCCGGCAGTTTTTTCGGGCCCTTGCGGGACCAGGACTATCAACTGGGTTCAGCGGGGCAATTCCCCATGGCCAGCGGTGCCGGCACCTGGCTTTGGACATCATGGCCGGCGACGCTGAGTTATGATTCCGGGACCATTACAAGCGACGGCAGTGGCAATCTCACCGCGGGCAGTTATTTTGGCAGCCTGAAGGATTCCGGCTATTCGACGGGGGCGGCCACGTATGTGCCGGTGGCAAACGGGGATGGCACATGGACGTGGGCCGCCCCGAGCGGCGGCAGCGGCGGCCTGATGAACTTTGACGGCGGCCTGATTGTGAGTGATGGCGGCGGCAATATCACGGCCAATGCGTTAAATTCCAACTCCGGGCAACCCGTCGGCATCAACAACTTTGGGGATACCGGCGGCGAGACCGACCCGTCGCAAATCCTTTTGGGCAGCCTCTCGGGAAATCCCGGCTGGGTGATTCTGCAGGGACAGGGAAAGATTTCGTTTTACAGCGGGTCGGGGAGTTACCTGCATGAGAACTACGGCATTCATCTTGTCTGCGCGCTGGGCCAGCAGGACAATCACCCCAACTGGTCGGATGGCCCCATGGTAATCGGCTATGACTACGCCAGCAGTCTGCCGGGAACTTATTTCCCAGACAACAGTTTGAGCGTTGAAGGGTACGCCGGGTTCGGCAATTACAGTCCGGCCTACCCGGTGGATGTGACCGGCGATATCAACCTGAGCGGCGTGTTGCGGATGAATGGCAACGCCGTGATCCAAAACGACAGCAGCGGCAACGGCGGCACCACGCTCATGCTCAATGCCCAGGACAACGGGACTCCTATGTATATTCACGTCACGTCCGCCGGAGTCATCACGGCAACATCTTCCCTGTAGCAAACCAAAACAAGAACACAGCATGAAAAAAACACTCATCATCGCGGCGATGGCCGCACTCTCATCGACGGCTGGGCTGATGGCCCAGAGCACCAGCACCAATCTGACCAGCATCGCCTTTTCGTATCCGACGAACATCCCGCCGGCCGTGGTCCAGGCGGAGATCTTCAATGGCGCAAAAGACATCGCCCAGAAGCAGGTTTTCCGGGCGACGCTGGCGGAATTGGAAGGCATGAACGCCAACCTGTCGCAATTCGACGGGGGTGACGTGGCGACGGCGCGGCAGATCGTCTCGGCGTCGATCCGGCAGGCAAAGACGCTGGCGGCCATCAACGCCATCATGGCCCAGCTGCCGGCCCCGCCGACGAACGGACTGATGATCTACACCGACTGAAGCAAAGCAATCATCCGCCCCGGCCCGCCGGGGCGGATGAAAAAAAGATTCCATAAGTGAGTTTTGCGTTGACAAAAATTTTGCGTATGGAAAGATGATTGCATATTTAAGGAGATGACCGCGCATGAATCATGTCCGGTCAAAAACTTAAAATACTTGCCCTCTGCGATTCCCCCACCGTCACCACGGGCTTTGCCCGGGTCGCCCGCAACATCCTGCATCGCTGGTCGAACTTCGGCATCGAGATCCATTGCTGGGCGATCAACTTCATCGGCTACCGTTACGACGAGACGCCCCTGCTCCTGTTTCCCGGCGGCCAGAGCGACTGGAATTCCCCGCGCAAACTGAACGAGCTGCTGCAGCTGATCCATGACAGCGATTACACGCATCTGTGGATGCTGATGGACCTGGACGCGCTGGGCGTGCACGGCTTTCCCCAGAAGCTCCGGCAGCTGTGCAAAAAGAAAAACGTGCGGGTGATGCTGCATTTCCCGGTGGACGCGCCGTTGGAGCGCGAATGGCTGCATATCCTGGACGCGGTGGACGCGGCGGTGGCGATCACGGAGTACGGCCGCGATGAGGTGCGCAAGGCGCTGGGCAAAAGCCTGTACCCGATCGCCGTGATTCCGCACGGGGTGGATGGATGTTTCCGGCCGCTGCCGATGGAGCAGCGGAAGGCGGCGCGCAGCATCGAGCTGCAGATCCAAAAGGTGGCGGCCGGCCCGGTGGAGTCAATCGACTTCACGGACGAGGACACGTTCCTGATGCTGAACGTGAACAAGAACGAGTGGCGCAAGGACCCGCTGCGGTCGCTGGAGATCCTCGCGGGCCTGCGCGAGCGGGGTCTGAATGCGAAGCTGGTTTTGCGGATGGAAAACACGTCGCAAATGGGCGGCATCTATTTGGACGCGGCGGCGAAGCAACTGGGACTGACGTATGGCAAGGAGTGGTGCCATATCGGCCAGGTCAGCGATGAAGGACTGGTGGCGCTGTACAACGCGGCGGACCTGTACCTGACGACGTCGCTGGGCGAAGGCTGGGGGCTCGGCGTGACGGAGGCCATGGCGTGTCATACGCCGGTGGCGATGCCGCAGCATACGAGCCTGGCGGAGATCGGGCGCAAGGCGCTGACGTTTGCGGTACCGCTGGCCGAACGGTCGCCGTCGGACAACACTTCGGTGGGCAAGGTGTTGGTGCCGGCGGTCTGGCTGGGCCTGGAAAAGGCGTTTGTTTGCGGGGCGGACACGCGGCTGCGCCGTCGGGTGGATCTGGATTTGGCGGTGGAAGCCATTGAAAACTGGGAGAAGAATCATACCGGCCTGCGCGTCGGGCCGGCGGTGCGCGCGTTCAAGACGTGGGACGCGGTGGCGCAGGAGATGCTGACGCTGCTGATCGGGAAGGAGGCGGCGGCACATTATTATGATTTGCCGGCGGCGGTGGTCGGCGACGGGGGCGTCGCGGCCACCCTCGGCGACGGGGTCGTCGCCGCTACCCTCGGTGACGGGGGCGTCGCCGCTACCGGGGAGGTGCAATCGTGAGACGCGAACTGCACATCGGGCTCGTCATCATCACCTGTCCCGGGCGGGAGAAACTACTGAAGCAGACGGTTGAAAGCATGCAGGCAACGGACCTGCTGCGCGGACATGCCACCTGTTTCATTCAGCGTGACGAAACAACCTTTGAGCGCCGGCAGGAACGGCAGGAGCATAATTCACTGGCGGCGTTGAAACGCATGGTGGAAACCCCGCTACGGCCGGATCTCATCCTGTTCTGCGAGGACGACATTGTTTTCAACCCGCACCTGCGGCACAACCTGGAACGGTGGTCGCCGTTGCGGAATCACCAGCGCAACACGCCGGGGCAGCCGAAGCCGTCGTTGCGGGAATATTTCTTCGGTTCGCTCTATGACCCGACGATCCGCGAGCTTTCGGCGCATCCGGAGGAGCATTACTTCATCGCCGACCCGGAGGCGGTCTACGGGAGCCAGGCGTTTGTGATGAGCCGGGCGATGGCGGAATACTTCGTGGCGCATTGGTGGGAGGTGCCGGGCATGCAGGACATCAAGATGAGCCGGCTGGCGGCGCGGCTGGGGCCGATCCATTACCACATGCCGTCGCTGGTCCAGCACGTGGGAGTGGTGAGCACGTGGACGGACGATGCGCGGTTCCATGACACCAAGTCGTTTGACGGGGAGTGGCGGGCGGGAAGCCAGAAGTAAGGAGTTAGGAGTTAGAAACTAGAATTTATGAGCAATTATTCTGACACGGTAAATGGCATCAGCCCCGGCATGGCCGGGGTTTACGAACGGGAATCCACGCGCATCGAGGCGGTGACGACGTGCGTGGGGTTCGACGACATCCTGGACCTGACGCTGGGGATCAATCACGGGCAGGTGGATCATTACATCGTGGTGACAAGCCACGAGGACCGGGCGACGGAGCTGGTCTGCCGCAAGCATTCGGCGACGTGCGTGAAGACGGACCTGTTCCGCAAGAACGGCCGCAATTTCAACAAGGGGGCGGCGATCAACGCGGGGATGAACCTGTTCCAGCACCACGGCTGGCGGCTGCATCTGGACGGGGATATCGCGCTGCCGGACAAATTCCGCCAGACGCTGTTCAACCATACGCATCTGGAACCGGACTGCCTGTACGGGGCGGACCGGGTGGATGTGGTGGGCAAGGAAGGCATCCGGCGGTTCCTTGAAGCGCGGACGGCGTTTCCGCAGCACGCATTCAACTCGGGGGTCTCGGCGGTCCATGGCGGCAGCGTGTTCAGCGACCGCCCCAGCAGCTCGAGCGCGCGGTATGTGGACCGGACGTTCGGGTATTGTCCCATCGGTTTCTTCCAGCTATGGCATGCGAGCCAGCACCGGGAATATCCGTACAGCCTGGGGACGGCGGCGCATGATGACGTGATCTTCGCGGCGTCGTGGCCGCTGGCCAAGCGCCGGCTGCTGCCCTCGGTGTTCACCTATCACATCTGCGCGACCCCGCCGTATTTCGGCGAGAACTGGGACGGCAAGCGCCGGCAAGGACGGGTAGACTGACGGCGTCAGGGCGACCTTGAAAAAAATCCAACACTGAACAACCAACAGCCAATGAACCCGGAAATATTCACGGACGCGGAATGCAAGGAGCATGTGCACAGCATCAAACTGGGGGCACTGATCAAGGATTGGTTTGGCGGCCCGGACCTGCTGCCGGAACGTCCGCGCGTCAGCGAGGCGGCCAAAAGGAAAGTCAAAGGCGTGGGGCCGGTGCTTGACTTCGGGTGCGGCAACGGAAGCTATCTGGAATATCTGGCGGCGTATCCGTTCCCGCGGCTGATCGGGGTGGACGGAACGCATTCGATGACGGACGCAGACGGCCTGTTCGGGCCGGAATATGTGCAATGGGACCTGGCGCATCCGCTGTGGCTGGGGGTGAAAGGCAACGTGATGAGCATCGAGGTGGCGGAGCATCTGCACGCGCAGCATCACGACACGTATCTGGACACGCTGTCGCGGCATTGCACGGGCAAGCTGGTGCTGACGTGGGCGGTGCGCGGCCAGGGCGGCCTGCGGCATGTCTCCGAACGCAATCAAACCGAGGTGGTGCCGTACGTGGAACGCTGGGGGTTCAAGTTCCTGGCCGAGGAATCGAATCGCTGGCGGGCCGAGGCCGGGCAGGATCTGAGCTGGTTCGGCAAAAGCATTTATCTCTTCGAGAGGAAGAAGGTTCAAGGTTGAAGGTTCAAGGCGACAGGCAGAGGACGCGGTGGATCATCATCGGGTTGGTGAGGTCGGACACGATGCTGTTGCGGGCGGGCGGGTGGCATCGCGGGTGGTGGATCAACTGGCGGGGGTACTGGGACCGGTTCCAGTGCTGCGAATTCCTGTACATCGAGCGGTTGCAGGCGGCGGTGGAACGGCGGCTGGCGGAAGCGGGGTTGCGGCTGGTGAGTCTGGCGAGCTGGCGCGGGGACCGCGGGCAGGAATACAAGCCGCTGTGGGCGGAGGTGGCCAGGCTGAAGGATGAAGGGTGAAAGATGAAGGATGAAATAAAACGGGAAGCGATTTGCGATGAGTGCGGGCGCCGGATCACGGTGAACGGGCAAAACCGTTTGCGGCGGCATGACGGGTTCACGGCGGCCTGTCCCGGCTCCGGCAAGCGGGCCTTTTGGACGGATGGCGCGACGTTAGGGCAAACGACCATAGCCAACCAAATTTGTAAAATTTATGGAATTAAAGCTACCTTTGGATTTTGAGCGGCTGCCGGAGTTCTGGCAGCTGACGGAGAAGCTGCGCGAACTGGCGGCGGTGCGGACGGCGACGGGGGGCGGCGCCGCCCCGACGGAAGAGGAGATCCGCGACACGGCCATCCTGCTATGGGTGCGGCTATGGGTGGTGCTGGGGTATCTGGCGCGCATGACGAACCGGCCGGGGTGGCTGAACGCGGCGGGCGAGCGGCAGCTGAACGGGGCGTTCAAGCAATTCGGGGACGAGACGCCGGCGGTGCTGGTGCTGACGGCGGGCAGCCTGCTGCATCAGGGGGAAGACGGCTACTATTGCGACCTGTTCACGGCGACAAACAAGCATCTGGCGGGCAATTTCCTGACGCCGGCGGAGCGGGGCAACCGGCGGAGCCTGCCGGCGCGCAGCAAGAACGCGATCGCGCAGGAGGCCTTGCAGCAAAGCCAGCTGCTGCCGCCGGAGATCTACAAGACGCGGGACGGCCGGCCGATGGATCCGCGGCAGGTGTCGCGCAGCATGGTGCTGATCATCACGCTGGACCGGTGCCTGAAACGGCCGTCGCCCCGGCACCGGGGGGATTTCACGCAGGGCATGATCGCCGATGCCTGCGCGGTGGTGGAGAGCGAGGCGGCGCCGACGCTGCCGAAATTCTACGAATGGCTGGCGGAGCGGTTTGACCATCCGGCCACGCCGAAGAGCGCGGAAGACATTTTGCGGACGTGGGAAACCATCTTTGCGGTCTACCAACAGGACGGCCAGGAACAACCATGAAAGTATTTGAACTGTCGGATTATGAGTGGTGGTACGGGGAAACGCTGGAGGCGGCGCTGGCGGCCGCCGCCGCCGAAACCGGGTGTTCGCCGGAGGATTACACCGCCGATTTCACGCCGATTGAACTGACCCCGGAGCAGATGGACATGCCCAACGAGGTGAACATCGCCGGGGAAGGCGAGCCGCCGGAATATGTCAGCTTCCGGGAGGCGTTGGATCTGGCGATGGTCCGGCGCGGTGAATCCGGGTTCCTTTGCGGAACGGAAAATTAAGCATGGCACCTCCGAAGATCAGAAAGCCGACTGCGCCCGGGGCAACCCCGGCCCCGCAAGAGTCTGGCCCGGCGACGGGGGCGTCGCCGGCACCCCCGGTGGCGGGGGCGCCCCCGCTACGGCGGCCGGCGGCGGCGGCGGTGATGCTGGAGTATCAGCCGCTGGATGCGCCGGAGAAGTGGCGGGTGGAGAAGTTTGATCTGCTGGCGGCGGAGCTGGGGCTGGCGGACTGGGTGCATGCCTTGGAGGCGGACGGGGAGCATGTGCCGGCGTATCCGGACCTGATGGCGGGGTTCGCGTTCTTTTGCCAGGCGCATGCGCGGTTCTGGTTGCTCGTGCGGCGGCTTTACGGGGTGGCCCCGGTCATCCCGTCGCCGGACGCGACGCCGGACGATCTGCGGGTGTGGACGCGGGCGGAGCTGGAGGCGGACGGTTTCCAGTTGCAGGCGGACACGGAGACGCTGCGCAAGCTGTGGCTGGACTCGGTGAAGCGGGACCAGTCGGTCCAAAGTCCCAAGGCGAATGTCCAGAGCCTGCCGCCGGTGCCGCGGGGCGAGCTGGCGCTGGATGACCGGCTGCTGGAGCAGTTCCAATTTTCGGACCGCATCTTCAAGATCCAGGTCTGGGACCCGCAGGGCGGCCCGGAGAACAAGGGATCGGAAATCCCGCGGCCGCTGACGGAGATGCAGGCGGAGCGGGCCTGGTTCCTGGGCCGGGTGAAAGAGTGGGCGAAGATGCTGGGCGACCCGATGGGCGGCCCGATCGCGCGGTCGGCGCTGATGAACGACCTGTATCTGCGCCGGATGGAAGCGGAGATCGCGACGGCGAGCCCGAAGCAGCGGGGCAACCTGTATGAGCAGAAGACGGCGCTGGCGAACGAGTACAACGACGCGGTGGAGAAGCTGCAGGAGATGTTCCCGGAGATGGCGGTGGCGGGCAAGGTGACGTTCCGGGGGGTGATCAGCGACATGCTGGTGGCGTACCGGGATTATAAAAACGGGGACGGCCGGCTGGTGGACCGGATCTGGACGGCGGCGGAGATCGAGTACCAGCTGCGCGAGTCGCAACAGGTGGGGCCGCGTTACCGGTTCGGGCTCAACCTGGCGATCATTGATGCCATCAACGGGCTGTATGACCCGCACCACCGGCCGCGCTTCAAGCATTCGGTCTTGAAGAAGATGGACGCGGTGGCGCGGGCGGTGGTGGTGGCGGCGCGCGAGGCGCAGGGCGAGCAGGTGGTGGACCTGGAGAACGGGGTGCTGCCGGGCGAAGGGGACGACTTCGAGGATTTCAATGACGCGGAATGTCCGCATTGCGGCGGCCGGATCAGCTCGCAGGCGAGGCGGTGTCCGGAATGCCGGAAGCAGATCGTGAAAATTTAAACACAGGACAAAACATGAAGATTGAAACGATTGACCGGGGTTGGATGATTGCCAATGCCATCGGGGCGATGAGCCGGGAGCGTCGCCGCGGGGTTCCGCTCTGGAGCCTGGTGCGGGACATCTGCGGGGTGGGCAGCGGCAGCGCCCATGAAATATGCCGGGAGCTGGGTTGGGACCCGGACGCGAAGGGGGTGGCGAGCCTGCCGACGCCAAAGCAGTCGAAGCCGGTCCGGCTGCCGGCGTCCCCTACCCTGCCGCCGGCCAATGTGCTGGATGATCCGGGGTATTGGCTGGGGGCGGTGGCGTCGGTGGTGATGGAGAATCCCCGGGCGAAACGCGAGGTTGAGGGAATGGAAAGAGAATATATCAAATCGCCGGAAGAAGTGGCGGCGGATGCGCGGGCGTTTGACGGAGTGCGCCGAATCATGTCGGTGATGCACCGGCATTACCAGCAACGGATGCAGAACGATTTCGTGGCCGCGCGGCAGCCGGGCAACCGTTGAGGGAAATTTAACCGCAGAGAACGCAGGGAACACAAAGACAGGACACAGAGGACCGATAGGACTGATATGAAAACACTCGGATTGCTTTGGCATAAATTCATCGTGTGGTATGTGCGGAGACACGGGGGTGTCATCTTTAACCGGCCGAAACATTGGCGGCCGGACCCGGCGCGGACGTATCTCGTGGCGCTGACCGAGGCGGAATTTTTGGAGCGGCAAATGGCCTCAAAGCCGCGGGAAGTGTCCGTTGAAGATTTGGTCCAGCTCATCAAGGACAATCCCGGCATGGTGATGCGGGCGGTAGGCCGGGTGGAGGAAGGTTTGATCCGGGAGAGGTTGGCGACTCCTCGCGTCGTCGCCTGCGGGAAGACCGGCGCTGCCATCCCTGTGTCTGACTGGAACACATTGTGCCGGTGTTGCGGCCGTTTATTTATAAGCAACACGTCATTTGGTTTCGACCCGGTTTGCCCGAACTGTGTGCCGAAAAAATGAACCCCGCCGAAAAGAACATCACGGTGTCGGACGGGGTGACGCGGGTGCCGGGGCATCTGAAGATCACGCCGACGATGGTGGATGATTTTCTCATCGACCCGGTGATGGGCATCTACTGGATCTTCGGGGTGAAGCTGGACGTGTTCCAGGCGTACGCGACGCGGATCACGTGGTGGGTGCCGAACGTGCTGGACAGCTCGGGGTTTGGCACGGGCAAATCGTTCCGCATCTTCCTGCTGGCGAACCTGCGGTCGCTGATCATCCCGGGGCAGCAGTGCGTGGCATACTACCAGACGTTCCAGGCGACGAAGGAAATCTTCTGGGCGAACTACAAGAATTTCGGGAGCAACCGCGCGCCGATCTTCGCGGCGCAACTGGGGCGCATGGACCTGGAGGGGGAGGACGACGGCAAGGACAACCTGCGGGGCAACGCGTGCTACATGCAGCATTTCAAGAACGGGAGCTGCATCTTCGGGCCGGCGCCGAACTGGCTGCAAGGCGCGAAGGGGGCGGCGGGCCGCACGTTCAACTGGGGGGTGGTGGACGAATGGACGAAGGTGGAGACGATGACGCCGAAGGGGACGAAGCTGACGGGCGAAGGCGGCAACCTGATCGGCGGCATCGACCAGCAGATCATCGGGCGCATGCGCGGCCAGTGCTTCAACCAGGAGCACATGCTGTGGGGCAACCATATCATTTTCACGGCGACGGCGGAGGCGACGCAGCATCCGGCCTACCAGCGGGTGAGGCAATTCCAGAAGGAGATCGACGCGGGAAATCCGAACTACGCGATGGTCACGAGCTGCTTCAAGGATTTTTCGAACATCGCGACGGAAAGCGACATCCGGGTGGAGGACGGGAAGCTGCAATCGCGCATCGGCAAGCCGTTCCGGGACGTGGTGCCGAACTGGAACGCGATCAAGATGCTGAAGGGGCGGTCGCGGGCGCATTTCCAGCGGGAGGGCCTGGGGTTGTGGGCGCGCGACACGAAGGGTTTTTACACGGAGGACGCGCTGGCGCGCTGCGTGGAGGCGGGCATCGCGGCGGGGACGGAGGTGGAATGCACGCGGAACGCGGCGCTGGGCGAGGTGCGGTATTTCAACGGGGACGACCCGGCGGCGGCGCAGTCGCGGACGGCGGACGACGGCGGCATGGCGGTGCTGCGGCTGCGGCCGAAGGCGGGGCTGGGCCGGGTGGCGACGAGCAACGCGGGCGACTGGCTGTTCGAATATGTGTGGGCGTACCGGGTGCGCGGGCAGCGGGCGAAGCCGGGCGAGGAGGAATCGCATTTCTTCGCGCAGCGGGCGGGCGACTGGAGCGGGCTGATCCACCGGAAACACCTGCACTTCAATTTCACGGGCATCATGATGGACAGCCAGGGCGGCGGCCAGCTGATCTGGCCGGAGCTGAACAAGGTGATGCAGCGCATCGACGGGGCGGAGCGGGCGGTGACGCCGATCGCGACGGTGGACGATTCCTCGGTGGGCAACGCGCACCTGATCCTGATGCTGTTCCTGCGGAACTATTGCGAGCCGCTCTGGCCGGTGCTGAACCCGGGGGTGGACAGCCTGTACACGGCGGGGCACAACGCGTTCCGCGAGGCGGTGGAGCACGGCGAGGTGCTGTTCCCGCGGCCGTTCAACGACCGGCCGGCGGCGGAGACGGCGGCGTGGCCGGAGGAAAAGCGGTGGGCCTTGAAGAACCTCGACGCCGGCCGGCGCCAGCTGGCGGATGTGCAGGTGGCCACCAAGGACAACGGCGACTGGGACATGACGCGCAACAACGCGTTCAAGTTCACGAGCACGGGCAAGAAGGATCTGGCCTATGCCATGCTCTACGCCTATGTGCGGGCGCTGCTGTGGCTGAAGGATGCGGAAATGGAATTCAGCATGGGCGGCAACGAGGAGACGGGGATCTTCGTGATGTAAGGATGAAGGATGAATTATGAAGGATGAACCGCTGACACATTCCGGCGACGATGACAAAACCCAACGCAGGGCAGCGGTGGAGCGGGCCAAGATGATTTTGGCGGAACACTTCGATTGCGTCCAAATCTTTGGCAGCCGGTATTACGGGGTCACCGGCAAGACGCTGGATTTCGAAGATGGCTTTGGAAACTTCATGGCGCGTTACGGCCAGATATCCCTGTGGATAGAACAAAAGAACGAGCGGGACCGGGAAACGGTCCGGCAAAAAAACAAGCAGGATGAATCATGGCAGGACAACCGCCCTTCGACCCGGCGAACCATCCGGAGGATCCGAAAGACCCGCAGGCGAACCGGGTGCCGGCGACGACGTATGCCTGGATGATCCCGGTGATCACCCGGATTGCGCGGCGGCATGGATATGCCATCGGCGTCCACGGAAGCATGGGCCGGGATCTGGACCTGATCGCGGTGCCGTGGGTGGAGACGGCGAACACGCCGCAGGCATTGCTGGCAGAACTGTGCCGATATCTGGACGGCACGCTGGTGGAGACGACCAAAGATGCCCAGCACGCCACGCGCCCGCACGGGCGCACCTGCTACAACATCATCTTCCCGGGGGCCTGGCACTTCATCGACATCAGCTTCATGCCGCTGCTGGCGGGGGTGACCGGCAAGGATGAAGGATGAATTATGAAGGATGAACCCCAGCCGCCGGACGTTGAAAAAAGCGTGGCGGAAAAATGCGCGGAAGCGCTCACGCCGGCGGTCATGGTGCGGGACGCCGCGCACCAGCGTGAAGTGATGGAAAATTACATGAAGTCAGCAATAGCGGTTGAGCCGGGCTGGCCGCGAAACACATGACTGACCAATTCCAGATGCCGTTCGGGGAGGCGGAGGAGCCGAAGAAGAAGGTGATCGCGAAGTCGTTCCTGTCGGCCTACCGGGCGGGGCGCAAGGCGCAGCGCAAGGGGCAGCGGAAGCTGCCGCCGTACCAGCCGCACAACGATTGGCGGCGGGTGTTCCGGCATTACTGGACGGAAGGTTTCCGGCACGGGGAGGAAGGCAAGCCGGAGGCGTATACGGCGGAAGGGGAGAGTTAGCAGCTGGGAGCCAGAAGCTAGGAGTCAGGAGATGGGGGCTGAAAGTTCGACCGAACTGGCGGCGGGGTCGTGGTAGAGTCGCACTTTAAAGGCCGGCCGGTTATGTGAACCAATGAAAAACAAGCAAGCAGCGGGGAAAGCGGCGGTGCCGAAGGTGTCGGATGACGCCCGCCGGCAGATGTGTTCGGCGTGGGCGCTGGACGCGACGCCGTTCGCCTGGGACAACCGGTGGGGCATCCCGCTGGAGGCGGCGGCGGCGGGGGCGTTCTCGGGCGACGACGTGTTGCAACCGCCGAACGCCTCGATCTTCCAGCAGGCGCGCCGGTGGCACCGGCTGCATGGGTTCATCCGCAATGTGCTGGCGCTGAAGGCGACGTTCCACAACCACGGGTTGCTCGGGGCGGTGCTGGCGCCGACGGACCCGAAGAAACCGGACGGCGAGCAGGAGGTGAAGGAGTGGCATCCGGGCATCCGGGCGCAATCGGCGAAGGACGCGGACAAGGTCCGGAAATGGAAGGAGAAGAACCGGGTGGAGATCGCGCGGGTGACGACGGACTGCTGGCAGAGCTATCTGCTGGTGCGGAATGCGGTGGCGCTGTGGCGAAAGAACGGCCGGGTGATCGTGCTGCGGCCGGAGACGTGCGATTACAGCGACCAGTTCGGGGTGGAAAAGCTGGTGTTCCGGCACGGCCTGACGGGCCAGCAGATCGACGAGATGCCGGGCCTGTCGAAGCCGGAGCGGGACCAGCTGAAGGGCAACACGAAGCTGACGCTGACGCACACGAGCAACGTGTTCTTTTTCAGGGTGTTGAAGGAGGAGCAGGTCGGGATGGGTTTCGGCTGGCCGGACCTGGCGACGGTCTTCCATGCGTGCTCGCTGAACGAGTCGCTGCTGGTGGGCGACCGCCAGCTGGCGGATGCGTGCCGGAGCGTATACGAACAGCATCTGCTGGGGCATGAGATCAAGAGCGGGCAGCACGCGGGGAGCCCGGTGCATTTCATGAAGAAGATCCGGGGGGAGAGCGTGAAGAAAGAGATCCAGTCGAAGAAGGGGCACATCCAGCTGGCGACGAACTTCGACCATGACATCAAGATCGGGGCGGGCCGGCCGCTGCCGAACCAATTTGACACGAAGCGGTACGAGCAGGCGGCGGAGCAGCTGGCGACGTGGGGCATGCCCTACGGGCAGATGCTGGACGGGGTGATCAACCCGTACCTGATGACGCTGGCGAAGGGGCTGGCGCACGCGGACCGCGAGCGGATGCAGCCGTTCCTGGCGGAGCTGCTGCAGGAGGCGCTGGGCGCGCCGGCGCCGCTGGTGTTGCAATGGGATGACACCTGCTTCTGGGATTCGCGGCTGCTGCTGGACCTGCTGAAGACGGGCCTGACGGCGGGCCCGGTCTCGGGCGAATCGTTCCTGCGCAAGACGGGCTTCAATCCGGCGGACGAACGGGCGGCGAAAGCGCGGGATGCGCAGCTGCCGGAAGACCTGGTCGCGCCGGCGTTTGACGCGGCCCATGGCAACCAGCCGGGCAAATCGCCGGGCAAGCCGCCGGGGAAGAATGACCGAAGCTAATTTATGAGCACGACTTTGAACGGACTGTTTGTGGCGGAAGCGATTTCGCAGGGGCAGCCGGCGACGGCGCCGACGGAATTGGTGCGGCTGCAGGAGGCGCAGGCGCTGATGGCGGCGATGCTGGCGGGCACCTGGAACGGCACGACGGCGTACGGGTTGAACATGGTGGTCGCGTATGGCAACGCCCTGTGGCAGAGCCGGCAGAACGCGAATGTGAACAACGCGCCGGCGGCGGGGTCGGCGTACTGGAACCTGCTGCTGCAAGTGCCGGCGGGCGGCGGCCTGACGGACCTGAACCTGCGGGTGGTGGCGGGCGGGTCGCTGACGCTGGCGGTGACGGTGGGGCAGGATCTGACGGGTCTGGCGGTGACGTTTGTCTTCCAGCAGGTGATGCCGACGACGCCGGTGAGCGGCGGCTATGACATCGACCTGACGGAACAGGCGCAGCAAACCCGGACGGCGACGGTGACGAACGCGCCGACCGGGGCGGTGAGCTACCAGCTGACGGGGACGGACACGGCGACCCCGGGGATCTACCGCGGCCAGTTCCAGTTCACGGCGGGCGGGGCGCTGCAAGTCTTTCCGCAGGACGGCTGGCTGGAATTCGAGGTGCTGGCGGCGGCGGCGGAAACGGCCCCGGGGTATTACCTGTATGTCGGCTATGCCAGTGATGCGGCGGGGACGAACTTCAGCCAGGCACCGGCCGGCGGGTTGGGGTATATCGCCGTGCGGGTGAGCGCGACGGCGCTGACGCCGGTGGCGAGCGATTTCGCGGGGCGGTGGGTGCAGTTCAAGGGGGCGGCGGGGACGAACGGCACCAACGGGACCGACGGCGTTTCCTCGTTTGTCTATGTGGCATGGGCGAACAACACAAGCGGGGCGGGTTTCGCGCTCTCGCCGGGCAACCTGCCGTACATGGGCGTGCTGGTGAGTCCGGTGGAGATTGAATCGCTGTCGGCGGCAAACTTCACGGGGCTTTGGAACTATGTGCAGGGGCCGGCTGGTGCGACGGGCGCGACGGGGGCGACCGGAGCCACGGGAGCCACCGGGGCCACCGGGGCCACGGGCGCGGCGGGCGCGACCGGCGCGACGGGTGCGACGGGGGCGGCGGGCGCTTCCGCGTATGTGTACCTGGCGTATGCCAGTGACACGAGCGGGACGGGGTTTTCGCGGTCGCCGTCGCCGGGGCTGACTTACCTGGGGGTGCTTACGACGAACACGCCGATCGCCTCGCCGGCGGCGGGAGATTTTGCGGGCCTGTGGCTGAACACGCAGGGACCGGCGGGGGCGACGGGAGCGGCGGGGGCGAACGGCAGCAACGGGGCAAGCGTGTACGGCTATGTGGGGTATGCGACGGATGCGAGCGGGGACGGTTATTCGGACACGCCGGGCGTGGGGTTGAATTACATCGCCATCCTGCTGTCGCCCACGCCGATCTCGGAACCGACGGCGGCGAATTTCGTCGGGCTGTGGGTGCTCTATGCGGGGGCGGGCGGCGGCGGCGGGCCGGCGACGACGGACGAACTGACGGAGGGGTCGGACAACCTGTATTTCACCACGGCCCGGGTGCTGGCGACGGCGCTGACGGGCCTGAGCGGCAGCATCGGCGGCAATGTGGTGGAAGCGGACACGGTATTGTCGGCGGCGGGCAAGCTGCAAAACCGGCTGGCGGTGGTGGAAGGGGCGCTGGCGAGCCCGGGCCAGGCGCTGTTCGCGGAAGGGGCGATCGGGATCACGAGCGGCACCGGGTCGGGGACGCTGAGTTCGCTGGCGCTGGGCTTCACGCCCGCGCGGGTGCAGGTGACGCTGAGCGTGCCGTCGGGGGCCTCGGCCATGCGCCGGGTGGCGGTGGTGGGGACGCCGACGACGACGGGGTTTGCGTGGCTGCTGGACTCGCCGGCGCCGACGGCGGGGTACCAGATTTTTTACCGGATCACCTGACATGAAAAAAACCGAGACGTGGCATTCGACGACGCGGGGGACGGCGCGGGCGGTGAGCCTGTGCAGCGTGACGAACCCGATCGATATCGCGGGCGAACTGTTCGTTCCGGACAAGGCGACGGCGTATGTGGAATTCTATCTGAGCCACGCCTTCCCGGTTTACCTGGACGTGCCGGACCCGAGCGGCTTGCCGGAGAAAGTGGCGATCCATCCGCAGGTGGTGGCGAACAGCTACCGGTCGTTGAAGGGCAAGGTGGTGAACCTGGCGCACCTGATGGTGGCCAACAATCCGGAAAGCAACCCGCGGGACCGCATCATGGGTTGCGTGATGGCGGTGGAATTTCCGGAGGCGCCGGAAGGCGGGTGGAAGGTGCAGGCGGACCCGGCGCTGGCCCCGGGCATCCGGGTGGTGGCGTCGCTGTTCAAGAACGCGGAGGGGGTGCCGACGGTGCTGGACACCTGGGCGCAGGGCAAAACGCCGTTCAGCGACACGCAATGGACGGTGAGCATGGAGAATGAGAGCCGCCTGTCGGCGGGCGGATTTCTGGTGAAGGCGGCGGGGAAGCCGGTCCTCGACGGCTGGGCGGCGACGACGCCGGCGGATCTGGCGGCGCTGGGGTGGATCTATGTGCCGTATCCGGATGCCTCGCAGGAGTTGAAGGGGTGCATGAAACCGTGGCCGTCCTTCGGCATCCAAAAGGATTTCAACGGGTGCGAGACGATGTTCCTGAACGGCGGGCTGGACGGGACGATCCTGTATTGCGGCGTGGCGCTGGTGCCGCTGGGCAAGGAATCGGCGGCGCGCGTGGTGCGGATGGAGGCGAGCGCGACGGGGGCGGCGGCGATTGAAATCGCGGAACAGGCGAAGGATTTTTGCGGCGCGCTGAACGCGTTCGCGGACGCATGGCTGGCCAAAAAATAACGGCGGCGGCGGAACGGCCGCGACAGCATTGAGCAGAACCCCGGTCAAGCGACCGGGGTTCTGGCTTTTCCGGCGGGGGCTGAAACGACCTACCGAACTTTTTCCAACGGGTGATAGAACGGAGACACAGCGGCCTGCGGGCCCGGAAAGCCGAAATCAAAAAAGCCGAAACCAACAAAGTTATGTCGAAACAATCCGAAATCAAAATCACGCTGCCGGCGAACGCGCAAGACCTGAAAGGCTTCCGCGAATTCATGTCCGGCCTGCGGACGAGCTACGCGAGCGCCGCGACCATTTACGAAGGACCGACCAAGACGCTGTTCGACGAGGTGGCGGCGAAATTCAAAACCATTCTGGACGGGCTGCCGGCGGAATCGAACGGCGACTGGTGCCTGACGGACAAGCTGGACTGGCTGTTCGATTCGCTGTCGGGCGCGCGGTCCATCTGCGACAGCCTGCTGCTGGAGCTGAGCAAGGCGAAGACGACGGCCTCGGCGGCGGCGCTGGAGACGGCGGTGGCGGCGGGGACGCACCTGACGAAGGAGGCACACGACGCGGCGGTGACGGCGGCGGTGGACGCGGCGATCGCGAAGCGGACGGCGGCGGACGGCGACCTGGTGCCGCAGGACCGGGTGAACCAGCTGTGCAGCGCGGCGCAGCTGAAGGGCATCAACGAGGGCCGCGAGCAGCTGAAGGCGGAGATGGCGACGGCGCTGGCGGCCGAGCAGACGGCGACGGCGCGCACGACGGCGCTGACGACGGCGGGCCTGCCGCTGCCGGATGCGGACGTGGCGGCGATCCTGCGCGAGCCGGAGGAGAAGTTCGCGGCGGCGAAGACGCTGGCGCAAGAACGGCTGGCCGCGTTCACCACGGCGGGCATCACGCTGGAAGGCGAACTGGCGGCCGGCGTCTGGCTGCCGGAGAACGAGTTCAAGAAATTTCACAAGACGGTCTCGGCGATCCCGGCGCTCCGGCGCGCGGCCCCGGCCGCGGAACCCTTTGCCACCCCGCCGGCTGGCGGGGGCGGCGCGACCAGCCACCGAATTCTCGGCTGAGCGGCAGACCCACCCAGCCAAAAAACACAATGAACCAAGGCAAAAGTTATGCTCCCTAATCCGAACACATTCGAAATCACGAAGCGTTCGCCGCGGCCGTATCGCTCGCTGGTGCTCCCGACGGGAGCCAATGCCGGGCGGGGCCAGGCGTACATGGAAGACCCGGCGAATCCGGGCAACGCGATTCCCGCGACGGGCACGGTGCCCATCGCCGGTTTCGTGACGCGCAACGTCCTCATCGGCGGCCCGACGCTGGCGGATGCGATCTATCCCAACCGCATCGAGCTGCCGTTCCAGGACGGCACGGCCGGCTCGTTCGAGCAGGCGGAGGAAGTGGAGGCGGAAGGCTACGGGGCGACCTTCAATGGCGACACCCAGGCGACGGGCGCCTACCTCTATTCCGGCACGGGCGGCACGGCCGGCAACACCATCAGCAACGCGACGGCGACGGGCACGCGGGCCTCGTTCCTGAACGGGCAGTTCTGCGTGGCAACCACGGGCATGTATTCCGAGTACTACATCACGGCCATCCTGCCGCCGAATAATCCGGCCAACACGTTCCGCGTCCGGTTCGGCCTGATCGCGGGCCAGAAAGTCTGATCTCACCGTAACAACACAGGGCAACCTTTTATTTAAAAAACATGAAAAATATCGAAACACGCCGTGTTGACGGCAAAGTCCGCCGGGTGATCGAACTCGCGGGGACGATGGAGATCCCGGTGCAGGACGTGATCCGCACCTGCAAACAGAACCGCGCGAAGGCGGCGTACCTGACGGGCCGCACGCTCGCGGGGGTGCCGCTGGCGGAATCCGCGATGGCGTTCTATGACGGCCTGATCGCCGGCATCCAGAACAAGGAAACGCAGGACAAGCGCGCGGAGCTGCTGCAGAAGCTCGCCAAGGGCGACGCGGACGCGCGGCGCCAGATGGCGGGCATCCGGCTGGAGACGTTCTCGAACTACCTGTACGCGCCGGCGCTGTGGCTGGCGCAGTACGCGAAGATCGTGAACCTGAAGGATGACGAGCGCCCGGTGGCGCAGCGCATCACGAAGCAGGAAGTCAGCGTCTACGCGGTGGGCGGGGACGGCTCGCCGAAGCAGGTGAAGATCACGCTGGACCCGGATGAGACGATCATCCCGCTGGAATACCTGACCAGCGACATCGTGCGCTACCGCAAGGTGGACATCTACCGCGGCCGGGTGACGGACCCGGCGCTGGCGACGATCAACCTGAGCTACGACATGGGCCAGAAGATCGACGGCCAGGTGCAGAACCTGCTGATCGGCAACAGCTCCTCGTTCTTCGGGGCGTTCACCTTCACCGGCAAGCGGGCGAACTGGAGCTATGTGGCGCACAGCCGCATCAACACGGCGAACCTGCCGGCCTCGAACGACGTGATCGTGTACGAGCAGGACGGGACGACGCCGCAGGAAGGCTTCGGTTTCCAGGTGCTGGCGTACATCGTCGACTATGCGGCGCGCTGGAACGGCGCGTTCCAGGACGGCGTGGACCTCAAGCCGACGGGCCGCATCCTGCTGCCGCCCGCGCACATCAAGCAGATCACGAACGGCATCTTCCCGAGCGGCGCGACGCGCAACAAGATCGCCGACGAGCTGATGGACCAGGGCTGGTTCGGGGTGCATTACCTCGGCATCGACTGGGTGTTCGTGCCGGACAACACCCTCGATCCGAGTGTGCTGGCCTGCTATCCGGAATTCAACAAGAAGCCGGTGGAAGTGTTCTTCAAGCCCGGCCTCGACGAGGAGAAGGATTCGGCGGGCGACTACCAGATCGAATCCAAGAACGAGGAGGAACGCTATATGCGCCGCGTGTTCGGCGCGTACTACGACTCCAGCAAGCGCGCCTACGCGGCGCGGTTCAACTACAACGGGACCACGACGCCCGCCTGAGTCGCCGGGCGGCCCG
>Ga0316222_1000258_pt1 | contig 85217 bp, 82 predicted proteins | sample TBH18011metaG_FD_206008 | JGI IMG/M metagenome (GOLD analysis project Ga0316222, IMG submission 206008) | Freshwater microbial communities from Trout Bog Lake, Wisconsin, USA - TBH18011 | ecosystem: Environmental > Aquatic > Freshwater > Lake > Hypolimnion/Profundal zone | place: USA: Wisconsin...
TGAAGTTCTCAAGAGAGTTCGGCGTGAAGCCGACCTTGCTCTTCAAGGTCTTGATCACTTCACCGATACCGCTACCTGAGTAGTTGTTCGTCGTGTTGGGCTGGTACAGGTCCGGGAGGTCCTTGGCCGCAATTTTGGCGAAGTCCTTCAGTGACGCAGTTCCGAACGTTGAGGCCTTCACGGCCGCGGTCAGAGCGGGGTCGCTGAATGCACCAATGTTGAAGCTGGCACCCGGCACGTACAGTGACTCACCCGATGGGTAGTAGTCCGGCGCGTAGATCCAACCCGCACCCCAGAGGCAGATGCTCCAGTTTGCGGAGTTCCCGACGCAGTCACTGACGACGCTGTTGAAGGGAACGGTGAGGATCTTGGTCGTGATGCCAAGGGTCTTCCACTCGGAAACCTCGGTGTTCACCTGCAAGGTCAACGCGGGGCTGCCACTGCCGTACTCCAGTGAAAGGGTCAACTTCTCACCCTTCGTGATGCCGGCACCACAGTTCGACGATCCGGTCCCAGCCGATTCACAGACGGCATTGCCGCCCGTAACGACCCAACCGTGGCTCTTGAGGAGCGACGCGGCCTTCATGGGGTCATACGGATACGGATTAGTCGTCGAGGCTCCGCCCGAGATTGAGGACGGGGTCACTGGGGGAAGTGGATTGATCTGCTCGTAGCCGTAGCCCTTGAAGATCTTCTTGATCATGGTCTTCTGGTCAACCGTCATCTGAACTGCCTGACGGATGTAGAGCTGGTTCAAGAAGACAGATTCTGGACTCTTCGGATTGAAGTTATAGGCCGCGTAGTCAACCGACCACGGTGCGCCGACCTCGAGATTGTAGTTACTCGAGACAGCGGACCAGTTCGCGCCGGGGTGCGTTGCCGACCCCTGACTCGTCAGTACCGAGTTGTCAATGTAGCCGAGGTCAACAGATCCGGCGCGAAGCGCATTCTGCTCCGCGGTGGCGGACGCGTAGGCAACTTCCTTCACGTACTTGACTTGGGCCTTCTGAGGTCCTGAGTACGTCGCGTTGGGAACGAACGTCACGTTACCTAGGTTGTCAAAAGCCGACAACTTCCATGGACCGTCCACGCCGGACTGCCACATGGCGTCGGTGTAGGTGGAAGTCTTGGCCGCTTGGGCGGACAGGTACTTCAACACAGCCTTGCACGCCGTGTCAGTCGCGGCGGCGCCGTAGGCACCGGTCGCACACGTCGACGTCTTGCCCGGGGCGGTGATGTCCCAACTGTCAGGCATCGGTGTCAGTTCGGAAAGGTAGTTGTACAGGATCCAGTTCGGGTTCACCGACGTCTTGAACTTGATGGTCACGGTGTTGCCGGAACCGCTCGCGCTGGTGACCTGGTCAGGAATACCGTAACCAGCGTTGTAGCCGCAGTACGCGGTGGGGTCGGCCTTGTACATGTTCAGGTTGAACATGAGCGACTGCGCATTGACAGTCTGTCCGTCGGCGAACTTCCAGCCCTTCATCTTGATGGTGATGGTCTTGTTGCCGTTGCTCATCGCTGGCATGTCGGCAGTGGACAGCTTCGGCACTACGGCCGCTGACGATCCGAGCCCGAACCAGTAGAGAGGTCGGTACATCTCAAGGATGAACGCATTGATCGTGCTCACCGAGAAGGTGGCACATGACATGTAGGGCAAAATATAGTTCGGGCTTGCGCCTGGACCTTCAGCGAAGGTGATCGTGTTCGTCGATGTGCTCATCGAACTCGCACCACTCACGCTCGGAGCCACGAGGGCAAGTGACAACGAACCGGCGACGGTGCCGATCGTTACCAGAAGCCTCAGCTTGTTTTTGAATTGCATGTTGATATTGCCTCCCTGAACCACAGAATGGTTGCCTTCAATTTCCCACCCGAAAGATGGAATAGTGGCAACTGTATCGGGGACCATCAGGTGAGACAAGTCATAAGCGTGATTAAAGAAGAAATGAAGTCGAAAGTAAGAATATGGGGATTCCCACCGGAATTGCTCGAAGTAGGTGGTCCTACTCGTAGAGTGCAGCGGCGATGATCGCGTCTGGCGAGGAATCGTGGAAGCGATAGCCCGATTCCTCAAGAACGTGAGGAATAACTCGTTGACTCGCCAGCACGGCGCCCGTGGCAAGTTCCGGTCCTAACACCATCTGTAGAGCGAATCCCGGTACGCGGAGCAGGGCGGGGCGATGCAGTGCGCCGGCGAGGGCCTTGGTGAAATCAACATTCTTCAACGGAGCTGGTCCCACGAGATTGACGGGACCGGTGATCTCGTGGTCGAGTACCCAGAGAATCGCCTGGATCTCATCGCGCAGCGAGATGGGGCTCAACCACTGCCTACCGCTGGCGAGGGAACCACCGAGCCCGAAGCGAAAGAGCGGGAGTTGCTTCTTCAGCGCCCCACCGTGACGACTCATGACGATACCGGTTCGAAGCAGTGCAACCTTGGCGCCCGCGGTTTCGAGCCCGAGCGCTGCGCGTTCCCAACCGACGCAGACACCAGCCAGGAAATCGGTGCCGCAGGACGACGTCTCGTCGAGGATTTCGTTGCCGCGTGAACCGTAGTAACCAATGGCCGAACCACTCGCCAAGATTCCCGTCTGCGCCGCGCCGGTCGCGAGAGCCCCTACCAGGAGCGAGGTTGAATTCGTACGAGACTCGAGAATCTCGCGCTTTCGTTCGACCGTCCACCGTTTGTCGGCGATGCCCGCTCCCGCGAGGTTCACTACCGCGTCGAAACCCCCGACTCGACGAAGGTCACCCTCATCAATGAGTTGTCGCGACGGATCCCAGCGAACGATGCCCTCAGCACTCTCGGTTGATCCTGGACGAACGAATCGTATGACGTCGTCACCCCGGGCACGCAGGGCCTCGACCAGTGCTCCGCCGATGAAACCGGATGATCCGGTCACGCCTACACGCATAGTTCCTCCCAGAATTCAAGAATCAGTGCCGCGAGCTGATCGGGATTGGCGAGGTGCGCGCCATGACCAGCGTCGTGCAGTTCTCGTGAGGCGATGAGCGGATTCACGCTCGCCAGCATCTGGCAAAGTTCGCGGTAATACGCGGCCGCGCCCCAGTCGCCATGGACGTAGAGAGAAGGTGTCGTCAATTCAGTCAGATCGAAGGGTGTTGCTCCACTCCGCAGGAGTTGGAGGTCGCTGACGAGCGCCGGACCGTCGAGTCGTCGTGACTGTCGCTCCACCGCACTGAGGCGCTCCCATGCGCTGTCGGAGACCATCCGGCGAAAGAATCGCTCAGCCTCCATTTGCGGGTCGTCACCCAAGGGCGCGTGTTTCATCGATCGCGCCAACACCCAAGGCAGAGGGCTCTCGTAGTTGACCACCAATTGGGAGAACTCCGGCTGGCGAACGGCAGCGTTGAAGGTCACCAGACCGCCGAAACTGTGACCAAAGTAGATGACGGGTCCGCGCTGTGCCTCGCGCTCGGCAATCGCGAGTAGGTCGTCGACGTGACCTTCGAGAGTGAGCGGCTGGAGTTCGCGCGAGCCCTGGTAGCCCCGTCGGTCGTACTGGACGACGTCGAAGAGTTCGGTCCTACGAGAAAGTCGACTGAACGAGCCCCCCCGGTCGAGCCCGCCGTGTACGCAGATGATCGTGGCCAGGGGGTTCTTGACACGGCGTTCGCTGATGGCCAGTCCCGCAACGGGTGAATCATGGTCGAGGGGCACGCCGTGCACGATGGTGGGACCACTACTCATACACGGAACTTACCGGTAAATGGTGAATACCGGTCCATCCAACATTGCGAGCGTCGCCTCTAGGCTGGGTGCGTGACTACCACCCCCGACTCCTCGTCATCTCGCACGAACAAGGGGTCCTTCGGACCCAACGCGTGGCTTGTTGATGACATGTACGACCGTTTTCTCACTGATCCCGCGTCCGTCTCGGCGAGTTGGAAGGAGTTCTTCGCGGATTACCAACGCTCGACCGTGCCGGCGGTGGCGAGTGCGACGACGCACGTGGCTCCCGCCAGAACGGCGGTCACCGTTGATGAAGAGGCCACGCCGCTTCGTGGTGCCGCCGCTCGAATCGTGACGAACATGAACGCCAGTCTCGCCGTGCCCACCGCGACCAGCGTGCGCACGGTGTCGGCCCGGCTTCTCGAGATCAACCGTGTCGCACTCAATGAGTCGCTCGCTCGTTCGAGCGGCGCCAAGGTGTCGTTCACGCACTTCATCGCGTACGCCCTCATCAAGGGGCTGCAGGCCATTCCTTCGTTGAACGCCAGTTTCGTCGACGCGGTTGATGCCAAGGGAACGCCTGGTATCCGACGCCACGAGCACGTGGGTCTCGGGCTCGCCGTGGACGTGCAGCGCCCCGACGGCACCCGCAACCTCTTGGTGCCGGTGATTCGCGACGCCGACACGATGGATTTCCGAGAGTTCCTCCTCGCGTACGAGAATCTCGTCCGCAAGGTCCACAACGCGACGTTCGGTGCTGATGACTTCGTGGGGGCTACGGTATCGCTCACGAACCCCGGCACGCTGGGCACGGTCCAGTCGGTCCCACGGCTCATGCCCGGCCAAGGCGCGATCTTCGGCGTCGGCGCGCTGACGTGGCCGGCGGGTTTCGAAGCCGCTGACCCTCGTGCTCTCGCGCAACTGGGCGTCGGCAAGATCATGACCCTGACCTCCACCTATGACCATCGGATCATTCAGGGCGCCGAATCGGGACTCTTCTTGAAGTTTGTCGCGGAGTGCCTGACGGGCGGACATCGGTTCTACGAGGAGATCTTCACCTCGCTGGGCGTTCCGTACGAGCCGTCGAAGTGGGCGAACGACAAGAACCCCGCCGCGGGCGAGGGTGAGAACGAGCGAATCCTCAAACAGATCCGCGTGCAGGAACTGATCAACATGTACCGCGTTCGCGGTCACCTGAACGCGCACCTGGACCCGTTGAGCAGTGAGCCGCCAGCGCTGCATTCAGAGTTGGACCTCGCGACCTACGGGTTGACGATCTGGGACCTCCAGCGGACCTTCGTCGTGAACGGTCTCGCGGGCAAGAGTGAGGCAACGCTGCAAGAGGTGCTGGATATCCTGCGCGACGCCTATTGCCGGACCATCGGTATCGAGTACGGCCACATCATGGACCCCGAACAGAAGCGTTGGATCCAGCAGCGCGTCGAGGGCGTGAAGCAGGCCACGACGCTCGAGCAGCAGCACCGCGTGCTCGAGGCGCTCAACGAGGCCGAGGTCTTCGAACGATTCCTGCACTCGCGCTACGTGGGTCAGAAGCGTTTCGGCCTCGAGGGCGGGGAATCGACGATTGTCGCGCTGCGCACGATTCTCGATGTCGCGGCCGATCAGGGCCTGAAGGAAGTCGTCATCGGCATGGCGCATCGCGGCCGCTTGAACGTGCTCGCCAACATCGTGGGCAAGTCCTACAGCGACATCTTCTCGGAGTTCGAGGGCAATCTCGACCCCGAGAGCGTCCAGGGCAGCGGCGACGTCAAGTACCACAAGGGCGCACGCGGCGTCTTCACGAATCCGCGGGGAGTGGCGATCGAGGTCTCGATGGCGTCGAACCCGTCGCACCTCGAGGCGGTCAGTCCCGTCGTCGAAGGGATCGTGCGCGCCAAGCAGGACCTCGTCATCCGCCCGAGCGACGGCACCCAATGGACACAGATGGCCACAACGTTCCCGTACCTGCCAGTGCTGATCCACGGCGATGCGGCCTTCGCCGGTCAGGGGGTCGTGGCGGAGACACTCAACCTGTCGCAACTCTCGGGATACCGCGTCGGCGGCGCGATTCACATCGTCATCAACAACCAGGTCGGATTCACGACCGCACCGGAGTCCGCCCGGTCGAGTTTCTACCCCACCGACGTCGCCAAGATGATCCAGGCGCCGATCTTCCACGTCAACGGCGACGATCCCGAAGCGTGCGCGCGAGCGGCGCGGCTCGCCTACGACTACCGCGAGGCGTTCCATCGTGACGTCGTGCTCGACATCGTCTGCTACCGACGTCACGGACATAACGAGGGCGACGATCCGAGTTACACGCAGCCTCAGATGTACAAGATCATCGACCAGATGCGCTCGGTGCGAAAGGTGTACACCGAGACGCTCGTGCGCCGTGGCGATCTCTCAATCGAACAGGCGGAGTCGGCGCTCGACGCGTTCAATGCCCGCCTCCAGAGCGTGCTCGACGAGGTACGTACCGTGCCGGTGCCGACGCTCGAGGGCGTACCGGCGTCGGAGATCCCACAGGATCTGGCGGCCCCCGCGACCGGTGTCGAGCGTGCCACGCTGCTCGCCGTCGCTCGCGCGACGACGAGTGCCCCCGAGGGATTCACGATCCATCCGAAGCTCGAGCGCCAATTCGCTCAGCGTCGTACCATGCTCGACGCGGGCGAGGTCGACTGGGCGCTGGGCGAGGCGCTGGCCTTCGGGACCCTCGTCAAGGGCGGCTCGAACGTTCGACTCATTGGCCAGGATTCGCGACGCGGCACGTTTTCGCATCGCCACGCCGCCCTTATCGACTACGAAAACGGCGAGCAGTACGTGCCACTCGCGAACCTGGACTCACCCGCCTTCTTCACGGTGCGCGACTCGTACCTCAGCGAGTACGCCGCGCTGGGCTTTGAGTACGGCTACTCGGTCGAGGCCACGAACACCCTGGTGGCGTGGGAGGCTCAATTCGGTGACTTCGTCAACGGGGCCGAGATCATCATCGATAATTTCCTGGTCGCGGCCGAGGACAAGTGGGGACAGCGCTCCAACCTCGTGATGTTGCTGCCACACGGTTACGAGGGTCAGGGGCCCGAGCACTCCAGCGGACGCATCGAGCGATTCCTGTCATTGTGCGCGCGTAACAATATTCGCGTCGCCCAGCCAACGAGCGCGGCGCAGTACTTCCACCTCCTTCGAAGTCAGGTCCTGCGCGAGCACGTCACCCCGCTGATCGTCTTCACACCCAAGTCGATGTTGCGAGCGCTCCAGACGCGCTCACCACTGGCGGAGTTCGAGCAGGGATCATTCCAGACGGTGTTGGATGACGCGGGCGTCGATCAGGGGGCGGTGACCCGAGTGGTCCTCGCAACCGGGAAGATCGCCCACGAGGCCATCGCGCGCCGCAACGAGATCGGCGCCGGGAGCGTCGCCGTCGTGCGCGTGGAACAGCTCTATCCCTGGCCGGCCCAGCGGATCGAGGCCATCCTTCGTTCCTATCCCGTGCTCGAAGAGGTCGTGTGGCTCCAGGAGGAACCGGAGAACATGGGCGCGTGGCCCTTCGTGCACCAACGGATGCATGCGCGGGTCCGCGGCGCGCACGTGGCGCACGTGGCGAGGGCGGAATCAGCCAGCCCCGCGACCGGTAGCGGACTCGTGCACGCCGCCGAGCAGTCGGACCTACTTCGTCGGGCGGTCGGATGAGTTCGGCCAAGTCCCCACGTCTGCGCGTCGTCGTTGACGGGTCCAACCTCGCCACCGAGGGTCGCACGATTCCGAGTCTCGTGCAGTTGGACGAGGCCGTTCGCGCGTTCCTCGAGGAGAATCCCGCCGCCGAGGTGATCGTGGTGGTGGACGCGAGTTTCGAACACCGCGTGGCTCCCGGCGAGCGTGCTCGTTTCAAGGAGGCCGAACTCGCCGGTGAGATCGTGACGCCACCGGCGGGGGCGATCGGGAGAGGTGACGCCTTTATCCTGAAGATCGCTCAGCGCATCAATGCGGTCGTTCTGAGCAACGACTCGTTCCAGGAGTTCCACGACGAGTACCCGTGGCTGTTCGAGCCGGACCGGCTCGTCGGGGGCAAGCCGGTGAAGGGCGTCGGTTGGGTGTTCACCCCACGTAACCCTGTGCGAGGTGTGAAGTCATCACGTCCGGTGAAGAAGTTGACGGTCACGTTGCCCGACGGCGCGAAGCCAACGATTGGCACCACTTTGACGCCCGTCAAGACGGCCAAGACGCCGTCGGTCAAGAAGGCCGTGAAAGCGGCGAAGGCGCCGGCCAAGGCCGTCAAGAAGGCCGTGAAGGCGGTCGAGGCCATCGCCAAGCCCGTCGACGCCCCGGTCAAGAAGGTTGCGAAGAAGGCCGTGAAGAAGGCCGCCCCCGCGAGACCGACGGTGAAGAAGCAGGCCAAGGCCGGCCCCGTGACCAGCGTCGCCGAGGTCGAGGTGGAGGTTCAATCAGTTGCGCCGGCGCCGGTGTTGCGGCGAGGCCGCCACCCGGTGAATCCCGAGAAGGAATTCAACGCGTTCAAAGGGGCCCACAAGATCGGCGCGAAACTCGAGGGCGAGGTGAGCGCTTTCACGTCGCACGGGGCGGTGATCCAGGTCGGGCTCAAGGGCGGTGGGCACATCGAGTGTTACGCACCAACGACATTGCTCGGGAATCCGGCACCGGCGCGGGCGCGTGACGTCCTCAAGCGCGGTGACGTCAAATCATTCCGATTGATCAACGTCGACACCGAACGACGAATAGCTGAACTGGGGCTGGCGTGAGCGACCTATCAATGAATCCTGCTGACTGGCTGCCCCACCGGCCGCCGTTTCTTCTCCTCGACTCAATGGTCAGCATCGAGCCTGGCATGCGCGCCAGCGGTCTGTGGACCCTGACCGGCGACGAGTGGTTCTTCCCCGGGCATTTTCCGGGCCGCCCGACGACGCCGGGGGTTCTTCTGCTCGAGTCGCTGGCCCAGTGCGGGGGTGTGGCGGTGCTTGCCGATGAGCGCTACACCGGGCGCCTGCCGCTCTTCGGTGGCGTCGAACACGCCCGTTTTCGACGCCAGGTGATCCCCGGGGACACTGTCTTGCTGGAGTGTGAGATGTCGCGGCTCTCTGCGCGCGGTGGCAAGGGTCACGGTCGCGCCACGGTGGACGGTCAGGTGGCCGTCGAGGCCGACCTGCTTTTCATCCTGGCCGATCTCGCGTGAAGCTCGCCACCTGGAACGTCAACTCGTTGACGGCCCGGTGGCCCCGCGTCGAATCGTGGCTCGTGGCCAACAGACCCGACATCATGTTGCTGCAAGAGACGAAACAGACTGACGCCAAGTTCCCATTCGAGCAGCTTCGCCAACTCGGGTACGAGGCAGCCCACTACGGTCAAGGCCAATGGAACGGTGTCGCGATCCTCTCGAAGGTTGGACTCGATGACGTCACGCGAGGATTCGGTGATTCGGACCCCGAAGCGAGGATCATCGGCGCGACGTGCGCCGGGGTGCGTGTGTATTCGTGTTACGTCCCCAATGGTCGTTCGCTTGACGATCCGCACTACTCGTACAAACTGAAGTGGCTCGCCAGACTCTCGCGTCTCGTCGCGGCGCGCGACCCGGCCGTGCCGCTGCTCGTGGGTGGCGACTTCAACGTCGCCCCATCGGATCTCGATTGCTATGACCCCTCCGTCTTCGAGGGAGCGACGCACGTCAGTCGCGCCGAGCGCGACGCACTTCGAGGTCTCGAAGCCGCAGGGCTCGTCGATCTCACGAGGTTCCTGCATCCGGACGACCCCTCCTTTTCCTGGTGGGATTACAGGAACGGGGCGTTTCATCGTGGATGGGGATTACGAATCGACCTGCTCTTCGTCGATCCGGTGCTGCTCGCGAAGGCGACCGCCAGTTACGTCGACCGGGACGCCCGAAAGGGCGAGAAGCCGTCGGACCACGCGCCGGTGATCGCGGAGTTCGACCTCTAACCGAGGCCCTTGGGCAGCATCACCTCGATGAACATCGGTCCGGGCGTGGCGTACGAGTGCACCAGTGCCGAGACGAGCTGCTCAGCCGAGGTGACGCGAACACTTTCGACGCCAAGACCTCGCGCAATCGAGCACAGATCCATCGCAGGATCGTCGAGGTCCAGCATCCGCTGACTGGTGGAGCCTTCGGAAACGGCCCCCACGCGTTGCCGTTCGAGGTTCAAGATGGCGTAGCTCCGGTTGCTCAGCGCCACCACGGTCACGTCGAGCGCCTCGCGGGCCATGGTCCAGAGCGCCTGAGGTGTGTAGAGCATCGAACCGTCGGACTCCAGCGCGAGCACGCGTCGTCCACTGGCGACGGCGGCGCCCAGCGCCACGGGCAGACCGTAACCAATGGCTCCGCCCGTGAGCGTCATCCATTGGTGGGTCGGAGCGAACTGGGTCGCACCAAAGAGGTGCACGCCACTGGTGTTGGACTCGTCGGCCACGATGAGCCCCTCGGGCATCGTGGCGCCGATCGCCGCCGCAAAACTCTGTGACGTGAGCACGCCGGTCGGCGCCGGCGGTCGCTCGCCGGTGCCGATGGCAATGACGGGAGCGCGCAACTCGCTCGTGAGCGCCTCGAGCGCCTCGAGCGTGTTTGATCCCGGGGGCGCCAGCGCAATCACCTCGCAGTCGGGGGGGAGTAGTTCACTCGCGACGTCGGGGTAGGCGAAGAAACCCACTGGCTCGACGGCACCGATGATGATGATCGCCTCGAGATCTGCGAGTTGGGCGATCGCGAACTCGCTCAAGTAGATGAGTCGCTCGGGGTTTACGACTCCGTGTCCACGGTCCATGATCGAAGGGAACGTCTCGATGATGACGCGCGACTCGGTGGCGTGCGCCACCCGGTGCGCCAGCGCCATTTGATCGGCGTTGAGCGCCGAGCCACCGAGGAAGATGGCGGCACGTTTTGACTGCAGGGCGCCGAGCGCGTGGCGCAGCGTGGCGTCGTCGACGGGGTGCGGCTCGGGTCGCAGGGCCAGTGGCCACGCGGACGGAGCGCTGGTGAGCTCGCCCCACGAGGCGTCCGCGGGAAGGATCAGCGTCGCCACGCGCCCCGGGGGACCGAAGGACGCCTCCACCGCGTCCGCGGTGTCACGGGCGACGTCGTCGGGCTTGAGTGTTCGCCGTTGCCACCCGTTGAGCGCGGAGGCGACCGAGGCGATGTCGCTCTGGAGCGGCGCGTCGAAGTGGGCGTGATACGTGGCGTGATCACCGATGATGTTGACGACAGGCGTTCGGGCCCTTCGGGCATTGTGCAGGTTCGCCCAACCATTCGCGAGGCCGGGCCCGAGGTGCAACAGGGTGGCGGCGGGGGTGCCCGTGATGCGGGCGTAACCATCGGCGGCCCCCGTGGCGACGCCCTCGAACAGGCAGAGGATGGCGCGCATCTCGGGTGCATCGTCGAGTCCGGCGACGAAGTGCATCTCGGAGGTGCCCGGATTGGCGAAGCACGTGGTGACCCGGTTGGCGCGCATCGTGGCGAGAAGAGCGTGGGCTCCGTTCATGTCGTGGGCCTTTCGTCGAGCAGACGGTGGGGATTGAGCAACTGGTGGGGATCGAAGGCGGTCTTGATACGGCGCTGCAGTTCGAGCAACGCGGGGTCGGTCAAGGCCAGGTAGGGCGCCTGCTTGTCGCGACCGATGCCGTGCTCACCCGAGATCTGTCCACCCAGCGACACGCCGTAGGCGAAGAGCTCCAGCAACATCACCGCACGCCGCTCATCGTCGGGGAGGAAGACCGAGAGGTGGATATTGCCGTCACCCACGTGTCCGCAGCCCGAGATGAAGGCGTTGTGACGCTGAGCGATCGCGCCCGCCTCGGTCAGGAATGTCGGCACGCTCGACCGGGGCACGACGATATCGATGATCTCATTGGCGCCCGCCGCCTTGCCAACCCAGAAGGCGCGTTCTCTCGCCTCGATGAGGCGCGTACCGGCGCTGGGAGGGAGTACGTAGACGTCAATCGCGCCCGCGCCCTCGACGATGTCCGCGAGAGCCGCGGTGTCATCGTCGAGTTGCGTTGCGGTTCGCGTTTCAAGCACGATCACGAGATACGCAGCCGTCTCGGCGGCGACCATCTCGTTGACGCCGAGTTCGAGCTCTGCGGCCTTGGTGACGGCACTCATCGTGAGTACGTCGAGGTACTCGAGCATCGACGGTTCCAGTCCCGACGCGATGATCGTGGGCACGATACGCGTCACGTGCTCCAGGGTCCGAAACGGCACCAGCACGGTCGAGGAGAACGGCATCCGCGGCGACAACTTGAGGGTCACCTCGCAGACCATCGCGAGTGTTCCTTCGCTCCCGACGACGAGTTGGGTGAGGTCGTAGCCCGACGAGGACTTCATCACCGGCCCGCCCGTTCGAAGAATCGTTCCGTCGATCAGGACGAGTTCGAGCCCGAGAACGTGGTTGCGCGTGACGCCGTGGCGAACCGCGCGCATTCCGCCCGCGTTCGTGTTGACGTTGCCCCCGAGCGAACCCGAGAGTTCACCGGGATAGACGGGGTAGCGCAGTCCGCTGTCGGCGAGCAACTCGTTCAGTTCACGAAGTGTCATGCCCGGCTGCACGACGGCGACGTGATCGTGCACGTCAAGGCGAACAAGCTTGTTCATGTCGGAGAAGCTGACCACGATCCCGTCCGCCACGGGTGTGGCGGCGCCCGAAAGGCCGGTGCCTGATCCGCGCGGCGTGATGGCGACGCCGTGGGCGCTGGCCAACATGGCAATAGCGCTCACCTGCTGGGTGTTCGAAGGCCGCACGACAGCGAAGGGCTCGACGTGTGAAGGATGCAGTGACTCGTCGTGGAGATCGTCGGGATTGTGGTCTGGTGCAAACGTCACCGATCCGGCGCCGACAATGGCGATGAGTTCGTTACGGAGTTCCAGAGTGCCCATTAAGGGGCAACGTTACCTTCACCGACCACCTCTTCGAGTTCACGACGGATTGCGGCGAGACGAGCCTTGCGGGCCTCGCCCGTCAACGGAGCGTTGCGGGCTTCGATGCCCGCGATCACCCTTTCGATCGGCGCGAGGAATCTCGACGGTGAACGGTCCGGATAGCGTGGATCGTTGCGTCCGCGGCTCCACGTGATGAGTAGGGAGTCCTCGGCACGACTGAGGGCCACGTAGGCCAAACGCTGTTCCTCGGCGAGTTGCGCCGGGGTCGTCGCGTTGTAGTTCGGGAGTTGTCCCTCGGCCCAGCCGATCGCCGCCACGTGCTGGAATTCCAGACCCTTGGACCGGTGGATCGTCGAAAGTGCGACGGCATCCTTGTGCTCGTCATCGACGCGACGCCACGTCTCGGGCGTGGCGAGAAGGTCCGACGCCGGTGAATGCTCCGGTCCTCGGCGTTCGTAGGGGATGTCGTGAGCCTCAAGATGGCTGGCGACCAGTTCGAGTTGGGCGTTGGTTCGAGCGAGGACGGCCATTGACCGCCACGGGCTCCCCGGTTGATGCTTCGCACTCAGCCACGTTGCGACGCGCTCGGCTTCCTGCTCGTCGGTATCGTAGTTGCGCACCATCGGAATGTCACCGTCGTCCTTCGCGGGGATGATTCCCTGCGCGCCCTCCTCGAGCAGTGTGTTCGCCACCGCGATGATGTTCGCAGTCGAACGGTGGTTGCGCGTCAGGTCGAGCACGACGGTGTCGGGCCAGGTTCGAATGATCTCCACGAGCAGTTGCGGATTCGCGCCGTTGAAGCCATAGATCGACTGATTGGGGTCGCCCACGCAGAACAGATCAGGATCGTCACCGGCCATGTGGCGCAGCAGCATGAATTGGAGAGGGTTCATGTCCTGGCTCTCGTCGACGTAAATCGACTTGTTGCGGTGTCGGAACGATGCGAGCACGTTCGGTTCGTCGCGCAGGAGAGCGATCGCTTCGCTCAACAAGAGGTCGAAATCGAGGACACCACGACTGCGACAGAGTCCCACGTAGCGGTCAAGGACGTCGGCGAACTGCGCGGCGGGCAGCGGTGCGTCCCGGCGTAGCTTGCGGGCGTTCTTGGCGTAGAGGGCTCCGTTGAAACCTTGACTGAGCGCCCAGCCGATCTCCTGCTCGAGGCGCGGAAGTTGCCAGTCGTCCAATCGAAGATCGCCGCTCTCCTTGAGTTGTGCGGCGAGGGCGGTAACGAGTCGTCGACGATTCGACTCGATGACGAGAGGTTTGAGGTGATGATCCTCTCGGTACTGGTTCACGAGCGACAGCGCGGCTCGGTGGAATGTTCCTGCGCGCAGGTCGCGGATACCGGACCGATACAAGCGCCGACGAAGCTCGTCTCCGGCCTTGCGGGTGAAGGTCATGGCGAGCACTTGGTCCGCGTCGATATCGCCCAACGCGATGCGTCGTTGGATGCGAAGCGTCAACACGTGGGTCTTGCCCGAGCCGGCCGTGGCGCGCACCAGCAACCGTCGTGCGGGTGACGTGACGGCTTCGCGTTGTTCGGGTGTCAAACCTACGAGCACGTCGTCAGAGAAGTCCACCTGGTCCGCCATAGTCCTCCTGACGCTACCGGCAAGTCGTGACGTGGTTCGGGTCGACGGCGCCATGTCAGTAACCTGAAGGGCGTGCTGCGTGCCTACGGCGACGGAAATCTCTTTGGTGAGCCCTACGGCGACGGCCCGGTACGAGTGGTCTTCTTGCACGGTTGGGCGCGACGCGGAGAGGACTTCGCGGCCTGCGCGGCTGAACTGGCGGTTGAGGGGGTCGCATCGGTGGCCTTCGATCTCCCCGGTTTCGGTTCGTCACCTTTGCCAACGGTCGCGGGAGGCGCACGAATGTACGCGGCGTTGGTCGCCGAAGCGTTGAAGGACGTCGCGCCCGGTCCACTGGTGATCGTCGGCCACTCCTTTGGCGGGCGGATCGCGGTGGTACTCGCCGCGAGGCACCCCGAGCTCGTCGGCGCACTCGTCCTCACCGGTGCGCCCCTCGTGAAGCGGACGGCGACGGCGAGGTCACCCTTCGTGTACCGCCTCCTTCGAGGCCTCCACGAGAGGGGATTGCTGGGCGATCGGCGCATGGAGTCGGTCCGTCAGCGATTCGGTTCCACCGACTACCGCAACGCCACCGGCGTGATGCGTGGCGTGCTCGTCGCGACCGTGAACGAGAGCTACGAGGCTGAGTTGACCGAGGTGCTCGCGCCGGTCTCGATGCTGTGGGGCGCCAATGATCTTGACGCCCCACTGGCCTCTGCGGAGCGAGCTGCTTCGCTCCTCCGCTGCCCCCACCGCCTACGGGTGCTCGCGGGTATTGGTCATCTGGTGCCGAGCGAAGCGCCGCACGAGCTGGCCGTGGCGGTGAAGGAGACCTTGGCGTGAATGGTGTCAAGGCGACCCTTGACGGCGTGCTCGTCGCGGGCGTGGTGACGGCCTACACCACCCAGATGGTGCGTTGGCTGCGCGTCCTGCAGCGAGAGCACTACGAACCGAGCTCGATGAGCAGATTCCTCGGCCGGTGGTCGTCGCCTCCGGTGTCGGGCGCCTCGTCGGTTGAGCGGTCCGTCACCAGGCGGCCCATCACGTTGAGTCACGTGCTGGTGGTCGCACTTCTGGCCTCCGTGCTGCTTCGCGCCGATGTCGTGGCGGCGCTGGTGACGGTGCTCTACGGCGTGACGTGTCCACGGGGGCTCTCCATCAAGGGCCGGACCAGTCAACTCCAGTGGACTCGGCGTCTCACCACTCTCTTCGTGGTGGCGACGGTGGTGGCGACCACGTTGGCGGTCGCGGGAGCGTTCACTCGACGACCCTGGTTGCTGGCGGTCGCCATGGTGTGGGCAGTGCCCGTCCTCTTGGACCTCGCCGCCCGACTGCTCGGGCCCTACGAGCGACGTCGCGCCAACAAGTTCGTGGACCAAGCCGTCGAGCGGCTTCATCGGGTCCACCCGCGCATCGTCGCGATCACCGGTTCGTACGGCAAGACCTCGACCAAGAATCATCTCCTTGACCTGATGGGCGCCAGTGAGGGTGTCGTGGCCTCACCTCGGAGTTTCAACAACCGTGCCGGGTTGTCGAGGGCGATCAACGAGAATCTGGCGGATGGCACTCGGATCTTCATCGCCGAGATGGGTACCTACGGCCCCGGGGAGATCGCCGACCTTTGCTCGTGGTGTCCGCCCGACATCGCCGTGGTGACTGCCATTGGTCCGGTACATCTGGAGCGTATGAAGTCGCTCGACGTCATCGAACAGGCGAAGTTCGAGATCACCGAGCGCGCCGCGACCGTGATCGTGAACGCCGACGATGCACGCCTCGCGACGTGGCCCGCCCGCCTCGAGCAGCGAGGTGTTCGCGTGCGCACCGCCGGGTCGCGGAGTGCTGCCTCGGTGCAGGTGCGCGTCGACGCTGGACTCTGGACGGTGCTGATCGACGCGATCGACGTGGCGTCGATGCCGGCGCTCGCGGGCGTGCAGCCGACGAATCTGGCGTGCGCGATCGCGGGGGCGCTGGAACTCGGCGTGAGCGTCGACGAGATCGCGTCACGGGTGCAGCGCGTCACGACGGTCGCCAATCGCTCGAACGTCGTGACCGCTGCGTCGGGCGTGCTGGTGATCGATGACACCTTCAACGCGAATCCGGCGAGCGCCACCGCGGCGCTCGAATTGCTCTCCTCGTTGCCGATCACTGGACGGCGCGTGGTGGTCACGCCCGGACTGATCGAACTCGGCCGTGACCAGTACGGGGAGAACCTCCTCCTGGCCCAGAAGGTGGCGGCGCACGACGCCGAACTGGTGGTCGTGGGTCGTACGAACGCGAAACCGCTCCAGTTGGGCTACGAGCGACCGGCCCGACGCTTCGACACCCGCGACGACGCTGTGACCTGGGTGAAGTCCGCACTTATCGCTGGTGACGGGGTGCTGTACCTCAATGACCTGCCCGACCACTACCCTTGATTCCTTGATGACGTCGTTACGAGGTGTTCGGTGACTATTGGTGTGCTCTTCGGGGGTCCGACCCCCGAGCATGATATTTCTATCCTGACGGGTCTCCTGGCCCTGCGAGAGCTTCAGCGGGGACAGAAGGACGTCGTGGGCGTCTACTGGACCAAGACCGGTGGCTTCTTCAGCGTGCCGGCTGACGCCGAGGCCGAGGCGTTCCTGGACGGATTGCCGAAGGGCTCGAGCGATCTGAGTCTGCGCGTGGGTGACCAGGGTGGTTTCTTCGCCAGTGCGGGTCGCATTGGCAAGGACCGGCGACTCGACTTCGACGCGGTGGTGCTCTGCACCCACGGTGGCCCTGGCGAGGACGGATCGCTGCAGGCGGCGCTCGATCTCGCCGGGATCAACTACACCGGTCCCACGGTCGCGGGAGCGGCGCTCGGGATGGACAAGTGGGCCTTTGGCGCAGTGATGGCGAGCGCGGGGCTCCCGACACTGGCGCGCTCGCTCTTGAGCGCCGAGACCACGACGTTGCCGTTCGACGGCCCCTACATCTTGAAGCCACGATTCGGCGGTTCGTCCATCGGCATCGACGTCGTCGCCGACCTCGCCACCGCGAAGGCTCGCCTGCGATCGAACGTGCACATGGAGCGCGGATGCGTCGTCGAACCGTTCCGCCAGGACCTCACGGATCTGCAGGTCGCCGTTCGAACCTATCCCACGCTTGCGCTCTCGGCGATCGAGAAGCCGATTCGCCGGTCGGCGACCACTGAGATCCTGGACTACCGCGACAAGTACGTGGGCGGCGAGGGAATGGTTTCGGCGCCGCGTGAGCTGCCCGCGGTGCTCTCCGCAGCCCAAGCCGAGCTGATCACATCGTGCGCTCGTAGCATCGCCGTGTTGGCGTCCGTGCGCGGCGTCGCCCGGATCGATTTCCTCGCGAACGACACGGAACTCTACGTCAACGAGATCAACACGATTCCGGGATCGCTCTCGAAGCACCTGTTCGTCGAGCCGCCGCTGGCGTTCGCCGAGCTACTGAGCGACCTCATCACCGAGGCGATTGAACGACCAGCCCACCGCTACAGCGCCGCCGGCGCGGACGGGCTCGTGCTGCGCTCCGCCGGCTCGATCGCCGCCAAACTGGCGTAGTCGGGGCACTCGTGCGAGTGCCTCGATGAGGACGTCGCTGTAGGGATCGACCAACAGCCCCTGCTGCAGGGCCCAGAAAGCCGTCTCGAAGTCCTGCGTGTTCATCGCGTCGTGATGCACGAGCAGCGCGGCCCATTCCCCGTCGCGCTGAAGACTCGCGTTGTGACCTTCTGCGAGGAACCACTCGAATCCACGAAGTGCGCTTGCGAGTGGTTCGCCGTGTACGAGCAGCAATGCCTCGTGGGCGAGGGGCGCCGCCTCGACGATTTCCAGCGCGCGCGCCCGTGACACCAACGTGTGAAAGATCTCGACATCACTGGTCACGCCGTGGGTGGCGTAAAGACCCGACGAGGTGACCGGGTGCAACCTCGGGCCTTGAGCGCTGGTGCCGAGACTGCGTCGAACGGCGCTGGCGACATTGGCGAGCGTCCGGTTCGAGGCGTCGACGTCCGCGTGACTCAGTACGCGAGAGCGAAGACGGTCACCGGTGATCGGCTCACCGCGGTGCAGGGCCAGGTAGGCGACCATCTCGACACAACGACGACGGAGCGTGGGTGTGAACGGTTCGAGGAGTCCGCTGATCTGCGGGTCGGCGCGCAAGAGTTCGACCCTGATTGCCCCACTCGGCGCCGACGGAGCGGTGTCGCGGTCGCGCGACGACCTGGCGAAACCGAACGTCCCAGTGGGCGATGTCCTCGCGATGGGCAACAGCGTCACGCAGCACGCGAGCAACTCCTCGTCGAGGTCTCGAGCCGAGCCGAGGAACACGACCATCGTGTTGCGTAGCGCGCGTGTCGCGAGCGCGCGAAGCAACTCGGTCTCGTTCTCGGCGTAGACCAGGCGGCCATCGTGCAGCGCCACCACGGTCGCGCGGACATCGTCACCGCTCCAACTCGCGTCAATCGCCAGTTGACCACCTTCGCGGGCGAATGCGACGTGGAGTCCTTCGTCGTCCTGACTCAATGCGCACGCGACCACCGGGTCGGTGTCGTAGGAGACCTCACCGGTGTCGTCGCTGTTCGTGACGTGGATGACACCACTTCGTTCGATGCCGGTGAGGAATCGCACGTGGGCCACGAGTTCGGGGTCGTAGGAGCGGAGCAGTTCTATGACGTCGTCGATCTGGTCGTCGGCGGGCTCGAACTGCTGCTGGCGCAAGAGATCGTGTCGCCGCTTGGCCATGAGCGCCATGGGCAGCGCTCCGATGACGCTGAGTGGCGCTCTGGGAGGTGAGGGTGCACCGACTGGCACCGGAGTGACGGTCGCGTGGTCACTGGCCAGCCAAGGTGAATCGGACGCCGATGCGCTGATCGACGGTGCACGCTGGGTTGCGACACCCGCGGACGCCGTTGCCGGAATGAGGAAGGGCAGTATCGCGACGATCAATCCGGCGAGCCACGCGCTGCCTCCGCTGGCCAAACCGAGCCCCCGGCGAAGACGCACGATGTTGTGACCGACCTGGCCGATGAAGGCCAGCCAGAACACGCTGAGCATCACGAGCAGGACGCGCACCAGCAGACCGTTGGTCTCATGCTGGGTGAGGGTCCACTTGGTGATGACGACGTAGGGGAGCAGAACGAAGTAGATCGCCAGGGCGGTACCGTGCAGCGGGCCGCTGGAGAATCGCTTTACCGAGTCGGAGTAAGTTGCCACGTTTGTGACGCCCCCGAACTGGTCGAGGTGATCTCCAACTGGCACGTACTGTCCGTTCGAATCGTGAATCGTGCTCCGACGACGAGGCTGGCCGCGTTGCAGGTGAGTCGACCCTGGAGTGCGGCGCCGGACGTCAACGTCCACGTGCCTGGTCCTCGCAAGGGCACGACGGCCACGGGCAGACCTTGACTGAGTGTGCCTTCGAGCGTTCCGCTCGACGCGTTCGCGCTGGGCGCGAGCGCGACTGACCTCGCGGTCGAACTTGTCACGTTCACGGATTGCGCGACGGTCGTCGTGGTCGTCGTGGTCGGCGGGGGCACCGTGGTCGAGGGCGCCGGGCTCTCGGTCGTGGAGGTTGCGGCGTTCGTCGTGGAGGTTGTGGCGTTCGTCGTGGAGCTCGTCGAGACTGAAGCCCTCGGCGGCGCGTTCGTGCTCGTCAGCGTGAAGACCAGCACCAGGAGCAGCAGCGGACTCGACCACATGACCAAATGAGCGGTTCGAAAGGAATATCGGTGGCTCGCCATTGTTCTCGCAGGATAGGGGTATTGATGAGAAATTGCTATTCACGATTGAAAGTACCCTTCATCGGTCTAGAGAAGATGGCGTACGGCGAAGTGCCGCAACTCGGCTTGGAGCGATGCCGGCGCCGAGCAGTCGGCCGTCGCCAGTTCTCGAAGCGACGCCCCCTCGAAGACTCGCGCGTACGTCAGACGGGCCAGGCGGTCGTACTGGCTCCCCCGCAGGCTCGAGAGTCGCGTTAGCAACGGTGATTCCTCGGCGGCGGGCTCGTCACCTTGCTCGAAGTAGGACACGGCGCAGAGGGCGGCCTTCTCCTTTAGGAGCCACCGGCGCAGGCGCGCCCGCAGCGCCGACAGGATGTCGGGCGCCGCGTACTGGCGCGACTGACCAGCCCAGTCGGTGAGCAGCTCACTCGCGAGGCCGATGGTCATGGCCAGGGTCTCGCTCGGATCCTTGATGATGCCGTCACCGAATCGAAGCTGGCGGCACACCCCCACCATTCCGGGCAGCATCGTCTGCAGGAGCGTCCGGTGCAGGAACGGGTCCGCTGCTTCCTCGAGTAGGGCGCGCACGATGGTGGCCCTCTCGAGCACGCAACGCCCGCTACCCGCCTCGAGCTGGCGGACGACGTCGCAGAGGTCACCGTCGGGGTCGAGTCCCAGTTCAGGATGCCTCGAACAGAGGACGCCCAGGGCTTGTCGCGCCCCGCTCGTTCGTCCCGTACGGGTCCACTCGTGTCGTAACTGGCCTAGGAAGTCTGTTTTGGTTGTCATGGGGACCAGTAGACGTTCGTGCGCGCATTGCCCGACGCCGCGTGATGCGCACGAAGACACTCCATTTCTCATACACGTCAGCGTGCGTCAGGACGCGCACTTCACGACGCACATAACCGGGGCGTAGTCTGGAGCCATGGACATCGAAGCCTTTTACGAACAGAATGAAGCGCGCCGCGAGAGTGCGGAGTTTGAATTTGGCTCGGAGTGGTCCGATGCCTCGGACAACGAGTACGAGCTCTCGTGGGTGGAAGCGACCGGCGAGCTCTACCTCATGGTGGAGCCGGAGGCCAACATCAACGAGGACATCTTCGGTGACTTCCTGGTCTCGGACGAAGTGGTCAATGACCTCACGGTCGTAGTGATCGCCAAGGTGCCGTCGCTCGCGAGTCTCGAGGATCAGCTACGAGGCTGGGAGGACGCGATGCTCGACGAGAACTCGTTGAACTGGCTCTACGAGCGATTCCCGCAGTAGGGACGATTCAAAGGTACGGCGTAGTCGAATCGGCGACGTTGCAAAGTCTGGTGAGGGCAGGGACCAAGTCCCCGAGGGGAACACGCTGAGCCTCACTGATGGTCGTCTGCAGAGCGTTCCAACTCCCGTCGGCGGTGGTGGCGTTGGCGGCGTCCTGGGTTCCTCTGAGTAGTTGGTTCAATGCGCTCGCCTGCAGTGTTGCGCTCTCGCTCGAGGAGATGCCCGTGTCGGCACTTCGCGCTTGCAGGGCGAGTGCCTTTTTCACGTGAACGCAGGACGCGCGGGCGTCGGCGACCCCCGCGCCCACGCCACACGAACTGAGGGCGAGACTCGCGACCAGGAGCGGCACCGCGACGATCAGCGTGCGACTTAGCCGAGCCACGAGTCGGCCGACTGCAACAAGAAGTCGCTGACGGTGCGTCCGCGTTCGAATACATCGCAGAGCGGATCCTCGCCCCTCGAGACCTGGCTCAGGGAAATCGCTCGGCGCGCCACTATCGAGATTCGACGCTCGCTGCTCTCGGTGGGTGAGGCGAACGAGTCAGTGGCGGTGACCTCGAGGGGCATCTCCATGCCGCCAATCGGAGCGAGGTCGATCGCGAGACGCAGGAGATCGGGGCCGTGGGGCATGGGCGGCAACGTCCACGTGAGCACGAGCGGGAAGTGAAAATCGTCGGGGGGATCGACTTCATCTGGCAGACCGAGGACAGCGTCCTCGAACGCGAGCAGTGTACGAGGGTCGACGTCGAGTTCGATGTGCAGGTCGACGGGTCCTCCGCAACCATCCTCTGGGTGCAAGTCAACCTCCCACGCTTGACGCAGTGAGTAGGTCTCGACGAAATGACGTTCGTCGTGCACGTGAAAGCCGTGAGTCACCGCGTGGTCTTTGAGGTCTGCGACGAAACCAGCTACATCTATGGCGGCCATTGCCATCTAGGTTAGCCCCCATTGCAACTACCGTGATGACGTGACCGACGCCATATTCAATCCACTCCGAGAGTGCGCCCGCGAGATCGGCGACGCCGTGACGGCTCATCGGGGTCGAGGTTTCTCCGGACAGCGTGAGACCCAGTACCACCTCGACCTGGTGGCGGACGAGGTGGCCATACGAATCCTCGGCGGTGCTGGATTTCGGGTGGTCAGCGAGGAGTCAGGGGTCTCGGGTGACGGTGAGTTGACGGTGGTGGTCGACCCGATAGACGGTTCGACCAACTGCGACCACGGCATACCCTTCTTCGCCACCAGTCTGGCCGTGATGCGAGGCGCCGAACTGGTGGCGGGCCTGGTGGTGAATCAGGCGACGGGCACCGTCTTCGAGGCAGAGAAGGGCGGGGGAGCGACACGTGACGGTGTCACGATCGGCCCGAGTGGACAAGTGGTGGTCGGCGAGGCGATCATGAGCTTCTCGGGATTGCCGTCGCAGAACCTCGGGTGGGCCCAGGTGCGCGCGCTCGGCGCCGCCAGCCTCGAGATCTGTCTGGTCGCCGACGGGTCCCTTGATGTCTATGGTGTCGCCCAGCGCTCGACGCTCAACCCCTGGGACTACCTGGCGGGACTGTTGGTCGTTCGAGAGGCCGGCGCGGTGGCGACGGACTACTTGGGCGAGGAATTAGAGACGTCGGACAGCGTCGTACGAAGGCCGGTGTTTTGCGCGTCGAAGGAGCTACTCGATTTCATGATCGGCGTCGGTCCCGTCTGACGGACCTGCTGGCACCTTGAGTACCGACGAGGTCAACGCCCGTGCCCTCTCGAGAGGTGCACGCCACTGCGTCGTACGTTCGTTGATCCCGTCTTCCAGTCGACCAATGACGAGTTGCACGTCGCGGTAACTTCCTCCGGTCGGGTCCAGTGGCGCGTCAGCGCAGAACCCCCTCAAGAACGCGATGGCAACGTCGCGGTCGTGGATCTCGCCGAGGATGGTCTGCACGTGTTCGAGCTCGGCACCGATCTGCGCGACGGAGTCTCCGAGGATGAGACTGGCGACTTCTGCGCTGTAGCGGCCCTTCTTCGCCGCGATACGGATTCGGTGTAACTGTTCGCGACTCGGAGTATCGCCGAATCTGTCCACCAGGCGCGCGAGGTTGGCGAGCGTGCTGGTCAATTGCGGTTGCAAGATGCTGAGTGTGCTCGTGGGGGCTGATTGACGCACGGGCGGGTGCAGCACCCAGTCGACCAACCAATGATTCAGTCGCCTGTATCTCGTCGAATCCAGCAAGGCGGCCGAGTGCGTCGCCGCCGCGCGCTCACGTTTCGCCAACTCGTCGAAAACAGCGTCGTCGAGAATCGTGCCGTGACCCTGTTCAACCGAGCGCAGAAGGTCAATCAGGACCGCGATGTCGCGCCGCTGTCCCAGGACGCCGCCCATCCATTGGAGCTCGCGTTGCAGCCGCGCGTGTTGTGACGGCTTCAGTGCTGGAGCCACTACCTGAAGTTCGGAGCGAATGCGGCGTGCACCGACGCGAAGTTGATGGATGCCTTCGGGGTCACGGCCGATCCGGGCGACCTGATCGAACCGCAGCAGCGCGGCCAGCTCGGTGCTGAGCAGCTCGCGAAGGAACCGGTCAACGCTCACGTCACTCTTGGTACCCGCCGCCACGTGCCTGCCCATGGTCGCATCATTGCGCATCGGCCGACCTCGTGCTGTTTGGTGGTGTGGAGGAGTTGCACACCGACGAGTCGACCTTCGTGTGCACTGGTGCGGGCCAACTAGGCTGTTTGCCTGCGGGCGCTTAGCTCAGTTGGTTAGAGCAGCTGATTTACACTCAGCAGGTCGGGGGTTCGAGTCCCTCAGCGCCCACTCCGCAGTTGAAGGCGAATGGGATCCGATCGCACTGGAAACTGGTCCGATCTTGCCCACGACGTTCAGATTCTGTTTCTGCGTACCTCGGGTAGCGAGCCGGCAATCAATTCTGATGGTCACTCGTCGCGCCCTAATGCCCCAACCTTTCCCGTCCGAAGGGTCGGGTCGTTGCGTCGGATCTTCGTGACGAACGGGCGACGTAGCCGACCTGCAGGTTTCTTCGGAGCCCACTGTTGGTCGACGAAGACGGCTGGCGCCAATCATCACAGACCTCCGATGTGCGCATGGTCAGATGTGACGTTTGACCTTGGGGCTCGCAAGGTGGTGGACGTAGTATTCGCGTATAAGTGGTTGGCATGGCTCGTGTTTCGCTTAGTGCGAAAGGGGTTGACCGGTGCAAAGCAACGTGATTGTGAAATCCGGCGCAACGTGCGGAGTGACTCCGAACATGATTGACTACGACGTCGAGCGCTCCGGTTTCAGTTGGGAATCTGCCCGTGACGCGCTCGACGGGCTTCCCCTCGGCCAGGGGTTGAACATCGCCCACGAGGCGGTCGTTCGCCACGCGGCGGGGCCTCGGCGCGAGCACGTGGCGATTCGTTGTATCGACCGCCACGGGGGTCGGATGGATCTCACCTACGGAGAGCTCGACGCACGATCCAGCCGTTTCGCCAATGTTCTGGCCTCACTTGGAGTGCGGGCGGGCGAACGGGTCTTCGCGCTGATGCCGCGCGCAGCCGAAATGTACGTGGTCGCGATGGGCACGCTGAAACATCGCAGCGTGTTGTGTCCGTTGTTCTCGGCGTTCGGCCCTGAGCCGATACGTCAGCGATTGACCATTGGCGGCGGGTGTGTTCTGGTCACGACGCCCACGCTCTATCGCCACAAGGTCGCGAGTATCCGCGATCAGCTCCCGGAACTTCGCCACGTCCTGCTGGTTGGAGGGTCGCGCGCCTCGGCGTCCGCGTGGCCCGATGGGGCGCTCGATCTGGACGCACTACTCGCCGAAGCGAGCGACGATTACCACATCGGACCGACGGATCCCGAGGACATGGCGCTCCTGCACTTCACCAGCGGTACTACGGGAACGCCGAAGGGTGCAGTCCATGTTCACGAGGCGGTCGTGTCGCACTACGCCACGGGTCGGATCGCACTCGATCTTCACCCCGACGACGTGTTCTGGTGCACTGCGGATCCGGGCTGGGTCACGGGAACGTCCTACGGGATCATCGCTCCGCTCGTGCACGGCGTGACCATGATCGTCGATGAGGGTGACTTCGACGCGCAGCGGTGGTATCAAGTGCTCGAGAAGGAATCGGTGAGCGTGTGGTACACAGCGCCCACCGCGTTGCGAATGTTGATGCAAGCCGGCGCGTCGATGGCCAAGGAGCACGACCTAGGTCGACTCCGGTTTGTCGCGAGCGTCGGGGAACCGCTCAATCCCGAAGTCGTGCTCTGGGGCGAGAGCGCGCTCGGGCGGCCGATCCATGACAACTGGTGGCAGACCGAGACCGGTGGCATCATGATCGCGAACTACGCGTGCATGGATATCCGGCCCGGCTCGATGGGCCGCCCGCTTCCTGGCGTCGAGGCGGCGGTGCTCGCGCGCGACGAACACGGGACGGTCGTAGTGGATGCGCACGGTGACGCCGTCGAAGCCGTCACGGGCACGGAGGGTGAACTCGCCCTTCGTCCCGGATGGCCGTCGATGTTTCGCGGGTACTTGGGCAACCCCGAGCGGTACAAGGGGTGCTTCGTCGGCGGTTGGTACCTGAGCGGCGACCTCGCACGACGCGACGACGATGGGTACTTCTGGTTCATCGGACGGGGTGACGACGTCATCAAGTCGGCTGGCCACCTCATCGGGCCGTTCGAGGTGGAGTCGACGTTGATGGAACACCCAGCGGTCGCCGAAGCGGGCGTCATTGGAGTGCCCGACCCGCTTCTGGGCGAGGTGGTCAAGGCGTTTGTCACTCTGAACTCCGGGTACGAGGCGACCGAAGACCTGCGCCTCGAGTTGATCGGCTTCGCGCGCCAGCGGCTGGGCGCGGCCGTGGCGCCCAGGGACATCGCGTTCGATCAGCACCTTCCGCACACCAAGAGCGGCAAGATAATGCGTCGACTGCTCAAGGCCCACGAACTCGGGCTGCCCGAGGGTGATACGTCGACGCTGGAGGTGACGCCATGACCGACGCGGTGTCCAGTCCGGGGTCGGTTGTCGCTGCGACCGATGTCGACGCGCACATGATCCACCTGCTTCGCGAGATGATGCGCATCCGTCGCTTCGAGGAGCGCTGCGTGGAACTGTACAGCCGCACGGCGATTCGTGGATTCCTGCATCTGGCCATCGGCGAGGAAGCGTGCGCGGTCGGTGTCATGGAGGCGTTGACGCCGGATGATGCAGTGGTCGCGACGTACCGCGAACACGGGCACGCGCTGGCGCGCGGGCTCTCCATGCGTGCCACGATGGCTGAACTCGAGGGCAAGGTCGAAGGGTGCAGCCGCGGACGAGGCGGATCGATGCATCTCTTCGACGCGTCAACCCGATTCTACGGTGGCAACGCCATCGTTGCGGGAGGGCTCCCGCTCGCGGTGGGTCTCGCACTGGCCGATCACCTCCAGGGACGTCGCCGGGTGACCGCGTGCTTCTTTGGTGACGGGGCGGTGGCGGAGGGCGAGTTCCACGAATCGATGAATCTTGCGTCGCTCTGGCATCTACCGGTCCTGTTCTGCTGCGAGAACAACCTCTACGCCATGGGCACCGCACTGAAGTTCACTGAATCCGAGACCGACCTTTCGCTCAAGGCCTCCAGCTACCGGATCCCCTCGTGGGAGGTTGACGGTATGGACGTCCTCGCGGTGGAGGGTGCGGCCCGTCAGGCCGCCGAGGCGGTCCGTGGCGGCGGTGGGCCGCACTTTCTCGAGATGCGCACGTATCGATTTCGAGCTCATTCCATGTACGACCCCGATCGCTACCGTGACAAGGGCGAAGTGGAAGGGTGGAAGGAGCACGACCCGATACCGGCGCTGGCGGCCCAGTTGTCGGAGCGGGGTGCCATCGCCGACGGCGACCTCGAGCGCATGGAGTCCGAAATCGACGACGAGGTGCAAGACGCCGTGACCTTCGCCGACGCAGGAACGTTCGAGCCGATCGAGGATCTGGAGCGGTTCGTCACGTCGGAGCACTCGTCGGGGGCTACGCCATGAGTACGATCACCTACCGCGAGGCCGTACGTCAGGGTATTCGCGATGCGCTGGTGCGCGACGAGCGGGTCTTCGTCATGGGTGAGGACATTGGCCATTACGGGGGTTGCTACGCGGTGACGCTCGGAATGCTCGAAGAATTCGGTGCGCAGCGCATTCGCGATACACCGTTATCGGAGTCCGCGTTCGTCGGGGCCGGCATCGGAGCCGCTCTCGGCGGGATGCGCCCAATCGTCGAGATCATGACGGTCAACTTCAGTCTGCTCGCACTCGACCAGATCATGAACAATGCGGCGACGTTGCTCTACATGTCGGGCGGGCAGTTCAACGTGCCGCTGGTGATCCGCATGGCCACCGGAGCGGGACGACAGGTCGCCGCGCAGCATTCGCACAGTCTCGAGGGTTGGTACGCCCACATTCCCGGTCTGCGCATCCTGGCTCCCGCGACCGTCGAGGACGCGCGGGGGATGCTCTGGCCGGCGCTCAACGACCCCGACCCGGTGTTGATCTTCGAGCACGCGATGCTCTACAACGTGGAGGGCGAGTTGTCCGACGATCCGGTTCCGGTCGACATCAGTACCGCCGCGATCCGTCGCGCGGGAAGTGACGTCACGATCATCGCTTATGGCGGGACGGTGCGCACGGCGCTCGCCGCCGCCGAGCAACTTGCGAGCGAAGGGATTTCCGCTGAAGTGATCGACCTTCGCTGTCTGCGACCTCTCGACACGCCGACCATCTTCGCGTCGGTGGCGCGCACGCATCGGGCGCTGGTCGTCGATGAGGGGTGGCGAAGCGGAGGTCTCTCGGCGGAAGTGTCTGCTCGCATCACCGAGGAGGCGTTCTACGACCTCGACGCGCCGGTGGCGCGTGTGTGCGGGGCCGAAGTGCCGATGCCCTACGCCAAGCACCTGGAGGATGAGGCGATTCCCCAAGTGCAGGACGTGATCGCCGCGGTACGCCAGATGGTTGCGTGAATGGGCGACTTCACGATGCCCTCGCTCGGAGCTGACATGGAGTCCGGCAAGGTCACGCACTGGCTCGTGAAGCCTGGTGACGAGGTCAAGCGAGGCGACATCGTGGCGGTGGTGCAGACCGAGAAGTCCGAGATCGAAGTCGAGATCTTCGAAGACGGCACCGTCGAAGAACTGGTCGTAGCCGAAGGAAGTCAGGTACCGGTGGGTGCGGTGCTCGCACACATCGCGACACGCGGGCCCGCCAAGGCCCCGGGCGAACGTCGGTCGGTTCCACCAGTGGCCCGCGAGCCCGCAACCGGCCACGAAGTTCGTGCCGCCTCGCGACACGTGCAGGGCGCGACGTCGCACGGACCACTGGTGGAATCTCCGATTGTCCGCCATCTGGCTGAGCGCCTGGGCGTCAGTCTGGAGTCGCTGTCAGGAAGTGGACTCGGCGGTGTGGTCACCCGAGCGGACGTCGAACGCGCGGCCAACACCTCGGCTGCTCGGGCCGGCCAACTCGGATCTCGACGACCCGCGTCATCGCCTTTCGCGCGTCGACTGGCCGGTGAACTCGGCGTCGATCTGGCGCAGGTCACGGGTACCGGACCCGGCGGCTCGGTGATCGAGAGAGATGTCCGGCGCGCTGGACTGACGGCGGCGTCCGAAGTGCGTGGTACGCCCGAGGCGACCAGCCACGACCGCCAACGCGCCATGCAGCGCGCCGTCGGTGCACTCATGGCCCGTTCGAAGCGCGAGGTGCCGCACTACTACCTGAGGGAGACGATCGACCTGAGCACTTCGGCCGCATGGCTCGAACAGGCCAATCTCGAGCGCCCAGTGGAGGATCGACTCGTCATGGCGGCGCTTCTCTTCAGCGCCACGGCTCGCGCTGTGAAACGGGTGCCCGAAGTGAATGGGTTCTACGTCGACGGGTCCTTCGTTCCGAGCGCGTCGGTCCACCTGGGTATCGCCATATCGCAACGCTCCGGTGGTCTCATCGCCCCGGCCATCCACGACGCCGACCAACTCGGGCTCACCGAGTTGATGCGGCAGATGAAGGAACTGGTTATCAGGGCACGCGAGGGCATTTTGCGCAGTTCGGAGATGAGCGACCCCACCATCACGGTGACCAACCTCGGCGATCGTGGTGTGGAGTCGGTGCTCGGCGTGATCTATCCGCCTCAGGTGGCCTTGGTCGGCTTCGGACGCGAGAGCGAGCAACCGTGGGCGGCGAACGGCGTGGTGGATGTTCGTCGCTGCGTCGTGGCGACCCTTTCGGGTGACCACCGTGTGAGCGACGGCATACGGGGAGCTCGTTTCCTTCGCGAGATTGACCGACTACTTCAAGAACCGGAGAAACTATGACCAGCGACGAAGCGCGTGCGTTGATGCGTTCGGTGTTGCACTCGATTGCACCGGAGGCTGACCTTGACCAGGTTGCGGAGGGTGAGACGCTGCAAGAAGCGTTGGACCTCGACTCGATTGATTTCCTTGAATTCGTCACCGGACTCGCCAAGGCGACGGGGCTGGAGATGCCCGAACGCGACTACCCCGAGTTGTCAACCGTCGAAGGCTGCATTGCGTACCTGACGTCGCATTGACACTGTGACGTCAGCGGTCGCGATACCCGTCGAGGGTGAACAAGCCGGCCGTGGTCATTGCGTGAGTCGTTGGCGCGCCACCGTGAGAACCTCGATGCCCTTCGCGCGTCCACGCCACTGCCCGACGTACGCTCCGTCTGACTCGTCGAGTTCCTCGCACCGCGCGAAGAAGTGGTCGATCGTGTCGAGTTGCGTCTTGGGAATGTCGGTGATATCCGTCGCGGACGTCCACGTGGCGTCGTACGTCGGGACGCAGAGTAGCTTCCGGGCACGACCGTGCTCGTTGGTAACGACGCACATCCCCAGGACCTTGACGTCCACCTCGCAACCTGGGAAGGTGGGGTGTTCACTCAGTATCAGCGCGTGGAGTGGACCGCCGGTATCGTCGAGGGTTCCTGGGATGAAACCGAACTCTGCGGGGTGGACCATCGCCACGCGAAGGTGGCGGCGCAACCTGAAGGTTCGCCGGTCCTGGTCGTACTCATACTGGTTGGCGCTACCCCTGGGCGTCTCGACAATGGCTCTGATGCTCTCCATCTCGCGATCTCCTCGACGGTCCGTTGGGCAACGCACGTCCGATCGTAGCGAAGGTCGTGGTTCACCGCCGCCCGTCCATGATGCACGAAGCGCGGCGGTCATCTCGTGACGATGTCAGGTCCGCGATGGTGGTCCGCGCGTCTCAGTCGGACTTCAACGCGCCGTTGGCGTCGATTGAGGCGTCCCTCGTGAACGGGTGCGTCGTGCCCGACGCGCCCGGGAGGCCCCTCGCTGGAATCTCGGCGATCGGGTGGAGGCGGATGAGCAGTGCCGTCCCCGTTCCGTTTACTACGATTCGGGCGTACCCCTTGACGATCGCCGCGTCCAATGGACCGAGGTCGATTGTCGACACGCCAGCACCACCGACGGTGAATCGACCAGTGACGACGAACACCAGTGACTCGTGAGCGCTCGGAATCGTTGCCGAGGGCTCACCGTCGAGGGAGAGCACCTCAATGGTCGCGGTGAAGACGCCGCGACGGGTCATGACGTTGACGTCCCTCGCCGGCCCTCCCGTCAATCGACAACTTGTTGGACGATCGCCGGAGAAGTCAAATGGTCGTAGACGATCGACCTGATGTTCGACACCGTCGACCGTCAGGTCGAAACCTCGTTCACCAACGGCGACGATCAGGCGGTCGATGCCCGGAAACGTGGAGAAGGGCCCGTCGCGCTCGATCAGAGCAGTACTCACCCGCCAGTCGAAGTCCGCAATGTCGCCGTCTGTCGGCGAGCGCGCCACCTCCCACGTCGTGCCCCCACCGTTCTTCCAAGGGGACGGGCGACGGTTGCGATCGAGGGAGACGTGAACTGGAGCGTCCGGCCCATCTGATCGACTGACGCCGTGCCGGTCGCGACCCGGCGATGGTTCGGGGCCGACTGCGCTGGATTCCATTGTGGCCCTCTCGAGAGTCGACACCACTCTCGAGTCCAACGCGCTGGTCAGGTGTGCAGGCACAGATCGAGGAGAGGTGGATTCCACTGTAGAAGGTGCAACGCTCGAGCCCGGGGCCAGCACGACCGTTCGGTCCGCGCCGTTGCGCGGCTGGGCGGCCCCGCGCGACGCGTCGTCCCGAGAACATCGGGACGACGAAGTGGAGAGAAGGTGATCAGGTCGCCGTCGCTTTGATTTACCTGATGGAAGCCACTACACGAGTCGTGGTGACCTTGGTCACACCGGATCGGTGGCGACTCGCATCTAACCTTGGGGGAGAGGCAGGAGTCTGCCGAAATTCGCCTTGGCTCTTGACGTAGGTTAGAGCCAGACAATCGACAAAGGAGTCACATGTCGAATGATTCACTCGAAGAGGGCACCACTGTTGTACGCGAGGGTTCCCTCAAGCCCGTTATTGACGCGATTCCGCCCGAGATCTACGAGAACCCGACGTGGAAGGGGATGCTCTACTTCTTTCGAGACCTCACGATCTACGCGGGCCTGCTCGTCCTGCTGGTGTTTCTCACCAACCCGTTGCTCGTCCTGCCGGTCGAGATAGTCCTCATCCTCGCCGTGACCGGCCTCTTCGTCGTGGCACATGACTCGGCACACGGCGCTCTCTTCAACACGAAGCGCAAGAACGTCGTCATTGGCAAGCTCGCAATGCTGCCCTCGTGGCATGTCTACGAGGCGTGGGTGCTCGGCCATAATCGGATACATCACGCGTTTACCGTCCGTCAGGGTTACGACTTCGTCTGGCACCCCGTCACGGCGCAGGAATACGAGGCCAAGAGTCGAGCCTCCAAGGTGCTGCACCGCATCGAATGGTCATGGATGGGAACGGGTCTGTACTACCTGAAGGAAGTCTGGTGGCACAAGATGATCGCCTTCAAGCCGCCCGCGCGCTGGGTGAAGGCGATTCGCCGCGACCAACTCCTGGTGGCGTCGTTCGTCGTCGCGATGGCGGTCGGTTTCGGTGTCCTGGCCTACGCGCGCACGCACTCGGTCTGGGGCATTGTCTGGATGCTCGCCCGGGTGCTGATCATCCCCTTCCTCGGATTCACGGTCATGATCGGTTCGGTCGTGCACGTGCATCACGTGCAGACCGAGATCCGCTGGTGGAAGCGAAGCGAGTGGACGAAGTTCCGCGGGCAGATGGAGGGGACGACGGTGTTGCGTGTCCCTAAGGGACTCAACTTCTTCTTCCACTGGATCATGATCCACACGCCTCATCACGTGGATATGCGTATCCCGATGTACAACCTCGAGAAGGCCGCCAAGGCGATTGAAAAGGCGTTCCCCGACGTCGTGCACGACGAGCCGTGGCGATTCGGTGATTTCCGACGCGCGACCAAGGCGTGCAAACTGTACGACTTCGAGCAGGGTCGTTGGATGACCTACGAGGTCGGGCGCCAGTCGCTACAGGTCACCGCGGCCTGATCGTCGCGCCCACCGGCCGTGCGACGTTACGGGCGGCGGCCCACCAGGTCGAGCAGTCTCTGCTGGGTCGTTGATCCGTCGTCGAGCTGACCGGAGGGTCCGGCGCCGAAGACCCCGATGGTGCCGATGAAGGTCTCCATGGGTAGCAACATCGCGTAGACGTGCTCGACGAGGTCCTCCGGTAGTTCCTCGCTGGCGTCGATTGCCCTCGCGAGGTCCCACGCGTGCAGCGTCAGGTCGCCGATGCGAAAATCAAACAACTGGCGAACGGAGATGTCGCCCATCGGGTGGTGCACGATCTGGTCAAGTTCCCGGACCCCCGAGGTGGCGTCGAGCTGCGCGGCGAGTGCGCGCCGACACGCACCCAGCACGTCGTGCGCAATCGGCTCGGCGAAGACGCGTGACGCTTCGTCCTTTGGGGCGCCGTTGAGCAACGCCACACACATGTCCGAGCCTTGTGCCACGTGCGCGATCAGGTCGCGCACCGACCAATCCTCGCACGGTGTCGCGCTACTCATGTCGCTGTCGCGCACGAGATCGAGCAACGAGAGGAAGTTCGTGGTGCTGAGAGCGAGGGCGTCATTGATATCCATTGCATCACCGTACTGCGGGCGAACCGCTGCGTAGTCGGCGTTCGCGCGCCGCGCGAGGCAAACCTGAAAGGCACCCACGGTGAACCCGTCGGGCAACCCGCCCTCCGAAACCTCGCCGAAACACGTAGGAGCGATACATTCTGATGTATGGGTCAGTCATACGTTGAGATTGATCCCCAGCAGGCATGGGACGAAGTCTTCAGTGAGCCGGGAAAGCCGCGGCCTCTCTATCGCGACGTCGTGGCGCAGATCGAGCGCTACGACGAGGGGGAGTTGCAGACCCGGTTCGACCAACTCGGGCGCACCTTTCGTGAACGTGGGGTCACCTTCGCCCACGATGGCGAAGAGCGACCCTTCCCGCTGGACTTGATCCCACGGATCATCAGTGCAGTCGAGTGGGACACCCTCTCGCGCGGTATCCAGCAACGAGTGGTGGCGTTGGAGAATTTCCTCAGCGACGTCTACCAGAATGGTCACTGCTTCGAGGACGGTGTGATTCCAAGGAGTCTGATCACGTCGAGTGAGCACTTCTGTCGTGAGGCGGTCGGAATCGTTCCCTCGCACGCGCCGCGCATCACGGTGTCGGGCGTCGACCTGATCCGTGACGAACGAGGTGAGTTCCGGGTCCTCGAGGACAATCTTCGAATTCCTTCGGGGGTCTCGTACGTGATCGAGAACCGGCGCGCGATGACCCAGAGTTTCGCGTCGCTGTTTCACAACCAGCGGGTGCATCCGGTCGATGAATATCCGCAACGACTCCTCGCGGCACTGCGCTTCTCCGCTCCCGAGGAGGTGCGCGACCCGACGGTCGTCGTACTCACGCCGGGCGTGCACAACGCCGCCTATTTCGAACACGTCCTGCTCGCTCGTCTCATGGGTGTCGAACTGGTCGAGGGCAGCGACCTGGTAACCGTCGGCAACCGGGTCATGTTGCGTACGACCGAGGGCGAGCGCCCCGTCCACGTGATCTACCGGCGCGTCGATGACGACTGGTTGGACCCACTGCATTTCCGGCCCGATTCACTCATCGGCGTCGCGGGTCTGGTGAACGCGGCGCGCGCCAACACGGTCACCATCGCCAATGCGCTGGGCAACGGTGTCGCCGACGACAAACTGATCTACACCTTCGTACCCGATCTCATCCGTTACTACCGCAACGAGGAGCCGATCCTTCGCAACGTCGAGACGTACCGTCTCGACGAACCGGAGATATTCGCTGACGTCATCACGCGCCTTCAGGACTTCGTGGTCAAGCCGGTTGACGGCTCGGGCGGCAAGGGAATCGTGATTGGCCCCCAGGCGGAGGAGAAGACGCTCATCCACCTTCGCCGCGAGGTGGAGAGGAATCCCCGGGGTTTCATCGCCCAGCGCCCGGTGGCGCTCTCCACGCTGCCCACCTACGTCGACGGGAAGATTGCTCCACGCCACGTGGACCTGCGTCCCTTCGCCATCAATGATGGTCGTGACGTGTGGGTGCTGCCCGGCGGGCTCACGCGTGTCGCGCTGCCCGAAGGTGCGTTGGTCGTGAACTCGAGTCAGGGCGGAGGCTCCAAGGACACCTGGGTCCTGGCTGACCCCGATGCCAGTATCGATCAGTCGTCGAGTGCCGCGAGCACGCTGCGCGTGCGTCCCGCCGCGAACGCCGCCGCTCGCCAACGGGGTCCGTCGCACGTCAGCGAGTCTGAACAGTGACCGAGAAGCGCCTGCTCTCGAGGATCGCCGAGTCGCTCTACTGGATCGGTCGCTACGTCGAACGTGCTGACGGCACCTCGCGGATCATCAACGCCTACATTCACCGCATCGCCGAAGACCCTTTTGGCGAACCGGAGGATGCCTGCCGCTCGCTCTTCGCCATCCTGGGTGTCACGATCGACGAGGACTTTCCCGCCACCACCGAGGCGGTGCTTGAGGAACTGGTCTTCTCACGGGAAAATCCGAGCGCGATCACCGGTGCGCTGCGCGCGGCTTACGAGAACGCCCGTCGTTCTCGCGAGGTGATCTCCTCGGAGATGTGGGTGTGCCTCAATGGCGCCAATGACGAGATCGCCGCCCGACAGCGCCACGCGCGACGGGTCGGGGCCGCGAGCTACTTCAAGTTCGTGTCGGACCAGGCGGCACTCTTTGCGGGCCTGAGTGACTCGACCATTAGTCACGACGAGGGTTGGCATTTCCTGGTGCTGGGTCGAAGCATCGAGAGGATTGACATGACGTGCCGCCTGCTCGACGCGCAACTCCTCGGCGGCGACAGCGCGCCGGATTGGTTGACGCTGCTGCGGGCTGCGGGCGCGATGGAGTCGTATCTCCGTGAATCGAAGGGCAACGCGACCGCTGAATCGTTGGCGTCGTTCCTGCTCCTCGACCGGCTGTTCCCGCGGTCGGTCTTTCACGCACTGAACGTGGCCGATACGTCGCTTGAAGAGGTCACCACGTCGTACAGCCGCGTTGGTGACACGTCCAAGGCGCGGCGCACCATTGGACGGGCGAGGAATCGGCTGGAGTTCTCTGATTCACGCGCGTTGGTCACCGAGCTTCCCGAGTTGCTGGAATTCCTGGAGCAGACGTGCGCGGCAGCCAATGACGAGATCACCACCCGGTACTTTCGCCAGGTGCTGGCGCAACCGTGGGCTACCGAGGAGGGCCTATGACCGTTCCCGCGCGTTCGTCACGCTTGTCGATTCGTCACGTGACGGGCTTCATCTACGACGGCTACGCCGAGTCCTCCTACAACGAAGCGCGTATGACCCCGCTCAACTCATCGCGACAGCACGTGCTCGAGGCGTCACTTCGGACCTCGCCGGGAGCGACGCAACTCACCTATCTCGACTACTTCGGGTCGGCGGTCACCGCATTCGACCTGCACGAGCAGCATCAGCAGTTGGTCGTGACCACCGAGGCGGTTGTCGACGTCATGGCGACGGACCGACCACTGAACGTGCTCAGCGTCTCGGAACTGGCTCAGCCGTCCATCATTGACCGTTACTCGGAATACCTGCACGCAGGTCCGCGCACGACACTGTCGAAGAAGGTGCACGAGCAGTTGGGCGTGGCGGCGGGGGGCGGCGACGTGGAGGCGCTGGTGAGCCAGGTCGCTACATTCGTTCGCGACCACGTGGCCTACGTGCCGGGCTCCACGCACGTCACCACGACCGCCCTCGAGTCGTGGAACCAGAAGTCCGGCGTGTGCCAGGACCTCTCGCACCTGATGATCTCGTTGCTACGCGGCCGGGGTATCCCGGCGCGCTACGTGAGCGGCTACCTCCACCCCCTGTCGGACGCCACGATAGGAGAGACCGTGCTCGGTCAGAGTCACGCCTGGGTGGAGTATTTCTGTGGCGAGTGGGTGGGGGTGGACCCCACCAGTGGTGACGACATCGGGCTGCAACACGTCGTGATCGCCAAGGGGAGGGATTACGGTGACGTCCCGCCCCTCAAGGGCATCTACCACGGCGCTCCATCGAGGGCCCTCGGCGTGACGGCTGAGATCACGAAACTGAGTTGATCGGCCGCGAGCGCGCACTCCGCGTCGTCGCGCGGGTCGAGCCTCTAACGTGACACTCATGACCAAGGAGAAGACATGATCAACCGACAAGTGATTCTGGCCGCTCGGCCCTCGGGCGCCGTTGATGAATCAACCACATCGCTGATCGAGGCGGCTCGTCCCGAGTGCGGACCCGGTCAGGCGCTCGTCAAGGTGGGCATGCTGTCCATTGATCCGACGATCCGAACGTGGATGAACGATGCGCCGGGATACCTTCCCCCAATCGGGATCGGCGACGTGATCCGCTCGAGCGGTGCGGGAGTGGTGGTCGAGAGCAACTCACCGCTCTACAAGGTCGGCGACGTGGTCTACGGCATGACGAACTGGCAGGAGTGGGTCATCGCCGACGACCAGAACAAGTTCTCCGTGGTTCCGACGGGTTTGGGGCTCGACCTGGCGACCGTGATGAACGTGCTCGGAGTGACCGGCATCACCGCGTTCTTCGGACTGATGGAGATCGGTCAGTTCAAAGAGGGCGACGTTGTCGTGGTATCGGGTGCCGCAGGGGCCACGGGTTCGGTTGTCGGGCAGATCGCGAAGGCGCGCGGGGCGACGAAGGTCGTCGGCATCGCTGGCGGGCCGGAGAAATGTGCCGAAGTCGTGGAGAAGTACGGCTTTGACGCATGCCTCGACTATCGCGAACCCCACCTGGCCCGTCGTCTTCACGAGGAGTGCCCCAAGGGTGTCGACGTCTATTTCGACAACGTGGGCGGCGAGGTCCTCGACGCGGTCCTTTCGAACATCGCGATGCACGCACGCGTCGTGCTGTGCGGGGCGATATCGCAGTACAACGCGATGGAACAGCAATCGGGGCTGAAGAACACGTCGATGCTCATCATGCGGCGCGGTCGAATGGAGGGCTTCATCGTGCTCGACTTCACGTCGCGCTTCGCTGAAGCGCAGATGGAACTCGCGGGTATGGTCCTCGGTGGAACCCTGGTCCACCAGGAGCACCTCGTGCGAGGCCTCGAGCACGCGCCCGATGCGCTGAACCTGCTGTTCAGCGGTGGCAATCACGGAAAGACCCTGGTCGTGGTCGACGACAGCGTCCAGCTTGCCTGAGCCGGCTGACGAGGTCTTGCCTGATCATTCACTGCATCGAGTCACCGGGGCGCTGTTCCTCGCCGCGCTCGTCGCCGGCTTCGGACAGTTCGGGGCGGTGGCGTCACTTAACGACGTGGCCAAGCACTTCGGCCACGGCGGCGCCCACGGTTCGTTGCAGAGCGTCGTTGGGCTCTCGGGATCGGCATTGGGGATTGGGCTCGCGACGTTACGTCTGGCGTCGCTCGCCGCATTGCCACTGGCGGCGCTGGGCGACCGGTGGGGTCGCACACGGCTGCTGCAACGAACCGTCGTCGTCGGACTCGTCGCCACCGCACTGGCGTCGCTCAGCCCCTCGTACTGGTTCTTCGTGTTGTGCTTCGCCCTGGCGCGACCACTGCTCTCGGCGGCGTCGGCACTGGTGCAGGTAATCACCGTGGAGTTGTCCAGCACCTCCCAGCGAATCCACCGCTTGGCCGTCATGGCCGCCGGCGCGGGGCTCGGCGCGGGTGTCTCGGCCGTGCTGCACGGCGTGGTCCGAGGTCCCGATTCGTTTCGCTGGCTCTTCGCGTTGGCACTGCTGCCCGCACTGTTCATCTCGCCGGTCCTCGCAGCGGTCCCTGAGCCATCGCACGGCCGGGCTGCTCATTCGTCGACCCGACTCGGCGCGGTGCCGCGGGTGATTCGGGGCCGCTTGGCGGTGGTGGCGACCGTGGCGTTCTCGGTGGGCATGATCACCGGACCAGCGAACGGCTTCGCCTTTGTCTACGGCGAAGGGGTCCTCAGGATCGAACCGGGCACGGTGTCCGTCGTCGTCGCCCTCAGCGCCTTGACGGGTATCGGCGGGCTGCTCATCAGTCGAAGGCTGTCCACGCTGCTCGGGCGCAGGTGGACGGTGGCCATTGGGGTGCTGGCGACGGGGGTCACGTCGGCTTTCGCGTACAGCGGAGGACGGTCCGATTTCATCGCGGGTTACCTCATCGGGGTGGGAGCGGCGGGCGTGTTGACGCCGGCGGCGACCGCGATCAGTACTGAGATCTTCTCGCATTCGCACCGCGCCACGGCTGCGGGCTGGGTGGTGGTGGCGGGTGTGCTCGGGGCCACCACCGGGCTGGGTCTCTTTGGCTGGGTCGGCGACGCTCTGCACTCGTCGGGGCCCACGGCGCTCCGGGTTCCTGCGCTGGTGACATTCCTACCGCTCTTGCCCACGCTGCTCTTGCTGGGCCGGTTACCGGAAAGTTCCAGGATGGAACTCGTCTAGAGCCACGTCCGCGAACAACGAGCGATGATCGCTGCCACCCGCACTGGCTGATCCACCAGCGCTCGTCCAGGGACCCCGAGCGAGGATGTGGTCGATCTGTGAATGGGGCAGACGCGCCGGCCAGGTGCGCGCACGCACCATTGAACGCCACCCCGGCAGCAGGAGTCGTAGTAGCGGTCGCCAGCAGTTGAAGTCACCAGCGAGGATGATGGGCAGGGACGGCTCGAGGGAGGCGGCGATCTCGTTCACCCGGCGATACTGACGAAACGACCCATGGCTGATGTGTGCGCCGTGGATCGCCATCACGTAGAACGACCTGCCGTTTTCGTTCAGACGCGCGACGATGAGCGCCCTTCGCACCTTCTCGCGTGGGAGCCGGTCGAGCGGCTCGACACGGATAGCCTCGATCGGCAGTCGGGTGAGCAACGAGAGGCCCCATTCGCCGTGCTCCAAGGCACCGTGCGATGATCGTCGCGTCAATTGGGTCGCGCTCAGCTCGCGGTGCTCGCTGAAGTACAGACCTCGTTCCGCGCTGAAGTGCGCGAGCACGGGCTGCCAGGTACGCCCGCCGACGCCGGTGGTGACACGCTCGCAGCGGGCGAGCGGCACGAAGACCCCCTTCATGGCAAGCCGGTCCGACAAGTCCTCGAAGAAGTCGTCACCATCGTCGCCCCGCCAGGTCTCGGGCAGTATCAGCACGTCGGCACCGAGGGACGCGGCGTGCTCGAGGGCTCTGGTGGGCCTGCCCCAGCCGTCCACACCGGCGTGAAGGTTAAACGTCGCGACACGCACCCCCAAACCCTACGCCGTTCGGGGTCGAGTCTGTGGCAGTCTCTAGAGGTGGATTCAGTCAACGTCGCATTCGGTCACCGACTGTGGTGGGTCGACGCGTTCATTGGCGACGCCGAGCGGGGTAACCCCGCGGTCGTCGTGCTCCTGGAGCGACCGATGGAGGATCACGAACTCCAGCAGATCGCGTTCGAACTTGGCGTGGCGGAAACCGCCTTCGTTCGTCGGGTCGGCGACGCCTGGTCACTGCGCTGGTTCACGCCGACGGTAGAAGTCGATCTGGGTGGTCACGCGACCTTGGCGACACTGCACGTGCTGCTCAGCGAGCTGGGTGTGCCCGGCGGCGAGTTCTACTTCCAGACCCGTTCCGGCGTGCTGTCGGGTCGTCGCCTGAAGGATGGACTGCTCGGCGTCGACCTGCCGCGCTCCTACATCGAGCCCGTCGACGAGTCGGTGCTGAACGGTACGTTGGGACCCGTGCGCGAGGTCTACCAGGCCGGACCACAGAGCGTGCTCGCCATCGTGCAGGACTATGACGCGTTGTGCGGTCTGTCGGTCGATCCGATGAGCCTGTTCCTCGTGCCCGGTTCGATCGTCATCGCCGCCTGCCATGGTGGTCCCAACGTCGACGTGTCCATTCGGGTCTTCGCTCCGCGCCTCGGTCTCGCCGAGGACCACGTCACCGGCAGCGCCATGTGCGCGGTCTCACCGTGGTGGGTGGAGAAGAGCGGATCGCCCACGGTCGCGGTCCGACAGGCATCGTCACGCGGGGGAGTGATGTTCGCCCGCTTGTTCGAGAAGAACGTGGAGGTCGCCGGATTGGCCCGGACCTTCTTCGGTGGTGATCTTCGCGCATGAGTGGCGACGTTCTGGGACCCGGTCCCCACACCAAGGTCCACCGCTTGCCAGAGAAGGCACGCTATGAGGAGTCGGCCATCGACGCGATTCTTGACGAGGCGCGCCTCTGTCACGTCGCGGCGAACGTCGACGGGCTGGCGATGGTCTTGCCCACCTTGCACGCCCGCGAGGGCCGCACGCTCTATTTGCACGGGAGCAGGTCCAACGCCGTCATGAAATCGATCGTGGCCGCCGGGACGGCGTGCGTCACGGCGACCCTGTACGACGGCCTTCGACTCGCGCGAAGCGGTTTTGAATCGTCGATTGCCTATCGTTCCGTCGTGGTGGTCGGGGCGACGCGACTCATTGAGGACGAAGCGGAGCGCTCGCGAATACTCGATATGTTCGTCGACTCGATACTTCCCGGGCGCGCAGGCGAGGTACGCCCGATGACGGAGAGGGAACAGCGCCTCACCATGGTCGTCGCAATCGCAATGGACGAGGCCTCGGCGAAGGTGTCGAGTGGGCCCACCGACGATTTCGAGGAGGACCTTGATCTGCCGATCTGGTCCGGCGTGATTCCGGCGCGCCTGGAGTTCGGCACGCCCGTCGCCAGTACCGACGGAGCCATGGCGACGGGCGATATCCCCTTGCCACTCTCGGTGCAGCGACTGTTCGAACAGCGGCGATGACGCGGCATGATCGCCTGATCGAGCAGATCCGTGCGATCACCCCGGTCGACGAGCGCGAACGTGCATCGATTGCGGCAACCCTTGAACGCCTCACCTGGAGCGACGACGCGTTCGACGAAGAGGCGAACGACCACCACGTCACCGCGTCGGCCTTCGTGGTCTCGTCGAGGGGCGTGATCTTGCATCGGCACAAGCGACTCGGAATCTGGGTGCAGCCCGGAGGGCACGTCGACAGCGGCGAAACGCCCGAGGACGCCGCTCTGCGCGAGACCATCGAGGAGACCGGCCTCGCCGTTCGCCACGTCGAGCCGGTGCAGCTCTTCCACGTCGACGTGCATCCCGGACCACGCGCACACACCCATTACGACCTTCGCTACGTGCTGGTGGCAGCCCCGAGCGATCCCTCGCCGCCCGCGCACGAGAGTCCCGAGGTCTACTGGTTCGCGTTCGACGAAGCGCTCCAGCGATGCGAACCGGCGCTCGCACCGGCACTCGAGAAGCTCGGCGCAGCGTTCGAGAACTGGGACGTGCGAGACTAGCGGGGTGAGTGACACCGAAGCCCTACGAGCACTGATGGACGCGGACCGCTGGATAGACCGGGTCACATCCCAGCGCAACCACCTGCCCGAAATGGCCGAACTTGCGACCCTCGAGGAGGAACTTCGAGAGTTGATCAAGGCGATGAAGGAAGCGCAGACCGCGCAGGCGCCACTTCGGGCGGCCTACGAGGACGCGAAGAACGAGGCTGACCGGCTGAGTCATCGGGCCGAGGATCTCGAGAAGACCCTCGCCACGTCGACCGCCGGTGCCCGAGAACTATCGGCCATCCAGACTGAACTGGACCACCTACACGAATTGCTCGGCAAGGTGGAAGACCGAGAGTTGCAGTACCTGCTGGAACTCGAGCCCATCGAAGAGACGCTGGACGCGATCAAGCGGCGTGCGCAGCCGCAGATCGAACGCCGGCTGGAGTTGCAGGACATCATCGTTGAACTGCAGGCCACCCTGGACGAGGAATTGGTCTCGCTGCGCGCGCTACGCGGCGAACGGGCTGCGGCGCTCGCCCCGGCGCTGCTCGCCCGCTACGACGCGGCGTTCGTGCGCGCGGGCACCTCGGGTGCAGCGAATGTGGACGCCGGGCGCTGTGACGGTTGTCGCATCGCGCTGGCGCCCCTCGACCACGATCGGTGGAAGGTGCAGTCGGCTGAGACGTTCATGGCGTGCCCCGAGTGCGGACGGCTGCTGCTACCGTGATCATCCTCGTTCGCCACGGCCAGACGACGACCAATGCCCAAGGACTCCTCGTGGGGCGCAGCGATCCGTCGCTGACCGAACTGGGGCGCCGTCAGGCGCTCGCACTTCGCCCGCTGCTCGTGAACGTGGTCGACGTCTGGGCCTCTCCGCTGGAACGTGCGCGTTCGACGGCGGAACTCGCCATTCCTCACGCTCCGTTCACGGTGCGAGAGTCGTTCATCGAGGTGGATTACGGCGACCTCGACGGTCAGCCCCTCAGTGTGGTGAGCGGTGCTCAATGGCAGGCGTTCGAGACCGATCATGCCGTCGCGATCGGCAACGGAGAATCGCTCGCGTCGGTCGACGCCAGGGTGCACGCCGAACTCGACGAATTGCTGGTCGACCGCGAGAGCCTTCTGCATAGCGCCGACCGGCATCTGGCGATCGTGAGCCACGTCTCGCCCATCAAGTCGGCCATGGCGTGGGCACTGGGCGCGCCAGGTTCGGTCGCGTGGCGCTCAAGGCTGGACAACGGTTCCATCACGACCATCGGGACGAGGCGTCATTCGCCGACGCTCGTCCATTTCAATATGGTGCCCGCTCTGGATTAGTTCAGTGCAGCGCTACCGCGAGGGCCCAGAAATGGAGTCCCGCGCCCACCAGCGTGCACGCATGGAACAACTCGTGGTAACCGAAGACTCTCGGCGAGAGTCTCGGACGCTTGGCGCCATAGAAGACTGCGCCAACGGAGTACGCGATGCCACCGCCGACGACCAGCGCGAAACAGAGCGTCCCTCCGCCACGGTAGATCTGGGGCATCACGGTCACGGCCGCCCATCCGACGACCAGGTAGGGGAGCGTGTTGACCCATTTCGGCGTGTCCAGCGCGAGTTGGCGGATGGTGATGCCGATGGCGGCTCCCGATCCGATCACGATCATCAACACCGTGCGAATGGTCCCGTGCATCGTCAATCCGGCGATGGCGAGGTAACTGCCCGTGATGGCGAGAAAGATCGTGGAGTGATCCGCTCGTCGCCACGCCCTTCGCCCGGCGTCAGACCAGTGAATTCGGTGGAAGAGGGCGCTGGTGAGCATCATCGACGCCACGCCGACGATGTAGCAGAGGATCCACCCGACCTGGGGCCAGGTGCGGGCCCGTATCAACAGGATTGGTGAACAGCCCAGGAGGGCGATGACACCGGCAACGTGCAACCAACCGCGCATCAGCGGCTTGACCAAAGGAGCCGGAGTAACCGGTGAATCGCGAGTTTCTCCCATGACTCCACACTAGGTTCTTGCGTGGCCGATGAAATTGCCGGGGAACAACGAAGCCCGCCCATTCCGAACTTGCGGAACAGACGGGCTCGCGATGTTTGGCCCCCCCAGCCAATAAAGAAAAATTACAACCATTTCCAACCACTACCCTGTGTCGATACGTCAATAAACAAGCGTTTGTGAGTAACTTCACAAAGAGGGAGTCATCGTGGAGCATCGATTTCTAGGTCAGGGACTGGAAGTTTCGGCGCAGGGTCTGGGCTGCATGGGCATGAGCGAGTTCTACGGCGAGGGTGATGAGTCCGAATCGATCGCCACGATCCACGAAGCGCTCGACAGCGGCGTCAACTTCCTCGACACCGCCGACATGTATGGACCCTTCACGAACGAAGTACTCGTGGGCAAGGCCATCCAGGGCCGCCGCGGCGAGGTCGTGCTCGCGACGAAGTTCGGTAACCAGCGTGGCGAGGACGGAGCGTTCCTCGGGATCAACGGCAAGCCTGAGTACGTCATCTCGTCCTGTGACGATTCGCTGCGACGACTCAACGTCGATGTCATCGACCTCTACTACCAGCACCGCGTCGACCGCACCGTGCCCATCGAAGAGACCTGGGGAGCGATGAGGTCGCTGGTCGAGGCGGGCAAAGTCCGTCACCTCGGCATATCGGAGGCGTCCTCGGCGACCATCGAGCGCGCCCACGCCGTGCACCCGGTCACGGCGGTCCAGAGTGAGTACTCCCTCTGGACCCGAGACCCCGAAGACGGGGTCCTCGAGACGTGCCGTCGCCTCGGTATCGGCTTCGTCGCCTACAGCCCTCTCGGACGTGGATTTCTCACCGGCGAGGCGTCCAATCGCGAGGGCGCCGACAAGAAGGACTACCGCACGCAGCACCCCAGGTTCATGGGCGAAGCCCGTGAACAGAACCTCCGGCTACTGGCGCAGCTCGAGCAGATCGCGACAACGAAGGGCGTGACCGTGGCGCAACTCGCGCTGGCGTGGGTGCTGTCACGTGGTGAGGACGTCGTTCCCATTCCCGGCACGAAGCGCCGCAAGTGGCTTCGAGAGAACATCGCGGCCGGGGACATCGAGCTGAGTGGCGAGGACTGCGCCGCGCTCGAAGCCGCAATCCCGCGTAGCGCGGTGGCCGGTGACCGTTACCAGGAGCGCGCTATGGGGACGCTTAACGGCTGATCTTGCGCAGGACCGAATCGGACAACTCGTAGACGTCGTCACTCCACGCGACGACCGAAGGATCATGAGTGGCGACGATGATCGTCGCCTTCGTGGCGTCCAAGAGGGCGAGAACGTCGAGCGTCTCGCTTCGGCCGAGGCCGCTCGTGGGCTCATCGAGCACGAGTATCGAGGGACTGGTGACGAGCGCACGGGCGATTGCCACCCGCTGGCGCTCGCCACGTGAGAGTTCGGCGAATCGCGTGGTGTCGTCCACCGAAATCCCGAGCGCCTGTAGATCTCGGGCCACCTCGCGCTCGCTCGGGCGCCCCATGCGCACGACATCACGGGCGTGGCCCCGGGTGAGACCGGGTTCACTGACCAGGTAGGCCAATCGCGACCGCAGTACGTCCTCACCGAACTCGCCCACTTCGACGTCGCCGATGCGGATGGAACCGGACGCCACGGCGTCGAGTCCGCTCAGCGCACGAAGCAGGGTTGACTTGCCCACGCCCGAGCGACCGGTGATCGCGACGCGACGTCCCGGTGCGACGGTGAATGACGCATCGTGAACGAGGGTTGAGTCTCCCTCCGCGACGTCAAGGTGCTCGACGCGCAGTGTCGGGTCGAGTGGCCACGGCCGCCCCAGCGCGAATTCGTCGGATTCGAGTTGCTCGAGACGCTCACCGGCGGCACTGACCGCCACGGCGGTGTCCACTGACGAGCGGATCGTGGAAAGCGATTCTGCGGTCGAGACCGCGAGCACACCGGCAACGACCAGCCACGTGGGCGACGTCTGGGGATGGGCGAGCCAGAGGGCCGCCAACGCGACGAGTGTGCCGACCACCGGGATCGGTTGGGAGAGCCTTCGAGCATGGTCCAGTGCTGCTTCGGCGAGTTCCATCGACGTCCGGTGGCGGGACAACCTCGCCTCTGAATAGTCACCGCGGCCGAGGAGCGCGAGGTCGGGCGTCGTGGCGCTCAATTCGACGAGGGTCGCCTGGTAGGAGCCGCGAGCGTGGCGAAGCGCGCGGTCGGCGCGAACGAGTCGGGGGAGATTCGAGAACAGCAGCGCGCACGCCACGGCCTGGGTGGCGAATAACGTGCCGGCGTAGCACCACCACTGACCGTGCGCGGGGAGGAATCCGACGATGACGTCGCCGGTGACCATCGTCGCACCGGTGGTGAGCACGGGCAGGCCACAGCGTAGCCAGAGGTCCTGGAGTTCGTCCGTGTCGCGCAGCGATCGTTCGAGAAGGTCGCCCGATGCGTGTTGGCGCCACCTCGCGTAGTCCCAACGACCTATTGACGCGACCAACCATCGACGCCATTGGGTTACGGCCTCAAAGCCCAGCCGGTGCGCGCTGAGGCGCTCGCTGAAGCGAAGTGGTGAGCGCAGGAAGGCCAGCAACTCTATGGCGATGAGTGCCCCGCTCACCGCACGCAGGCCGGGTCGAGCGGCGCTGGCCACGAGTAGCCCCGCCGCGCCCACAAGAAGGCCCACGTTGGTGAGACTCGCGATGGTCCCGGCGATGAGCGCCCGAGAGAGGCGTCCGCGTGGGGGTCGTGCTCGGTCCAGCCAGCGAACGATACGTTCGACGTCAGCGCTCATCAGGCAACCTCACCAACGTGTGCGGGTCAGTGAGCAGCGGCGAGTCAACCGTGGCTTCGACGATGGCGATGTCGCCGACGTGCTCAAGCACAGCGCGGACCCTGTCGCGGGTCGTCAGGTCCAACACGCCGGCGATGTCGTCGAGAACGAGCACGTCGGCCTCGGCGAGCAGGCAGCGGGCGAGCACGATGCGTACGCGCTCGCCACCACTCAATCCTCGACCATCGGCCAGCAGTGGCGCATCGAGATCTGAGAATCGTGGTCCAACGAGCCCGAGGTCGACGAGCAGCGCCGTGACGCCGGCGCGCGCTAGGGGAGCATTCAGCGTCACGTTTTGCCAGAGGGACCCCGACAGGAGGGCGCTCTCAGCACTGACGTAGCCGATCACGGCGCTCGAATGCTCGGCGAGACCAGCTCGAGGCACCCGCCAACCAACCAGCGTCTGCAGGAGAGTCGTCTTGCCGCTCCCCGAAGGGCCGGTCACCAGGACCCGGTCCCCGGGCGCGACGTCGACAGTGACCGGCTGAGAGTTGACTTCGGTCACGAGGTTGGCGGCGCGCAGGAGTGGACCACCCAGCGACGCGGGTGACGGCGTCGCGTACGTCGACAACCGGGCGAGTGAAGCGGTCGCGTTCTCGCGGCGATGAAACTCCGAACCGAAGCGGCGGATGCTGATGAAGATCTCGCTGGTGACCAGCACCGCGACGAGCGCATGGTCGAGCCCGATACGGCCGCCGAGGAGGGCGAAACCCACGACCATGGCGACCAGACCAATGCTCACGCCGCTCAGGAACTCGGTGACCAGTGATGATTCGAGGGCGACACGGATTGCGCGCATCGCGATGACGTTCTCCGACCGCGAGATAGCCGCTATCTCGTCGGCGCCGTAGGCGACCGCCCCGAGGGCACGCAATTCGGGGGCGTGGCTCAGCAGCTCAAGTTGGCGAGTCTCGAGGCGTGACCGCCGCTGCTGGTACTCGGTCGCGAGCGCTGCGCTGCGCTTGCCGGCACGTTGGTAGAGAGGAACGGCGAGTGCCATCAGTCCGATGGTGATCGCGGTGCACAACCAGCCCGCCGACCAGAAGACCACAGCGAGGCCCAGCACGCTGAACCGGGCACTCGTGGCGAGCAAGGCCAACGAGGGGCCGTCCGCCGCGTGTTCGATGGCGAGCGCCAGGTCACCGCGACTTCGTTCACCCTCTTGACGCGGAAGAAGAAGGTGCTCGATGGTCCGATCGCGCCAGCGGCGACGGATCGACCGGGCGGTGGCGTGGTTCCATTCAGCCAGGGCGAGTGAGACGAGCCAGCGAAGTGTGATGACCACCATGAGCATGATGAGTCCCGTGGTGATTGACCCGCGGGCGATCTCGCTCAGCCCCGAGGCGAAGAGCACGGCGAGCGCGAGCGAGATGATGACGTTGAGGGCGCCGAGAAACCGTGCAGTTCGGAGAAAAGGGGCTTCTGGCGAAGTCGTCGACGTTACAGAGGCCACCAGTCAAATCTAATGAACCTGAGCGCGCCTAGGGGAGCTCGTCGCGATGGGGGAGTTCCTTGGCGGGTCCATTCAGCCAGTCGCGCAGCGCCTTGGTCGCACGACAGTCGTCCTCGTTGTACTCGAGGAGTCGTTGGCGCGAGGCCAGTGCCGCGTCGTCCTCGCCGCTGGCCGCCACCTCGTACCAGAGCATCGACGCCTCGCCGCTCGGGTGAGCGTCGCGCCAGGCGAAGCCACTCGCCGCCGCGAGTTGCTTCAGGCCTAATGGTCCCTCGGTCTGGATCTGGCGCTTGGCCAATTCGTGCAGGTCAATCCATTGGGACGGCGATACGGCTCGAAACGCATCGAGATCGGCGCGGGTAGGCCTACCTTGGACCGGTCGCGACACCGCGCGGTTCATCGCGCCATCTTCTGCCTGGGCCCAGAAGCAGTAGGCCGCGAACGTACGTTGCGCATCGTGACATCTCGAGCGCAGGTCATCAAACCACTCCCAGAAGTCCGCGAAGACTTTCGCCTCGGTCTCGTCGGTGAGTTCGCCCCACTCCACGAAGGAGCGGTAGCCGGTCTCGATCCCCTCGACGGGGTGGTTGAGCGTGACGCTGGCTCCCCAGAGGTACGTGGCGTCACCGTAACTTTCCATGTCGACGTCCACCTCCACGTCGGCGGTGGGACAACCCATCCTTGATGGATCGGTGATGCGCAACGAACTCGAGCGCACGTGGGCCCGGGCACGGTAGATCAGGTCGTCCAACTTGTCGATAACCCGTCCCAGATGGTCTTCTGGTTGGAATTCCTCGCGCGCCAGCAGTGCCTTGCCACGCGCGGTCTTCGCCCGAACGGGATCGAGATGTGCGAGTGCGATTCTGGTGTCGACGCCATGCTCGTGGAGCAGGAGCTGTTGCTCCACGCTGGTGAATCGGGTGAGCGAGACGTCATCGATCGCCTCGAGTTGGGACTCGCAATTGGGCGCGAAAGCGCACTCGAGGCACTCACGATGCCAGTAGGGCATGGTGGGAAAGTCACCAACGCCGCGCAACCAGGCGTCGTGAGCATCGAGGATGAGAAGGCGTTCGTGGTACAACACGTCGTAGGTCGAGAGGTTGAAGCGCGGATAGTTGTTGCTCGCGAGATCAAACCACCACAGCCGTTGATGACGGTCGACCATCGCCGCGCGACCCTCGGGGTCGCCGTGCCCGAGGGCTTGCAGTACCCGGGTGGCGTGCGCCAGAGCGATGCCGTTTCGCGTCACCGTCAGGGTGGACCGGGGACCGAAACCGTCAGTGAACGTGGCGTCGGCGGGCAGCAATCTGGCCAACGAACCCTCGAGGAGACGCCGAGTGGCGGCGGCCTCGACAATCTCGTTGTTCTTGATGATGAGCGGCGCGTAGATGAACCGTTCGTCGGCGCGCCCGACGCGAACGAGGGCCTGTACCGATGATTGTCGACGCCCTCGCACGTCGTTGGCGATCCGAGGCCGAAGGACCAGCTCCGCGCCCGCCCGCAGCAACGCCGCGGTCTCGTCCGGGCTCGAGGGGGTGACGGCCTCTGGGTGAAGGCGAACGATTTCGGCGAAGGTCCGTTGGCGATGTTCCTCAGCGTCGCGGCGGCGCTTCTCCATCTCGCCGGTGAGCACCGGGCGTACGAACTCGAACGGCTGCCCGCGATTGAGCGCCACTCGGTGCACGCACGCGAGTATCTCGTCGCTGCGAAGAAGATCTGCCACGGACGAAGCCTACGAGCCGGTCGGAACTGGAGGTGCCACCCCGCCCCGGCGTCAGGGCTGCGACTTCACCGGCGCAACCACGGGCCGCCGCCGCTCCGCTGCGGAACTCCCCGAGCAGCCCCCACCGATCGCCTCTGACGGTGAGTGAAGTGGATAGTGAGTCGACCTGTAAGCGGGGTTCTGTCCACCCCTCTTGCGAGGGGATGGGTGGCCATCCATCTCAGCGATCTACCTAGAGAGTGCCTCGTTTCCGAGACATGCGGGCCACGCGCTCTCAACTTTGATCTTGCTCCGGGTGGGGTTTACCTAGCCGCTTCAGTCGCCTGAAGCGCTGGTGCGCTCTTACCGCACCCTTTCACCCTTACCTGTTCCCGGTTACCCGAGCCATCGGCGGTTTACTCTCTGTGGCACTGTCCTGCACGTCACCGCGACTCACGTTTCGCGAGCACCCTGCCCTTTGGAGCCCCGACTTTCCTCACGGTGTGTTCCCACACCGTGCGACCACCCAGTCGACTCACTATCCACCGCAATTCTGGCACACGCACTGATTTATGACAAGAGCCGGATCACTCTCACGCGCGGGCGATAGCCTCACCACGTGCCACTAGACGATGGGTCGAGCGACGAGACGATACTTGACGTCGGAGAGTTCTACGACCTCCTGACCGCCCAACTCGAGTCGGCCTTCGGGCGCCGCCACCCGCGCTGGGTCCGTGGCGAGATCGCGAAGGTCTACGAGAAGACGCACCTGTACATCGACATGGTCGACGCTGGATCAGCCTCCACGGACACCAAACGGCCGGTGCTCAACGCGCACTGCTGGGGTTCACAATGGCTTCCCCTCAAGAAGAAGTTGGCTGGCGAGGGTGTGACGCTCAAGCCCGGCACGATCGTGAACGTCAACGGCTACGTCGACCTGTACGCCCCTCAGGGGCGCGTCGGCTTCACCATCACCGCCATCGACGTGGAAGGCTTGTTGGGCGACGTCGCCCGACGTCGCCAGGAACTCATCGCGCGCCTACGCGACGAGGGCCTGCTGGAGACGAACAAACGCCGCGAAGTCCCACCAGTGCCGCTACGCGTCGGACTCGTGGCGAGCCCCGGTACCGAGGGCTACAGCGACTTCACCGGTCAGCTGCTGCACTCGGGGTACGGGTTCGAGGTCACCCTGGTGAAGACCGCGGTTCAGGGCGACGCCGCTCCGGCGCAGATCGTGAGTGCCATCCAGCGACTCGATGCTCACGGCGTCGACATCATCTGCCTCGTGCGAGGCGGGGGATCCAAGGGCGACCTCGCCTGTTTTGACGATGAAGCGGTGGCGCGTGCGATTGCGTTGTCGGCAACGCCCGTCTTCACCGGCATTGGCCACACCGGTGACGAATCGATCGCCGACCTGGTCGCCCACACCAGAGCGATCACTCCGACGAAACTGGGCGAGGAGATTGCGAACATCGTCGCGGCGTGGGAACAACGCAATGTTCGTCTGCCCGCCCAGAAGATCTTGAGCGCCACCGAGGCGCTCCTCGACGAGGCGACCGAGTACGTGTCGGAACGGCGTCGAACGATGATCTTCGCGGTCCGCGACCGATTACGGGCTGAGGGTCGCCACCTCGGCGCCACCCGACAGCGCCTGGCGCTGCAGAGCACGCATCTTCTCGAATCGGCCACACAGATGCTGGCCAGCACACGACAGCTTCTGAGCGCCTACGACCCCAAGCGACGACTGACCCAGGGCTGGTCCATTGTGACCGTCGGCGACGGACACGTGGTGCGCTCGTTGAACGACGTACGAATTGGCGAACCCATCCGCGTGATGGTGAGCGATGGTTCATTCGAAGCAACGGTGACAGAAAAGGATGGGACCTCAAAATGACCAGCAGTGACTGGAATGAAGCGGCCAATGAGTTGAACGCGATCGTGGCGTCCTTCGACGAGGGCGAGGTGTCGGTGGACGACCTCTTCGTGAAGCTCGAGCGAGCGACCCAGATCATCGAATCGCTGGAGGCGCGGCTCGACGCGACCAAGGCCAAGGTCGAGGAACTGGCTCCCAGGATCGCTCGGGCCGCCGAAGAGCAGTGAGCGGTCGTCTCTACTTCCGCCAGTTGCTCGCCGGGCGCGATTTCGCGCTCGGCGATGCCATGGCTCGCCAGATGGTGAATTTCGTCTACGTACTGGGCGATAACGAAACGGGTGAGGCGATACTGGTGGACCCCGCGTACCGGCCGCGCGAACTCGTGGAATTGGTGCGGGCCGATGGGCTAGAGGTAGTGGGCGCCCTCGCCACTCACTATCATTTCGACCACGTCGGCGGCAATTTCATGGGCCACCAGGTCGAGGGGATCCGCGAGTTGCTGGACGTGATCGACGTCCCGGTGCACGTGCAGGCCGAGGAGGTGCCGTGGGTCGTTCGTTCGACCGAGGTCGGCGAGGACTCGCTCGTCGCGCACACCTCGGGCGACCGATTGATGGTCGGCGAACTCGCAATAACGTTGATACACACGCCGGGTCATACGCCGGGCAGCCAGTGCCTGCTCGTCGACGGACGACTCTTGAGCGGCGACACGCTCTTCCTCGAGGGATGTGGACGTACCGACCTTCCTGGATCGGACCCCGCCGAGATGTACCGAACGCTTACGCAGCGATTGAGCGCGATCGGCAACGAGACGGTCCTGTTCCCCGGACACATGTACTCGCCGGAACCGAGCGCCCCTTTGGGCGAGGTCCGTCACTCCAACTTCGTCTTCGCGCCCTCGTCATCTGAACAGTGGCTCGCGATGTTCGGCGCATGAACGCCCTGGTCGAGACCGATCACGTCGTCGTCGTGGGCGCGGGGTTGGCGGGGTGGCGATTCACCGAAGCGCTGCGTCGCGAGGGCTACACCGGCGCGCTGACGCTGATAGGCGACGAACCGTATCCGCCCTACGACCGGCCGCCGCTCTCCAAGAACGTTCTGACCGGCAAATGGGATGTCGACATGACGTTGCTCGCGAAGCCGGAGCTGGTGACCAAGGATCAAGTGACGCTCCGCCTGGGTCTGGCCGTACGCGACCTCGACGTCGCGACGACAACCGTGCGGTTCGTTGACGGTACACAGCTGAGCGGCACGCACGTGGTGATCGCAACGGGCACGAGAGCGCGTCGACTCGCGCTGAGCGCCGATGAGCGGGTTCACACCCTTCGAGGGCGTGACGACGTCGTTGGACTGGATGCTGACCTGGCGTCGCTCGCTCGCGACAGCGTCGTGGCAGTCATCGGGGGAGGGTTCATCGGTGCCGAGGTGGCGACCGCGCTCAAGCAGCGCGGATTCGTTCCAATTGTCCTCGAGTTGGCGCTTCGCCCTCTGACCGGCGTCCTCGGTCTCGAGGTGTCGTCGTGGCTGGCGAACTTGGCGGGTGACTACGGTATCGAGTTACGCAACGAGCAGCGGATTCTCGACGTGGTCACCAACGACGAGGGTCTGACCATCAGTTTCGAGGACGGCTCGTCACTGGACGTGGCCGCGGTCGTCGTCGGTGCGGGAGCGGTGACGAATGACGAGTGGCTGAAGACCTCGGGGCTCACGATCGACAACGGGGTGGTCGTTGACGAGAATCTTCTGGCCACCGAGCGAATTGGTGCGATCGGCGACGTGGCTCGCTTCATGTGGAAGAGCACGGTCGGTACCGAACTCGTGCGAATCGAGCATTGGCAGGTCGCGAATGACCATGCGTCCCACCTCGCGCATTACTGGATGACTGGTGAACCGGCGAAGGATCTGATGGTTCCCTACTTCTGGTCCGATCAGTATGGCAAGAAGATCCAGATGCTCGGCCATCCCGTGGCGAGCGATGAGGTGACACTGGTCAGTGGCTCGATCGATGAGGGCAAGTGGCTGGCCCTCTACTCACGCGACGACATCGTGACGGGCGTGATCGCGCTCAGCCAGCCCCGGGCACTCATGGTCTCGATGCCGTTGCTGAAGGAGCGGACCACGCTCACCGATGCGCTCGCCAGTGCACCGTGGTCGGCTTAGAACTCGACGGAGCTCAATTCGGGGATGGTCTTCTCGACTCGCTTGACCATCGAGGACCAGGTGGCACGGAGCTTCACGCGTTCGTCGTCACTCAGGTGGGGTGAGTACACCTCGACCGGGTCCCAGAGATCCTCGACCTGCTCCAGCGTGAGATGACCCGCGCTGACGAGCGCCATGAGACCTGCTCCTCGAGTGGTGGCTTCGCGTTCGGGCGATACGGTGACCCGAAGCCCAGTGACGTCGGCGAGAGCCTGTACGAAGAACTTGTTCGCCGTCATTCCGCCGTCCACCCGTATCTCGTCAATGGTCGAACGTGTCTCGATTTGTGCGGCATCGATGAGGTCGGCACCGCGGTGGGCCACGCCCTCAAGCACGGCCCTGACCATGTGGGCCTTCGTCGAGCCTCGAGTGAGCCCGAAGAATCCGGCCCGGGCCCCGAAGTCCCATTGGGGCGTGCCGAGGCCCGAGAGCGCGGGCACGAACCAGACACCGTCGCTGGAGTCGACTGAGGTCGCGAGCGCCTCTGAGTCAGCGGGTTCGCCGATGAAGCCGAGATCGTCGCGCAGCCATTCAATACACGATCCCGCCGCGAGGTCGATGGCCTCGACCCCCCACACGATGCGCGCGTCCTGGCTTCGAGTGACGACGGGGAAGCAACCGGAGGGGAAGCGGTTCATGACCGACGGAGCGGTTTCACCGTGGACCATGTCGAGCATCGCGCCGGTGCCGAAAGTGATCTTGGCACCTCGGTTGACGCAGCATTGGCCGAAGAGCGACGCGGGCTGGTCACCAATCAGGGCGGTAATCGCCGGGGAACCCGAAAGGGCGGTCGCCACGCCGTGGTCGGACATGGTGTCGACGAGTTCGGGCATCATCGCGAGATCGAGGCCGAGCACGTCAAGGGCACGCTGGTCCCATTGATCAACGTCAATCGACACGAGTCCGGTGACTCCGGCGTTGGAACGGTCACTGACCAGAAGTCCTCCCTCGCTCAGGTTCCAAGCAATCCAGGTCTCGATCGTCGCGAACCTGAGCTCCTCGGGTGCCCGGCCCGACTGTGCGACGAGCCATTGCGCCTTGGTCGCCGACTGGTTGGGCGCCAGGCGCAGCCCGTCACCTTGCAGTACGAGGCAGTCGATGACGGTGCGCAGATCCTGCCAGCCGAGAGCGGGCCCCACCGGAATTCCGGTGACGGGGTCGAAGACGAGCGTCGTGGCCCGCTGGTTGGTTATCCCGACCACCTCGCAGTCGCCTCCATCGCTGAGGCTGCGCTGGGCGAGGTCCAACACTATTGCCGCAATCTCGAGGCCATCGAGTTCGACCTCGCCGGGGTTGGGGGTCGTGATGGTGAGCGACCGCTGATGGACATGCGAAAGCACGCCGGCGACGTCGACGATTGCGGTACGCACTGACGTGGTGCCGACGTCAATAGCGAGGGCCCTCACCATGCGTCGCCTCCGATACCCAGCGCACCCGGGTTCAAGATGTCGTGCGGATCGAGCATGGCCTTGGTGGCGACGAGCAGTGGATACGCGCTGGCGAGCGCAGCGGGCATGAAGCGGGCTCGATTGCGCCCGATGCCGTGGTGGTGGCTCAAGGCCCCACCACACGCGAGCACCGTCGTCGATGCCTCATCCCACGCGGCGCGGTAGAAGGCGACGTGGTCGCCTTCGGGCTTACCCGCAAACGTGAAGTAGAGACACGCCCCGTCGATGTAGGCGTGCGACTGGTGCACCGACGCCACCACCACACCCTCGATGGACCGCAGCGCCGCCACGACACGTTCGTGCATGATGTTGAGCGACGACCACGCCCCGGCGACCTCGATGGTGTCGACGACAATCCCGTGCTCCCACAGCGGCGCGAGGGCACTCACGTCGTTGCGGTGCGCAATCCACCTCTCGACGAGCGATGCGTCCAGCGCAGTTGCATTCGTACACTCTTCGTGAACGATGTCCATGGTCGCCGCCACCAGACGTGGGTCGCCTTCGTCGAGGACGATCAACGCACAGCGGGTCACCTCGAAGTTGCGCAGCGTCTCGGTCTCGTCGTAGAGGCGAAGGACCGCCGGCCGGGCGTCACGCTGCATGATCCTTCGGCACGCATCGAGTCCTTCGGCGAAAGTCTCGAAGGAGTAAGCAGCGCGGCTCTCGAAGGGGGCCACTGGGTGCAGGACAAGGGTCGCCTCAGTGATCACGCCCAAGGTCCCTTCACTACCGACGAAGAGTTGCATCAGGTCAGGCCCCACCGCCTGGCGCGGCGCGCGTCCACCAAGTTCGATGATCGAGCCATTGGCGAGGACCACGGTGAGGGCTCGCACGATGTCCTCGATCTTGCCGTACCGGTTCGAGTATTGACCAGCACCCCGGCACGCGATCCACCCACCGACTGTGGCCAGATCGAATGATTGGGGGAAATGTCCAACCGTCCAGCCGTGTTCGCGGACGAATGCCTCTAGTTCGGGTCCGAACACGCCCGCTTCGACGCGTACCGTTCCTGCGACCTCGTCGATCGACCGGATACGGCTCAGTCCGGTGAGGTCCAGCGCGATGCCACCGGTCGGTGCCACGGCGCCCCCGACGACGCCCGATCGGCCGCCCTGGGGGGTGACCGCGATCCCGTGGGCGCTCGCGATCTTCAGAACCGCGCTCACCTCGGTGGTGGTTGTGGGACGAACGACGACGCCCGGCCAGTGGGGCACGTGGCCGTTGGCGACGTCAGGAATCGAGAGTGGCCACCAGTCGCGACCGTGCGTGGCGCGCTCGCCGGTCGATTCGTCGTAGGCCACCCCCGCGGTCTGGAGCTCAGCCAAGATCGCGTTGGTGACGCCGTTCGGAACGTCCTCGTGGAGCGAACCCTCTGGGTAGTCGTTGGGCATCGTAGGATTCGTCATCGTCAACTTTCGGGATCGAGCCCGGCAGCGGCGAATTCGTGCCGCACGAGCGTTTGGTACTTCTGAACTTGGAGATCGCGCTCCTCATCATCCCACCCGAGCACGGGGGCGACCAGACGGGCGATCGCGGGAGCGCTCCGCAGCGTTGAGCGTGCGTCGTGCAGGTGGGCCCTGGACCGTCGGGTCAAGAGGTCCACGAGCGACGTCGCCATCTCGTTGGAGGCACCGTAGACGAATTCTGCCCCGACGTAGGGCTGATCGTCGATGACCGCATCACCCAGTGCCGGGTCGTTGTCGATGAGCGCGAGGATCTCGCCCGCCGAGCCACCGAATCGTTGGTAGAGATGCTGTTCGAGAGAATTGCTCGGCCGCCACGAACTGACGCCGTGCAGCGTCAACTTGCGGGTTCGGACCTTCTTCAGCGTCTTGAAGTAGGGAGCGAGTGCGTCAACGGTATCCTCAGCCATTTGACGGTACGTCGTCCACTTGCCGCCGGTGATATGGACGATCCCGTCCTTGGTATCGGTCACCTGATGGCGTCGCGAGAGGTCGGCGGTGCGCTCGCTGATTGGCGTGCCGACCTTGGGCGCGAGCAACGGACGAAGGCCGGCCCACACTCCGGTCACATCGCTCGCGGTGAGCGCCGACGAGGTCCAGGTGTTGACTGCATTAAGGAGATAGTCCACGTCTGCGGGAGTGCACGCTGGATCGTCGAGCGGGCCATCGTAGGCAGTGTCGGTGGTCCCGATGAAAGTGAAGTCAGCCTCTTCGAAGGGAACGACGAAGACGCTTCGTCGATCGCCGGGTACGGTGAGCACTGCGGCGACGTCTGCCGGAAGGCGACGTCTCGATACCGACAGATGGACGCCCTTGGCAGGGTTGATTCGGTGCGAAGGCTCGTGCGCGGCCATCGAGAAGATGCTGTCGGCCCAGACCCCCGTCGCGTTGACCACGGTCGCAGTGCGGATGGAGAATGTCGACGCATCCATTTCGTCACGACAGAGCACCTCGCTCACCAGACCGTCGGGCCCGTGAACGAGATCGAGCGCCCGCACGTAGTTGGCAACGTCGGCGCCGTGGTCCAGCGAGGCTGTCTTCGCCAGGGTCAACGCCACGCGTGCGTCATCGCCCCGGGCATCCATATAGATGAAGCCGGCCACCAGGTGCTCGGCCTTCAGGGTCGGCAGGTGCGCCAACGCCTCATCGCGGGTGATACGGCGATAGCGAGTGCCGATGCGCCACCCGCCAGTGATGTCGTAGATGCGAAGTGCCGTGGCGTAGCCCTTGACCATTGTCTTGGCGACCACCCCGTCCTTGCCGAACAGCGGTATGAGGAAGGGGAGAGGACGTACCAAGAAAGGGGCGTTCTCCAAGAGCCGCTGACGTTCGCGAAGGTTCTCGTACACCAGCCGGAACTCCTTCTGCTGGAGATAGCGAAGTCCACCGTGCACCATTTTGGACGACTTTGAACTGGTGCCCGAGGCGATGTCGCCGGCATCGATCAGCGCGACGCGCAGCCCTCGAGAAGCGGCGTCGAGGGCCACACCCGCACCGGTCATACCCGCGCCGATGATCACAACGTCATAGGTCGTTGACACCATCTCGCGCAATGCCTCGGTGCGTTGGAATTGTGCCATTCGCCAATGTTGGCACACGACTTAGGACTAACTTGAAAGGTATGGACTTCGAACTATCAGAAGAGCTCCGCGGTCTCCAGCAGACCGTGCGCCGACTCGCACAGGACAAGATCAAGCCTCGGGCTCGTGAGATCGACACCACGAGTGAATACCCGCAGGATATCTTCGACGAGTTCAAGAAGGCGGACCTTCTCGGATTGTGCATTCCGGAGGAATACGGCGGTTCCGGTGCGGGGATTCTCGGGCTCACCATCGCAATCGAAGAGGTCACCAAGTACTCGAACGTGCTGGGATTGATGTTGCTGCTGACCCGCCTTCCCACCGGCCCCATCATGATCGCGGGTACCGAAGAGCAGAAGCAGCGCTACCTCCCAGGAATCGCCAACGGTTCGAAGCGGGCGTCGTTCTGCCTGTCAGAGCCCGGTGCAGGATCAGACGTCGCGGGCATGCAGACCCGAGCCACGATCGATCCCGACGTCAGTGGCGGCTACATCTTGAACGGCACCAAATGCTGGATAAGCGGAGGCATGCAGGCGGACTGGTTCGTGGTCTTCGCGAAGACCGGTGATCCGTCGTCGCGATTGCACTCGGACATCAGCGGTTTCATCGTGGACGCCGATTCGCTCGGACTGTCACGTCCTCGCGTTGACCGCAAGATGGGCGTGAGGGGCATCGACACCGCGGACATCGTTCTCGAGAACGTGCACGTCGCCCCCAACAACGTGTTGGGGGGAAGCTTCAGTCTCATCATGCAGTCCCTGAACGCGATGCGTCCCATCGTTGCCGCTCGAGGCCTTGGCCTCGCAGAGGGCGCGTTGATGTACGCGACCGAGTACGTGAAGGACCGTCCAGCCTTTGGCAAGACCATCGCCGAGTTCCAGGGGATTCAGTGGGAGATCGCCAAGTGCGCGACCGAGATTGAGGCCGCCCGTCTACTGACCTACCGCGCGGCGAGTTTGGCCGATCAGGGCAAGTTCTCCAAGGAGTACGTCCCGATGCTGTCGATGTGCAAGTACTACGCGTCTGAAGTGGCCGTGAAGGTGTCGGGACTCGCGCTGCAGATGTTGGGCGCGGCGGGTTACATGGAGGACCACCCGATGGAGCTCTACTACCGCGATGCGCGACAATTGACCATCGTCGAAGGGACGAGCCAGGTGCAGCTCGGACTTATCGGCAAGGGCGTGCTCGGTCACGACCTCTGGTGGGACTGATAGCGACCCTTTCACGGCGGACCAAGGTTCGCTGCTGATTGCTGCCCCGGCCGGCGCGTGCGTCATCCATGGGTCGACCACCTGCATCGCCAACCCTCGTCAGTCGAATCTGTCGGAGGGGCGTGGTTACTAGATGTTGACGACGGGGCAGGTGAGCGTTCGGGTGATCCCGGGTACCTTCTGGATGGCGCCCACGATGAATTTTCCCAGTTCGTCCACACTCTCGGCACCGCAGCGAACAATAACGTCGTAGGGGCCGGTGACCTCAAAGGCCTCGACGACACCTGGAACCGCACGTGTCGCGAGAACGACCGCTTCGCTCGAACCGATTTCGGACTGGATCAAGATATACGCCTGGACCGACATGTGGGACCTTTCATTTCAAGTCTTTCTATATTGCCCTTTTTCGCGCGATTTCGCTAATCGCCGCGGAAACTCTTCCCGATGTGCCACTGAAAGCAATAATCGCAACGATACGTATTCAGGTCGACACCGTGTAGCGTCCAAGCCAGTTGTGCAGCACCTTTGGCCTCGGACTCGGTCCGGTACGAACTCTTCGGGGTGCCCTCTTTCGTGAAGTGGGACGCTACTCTCCCTAGGGGTTTGGTGGGTGCCGCCGGCCGTCGCCTTCGTTTCATGACACTTCGACACTACCTATCTCGATAAGGTTCTGTGCGTGAGTACCCAACTCGACAATGAACTCAAGGTCACGTCCACGATTCAACTGGACGATGGCGACCATGAACGCTTCACCCATATCGTCCTTGAGGGCTATACGCCCAAGAAGGGCGATTTCGTGCCGCTGGACAACTCGGTGGTCGAGGGCATGATCAACGCGACACCGGTGAAGGCGCTCTGTGGCAAAGTCTGGGTTCCTGGTCGTGACCCTCAGAAGTATCCGATTTGTCCCACGTGCAAGGAGATCGCCCAGTCCATGGGATGGTCGCTGCCGGCTGGTTAGCAGCGTTATTCCCTTTAGGCTGGTCGACAATGCCCATGTCCCAAGAAGCACATCGTTGCACCGAGTCGGCGCTGATCCCCGAGAGCCCTTGCACTGACGTCGTCGCCTCGTTCGATCACGGTCTGCGCTGATGGCGCGAGTGTTGTTCCTGCGTCACCACCTCGAGGACAGTCCGGGACTCATCGGGGATGCATTCCGCGAGCACGGTTTCGAGTTCGACGTGGCAATGATGGATGCATCGAACCCGACGCCCGACGTCTCTGGGTACGACATCCTGGTAATTCTTGGCTCCAAGAGCGCGGTCTACGACATCGACGTGGAGGCCGCGTGGTTCGGTCGTGAGCTCGGCCTGATCGGCGACGCGACTCGTCTGGGCATTCCCATACTGGGGATCTGTTTCGGAGCCCAGGCATTGTGTCAGTTTCACGGCGGTGTCGTCGAAGCATCCGACGAACCCGAAATCGGTTGGTACGACGTGGATTCCCACAACGGGTCGGGCATCGCGTCGGGCCCGTGGTTCGAGTTCCACTTCGATCGGTGCACACTGCCTGATGAAGCCGAGTTGTGGGCGACCTCACCACGCGCGGTCCAGGCCTTCGCGGTCGGCACGAACGTGGGAGTTCAGTTTCATCCCGAAATTGACGACGTGCAGTTGAACGAGTGGTTCTCGTCAGATCCGGAGTTCGCCCGTGAGTTTGGGGTGGACGTCGACGCGTTGCTGGCCCAAACGGCCCTGGAGTCGCCCGCGGCCCGCGAACGAGCGGTGGTGCTCGTCGACCTCTTTCTGCGTCACGTCGGTCGATAACTGCTTGCGTGGGAGTGACGCGACGCACGCTTCAGTGCTGTCAGGTTCGAGAAGGCGTCGTATGTGCTGCTGGTGAGTCCCTCTGTCAAACCAGTGCGACTCAGCCTCAGTAGGCTGCTGTGGTGAGTAGTGAGTCTGTTTCCGTGTCCGATACACCAGTCCGCATCGAGCGACCCGCCACCGGCGGGGGCGTTGGACGCCTGGCCGATGGGCGGGTCGTCTTCGTACGCCACAGTCTGCCCGGTGAGTTGGTACGCGTCGCCATCAGTGAGACGACATCGAAATTCTCGCGCGGTGACGCGATCGAGATCCTCGAGTCGAGCCCCGAGAGGGTCACGGCGCCATGCGAATACGCCCACCCTGGTGGATGCGGTGGATGCGACCTGCAGCATGCGTCGCCCGCAGCGCAACTGTCGTGGAAGTCGGCGCTCGTCACTGAGCACCTGAAACGAATCGCCGGAATCGATCGTGACGTGCTCATCACGTCAGCACCATCGTCGGCCCAAGGGTCGCGTACGCGGTTGCGTTGCGCGGTTAATGAGGACGGACAGCTCTGCCTACGCGAAGCACGTTCACACGAACTGGTGGTCATTGAGTCGTGCTGGATCGCCAATGACGCTTTCGCCAAGGCGTTCGCCACGTCGTGGGATGGCGCGGAAGAAGTCGAGCTGCGGGCCATTGGTGATGGTGAGCCGTTCGCAATCGTTCGCCGTGAGACCCACCGAGGGACGATGTTCGAGATCTGCTCGCTGTACGGCGAACCACTCGAGCCGTCGACCCAATCTCGCGTGGCCGTCAAGGGTCACTACTTCTCGGTGTCGCCGCGCTCCTTCTGGCAGTCACACCGTTCGGCGCCTGAGTTGCTTCTCGACGCCGTCGTGGGATTCGCTGACGTGAAGGCGGGCGACCACGTCGTCGACCTCTTCAGCGGCGTAGGCCTCTTCGCTGTACCGCTCGGCAAGATCGTCGGACCCGGAGGCAAGGTGACCGCGGTCGAGTCCTCGCCCTACGCCGTACGCGACGCCCGCCAGAACGCTGAAGGACTGCGCCACCTACGAGTACGCGAGTGGGCGGTCAGTCCCCGGGCCATCAACGATTCGGTGGGAGAGGGCGACGTCGTCGTGCTCGACCCCCCACGCAACGGGCTCGCGAAGGGTGTCGTCGAGGCGATAGTACGCCGTTCGCCTCGTCGCCTCGTGTACGTCTCGTGTGATGCGGCCACCTTCGCGCGCGACCTGAAATTGCTGCTGGCGGGCGGATTCGCCCTCACTGATCTGAAGGCGTTTGACCTGTTCCCGATGACCGAGCACGTAGAAATCGTGGCGGTGCTTGACATCGCCCGCTAGAGGGTAGAGAGTTTGTCGAGGGCGGAAAACCTCGGCCCTCGCATCAGGGGGATGACTATGTCGATCAAGTTGGACCACCACCACCGAATCACCGCTCAAAAACTCTTCGGACACCCGCTCAACCACAACATCCAGTGGCACGACGTCTGCTCATTGCTCGCCCGCTTCGGCGAAGTGCACGAGACCCATCGAGGGAACTGGGCAGTGACCGTCGATGGTGACACCATCTCGTTCGGTTCGACTCGAACACGCGACCTCACCGAGGACCAGGTCATCAAGGTTCGTCACTTCTTGCGTGGTTGCGGTCTCAACGCCCGCGAGATTCGCGCCGCGTAGCCCGTGTCGGGCGGTACGGTGTGAGCCGTGCCACGCTCGACTTTCATACTGCTGCCACCGTCCGAGGCGAAGAACCGTGGGGGTGTCGCCGTCGCGCCCTCTGGGTACTTCGACCGCGAGCTGGCATCAGCCCGTCGAGAGATCGTCGAGGCGCTCGGTGATCTCCTCTCGACCGCAGAGTCGGTGACCCTGGAGAGGACGCTGCACGTCCGTGGACCCCTTCTGGAGAGGGCGCTGGGGTCGTGGCGGCAGATCGTTGAGGGCACCGCCCCGCTCATGCCCGCGTTCCAGCGATACAGCGGCGTCGTTTGGTCGCATCTCGACCCGACGCAACTGAGTGCTCCTCAACGACGACGGATTCTCGTTCCTTCGGGTCTGTATGGTCTTTCACGCGCCGATGACTTGATCGCCGATTACCGGTTGAAGATGAACGTTGGTCTGGCTCGCGTTGGTAACGTCGCCAACTTCTGGAAGAAGCCCTTGACCCAGCTCCTTCTGTCGAGACTCAGCGGCTCGTGCATCGTCAACCTTTTGCCGCTCGAACACAACGTCGGTTTTGACTGGGGTGAGCTCAACGCCTCGGTCGACGTGATGACCGTGTCATTCGTCGACGCAGACGGTGAGCGGGCGGCCGGCCACGCGGCCAAGGCGGTGAAGGGAATCGTGGCGCGCGAGGTGCTGGTTGGTGGCGTGGCGTCGCTCGAGTCGTTCTCGTGGAGTGGCTGGACATCGCGCACGCGTGCGGGGCAGTTGGAGATAATCGCGCCACGAAAGTGACGTCACGGCGACGACCTCGCACCGGCCAGCGCCGTCGCGAGGTCCTCGAGGTCGACCGCTTGTTCAGCGAGCCTGCGCTTCGCGCACCCAATCCCAGTGCATCCGACCGTGACCCGCGTTCGCCGTGAGGACGCCGCCAACGGTGCCGTCCTCCCATGGCGCTCCAGGAAGAACTTCCGCGAGTTGTTCGTCTGACAGTTCACTGAGCAACCGAAGTGTCTCGCCACGAGCACTGGCGGTAAGGGCCACCACCTGCGAAAGGTTGTCTCCGCGGTGCGCGCGCTGGAACTCGTCGGTCATGGCGTGCACTCCCGCCATGACCTGTTCACGACTTCGAGGCTGTCCGTCCTTTCCGATGCGTAGACCCACCGGATTCTCATCACCGGCGACGTGTCGGCGGATCATCTGCGCGAAGTTCAGTTCGATCAACGCCAGGTGGGCGAAGTGGTCGAGCGCGGTCCAGTAGTTGTCGGGATCGTGCTCGCTCGGGGTAAGGGGTTGCGAAAGCTGATCGGGGCTGAGGGCTTCGAACTGGCCAAGGATCCACACCCGATTCTCATTGAGTTTCGTCTCAATCTCGATCCTCTTCATTCGCCAACCTTTCGAGCTCGTGCCGAGCATTGGAGTCAGGCTATTACTCCGAGCCATCAGTGGGAATGGTCCGAACGGGCGTTCACCGCGGCGCCCGTCGTGGAGCGGGGCAAACTCAACGCGGCCTCGCTATGGTGAGGACATGGCACTGGTGGTCTATCGAAGTTGTTCGTGGGGGGAGAAGCGTCAGGTGCTCGACGCATTCTGGCGCACTGCGAGCCCTTCGTCCGAGAAGATCAACATCGCGGCGCGTGAGTACGGACCCTACGCGGTGGCGGCGCTCGTCATCATCGCCGTCGAGCTTGGGGCGCTCGTCGCGCTGACCGCCACACGTGAGCATGCGTGGAGCTACTGGAGCGCGGCTGGCGAAGTTGTGACACTCGTGGCGCTCTGGTGGTCCCTGAAGCGAAGCCACGACCTCAGACGACGGTAGGCCGGCGAACTGCGCTCGCCGCGAGTCGAGCGCGCGGCCCTGACGACGAGGAGCCACGTCCAGCTTGGGCATCGCTCCGAGACTCGTTCCCGCCGTCCTCTTGACTCACTGCATCGGGTGAGCAAGGGTGTGACATGACCACGAAGATTGTCCTCATAACTGGCGCGTCCTCCGGCATCGGGCTCGCCTGCGCGAAACGGTTGCATCAAGACGGCTGGACGGTGGTCGGGACGAGTCGTGCGCCTGGTGATACCCAGCCGTGGCGCTCAGTCGCGATGGACGTGGACGATGACGATTCCGTGCGTACCGGTGTCGAACAGATTCTGGCGGAGCACGGGCGCATCGACGCGCTCGTGGCGTGCGCGGGCTGGGGACTCGGCGGCGCAGCTGAGGAGACGCCGATCGAGGAGGCCAAGGCGCAGGTCGAGACCAACTTCTGGGGTGTGGTGCGCGTCGTGAAGGCGGTGTTGCCAGCCATGCGACAGCAGCAAGGTGGGCGTCTGGTCCTGATGAGTTCGATAGGCGGACTGATCGGGCTGCCGTTCCAGCCCTTCTACAGCGCGAGCAAGTTCGCTCTCGAGGGTTATGGCGAAGCCCTGGCCTACGAGATCGCTCCGTTCAATGTGAAGCTCACAATGGTCGAGCCCGGTAACTTCAGCACCGGGTTCACGACCAGCCGTCGGATGGTTGCCCCGCTCGAGATCGACGTCTACGCGAGCGCACGGGAGAAGGCGATCACGACCATGGAGCGCGACGAGGAGAACGGGGCGGCGCCGGAGAAGGTCGCCCACGTCGTCGAACGTGTGCTGTCGGCGAGGAGACCACCACGCAGGACGTCGGTCGGGAAGTTCGACGAGCGCATCGGTCTGGTCGCGAAACGGCTGCTGCCGTTCAGCGTCTTCGCGTCGTCGGCGAAGGGGAGCCTCGGGCTCTGAGGCGTGCGGACCGGGGAATCTCGGTAACGTTGTCGAATGGACGATATCCCCGAATGCCCGCAGTGTCACTGTGCCAACACCTATCCGATGGGTACCTTGCTCGTCTGCCCCGAGTGCGCCCACGAATGGGTGCCCGGGGACGACGCCGAGTCGTTGGAGGTCGACGCGGTGATTCGTGACGCCGTCGGCAACATCCTCACCGACGGCGATACGGTGACGATCATCAAGGACATGAAGGTGAAGGGAAGCTCCAACACCTTGAAAGTTGGCACGCGAGTTCGTAACATCCGTCTCGTTCCAGGTCCCGGTGGGCACGATATCGAGGCGAAAGTCGATGGCTTCGGACCCCTGTACCTCAAGTCCAGCATCATGAAGAAGGCCTAGCCTTCCTGATCGGGACGGCGGTGACGGCGTCTCCCGTACGAGGGGCGAACATGAGTTCAGCGCAGACGCACGCCACTGACGGATCGCCGCGCGCCCGGGGACTTGGTGTTGGTCTGGACGGCGAGCCGGGTGACTGCAACGCCATTACTGACGTCAAGGGCGTCGAGGTCGGCTACACCACATTGATTCAGGGCGACGGGCCCATGGTGGTGGGCGCCGGTCCGGTTCGAACCGGCGTCACGGTCATCTTGCCGCTCGGACGAGAAGGCACGGGTCCCGCTCTCGCGGCGGGTTGGCACTCGCTCAATGGAAACGGTGAGATGACGGGTACCACCTGGCTCGATGAGACCGGCGCACTGGCGACGCCCATCGCGATAACCAATACCCACGCGGTCGGTCCGGTGCACCGCGGGGTCATTGACTGGATGGTCGCCAATCGACCCGAGTTCGCCAGCGGGTGGCTGCTTCCGGTGGTGGCCGAGACCTGGGACGGGTACCTGAACGACATCAACGGCTCGCACGTTCGCGCCCAACACGTGTGCGAGGCGATTGCATCGGCGACGTCTGGCCCCATCGCTGAAGGATCGGTCGGGGGCGGCACCGGCATGAACTGCTACGGCTTCAAGGGCGGTACCGGCACTTCCTCGCGTCGGGTGACGATTGATGAGCAGCCGTACACGGTCGGCGTGCTGCTACAGGCAAATTTTGGTGCGCGCGCCGAACTGGTCATCCGTGGCGACGCCGTGGGCAAGCGACTTCGCGGCGACAATCCGATCGCGCAGGGTGCGTGGCTCTCCCGCGAGGGTGCCGGTTCCTGCATCACCGTCGTGGCGACCGACGCCCCTCTGTTGCCGGGTCAATGCAAGGCACTGGCTCGGCGGGTGTCGTTGGGGCTGGCGCGAACCGGGACCAGTGGCAGCCATTTCTCGGGTGACATCTTCCTGGCCTTTTCGACCGCGAATCCAGGTCGACTGGGCAGCGGCATCGCCGACACGTCGACCGGCCTTCGCTCGGTACTTTTCGTTCCCTGGTCCGGCATCGACGTCCTCTACGAGGCGGTGGTCGAGGCGGTGGAGGAGTCGGTGCTCAACGTTCTCGCGGCGTCACGAACGATGATTGGCCGTGACGGGCACCGCTCGCCGGGGTTCCCGGTCGCAGAGATGTCCCGGCAACGGCGTTGACAGAGTGGACCCCTTGCACGGGTTCGGTGAATCGATGGAAAGTTCCCTTCGAAGTGGTGTCGAGGGAATAGAGTCGCTGCATGGTGTCCAGTCGACACCCGGGCGCTGCACACGACAGGATCGGGGGGATCTTGTTTCTCGACTTTGCATCTGCATGGGAAGAAGTCGCCGATGTCGTTCCGCAACTCGACGCCATCGTGCAGGGTGATCGCCGCGTCAACTACGCGATGTTCGACGATGGCGCGGCGCGATTCGCCTCAGCGATTGAACACGCCGGAGTCGGCGAAGGTGCCAGTATCGGCCTGTACCTGCACAACTGCCCCGAGTACCTGATCGCTCAGTATGGAGCGTTCAAGCACCGTGCGGTGCCGGTGAATGTGAACTACCGCTACCTTGACGATGAACTGGTCTACCTTCTTGAGAACAGTGACGCCGAGGTGCTCGTCTACAACACCTCGTTGAGTTCGTGTGTGGCGCGGGTGCGCGATCGTCTGGCGAAGATTCGCTTGTTGGTCGAGGTCGACGACGGAGGCGAACACCTGGCTGAAGCCGTCATGTTCGATGATCTACTCGCATCGCACCGTCCTCAAGCGCGCAAGCAGCGCGACCCGCGCGACCTCTACATGCTCTACACCGGAGGGACCACCGGCATGCCCAAGGGTGTGATGTACCCCCAGGGGGAGTTGACAGAGAAGATCCTCGACACGTTTGCGGTGTTTGGACTCGCCACCGCCGTGCCGAGGTCGCGCGAGGCGATCGCCCCCTTTCTCGAGGCCATGGTGGCGTTTGGTGTCGAGATATCGATTCCGTGCTGTCCGCTGATGCACGGAACGGGAATGTGGGTCGGTGCAATGCCGTCGTTGCTCACCGGCGGCACCGTCGTGCTCCTCGAGTCGCGTTCGTTCGACGCGCACGAGGTCTGGCGGCTCACCGAGCGTGAACGAGTGACGCGGGTCGTGATCGTCGGCGATCCGTTCGCGCGTCCGATGCTGCGGGCCCTCGAAGAACGAGAGGCGGCCGGTCAGCCGGATGCGACCGTGAGCGTGCGCAATATCGTCTCGTCGGGGGCGATCTGGAGCGCTGAAGTGAAAGATGGTCTCCGCGCACGAATGGCCGCCGGACTCATGGACGCGCTCGGTTCGACCGAGGCGGGCACGATCGCGGTGAGCGGCGCAAATCAGCAGGTGGCCGCCCCTACGGCCCACTTCACCCTCGCGCCCGACACCCGGGTGGTCACCGAAGACGGTCGTGAAGTCGAGCGAGGCTCGGGCGAGAGAGGGATTCTGGCGAGCCACACGGCCGCGTTCGGGTATTACAAGGATCCAGAGAAGTCGGCGCGGACGTTCGTCAACATCGACGGCAAGTCATACGTCATCACCGGCGACTGGGCAACGGTCGATGCGGATGGTTCGATCAACCTGCTCGGCCGGGGATCGATCAGCATCAACTCGGGAGGCGAGAAGATCTTCGCTGAGGAGGTTGAAGAAGCGATCAAACGCCACCCTCTAGTGGAGGATTGCCTCGTCGTCGGATTGCCGGATGAGCGTTTTGGCCAGCGGGTGGTGGCGGTCGTCGGGTCCGCCTCGGCAAGTCCGCCATCGGAGAGGGAGATCTGTGACTTCCTGCGGACGTCGCTCGCTCACTACAAGATTCCGAAGACGGTGATTGTTCGAGAGAAGGTTCGTCGGGCCCCAAATGGCAAGGCCGACTACGTCTGGGCGCGCGAGACAGCTCTGGCTCCCCAGGTTCCTAGTCCATCATCCTAGGAAACGCTGGTGACGCTACGAGGCTGAGCGCTGATCACTTCCGTCGTGTTGACAACGAAGGATGGGGCGCGCGAAGTGTCAGTCCTCGTCGAGGTCCGCATAGCGAGCGGTGGTGAACGCGATGGTGATCGGCACGCTCGTCGCGAACACCACGAGCATCAAGGTCACGATGAGCAGCGATGTGCCGCGCAGCTGATCCTTAAGAAAGGCGAACTCGATCATGCCGGCCTCGATGACGTAGGCGAGCAGGGCCCACTTGAAGACCTTGAAGAACCTGCTCCAGGCGAATTCTCCAATGCGCAGCAAGAGGCCCACCGCGCCGAGCAGGAGGACGGCGCCGGCGACGAGTAGCGCCGTGGCGGTCTTCAGCGGTGCGACGCGAGGGGAGTATGACGCCATGATGATGCCGCCGATGACGACGAATCCGAGTGCCCCGGTGGTGAGCCACGCGATTGGTGGGTACGGGCGGTCGGCCACAGGTGCTGGGGCATTGGTGTGGTCACTCATCGTGAGGCCACACGCGTCATGATCACCAAGGTCGCAACCTGCATCACACCGAGCATCCCGGCGGTGTAGATGAAGCGATTCATCAGTCTATGAATCCTTTCACCGCTTGGCACCTTCTTGTTCATCTCGTGAATCACGGCAATATTGGCAGGCTCGAGGATGCCCAAGGCGACCACGACCATTCCTCCCACCACGCAGAATGAAGCGATAAGCCAAGCATGATTTGGGCTCCCCGTCGTCAGGTTGCCAAGTTTGCGGGCTATCTGGAAACCCGAAGCCAAGTTCATGGTGACGATGGTCGGCATTATCAGAACCATCTTCGGCATGAAGCGAGCCGAGAATTCGGCGCGGGCGGGAATCGAGAGCCGACCGAGAATGGGTCCGATGACGAGTCCCACGAAGAGGTCGATACCAGTCCACAGTCCACCACCGACCACGTGGCTGAAGATCAACGCCCATTTATTGTTGGAAGCAATCGCGAAGACGACAATCGCTAGCCCTACGGCGGCGACGGGAAGACCCTTGAGGGGAACCACCTGGATTCTCGGCCGATCCACCGGAGGTCCTTCGTAACCGCCCTGCGTGCTGACGTGAGCAGTATCGGTCATTCGATCACACCCCCCAGAAACGTTTGGTCTTCGATGAATGTACCTCTCGCGTTTGCGCGATAGAGGCTCCAAGGATTCAGATTCCTGTGAAGGGTCTTCTAATCATCTGGACGAGCATGGCTGGTTCCATATTCACATGAGTGCGATTGGTCAATGACTGTTGAAACCGCGAGCAGCGCGGACGCAGGAAGACGGCGAGACGGTTCGAATTCGAATTGAGGGGTGTGTGATCACCCAGAGCGGGACGCCACGTTCGTGTCCTTCCGTGGCATTACCGACTCGGCATCACATTCAGGATTCGCAGCAGCCGTGTCAACCAGCGCGACATGTGGAGGACGACTTCATGTCCAACGATTTGCTCGGCGAAACTGGATAACCGATGACGATATCGAAATTGGGTGCCTGCCCGCTTCGCATTCTCCAGTGGTACACCTCCTGGTAGTTCAGGGTCATCGTGTACTCAAGAGCAGGAGCCCAAAACGGGGTTCAGTCAATTTGGTGGAGATGCTGGGAATCGAACCCAGGTCCATCAGCTTCTTAGTGGCTATTCTCCGAGCGCAGCTGACAGGAGATTGTCGGGAATGTCATAACTGTCTGCACCCATGACGTTCCGTAGTTAGCTGAATTGTCCCTACAAGACCACTAACGAGTCTTGAAGGTAAGCCCTACATTATGACGCCCGTTATCTCAACCGCAGGGCTGGGTCAAGGCGGACGTTGCTACCTAAGCAGCAAGCGCAAGCTGAGGCTTGGCGTTTATTTATTTTTTCCGGCTCTTTAACGTGGCTCCGGAGACCACGGCTCGCTTCTTCCACTTCGACTACCGATGTCGAAACCAATCATCCCCTCGATGTGTGCAGTCACCGTGACTGCATCAGCAGTCTACCCCCAGGTGGCCACGTCGGCTCAGGAGAACTTCTCGGCGTTGCGCACGACGCGGTCAATTTCGCGCTTCGCGTCGCGTTCCTTCAAAGCCTGGCGCTGGTCCTGCTGTTTACGGCCCTTGGCGAGCGCGATTTCGACCTTCGCCCGACCGTCCTTGAAATAGAGCTTCAACGGCACGATCGTCAGCGGTTGCGTCTTGGTTTCAGCCGCCAGGTCCTCGAGTTCGCGCTTGTGCACCAGGAGTTTGCGCTTCCGGTCGGGGTCGTGGCTACCGAAGCCGACCGCGAAGGCCCACGGCGGGATGTGCATCTGGAAGAGCCACAACTCGCCGCCGTCGATTCTGGCGTAACTCTCGGCGATCTGGGCCTTGCCCTCGCGCAGTGACTTGACCTCGGAGCCGGTGAGCATGATGCCGCATTCGAGCGTCTCGATGATCTCGTAATCGTGACGGGCGCGACGATTGGTGGCGACGACACGGTCACCACTGGCGTCCGCCTTCAGTTTTGCGCGGCGTTCCTGCATTTGTTTGGCTCGAGCCACACCTACAGCGTAGTGACGTAGGCGCATGGGCCATGAGGGCCTCGGTAGGGTGATGGGGTGCTCACACTCACCAGCCAACAGCGCGACGCGATGGTGGCCACCTGCATCCGCGCCCTACCCGACGAGGGCTGCGGGCTCCTGCTCGGAGTTTCGAACGGGCCTGATGCCGTCGTGAGCGAGATCATCGCGAGTGAGAACGTCGCGCATTCGGCCAAGATCTACGAAGTTGACAGTCGCGTCCTGCTGAAGGCGTTCCGGCGTGCGGACGACGAGGGCATCGAGGTGCTCGGCGTCTTCCACTCGCACACCCACTCCGAGGCGTATCCGAGCCCGACTGACATCGGTCAGGCCCCCGACCCGTCGTGGCACTACGTGCTGGTCTCACTGCGCGAGATTCCGACCGTTGTGAACAGCTACAAGATCGAGAACGGAGTCGTGCGTTCGGAAGAAGTAGCGGGTCATTAGTCTCGTAGTCGCAAGGCACACGCCGTTGCCCGATCCCAAGGAGTCATGCCGGTGACCACACTTACTTCTCACGGCCCGAGTTTCCCGGTTGCTGTCAACGTGGTCTTGCTCGTGGTGCGCGTCTTTCTGGGCGTCATGATCCTGACCCACGGCTACGCCAAGGTGTTTCGCGGTGGCCGACTCGCGGGAACGGCCGCCTGGTTCGACAAGATCGGCATGAGACCGGGCGCGATCAACGCCTTCATGGCCGCAGCCACCGAACTCGGCGTCGGCACTCTCCTGGTGCTCGGGCTGCTGACGCCCCTCGCGGCGGCTGGTCTCATCTCGGTGATGACGGTGGCGATCGTCACCGTCCATCGCCAGAACGGCTTCCTCATCTACAACGAAGGAGGAGGCATTGAGCACTGCCTGGCCATCGCAATCATGTCGATTGTGCCGGGAGCGCTCGGGGCTGGAAAGTACTCGCTCGACCACGTGTGGAATGTCTTCAAGTGGACATCCATGACGAGTCTCGTCGTGACCGTCGTCGTCGGTCTCGGCGGCGCCGCGTTGCAGTTGGCGGCCTGCTACCGCCCTCCCAAGCGGGGCTAGGCGTCACGGTGTTCGCTCGTCGCGCTAAAGTTGACTTCGTGGGTCGGGTATAGACCATCCAGTCGAAAGAGGCATGATGTCGTCAACTGTGCGTATCCCAACGGTGCTGCGCCCCGCCATGGGCGGAGCGTCGACCGTGACGGTCGAGGGCACGACGATTGGCGCAGTTCTTGCCGAACTGACCGGGAGCCACCCCGCGATCAAGAGTCAGCTGCTCAATGAGGACGGCACGCTGCATCGATTCCTCAATGTCTACGTCAATGACGACGACGTGCGGTATCTGGGCGGGCTGGACGCCCCGGTCGCGAGCGGCGACGAGATCACGCTGCTGCCGGCAGTCGCGGGTGGAGTCGCCTAGTGGCGCGATTCGCGTCAGTCCTCGATCTCATCGGCAATACCCCGATCGTTGACGTCAGTGAACTTTCGCCCAAGTCCAACGTCAAGATCTTCGCCAAGCTCGAGGGACGCAACCCGGCCGGGTCGGTTAAGGACCGCGTTGCGCTCGCACTCGTCGAGGCAGCTGAACGTGACGGCATCCTGGTGCGCGGAAAGCCTGATCAGATCCTGATCGAACCCTCGTCGGGCAACACGGGCATCGCGCTGGCGATGGTCTGCCGGCTGCGTGGCTACCACCTGAAAGTGGTATTACCGACCAACGTCTCACCCGAGCGTCGTCAACTGCTGCTCGCGTTCGGCGCTGAGATCATCGACTCACCCGGCTCAGAGGGGTCGAACGGTGCGGTTCGTCTGGCGCACACGCTCGCCGCACGCAACCCCGACTGGGTATTCCTCTACCAGTACGCGAATCCGGCGAACCCGCTCGCGCACTATCGGAGCACGGGGCCCGAAATCCTCGCGGACGTTCCCGAAATCACCCACTTCGTCGCGGGGCTGGGTACATCGGGAACGCTCATGGGCGTAGGGAGATTCCTCAAGGAACATAAGCCCGAAGTGCAGGTTTGGGCGGTCGAACCGCCCAGTGGTGAGATGGTCGACGGACTACGGAGCCTCGAGGACGGCTATATCCCGCCGATCTTCATCGACAACCACGGGGCCGACCTCCTCGATCGCAAGGTCGTCGTACGCCCTCGCGAATCGATTGAATGGACGCGACGCCTGACCGAAGTCGGTCTGTTCTCGGGGATCTCGTCGGGCGCGATCATGGCCGGCGCCGTCAAGTGCGCAAACCTCCTGAGTGACGACGTGGACGCGACGATCGTCACCATTGTCTGCGATGACGGTTGGAAGTACCTGTCGACGGGCGCTTGGAGCGACGATATCGATGACGTCGTCGAGCGCGCCAAGAAGATTATCTACTTCTAGTCGCCACGGTGGTGTTTCTCCACTACCGTTGATTCGCACAATGCCCGGCACTCGAGGAGTCCAATGACACAGTTAAGGGCCGACGGCCGCACCATGGATCAAGCGCGACCGCTCTCGTTCGAACGTGATTTCACTGAAATGGCCGCTGGGTCGGTCCTCGTGAGTTTCGGCCGTACCCGTGTCCTGTGCACCGCATCGGTGGAGGAGGACGTGCCGCGTTGGCTTCGAGGCTCTGGCAAAGGTTGGGTCACCGCCGAATACTCGATGTTGCCGGGTTCGACACCTGATCGAGCCAACCGCGAGGCCGCCAAGGGTAAGCAGTCGGGGCGCACCCAGGAGATCCAGCGCCTCATCGGTCGTTCGCTGCGCACCGTCACCAGACTTGAGCTGCTACCCGACGTGCAGATCACCGTCGACTGCGATGTCCTGCAGGCCGATGGCGGCACACGGACCGCGTCGATCTGCGGGGGCTACGTCGCGCTGCACGACGCGATCTCGCGACTGCTCCTCGCCGGGACCATCAAGGAGCACGCCCTGAGTGACCTCGTGGCCGCCGTCTCGGTGGGTATCGTCGACGGTGTCGCCATGCTCGACCTGCCCTACGAGGAGGACTCGAGAGCCGACACCGACATGAACGTGGTCATGACCGGCTCGGGACGCTTCGTCGAGGTCCAGGGCACCGCCGAGCAAGAAGCGTTCTCGCGGGTCGAGCTCGACCAGCTTCTCGACCTCGCGGCGACCGGTATCGCCGCAATCCACGACGCGCAGCGTCTGGTGCTCGCGACGCCGCCAACCGTGCGCTCTTCGTGACGTCATTCGTCCTTGCGACCGCTAACCCCCACAAGGCTCAGGAGATGGCGGAGGTCCTGTCCGACCTCGACGTGCAACTCATCGCCCGTCCGCTCGACGTGGGCGAGGTCGACGAGACCGAGGACACCCTCGAAGGAAATGCATTGTTGAAAGCGCGAGCGCTGGTCGCGGCGACCGGTATGGCCGCGATCGCGGATGACACCGGGCTCTTCGTTGAGGCGCTCGGCGGCCGTCCCGGCGTTTGGAGTGCCCGCTACGCGGGCGACGATGCTTCGTACGCCCAGAACGTCATCAAGTTGCTGGACGAACTGCACGACGTTCCTCTCGAACTTCGCGGCGCGCAGTTTCGAACCGTGGTGGTGGTGGCCTACCCGGACCGCGAGCCGTTGATCGTCATGGGAGTACTCGACGGGTCAATTGCCGATGAAGCCCGTGGCGTCGGTGGTTTCGGGTACGACCCGGTCTTCGTACCTCTCGGCGGGGGAGGGCGCACCCTGGCGCAACTATCGGCGGACGAGAAGAACGCCATCTCGCACCGGGGCAACGCGCTTCGAGCGTTGGCCGCGGCACTCGGCCAATAATAAGAACGTTCACGCAAATTTCACCTTTAGTGTGGAGGTGTGACGAATCTGCAGCTACCGATGTTCCCGCTCGGGATGGTAGTTTTCCCTCATCAGGTCGTTGGGCTGTGCGTCTTCGAGGATCGCTACAAGCAGATGCTTGACGACATCGATCCCGAGAACAACTTCGGTACGTGCCTCATAGAACGTGGTTCTGAGGTGGGTGGAAGCGACCAACGAACGTCAGTGGGAACGGTGGTCCAGATACTCGGCTCCCAGGACATGAGTGATGGCAAGGTGCTGCTCATGGTCGAGGGTGTCTCGTGCTTCAAGGTCGCCAACTGGCTCGAGGACTCGCCCTATCCGCGCGCGCTCGTGAGCGAACGCTGCTGTGACGATGTGATGGTCGAAGTGGACCTATTGAAGGCGACGGAGTCAGCGGTGAAGGCGCTTCGTGCGCTGCAAAGTGAACTCTTCACCGATCAGTGCCTACAGACGAACTGCGCGATGGACGCCGATCCGTGGGTACGAAGCTGGCAACTCTGCTCCATGACACCGATGTCGATTCTTGACCAGTTCAAGGTGCTGAGCCTGAGCGATCCTAACGAGCGCCTTCGATTGCTCGGTGAAATCTGTTGCGAACGCTACGGCGACTTTCAGCGCATGCTCGCGATGGACATGACGGTGCCGCCGCTCGACTAGCGAAGTTCGAGCAGGTCCACGACGAAGATCAAGGTCTCGCCGGGGGCGATTACGCCACCCGCGCCCTGTGCGCCGTAGCCGAGGTGCGACGGGATGACCAGCCGACGTCGCCCGCCGACCTTCATGCCCACCACGCCACGATCCCAACCCTGGATGACGTAGCCGGCACCGAGAGGGAATGTGAAGGGCTCGCCGCGATTCCACGAGGCGTCGAATTCCTCGCCACTCGACACGCCGACGCCCACGTAATGGACGACGGCGGTCTGACCGGCGGAAGCCTCGTCACCCGTGCCCACGACGATCTCTTCAATCAGGAGATCGTCGGGAGCCGGGCCGAGGTGTGGATCAACAAGTGGCTTCTCAGACATGAAAGAGAACCTTAGTAGCGACGCTCACGTCCGCCGCCACCGACGGCGCGAACGTTGCGAGCCTCACGACCCTTGGGCCCCTGAGCTTCCTCGAAGGTGATCTTCTGACCCTGTGTCAGTGACTTGAAACCATCACCGACGATGTTGGAGAAGTGAATGAAGAGGTCGTCGCCCTTGTCGTCGCTCGCAAAGCCGAAGCCCTTGGAGTCGTTGAAGAAGCTAACGACCGCTTCACCGTTGCGACCACCGCCGCGAGGGTTTGCGCCGCGGTCGCTGAAGCGGGGTTCGCGGCTCTCACTGCGCTCGCCACGAGGAGCCCGGTCGGCAAAACTACGCTCGGGACGCTCGGTGCGGGGACCGCGCTCGGGACGAGCACCCCTGTCAGCGAAACTGCGCTCAGTGCGCTCGGGGCGCGGGCCACGGTCGGCGAAACCACGCTCGGGGCGGTCACCACGAGGTGCTCGGTCGGCGAAACCACGCTCGGGGCGGTCACCACGAGGTGCTCGGTCGGCGAAACCGCGCTCGGGGCGCTCAGTGCGCTCGGGGCGGTCACCGAAGTCACGTCGCTCACTGCGCTCGGGACGGGGACCACGCTCGAAACTGCGAGGACCACGGTCACCTCCTCGGGGAGTGGGTCGCTCGGAGCGACCCTTCCCTCCGCGGTCGTCGAGACGCTCGGCGGCGACTGCGTCGTCAACTGCGCCCAAACGGATCGCGGGTGCGTCGTCGCGGATCTCAATCGACATCGGAACGCCGAGGGCTTTCTGCAGCCGCTTCACCTGCCCGATGACGTCCTCACCAACGAGCGAGATGACGGCGCCGGTTGCTCCGGCGCGGCCGGTGCGGCCTGAACGGTGGAGGTAGTCCGTCGCTTGCGCCGGTGGGTCGTAGTGGACCACGACGGGCAAGAGGTCGATGTGGATTCCTCGAGCGGCGACATCGGTCGCAACAAGCACGCGGATCTGACCGTTCTTGACGCTGCGCAGCGCACGTTCGCGCTGCGCCTGGGTGCGGTCACCGTGCAGCGGCACAGCCGAGATGCCGCGCTCTTCGAGTTGGCGCGCGAGGCGGTCGGCACCGTGCTTGGTACGGGTGAAGATGATTGCGCGGTCGTACTCATCGATGATGTCGGCGGTGATCTGGGGACGCTGGTCGCGCGGGACGCGCCAGAAGTAGTGGTCGACATCGCTTGGTGCCTCTTCGCCCACGACGTCGTGGATGATGGCGTCGTTCGTGAACTCGCGTACGAGGGACTTGACGTCAGGACCCATCGTCGCCGAGAAGAGCATGACGTGGCGGTCGTGAGGGGTGGCGCCCACGATGCGGCGCACCGAGGGAAGGAAACCCATGTCGGCCATGCGGTCGGCCTCGTCGACGATCACCGTGGTGATGGACGAAAGGTCGAGTGCGCCCTGCTCCAGCATGTCCTCGAGGCGGCCGGGGCAGGCGACGACGACGTCGACGCCGAAGTTCAGCGCCTTACGGGCGATGTTGTACGAGGTGCCACCGTAGATACAGATGACGCGCCGTCCGCGGTCATCGGTGAGGTTCGCGAGTTCCTTCTGGACCTGAGCGGCGAGCTCACGGGTGGGAACGAGCACGAGGCCGAGGGGCTTGCGCGGGCGCGCCTTACCCAGTCGAGCCATGAGCGGAAGGCCGAAGGCGAGGGTCTTACCCGAGCCGGTGGCGGCTTTTCCTACGACGTCGCGGCCCGCGAGTGCGTCAGGAATCGCGGCTTCTTGGATTGGAAATGCCTCAGTGATTCCTTGAGCGGCGAGGCGCTCTACAAGGTTCGCGGGCACACCGAGGTCGGCAAAGGACATAGACATATAACTCCTACAAGTTGAGATGAGCCCAACTCGATATGTCATAGTCGAATCGGCTCCACCGCGAAGTGCGGCAAAACAGCATTTACAACGCTAGCAGACGGCGCACTCGATTACCACCACCTTTTGAAATCTTTGGTGCGGGCGGAGCAGTCGTGACCCAGGACACTGTCCTGTGGTCAGGTGCTTGGTGCGGGCGGAGGGACTCGAACCCACACTCCGTAGAACTGGTACCTAAAACCAGCGCGTCTGCCAATTCCGCCACGCCCGCAAGAGTCTCCACTCTATTGCCTTGCGTGAGGCGTTGGTAGTCCCGCACGGTAGATTGGACTCATGATTAACTCTTCCATGGCCGATGGTTTCGGCGCGAACGACCTGAATCAGCGACTACTTCGTGAGCGAATCGTGTTTCTGGGCTCGCAAGTTGATCAGAACACCGCCAACCGCATATGCGCCGAGTTGTTGTTGCTCGAGGCCGAAGACCGCGACAAGGACATCAGCCTCTACATCAATTCCCCTGGTGGCTCGGTCACCGATGGCCTCGCCATCTACGACACCATGCAGTACGTCAACTGTGACATCCGCACCATCTGCGTCGGTATGGCTGCATCGATGGGCCAATTCCTGTTGTGCGCGGGTACGCAGGGCAAGCGATTCTCGTTGCCACACAGTCGAATCTTGATGCACCAGCCCTCCATGGGTGGCATGCAGGGTCAGGCGTCTGACATCGCCATCCAGGCCGAGCAGATCGTCTACATGAAGTCCATGCTCGCCGAGCGTATTGCGTTTCACACCGGTCAGCCGCTCGAGCGAATCGAAGCTGACTCCGATCGCGACCGCTGGTTCACGGCGAAAGAGGCTCTCGAGTACGGCTTCATTGACGCGGTGATCGATCGTTCGGCCCTTCGCCAAGGGGCCTAGTGAGCGACGCCATTCCGGCGGGGATCCAACGACGCTCTCTGGAGGATGCTCCGGTACGCGTCGTCAGCGCTCGCGCGAATCTACGGACCCGACTGCGTAATCTCTGGTCACGTCGTGAGTTACTGGCGAGTCTTGTCTCGTCTGATATCCGCATCAAGTACAAGAATTCGGCGTTGGGCATCTTCTGGTCGATGTTGTCACCCGCGTTGACCCTGGGCATCTACGATCTGGTCTTCTCGGTCATCACCAAGAATGGGTATCCCAATTTCGCCCTTTACCTCTTTGCGGGTCTGGTCGTGTGGAACATGTTCCAGAATGCCGTCAACATGGCGACGGGCGTGATTGTCGACCGCGCCGGACTGGTCAAGAAGGTTTCATTCCCACGCGAGATCCTGGCCCTCGCCAACGTGGGCGCGTCGGTCGTGTACTTCGCGATTCAACTGCTGGTGCTGTGCCTCTTCCTGCTGGTGCTCGGGCACGCACCGGCGTGGGGCTTCCTCTGGATCCTCCCGATCTCATTCGCTGCGCTCTATCTGCTCACCGCCTCGATCGCGATGGTCATGTCGGCCGTGACGGTGTATTTGCGCGACATGAAGCACCTCATGGAGGTCGTCCTGCAGTTGTGGTTCTGGATGTCACCCGTCGTGTACTCGTATGAGAACACGATTGCGCAGCGCCTCCACGCCCACGGCATCGCGTGGATGTACTTCTTGAACCCCATCACCCTGATCATCATGACCTTCCAGAGGATCTTCTACGTGAAAACGGTCGTCATCTCGACCGTCTTCCCGCACCCGACGTTGCACATCTTGCCCAGCTGGCCGATGTCGACGTACTTCTACCTGAACGCTTCACTGCTCGCGATCATGGTCGTCGTCTTCATGGTCGCGCTCACGGTCTTCGGTCGTCTCGAAGGCAATTTCGAGTCGGAACTGTAATGACGGTGGTCATCGACGTCGAGGGGATTTCCAAGCAGTTCAAGATTCACCACGAACGCAATCAATCGCTCAAGGAACGGCTGCTGCACCCCAAGTCGGGCACCACCGAGGTCTTTCACGCACTGCGCGATATCAGCTTCAAGGTATCGACCAACGAGACCGTCGGCATTCTGGGTCACAATGGATCGGGCAAGTCGACGCTGCTCAAGTGCATCTGCGGCGTGCTGCAGCCCACGTCGGGACAGATACGACTGCGCGGAAGTCTGGCCGCGCTGCTCGAGTTGGGCGCGGGATTTCAAACCGAACTTTCGGGTCGTGACAACGTCTACCTCTACGGCGCGATGCTCGGGCTCTCCAAGAAGAACGTCGACGCTATCTTCGACGAGATCGTGGCCTTCAGCGAGATCGAGCAATTCATCGACACCCAGGTCAAGTTCTATTCGAGTGGCATGTACGTACGCCTCGCCTTCGCAGTGGCGGTCAATGTCGACCCGGACATCCTGGTGGTCGACGAGGTGCTGGCGGTCGGCGACGAGCGATTCCAGGCAAAGTGCATTGACCGCATCCGCACGTTCCAAGAAGAGGGACGCTCGATTCTCTTGGTCACCCACCAAGCCGACCAGGTGCGAGCATTGTGCGACCGCGCCATCGTGCTCGACGGCGGGGTCATGGTGGCCAACGGTCCGGTGCAGGAGTCATTGCGGATATTTCGCGAGCACCTGCTCGAGGACGCGGTTGAACTCGATCGCACCGGCGCGCGCGCGGAGATCAGCATCGATTCGGTGACGACACCTTCGGGCACGTTCGACGTACGAAGCGGAGCGGGCATGCACTTCGACGTGCACATGACGTCACACGGTGCCTACAGCGGCAACTTCGTCATGGAGGTCTTCACGAGGAGTGGTTTGCTGGTGAGTCGCAGTGACGCGCAGGGTTCGCCGGTCAACCTGAAACCGGGTGTGAACACTGTCGGCGTCGATCTGGCGCAAATCCCTTTGCTCGATGGCGTCTACGACGTGAACCTCGGCGTGGTCGACCATCACGGCACCGTCATCGCATGGCGCGAGCAGGCCGCATCGATCGAGGTCACCTACGGCGGACGCGAAGGCGGCATCGTCGAACTCGGCGCGACGATCAGTCAGAACTGAGGGGCCGACCGTTCCCGTCGCTCCTGAGACGGGGGAACTTGCGAAGCGATCCCAACGGACCCAGCCTGCCCACGTCGAATGGATGTGTCGCACCACTGAGCAGGCGTCGATCGCCGCGAGAATTCCCGTAGGCGTAGATCACGGGCTCGCTCGAATAGCCTCGCGCGTCGATCCACTCGTTCAGACGGCGCAACTTCTCCTGTCCGCGACAGTTCCGGCCGAGGTAGCTCCCGGTGAGTCTCGATCGAGCGTCGACCGCGAGGCGAGTCCCGAGTCCGCCGGTGGCGTGCAGCGCCTCGGCCATGACGTCGACGTAGATCTGGGGTGATGCCGAAACGATGACGATGTCGTGGCCCTGGGCCCGGTGCCACTCGAGGCGCGTCAGCACCGGCGCGCGACCCTCCTGTGCCAGATGCTCCAGGGCGAATGTCCGAGAAGCGATGCTGACCTCGGCGAGGTCGCGACCAGCGAGCAGCGAGTGGAAGAGTCGCTCCTTGGCGTTGTCGGCCCATTTGCCGCTGCGAATGGCCGCGATCGTGAGCGGGACGAGCAGTGGGAGGGCCGCGCGGTAGACGGCTCGGCGGCCGGCGACGTGGCGAAGCCAGGGAAAGACGCTCCCGCCTTCGGTCAAGGTGCCGTCGAGATCGAATGCGGCGACAACGGGGGGGTCGGTTGGTGACATTGCTCCAGTTTCACAGGCTTTCGAACGTGCGCGGACCTAATATCTATAAATCGAATAGAGATTTGCAACAATTGGTTCACCTCCGGCTATTGTGGTGAGGTTCAGTCAAGGGACTGGCATCTTGCACTCAAGGAGCAAACACATGGCGATTCGCCTTGGTGACGTGGCACCGGACTTTACCGCCGATACCACCGAAGGAACAATCAATTTTCACGAGTGGCTTGGCGACAGCTGGGGCATCCTCTTCTCGCACCCGAAGGACTTCACTCCGGTGTGCACCACTGAGTTGGGCGGCTTCGCGGCACGCAAGGCCGACTTCGACCAGCGCAACACCAAGATCATCGGTGTGTCGGTCGACGACGTCGCATCGCACAACAAGTGGAAGGGCGACATCGCCGAGACGCAAGGTACCGCACTCAACTTCCCCATTATCGGCGACGAGGAGCGTAAGGTCGCTGGCCTCTACGACATGATCCACCCGAACGCCAACGACACGTTGACCGTTCGTAGCGTCTTCATCATCGGACCCGACAAGAAGGTGAAGCTGACGCTCACCTACCCGGCTTCGACAGGTCGCAACATCGACGAGATCGTGCGCGTGCTCGACTCGCTGCAGCTGACGGCCAACTACCAGGTCGCGACGCCGGTCAACTGGACCGATGGCGGTGACGTCATCATCGTCAACTCGGTGAGTGACGAAGAAGCCGCGACGAAGTTCCCCAAGGGCTTCAAGAAGCTCAAGGACTACCTGCGAATCACGCCCCAGCCCAACAAGTAATTCACCGGTCTGGTCGACGAGCGGTCACCCTCGGGTGGCCGCTCGTTGCGTCGGTGCCCGTAGGGTGGACGCGTACAAGGAGCCCACATGACCAATCCCTCAACCTTCACCTACGCCAATCAGACCATCAACCGACTGGGCTACGGCGCGATGCGCATCACCGGCGACGGGATCTGGGGCTACCCGGCGGACCGCGACGAGGCCCTCGCGGTCCTTCGCCGAGCGGTTGAGCTCGGCGTCGACTTCATCGACACGGCCGATTCATACGGACCCTACGTCTCCGAGGAGTTGATCGCGCAGGCGCTGCGTCCTTACGGTGCCGTCAAGATCGCGACCAAAGCGGGATTGCTGCGCACCGGACCCAATCAGTGGTCGCCGTGTGGTCGACCCGACTATCTACGCCAGGAGTGCGAGATGTCGCTTCGTCGCCTCGGTCAGGAATCGCTTGACCTCTTTCAGTTGCACCGAATCGATGAGGCTGTTGACGCGAATGAGCAGTTCGGTCTCTTGCGCGCGTTGCTCGACGAGGGCAAGGCCCAGGCGATCGGTCTCTCTGAGGTGACGGTCGAACAGATCCGTGCCGCCCGGGAGGTGGTTCCAATATCTACCGTGCAGAACCTGTACAACGTGACCAATCGACAGAGTGAGGACGTCCTCGACTACTGCGAGGCGGAGGGCATCGGTTTCATCCCGTGGTATCCGGTGGCCTCGGGCGACCTCGCTCGCAGTGGCGGACCACTCGACGCATTGGCCGTCGAGCACGGCGTTACCATCGCTCAACTCTCGCTCGCGTGGCTCTTGCACCGTTCGCCGGTTATGATTCCCATTCCCGGAACGTCCAAGGTTGCTCACGTGGAGGAGAACTGCGGCGCCGCGAACGTGGTCGTGGATGACGCGACCTTCGAGACCATGAACGGTCTCGCGACGTCGAACTAGTCGTGCAGCTGCTCCACGAGCGAGTCGCGTAGTTCGCGCTTAAGGACCTTGCCCTGCGGATTGCGAGGCAAGGCCAGCGTTCGAAAGAAGATCCTGGTCGGGACCTCGAACTTCGCCAATCGCTCGGACACGTGGCGTGAGATCTCCTCAGCCTCGACGATTCGTCCGGGTCGCAGCACGATGACCGCAGCGACCTCCTCGCCGAGGGTGGGGTGGGGAATGCCGACCACGGCGCAGTCCGCGACGTCGCGGTGCTCGAAGATCGCTGCTTCGACGATGACCGAGTACACGTTCTCGCCGCCTCGGATGATGACGTCCTTGGCCCGGTCGACGATGAATATGAAACCCTCGTCGTCGATGCGGGCGATGTCGCCCGTATGGAGCCATCCCTTGGTGAACGCCTGGGCGGTGGCCTCGGGCTTGTGCCAGTATCCGCGAACCACGTTCGGTCCCTTGATCCAGAGTTCGCCGACGACGTCGGGTCCTCTCGGGAGGTCGGGTGTCGGTTCGCTTCCCTCGAATTCCTCGGGGACGATGGCCACGTCGCAGACGGGAACCGCGGGACCGACGCTGTCAGGCTTGGCGACGTAGTCGGGGCCTGAATTGAGGCAGACTGCGGCTGAGGTCTCGGTGAGGCCGTAGCCATTGCCGGGCTGGCCGACGGGGAAGGCCGCTCGTATTCGCTTGACGAGTTCGGGTGGCGCGGGTGCGCCGCCGTAGGACACGGAGCGGATACTCGACGTGTCGAACTTCTTGAAATCGGGGTGGTCCAGGATCTGCATGGCGATGGTGGGCACACCGCCGATCATCGTCAGTCGCTCCGACTCGATGATCGCCAGCGCCTTGCCGGCGTCGAAGTGGTGCATCATGACGACCTTGCCACCCGATGCGGTATTCACCACCATGACCGCGAGACAGCCCGTGGCGTGAAACAGCGGAACGTTCAGGAGGCCGGCATTTTGAATACTGTTGCCGGCCGGGTCGATGTTGCCCCCGCCGAATCGGAGCGACGCGCGCTGGCCGATGAAGAAGAGACTCATCAGATTGGTGAGCGCGTTACGGTGCGTACCGACCGCGCCCTTGGGCTTGCCCGTCGTGCCCGATGTGTAGAACATCGTGGCGTCGTCATCGGCGAGCAATTCCACCTCCGGTGGCGTCGCCGCGGCATCGACGTCGCCCAGGAAGTCGTCGAAGGTCACGAGTTGAATCCGGGAGTGCTTCTTGTCGATATGCGCGGGCCGCGACGGGTCATCGCTGATGACGACAATGGTCGACAGGTCGGGCAGGTGGTCGAGTTGCTTGGCCAACCGCTCGAGGCGCTCCTCGTCGACGAAGAGGAGCGACGAGCCGGAGTCGGTCAGACCGTACGCCAGCTCTTCGCTGGTCCACCAGGCGTTGAGCGGCACGACCATGGCGCCGGCGACCATGGCGCCCCAGAAGGCGAAAACCCACTGGGGGAGGTTTCGCGAGGCGATCGCCACGCGGTCACCCTTCG
>Ga0316222_1000260_pt1 | contig 85083 bp, 69 predicted proteins | sample TBH18011metaG_FD_206008 | JGI IMG/M metagenome (GOLD analysis project Ga0316222, IMG submission 206008) | Freshwater microbial communities from Trout Bog Lake, Wisconsin, USA - TBH18011 | ecosystem: Environmental > Aquatic > Freshwater > Lake > Hypolimnion/Profundal zone | place: USA: Wisconsin...
AAAGTGAGACTTCACGCCCTTCAGGCGGTCTCACTTTCCCGAGGATACTGGCTATTGGCCGAGTCTAAGGCTGAAGCCAGAACCCGACTGAAGTCGGGGGGTTTTCTCCCAACGTGGGACACTAAAAAAGGCCACCCAGTTCTTCGCGAGCCAGCGGCCGTGAGGTTCGCTTTGGTGACGCTCGGATCGTCCTTTTGGGCTAAGCGACGCATGGTACTTATGAGTTCTATGCGGTCCACGCGGCAATCACACGCAGGCTGCTTGCCGCTCAGGGTCTCAACTTCGTCGCCGCCGAGGACGACTGGCCCGCCCGCGCCGGGGTGAGGTTTTCGCGCTGGCTATGCAATAGCGACAGCCGCCGCAGGTGTGCCCCAGCCACGGCAAACCCACCCTTTGCCCCATGGCAAAATTGGACGTGCCGGTGCCCATCGCCTCGATCCGGCCGATAATCTCGTGCCCCGGCAAAATGGACAAACGGCCGTGGATGTCCCCGTCCACTATATGCAAATCGGTTCGGATGCTCTCCCAATTGTGTCGCCTAGCACGCCGGACCAAGGGCCCAGTGTAAAAAATGATTGATTTGTTGGAGATAATGCGAGCTGTTGCAATCAAAATGTTCGCGATTTTGTCTCGTGCCGCGAACGTCCAAAATAAGATTATTTTTGGTGAGCCCAGAATGACCGTTTGGGGGGGCGACAGTCGCCCCCGATACCGGATCGAACTGGCCCCACATTTAGTGTTGAAATATAGGGGTGAAATACGAAAAGGCTCCAATTGGCGATGAAAATGGGATAGCCGACATTGGATCGGGGGGGCATATCTTATTAAGCCGGAACTTGCCGGTAAACCTCAGCGTTGATAGTCGGGTTGTGCTTGTGCCATCCGCTTCGGATTGAGCGCGACCCAACTCTCAGCCAGCTTGCACATTTCGGCACCGCCACCTCGTTGCCCTTAATCCCTCGAAAATCAACAGCGGTGGTGGGCGGGTGTAAATGTTTGCTCTTGCGGACGAGCTGTGCCTACAAGTCACGGAGGGCGGTCATCGAGGGGGAAGGCATTTGAAGCGGAAGTTTGTTTTGGCGGCCACGCTGGGGGCTTTGGCATCCTCGCCCGCATGGGCCGGCGACAAGGTGTTATTCGGCCCCGCGCCGGGCTGGATCGCGGCGGCTCCCGCCCAACCTCCCGCTGGTTCTGGCCCTTATTTGCCGCGCTTTGACGAACAGGTGCGGGTCGATGGCGACACCGTTACAGCCTATGTTGACTATTCCAAGCAGGTGACCAGCCCGGAACAGCTCACCCAATTGGGCACGCTGTCGCTGGGGTGGCAGCCCGCGCACGGCGACATTACTTTTCACCGCATTGAAATCCTGCGCGCCGGGCAGGTCATCGATGTTTTGAAAGGCGGCGAGGGCTTCTCGGTCCTGCGGCGCGAGGCGGGGTTGGAGCGGCTGGAGGTTGATGGGCAACTCACCGCGGTCAAACATATAGAAGGGTTGCAGGTCGGTGACGTGCTGCGCGCCGCCTTCAGCATCGCCCAGCGCGATCCGACCTTGGCCGGTAATGTGCAGGATGGTCTGGTGCTGCTGCCGGCGCCGCTGAAGCTGGGCTATGGCCGGGCGCGGCTGGTGTGGCCCACGACCCGCGCGATCGGCTGGCGGGCGATGATGCCGGGGCTGACGCTGGCGCCCAAGGCGCTCGATGGCCAATGGACCGAGCTGGTGGTGTCGCTGCCCGTGACCAAGCTGCCCGAGATGCCCAAAAACATGCCATCGCGCTTTACGCCGGTGCCGATGCTGCAATTTTCCAGCTTTGCCGATTGGGCCTCGGTCGCCAAGGTCATGGCACCGCTGTATGCGGTCAAGGGGACGATTGCGCAGGGATCGGATCTGGCGGGACGGGTGGATGCCATCGCGGCGCGCTCGGCGGACCCGGTGCGCCGCATGGCCGATGCGCTGCAACTGGTGCAAGACGAGGTGCGGTATCAGCTGATCGCACTGGGCAACGGGAATTATGTGCCGCAGACCCCGGCGGATACCTGGGCCAAACGCTATGGCGATTGCAAGGCCAAGACGCGGCTGCTGCTGGCCATTCTGGACCGTCTGGGTATTGATGCCGAGCCGGTGATGGCCAATAGCCAGCACGGCGACGGCGTGGCGCAGATGTTGCCCTCTGTCATGGCCTTTGACCATGTCTTTGTGCATGCGCGCGCGGGCGGGGAGGATTACTGGCTGGATGGCACCATGCTGGGATCCCGGTTGGCGGATGTTCATGATGTCCCGCTTTATGGCTATGTGCTGCCGGTACTGGCGCCCGATGCCAAGCTGGTCGATCTGCCGCGCCGCGCCCATGCCCGGCCCGATGTCGATGTCGATCTGGCCTATGACATGTCCAGCGGCCCGCATCTGCCCGCCCCCTTTCACCTGACGCTGCGTTATCAAGGCACCTATGCGGCGAGCCGAAAGGTCGAACAAAACGCCGATTACGACGAAAAGCTGACCTCTGCCGCCGAAAAAGCGGCCAAGCTATGGACCGGCAGCGAAACGATCGGCAAGCCGCATGCCGAATATGATGCCGTTCAGGCGGTGTGGACGATGCAGGTGGACGGGGTCGCCTATCCCGATTGGAAATACCGCGATGGGCATTATGCGCTGGCCGTCGCGCCCGACCTGACGGTGACCTATGACGCGCCGCGCGACCGGGCGAGCTGGCGGGCGATACCCGCCCTGATTGACGCACCGTGGACGGCACATAGCCGTGTCGTCACCCATTTGCCCGATGGCGGGCAGGCTATCACCCTGACGGGGGCGGAGCCGGGCAATCTGGATATCCCCGCCGTCGCATGGCACCGTAAGGTGGCGCTGTCGGGCGCGGAGCTGGTCGATGATATCACCTCTGCCGAGAGCGGCGCGGAAATCGCCGCCGACAAGGTCAGCGCCACCGCCAAGCTGATCGAGGATGCCAAAGCGAAAACCGCGCACCTCTCGTTGGCCGCCGCTTATCCCCAGCGATGGGACGATGTGGGGCGGATGAACCACAGTCCCGCCTTGGCGAAGGCGCGCGCCATTTTCGATCAGCGCATCGCCGACAAGCCCGATGACGCGGTCCGCCTTACCGACCGCGCATGGCTGGAAGAACGGCTGTTCGACTGGGCCGGGGCGCAGGCCGATTACACCAAGGCGATTGCTCTGGATGCCTCGGCGGCGCGTTATGTCAGCCGGGCGCAACTGCGTTCCAAACGCGGCGATCATCCCGGCGCGCTGGCCGATGCGCAGGCCGCCTATGATCTGGAGCAGGGCAACCACGATGCCCGCGAACAATTGGCGGTGGAACTGGCGGAGGCCGGCAAAGTGGATCAGGGCCTTGATCTGCTGCCAGCCAACCCGGATATCACCACCGATGACGGCCTGTCAGATTTTCTGGGCCGGTTGCAGGTCATGGAGTTGGGCGATCGTCACGCCGATGCCTTAGCGCTGCTGGATGAGGCGTTGGACAAGCGCGGCTCTTCGGCGAATTTGCGCAATGCGCGGTGCTGGTATCAGGCACTGCGTAACAGTGCGCTCGATGTGGCCTTGGCGGATTGCAACAAGGCGATTGAATTGTCTTCGGATCCGGCGGGTTACCTCGACAGCCGGGCGCTGGTGCATTTCCGCGAGGGCCATTTTGAACAAGCGCGGGTGGATTACGAGGCAGCACTGGCTGCGCAGCCAGAGATCGCCAGTTCCTTGTTCATGGCAGGCATTGCCTATGCACGGCTGGGGGATAAGCACAAATCCGCGCTGGACCTGAGCGCGGCGCGCAAGCTGGACCCCGACATCGATCGTTTTTATCTGCGTTTCGGGATCAAGCCATAGGGGGCACGGCAACCAACACCCTGCTTCAGCTGATGCGCCACATTCAATCGCTTGGCCGCGGCATTCACAATCCGGTTGGCTATCGCATGATGCCGCTGGTTCATGACCGACCATTGCACAATTTGTCTTGAGGCAACCAGAACACTATATAAACAGCATAATTGCCGAGAAAATCTCCGTTTGCAGTTCGCTCAACCTATGCAGATGGCCGCGACCATGGAATCCAATCACTGCCAGATCCGTACCGCATAAGGCATTTGGACCCAGCAGAGGCGGCAAGGCCCTGTCAATGGAATTTCAATGGTCATTCTGGGCGGAGGCTAGCCGAGAATCCTGCTGCGCGTCCAGCCTGACACTTGCTAATCGCGCCGCCGCCGGGAATGTCGTGTTTTGCGTCGGATATTGACACTACTCTGGTCCAATTGACGGCGGAGCGGAATAGGCCGAGACATGTTCGAGACGCCCATGCAGGGCCCCATTCATGCGCCATTCAGTGCGTGTCTCCTTCATTCTTTTCAGCGCGATAGCTATATGTAACCGATCCCACTCCCTGTGATCGGATTGCGGAAAGGGGGGGCATGTTTGTCTATCTATTGGCGGCGGCGGCTTTGGCGGATGATCCAGCGCCTGCGCAAGTGCCCACCCCGCCAGCTGCGCCCACGATCACGGTGAATGCCAAACGCCCAGACGTGGTGCAGAAGATCGACCGACGTAACTACACCATCCCCGCCGACGCCAAATCCGCCACCTCCGATGGCTATGCGTTGTTGCGCGGGCTACCGGCTATAACGGTGGGTCTGAATGATACCGTCACCCTGCTGGGCAGCGGCAATGTTACGGTATTGGTCGACAACAAGGCCCCGCCCGAGGGCAATCAAGTGCTGCGCAGCCTGCACGGCGCCGATATCGACCATATCGAGGTGATGACCAACCCATCGGCCGAATATGCCCCCGATGGCACCGGCGGCATCATCAATATCGTGCTGAAAAAGAAACATCGCCAAGGGTTGTCTGGCTCGGTGATCGCGGATGTGGATAGTTTTGGCGCCGGTGGGACGGAGGCCAATATCAAGCTGGTGACCGGGCCTTGGTCGTTTGACAGCCAGCTTCGTGCTCGGCGTTTGGCGTGGAAAAGCTCGTTCACCACGTTACGCGATGCAGAAAGCGTGGTGGGCGGCGCGCCAACCAGTGATTTCCAGACATCAGCGGGACACGGGCATTCCGAATATTTCGGGGGCCAAGAGACCATCGGGTACAAGATAGACGCAAAAACCACCGTCACGCTGTCAGGTTTTGCGGGAAGGAACAAGATTACAGACATCACTGATTCCAGCTATCTGGGCCTGACGCCTGATTTCGCCAGCTTTAATCAACAAGCAGTTGGCAGTTTCCAATTCAACTATTCAGGCGCCGAATTCAGTCTGGATCATGAGGGGGCGCGCCAAGGCGAAACTTTGAAGGCGGATGTGAACTATGTGTATTTAGAGAATCCGCAACGCACCCAATATACGTTGGCCTATCTGGCGCCGGCTGAAAGTGCTGCCTTCCAGACTTATAACACCAAGCCGCAAAAGGATCTGAGCGCCAAGCTGGATTACACGCACCCGATGTCCGGTGGGCGCATTCTGTCGCTGGGGGCCAGCGATAGCTTCACGCATGTTGCCAATAATCAGAGTTTCACCAACACCTCTGCCCCCGCTGATTTGGGGCTGAGCTATGTCGACGCTATCACCGGCACGCGCAATATCGCGGCCATCTATGGCAGTTTCCAGCAGCCGCTCGGCACATGGACCTTGCTGCCCGCGCTGCGGTTCGAAATCGCCGACTTCAAGGGGCAGCCCGCCGCGCTGCCCAGCTTTGCCACTCATGCCGCCAGTTTCTACCCCAGCGTCCACCTCAGCCACACGCTGGCCAAGGGGCTCGATATGAACCTCTCCTATGCCAAGCGCACCGACCGGCCTGATATCACCCAGTTGAACCCCTTCACGGTGGTCACCTCGACCACCTCGGTGGCGGCGGGCAATCCGGGACTGCGCAACCAATCCACCGATGCCTATGAGGCCAATTTCACCTATACCAAAAAGGCGCTGACCACGTCGATGATCCTTTATGACCGCGAAACATCGGATCTGTGGAACACCGCCTTTAGCATTACCCCCGCTGGGCTCACCGAGGCGGAGACTATCAATGCGGGTCATAAATCCGATCGCGGCGCCGAATTTGACATCAACACCCCGCTGGGCGGCGGCTTCAAGATTACCAGCAGTGTCAATCTGTTCGACAGCCGCGTGCCCACCGACCTCAGCGTTGGCGCGGCAGCTGAGGATCAGTTCCGCTATACCGGCAATGCCACACTGGAATGGAACGCCCCCGCCAAAGGCGATCAGCCGGGCAATAGCGCGCAAATTCAGCTGGCCTATGAGAGCCCATCGCAGGGTTATCAGATCCGCTATGGCCCGCGATTGACGCCCAGCTTCAGTCTCTCGCACCCCTTGGCCAAGAAGCTGTCGGTGGTACTGAGCGCCGAGAATGCCTTTGGCGTGGCGCATAATGGCCATGTGCTGAACGCGGCGCTAACGCAAGAATGGCTGGTAGAGCGCATTATCGGGCCAAGGGTGGCGCTGAAATTGGTCAGGATGTTTGGGAAATGAACGGAAAGGGGGGCGACAGGTCCCGACAAATTGCCGATTTTCTGCCTGAATGAACGGGGAGTTTTAGGCGTGCAATTTGAGGCCGGGAATGGCGGCTTAGGCATCGACTGCCGACAGACAGCATCGTAGGATACGCCCCATTGTGGCCGTTGGTGATTTACGGCACAACCGGATCATGAGCCGGTATTTAGCATTTAGAAAACTTGTAGAGCGTGAATTGTCCCATGGAGGGCGGTTCGGTTCCCATGAAGGAATGGGTGACCGGCGACCAGTCGGTCCGTTTTTTATCTCGTCAATCCCAGTTTCATAGCTCTCGGTATCGGCGACTCCACGGCAATATCACTTGTAATTGATGTGCTATTGTATTGCGTGTCGGGGCTGATGTTGACCTTCGTGATTTGGCGGACTGCTAGGTTGCTGCAAGCGCGCAACCTGATGGAGGGAAGATATTATGAACGAAAGGCAAGGTATTCTCTTCCACCAGAATACAGTGATACGACATCCGGGCCTCTCGATCGGCGTAGAAGGCGTCATCCCAGCAAGCTGTAGTGCGCGCATTCCACCCAAATTCACCTAAAAACCACTACTTGCCCCCATGAATGTACTGCAAGCTATAGGCACGGTGTTTTGGCCGGCGAATGACGCCTTTGGCTTCGTAATCCCCCCTTACAAACCCCGCCAATCCATCGCCAGAATCGGCGCATGGGGGCGGTAATCGGCCATCCGAACCAGCAGGGGCGCCAGTTCCTCCTCGGCGATCAGGATGCCCTTGTGGGCGTCGCGGACGAAGCCGACCTCCGTCATATGCGCGTTGAACGCCAGCAAGCCATCGTAAAACCCAAAGGCATTCAGCAGCCCCACCGGCTTGGCGTGATAGCCCAGCTGCGCCCAGCTCATCGCCTCCCACAGCTCGTCCATGGTGCCGGTGCCGCCGGGCAGGGTGATGAAGCCGTCGCACAGCTCGGTAAAGCGCGCCTTGCGGGTGTGCATGTTGGGCACGGCGTGCAGCTCGGTGCAGCCCTGATGCGCCACCTCGGCGGAAACCAGGGCCTCGGGGATGACGCCGATCACCTCGCCGCCCGCCGCCAGCGCCGCATCCGCCAGCGCCCCCATCAGGCCCAGCTTGCCGCCGCCATAGACCACGCCAATGCCCGCCTGCGCCAGATGCGCGCCCACCTGTGCCGCCAGCGCGATGTAACGGGGGTCCGCCGGGCTGGCCGATCCGCAATAGACCGCGATGCGGCGCATTTTATGCTGGCTCAAGCTCGTAAATCCTCACACATTAATTCTGCGGTCAGCCGCGCTCCGGCCACCACGCCCGGAATGCCGGCCCCCGGATGCGTCCCCGCGCCCACCAGATAGAGGTTAGCCATCACATCGTCGCGGGCTTTCGGGCGGCCCCATGCCGATTGGCTCAGCACCGGCTCCAGGCTGTAGGCGGCGCCCAGATAGGCCCCCTGCCGCGCGGCGAAATCCGCCGGGGTGGTGTGGCCATGGGTGATCAGACGGTCGCGCAAATCGGGGATGAAGCGCAGCGCCACCTCGTCGATCAAGCGCGCCTCCAGCTGCGGGCCAACCTTCGCCCAATCGATCGGCAGGCGGCCCATATGGGCGACGGGCAGCATCGCGGTGAACAGGCTGGTGCCGGCGGGGGCCAGCGATGGATCGGTCGCGGTGGGGTGGCTGAGGGTGATGATCCCGTCGCGCGGCAAAACGCCATACTCGAACACATCCTCCAGCCAGCCCTTGAAACGCGGGCCGAACAAAACGGTGTGATGCGGCAGGTGGTTCCATGTGCCTTCGGCGGCGAAATGCACCGCGAACATCCCCGGTGACCAGCGTTTGCGCGCCAGCTTGGCGGCCATCGCGGGGCCGCGCGGGGAGCCGCTCAGCAGGTCGCGGTAGGTGCGCATCAGGTCGGCGTTGCTGGCCACCGCGTCGAAACGCTCGCGCCAGCCGCTGATGCATTCCACCTCGGCAGCGCGGTTGCCGACGACGTGGATCTGCGCCGCGCCGTCGCCCAGCCGCAGCGTGCCGCCGATGCGGGTGAACAGCGCGGCCATGCCCAACGCCAATTGATGCGTGCCGCCCTTGGCCCAGAACACGCCCGATTTCTGCATGGGGTGCGTGGCGGCGAGCAGCGCGCTGGCGCTGAGCGGATTGCCACCGACGCAGAGTGCCGGATAGGACAGCGCCTGACGCAATTTGTCCGACTTCACAAAGCCCGACACGCGCGCATAGAGCGAGCGCCACGCCTGTTGCCGCGCCAATTGTGGCAGCGCGCGCGCCATGCTGGCGGCATCGAGGAACGGCATGCGCGCCCATTTGCCACAGGCTTCCGCATAGGCCTCGGCGGCGAACGCGGCGAAATCCTCATATCCCGCAAGATCACCCGGCGCGATGCGGGCGATTTCGGCGCGCAAAGAAGCCTCGTCGCCCGATATGTCGAGATGCGCCCCGTCGGGCCAATGCAGGCGGCAGGCGGGCGCCACCGGCAACAGCGTGACATCGGCGGCCATATCGGCGCCGCACAGCTCCCATAATTCGCGCAAAGCAGCGGGTTCGGTGATCGCGGCAGGCCCGCCCTCAAAGGTAAAGCCGCCCTGTGTGACCGCCTGCGCGCAGCCGCCGGGTGCGTCCTGCGCCTCGACCACAGTGGTGGCGATGCCGCTGGCCTGCAACCGGATCGCCAGCGCCAAGCCGCCCAGCCCCGCGCCGATGACACAGGCGCGCTTCATGCGCGGCCGCCCGCTGCGGGGCATAATATGGGGTCAGGGTCGGCTGAACAAGGCAACATTGTCTTTACAATAGGCACGCAAACCGCGCGCTGCAACCGCCATGACGTAATCAACCGCGCAGACAACAACGGCGCGGCGTGCCCCATCGCATGGAAGGGGCCAGCCGCGCCGTCATCACCGGCCTTACCGTGGGCGGTTAGCCCCCGTAATCAGCCCTTGTGGTGGTGATGGTGATGGCCGTGATGATGATGGCCCTTGCCGTGATGCTCGCCGCCGCGGCGGATGCAGTGGTCGGTCACCGAGGCGGAGCACGATGGCACCGAGGCGGCCTGCGTTTCATCGACCTGCGCAAAAGCGGGGGCGGCAAAGGCCAAAGCAAGGCCTGCGCCAGCTACCAGAAGAACGCGGGTGCTCGAAGCAATCGACATGGGAACTCTCCTCTCGACAAAACTGTCCGTTAACCAGTCTAATGCCGGAAAGGGCACGTCGGCAAGTAAAAATGCAAGCAAAGCAGGTGCCCCATGCGGTGGCCGCCCTCTTTGCGCAAATCCGCCGTAATCAGGGGTGGACGCGGGCGCGCCTGTGCCGTAATCTTGTCCTTTCCCCGGGGAGCGTGCCCGCCCCGCCTTGGCCCTGCGATCCCTCGTGCGGCGACAGGCGGTGTGACCCAAGCGCTGAGAGGGGTGGGAAATGGGCCGCCCCCAAGGCAGCCCCGGCCCCGCCCGACCCGCTGAACCTGAACCCGTTAATACGGGCGGAGGGAGGGAGAGCGCGCCATGCGATCCGCGCCCGGCTTTGCGAAAATGCAAGCTGGCGCTGGACGCCGACGCTGCTCTGGTCCATCCTGCCGCCCATAATAACGGCAAACGGAGGATGGCTATGGGTTCGTATATTGATGCCACGGGTTGGACAGGGTTTCTGCTGGGTATCTCGGCGATGGCCGCCGGCATCGGCGCGCTGCGCAAGCCCGGCCTGTGGCGCACCATGATCGACGAGGTGCTGAAATCGCCCGCCTTGCAATTCGTTTGCGGCATGCTGGAACTGGTCGCGGGGGCGATTGTCTATCTGGCGAACCCGCTGGGGCATGACGTTCTGGCATCCGCATTGAAGATCATGGGTGGCTGCATGATGGCGGAATCGCTGATGATACTGGGCTTTGTCGATATTTACACGCAGTTCTGGCTGCGCAACCTTTCCAATATGCATCGCGGCTGGGCGCTGTTCACCGTTGTGCTGGGCCTGGGCCTGACCTTGGCCGCCAGTTACCATTTCACCCTTCACCCCATAGACTGAGAGTAAACCGATATGGCCGACATCAATGCCGCGCTGGAAATAGGCGTCACCACCGGGCCGATCCGTGGTTCGTCCAAGATCCATGTCGGTCCTTTGCGCGTGGCGATGCGCGAGATCACCTTGGAGCCGAGCTGCGGTGAGCCGCCGGTGCGGGTCTATGACACATCCGGCCCCTATACCGACAGCGCGGCGGCTATCGACATTTCGGCGGGCCTGCCCGCGATCCGTAGCGAGTGGATCAAGGCGCGCGGCGATGTCGAGGCCTATGATGGCCGGGCGATGAAGCCAGAGGATAACGGGTTGAAGGGCCCAGACCGCAGCGCGGGCGTCGCCCCCTTCCCCAAGATCGTCACGCGGCCTTTGCGTGCCCGCGCCGGCGCCAATGTCAGCCAGATGCACTACGCCCGCCAAGGCATCATCACCGCCGAGATGGAATATGTCGCTTGCCGCGAAAACCTCGGCCGGGCGCAGTTGAAGGAAGCCGCTCTGCGCGATGGTCAAGATTGGGGCGCCGCCATCCCCGACTATGTGACGGGCGAATTCGTCCGCGACGAGGTCGCCCGCGGCCGCGCCATCATCCCCAACAACATCAACCACCCCGAGAGCGAGCCGATGGCGATCGGGCGCAATTTCCTGGTCAAGATCAACGCCAATATCGGCAATTCAGCGGTGGCCAGCGATGTCGCGGCAGAGGTGGACAAGATGGTCTGGTCGATCCGCCACGGCGCGGACACGGTGATGGACCTGTCCACCGGGCGCAACATCCATGACACCCGCGAATGGATCATCCGCAACTCGCCCGTCCCCATCGGCACCGTGCCGATCTATCAGGCGCTGGAAAAGGTGGGCGGCGTCGCCGAGGACCTGACGTGGGAGGTATTCCGCGATACCCTCATCGAACAGGCCGAGCAGGGCGTCGATTACTTCACCATCCATGCCGGCGTTCGCCTGCCCTATATCCCGCTGGCGGCGAAGCGCGTCACCGGCATCGTGTCGCGCGGCGGCAGCATCATGGCCAAATGGTGCCTAGCGCATCACAAGGAATCCTTCCTCTACGAACATTTCGACGACATTACAGAGATCATGAAGGCCTATGACATCGCCTATAGCTTAGGCGATGGCCTGCGCCCCGGCAGCATTGCCGACGCCAATGACGAGGCGCAATTCGCCGAACTCTATACGCTGGGCGAGCTGACCAAACGGGCTTGGGCGCAGGACGTTCAGGTGATGATCGAAGGCCCCGGCCATGTGCCGATGCACAAGATCAAGGAAAATATGGACAAGCAGCTGGCCGTCTGCGGCGAGGCGCCTTTCTATACCCTCGGGCCCTTGGTCACCGACATCGCGCCGGGGTACGACCACATCACCAGCGGCATTGGCGCGGCGATGATCGGTTGGTTCGGCACCGCGATGCTGTGCTATGTCACGCCCAAGGAGCACCTGGGCCTGCCCGACCGCGACGATGTCAAGGTCGGCGTGGTGACGTATAAGCTGGCCGCCCACGCCGCAGACCTCGCCAAGGGGCACCCCGCCGCCAAATTCCGCGACGATGCGCTGAGCCGTGCGCGGTTTGAATTCCGCTGGCGCGATCAGTTCAACCTGTCATTGGACCCCGACACGGCGGAACAATACCACGACCAAACCCTGCCCGCCGAGGGCGCCAAGACCGCGCATTTCTGCTCCATGTGCGGGCCAAAGTTCTGCTCGATGAAGATCAGCCAAGAAGTCCGCGAATTTGCCGCCAAGCAAAATCAGGCGCCCGACGCCTTCATCGCTGCGGAAGCCCCCACCGAGGCGGATGCCGAAAAAGGCATGGCCGAAATGAGCGAAAAATACCGCGAGGCCGGCGACCTCTATATCCCGGCGGAGTAGCATGATGTTGAAATATGCGCTGCCCCTCACCGCCCTGATCGCCAGCCCAGCGCTGGCGCAGGCTGCGGCGCCGGGCGCGCATATCGCCGGCGGATGGAGCCCCGTCGCGGCCCCGGCCAAGGATGCCGATGTCCGCGCGGCAGCCGCCACCATGGTCGCGCAAATCCCCGGCAGGCATCACCGCCTCGCGCGGATCGAGAGCGCCGAGGCCCAAGTGGTGGCGGGGTTTAATTATCGCATCACGCTGCGGCTGACTAATCACAGCCGCTGGGGCGCGACCGTCTGGCACAAGCTGGATCGCAGCTATCAGGTGTCAGACCTGCACCGCGTCAAGTGATCGCCCGAAGGCCGCCCGCCTGACCGCCGGACGCCTGAACGCCGGGGGGGGCAGCAGCCCCCGCCCGGCGAAATGGCCCGATCAGGCCTTTTTGCACTTCGACATAAAGCTCTTGCGGGCGGCGCCGTGAATGTTCTTGGCATCAGCCTGCTTCGAGCACGCTAGCGACTTGGCGGTGCGCGGGGCGTTGTTGGTGTTGGCGGGCTTGGCGGCCGGTTTGGCGGCGGTCGTCATGGCGGGCTTGGCGGCGGCAGGTTTGGCGGCTGGCTTGGCGGCGGCGGCCTTCATGCGGGCCATCAGCGAGGGCTTGGCAGCGGCGGGGGCGGCGCTCTGCGCCATAACCGGGCCGGACATCAACGCGGCGGCGAGGGCGACCATTGCGAATTTTTTCATTTTCATCTCTCCATAACAAGGCGTTCCAGCGGCGGCAGGCCAGCCTTGGAACCCGCATGACATATGCCCAAGCGCGCCCCTTGTCACGCCGGCTGTCACGCCGGCGACTGGAATTTTTTGGGGGCGATTTATCCCGCCAGCTATGTATGATTGCGTGACGGCGGCGCCCCGCGCCCCGGGTGGGAGTGCATAGCATGGCAATGGTAACCGGTCTGTCTGGCAACGAGATATACTGCCTGGCGCTGAAACATTACGCGCCGGGCGAGCTGGTGGTGGGCAACAGCGTCAATTCCATGGGCTTTTTGCGCGGGATTTCGGCGGGCTTCAAGGGGCTGGCCGGCGGCGAGATCACGCAGGTCACGCAATCGATCGAGGAAGGCCGCCTCGCCGCCTTTGACCGCATGTGCGAGGAGGCCAAACGCGAAGGCGCGGCAGGCATCACCGGCGTCACGGGCGAGCTGAAGGATTTTGCCGGCAACACCGAATTCCTCTTCGTCGGTTCCAGCCTGATGGCGCGCGATGAAACACGCGGGGCCGCCTTCTTCACCAGCGCCGGCAGCGCGCAGGAACTCTATTGCAACATCGACGCCGGATACCGGCCCATCGCGCATGTCTTTGGCAATATTGCCTATATGATGGGCTTTGGCGGCGGAATCACCGGCGCGCTGAAAACCATGGTGCGCGGCGAGATCACCGAATATAGCGACATCTTCAACCGCACCCGCCACGCCGCGCTCGACCGCATCGTCGCGCAGGCCAAGGCGGTGGATGCCAACGCGGTGGTCGGTATCCGCACCCAGATCATGTTCTGGCACGGCACGCATGAGATGCTGATGACCGGCACCGCCGCGCTGAACCCCGCGCTGCCGCCGGCGCATGGGGCCAGCCCGGTCACCAGCGATCTGACGGCGGAGGAACTGTGGGCGATGACACAGTTGGGCTATGCGCCGATGAAGCTGCTGATTTCCGCCTCGATCTATTCGCTGGGCGCGGTGGGGGGCTTCAAGGCGGCGTTCAAGGCCTTTACGCGCGGCGAGATCAGCGATCTGACATCGCTGATCCATGACGCGCGAGAGGTGGCCATAGGCCGGCTGAAAAGCGAAGCCGACGCGCTGGGCGCCGCCGAGGTGGTCGGCGTCAAAACCTATATCGCCGAGGTCGGCGGCAATCTGGTCGAATTTCTGGCCATCGGCACGGCGGTCAAGCGCATTCCCGGTGTTGCGGTGGCGAATAACGCCCTGCCCATACAGGCCATCGTCCCCGACCGCGACACCTGGATCGACGGCACGCTGGGCATGGTGCTGGATCGCAATAATTGACCGTTTGACGAAAGCTGCGGGGGCCGGCCCAAGCCGTTTGCCCCCGCAACGCGCGGATGATCAGTGACCGTGGTGGCCGCCGCCATGACCGCCGTCCCCATGACCACCGCCACCATGGCCACCACCATTCCAATTGCCGCCGTGGCCGCCGCCATGCCAGCCCGGCCCGCCATGCATCCGCCCGCCGTGCCCGCGCCAGCCATAGCCGCCGCCCCAGCCATAGCCCCTGCGCCACGCATAGCCGCACCAATACCAGCCAGCCCCGCGCCACGCCGCATCATACCAGCAATATTGATGCGCCCCCCACAGGAATGGCGCAATCGGCAGGGGTTGGGCCGCTGCCGGGGTCGGCATCGACGTCAGGCCAGCAACCATCGTTGCGGCCATCACGGCTGAGACTAAGGATTTTTTCATGCCACTCTCCGTTACAGATAGGGTCGTAATGGCACGGGCGGATTGCTGCGCGCCATCGCAGCATATTATGCCGCGATTTCTGAACCTGCCCGTAACAGCCGCGTCAGCTTAATCCAGAAGCGCTCGGATCTTGGCGATCAGCTCGGCGATGCGCGTCGCGGCCTCGCTGAAGGTTTTGACGTCTTCGCGGTTGTTGTTGCCGCGGGCTTCCTTGGCCGATTCCACATAGCCTTCCATGTCCGCCTCCAGCGCATCGACGAGCATCTCGGCTTCGTCCTCGGTGAGGGTGAGTTTGATGGGCTTGGTCACGCGGCGGCTCCTCTGGGTTGATTTTGCGCCCCTTAGGGGGGCAGGCTGGCCGCGTCTAGATCGCGCGGCAAATTGGTGGCATTGCCGGGCAGAGTATAAGCCAAGGAACAGCATTTTGCGGACCACAGCGGGCATCTGCCGCAAAAAGATCACCTATGCCAGCCAGCAGGATGCGCTGGAGGCAGCGCTGGCGGCGAAGATTGCGCTGCGCCCCTATCGCTGCGAATTGTGCCGGCGGTATCACCTGACCAGCCGCACCAAGGGCCTGCATATGCCGGTGCGGCGGGTAAAAATCTTCTTCGATGGCGGGTGCCGGCCCAATCCGGGGCCGATGGAGGCCGCCGTGGTGCTGCGCGGCGCGGTGCATTTCCACGATGATCTGGGGGTTGGCAGCAACAGCGATGCCGAATGGCTGGCCCTGATCGCGGCGGCGGAATTGGCGCGGTCGCAGGCGCTGAATGATGTGGAACTGATCGGTGATGCGGTGGAGGTGGTGCGGCAGGCCAATGCCGCGTTGCGCAGCCATCGGCCCGCCAATGACCACGAAGCCGCGTTTCTGGCCTTGGTGGCAGACACCCCGCCCGCGCGCATCCGCTGGATCAAGCGTGAACAGAACCTCGCCGGTATCGCCTTGGCCGCGCGGCATCACGGGCTTTAGGTGGACGATGGGACTGTTCATTTGATGGAATATGGTGTATATCGTTCAGGTGAAAGGATCCTGTGATGGTCGCACTCGCCATTCCGCAACCCGATAGATCCGCCGCGCTGGGCACCGCCATTGTGCGCATCGCCGAATTTTGGGGGCTGAACAACGCCAAGCTGGGCGCCATTTTGGGGCTGTCCGCGCCGACGATTTCGCGGTTGAAACGGGGGGCCGCCGGCCTCGACCCTGCGTCCAAATCCTTCGAGGCGGGGCAGTTTCTCTTGCGTCTTTTCCGCAGCCTCGATGCCTTGCTGGGCAGCGATGATATGGCCGCACGGCGCTGGTTGGACACCCCCAACATCGACCTTGGCGCCAAACCGATCGACAAGCTGGTCACGATGCGCGGGCTGATCGAACTGTGTGATTATGTGGACTTCCACCGCGCTCGCGTCTGAGCACCAGGCCTATCAAGGCAAAGTCTGGCGCCTGGTCGAGGGGCAGCACCGGATTTCGACCGCCCGTCTGGCCGCCGACCACCCCACGCAGGCCCTGCTGGAAACCCTCGCCGAAGAGGTAAAGCCCGCCTTGCACGAGTCCGCGCGGCATTTGCATTTTCTGCTCGGCTCGCCGTTCCGCTATGGCCACAAAAACGCCAGCCGTTTCCGCAGCGCCGATGAACGGCCGGGCATTTTCTATGCCGCCGAGGCCGAAGCCACCGCTATCGCCGAGGCCGCCTATTGGGCCTTGCGGTTTTTCAGCCGCTCGCCCGGATTTACCCCGCCGACGACCACGGTCGAATATACCAGTTTCCATGTCCGCGTGGCGACGGACCGGGCCTTGGACCTGACCCGCCCGCCGTTTGCCGCGCATGAAGCCGATTGGGCCTCGGCGGATGATTATACGGCCTGTCAGGCGCTGGCCACCGCAGCGCGCGGCGCGAATACGGCGCTGATCCGCACCCTGTCCGCGCGCGCCTCAGGGCGGCATTGCAATGTAGTGGTGCTAGACCCGCTGGCGTTTCAGGCACATGCGCCGGTGATCCACAAAATATGGCATTTCCGCCATCAAAACGGGCGGCTGGCCGTGCTGGGCGCCTTTCCATCAGCAGAGCGGCACGCATTTACGGCCAGCCAATTTGAATTGGCCTGAAGGGGATGGAGCGGTGAAGGGAACCGCGTTTCTTAATATTTCAATTAATAATCATTATCTTACCGCGCAGCACCAAAAATGGAGGCCCCGCAACGAGGCCCCACTCCCTCTACGTAAATCGGGTTTGAAGCCAAAACGTGTACCGCTGGGAGATACCAAAATAGGGGATCACTCGCTTTCGCTCGCTCAGCGTTTTCTCGCTGAAGCGTCCACCGGTCAACTCAATTCGCCACGGCAGAGCGACGCTGATCTGCGTTCGGGTCACGCCATTTCATAGGATTCTCAACCCAGGCAGTGACCGCAGATTCGTGCCATCCGGTGCCATGGATGCTGAGCTTGATCTGGGCGGGGAAAGTGCCTTCGGCGATCTTCCGGTAGATGGTCGAGCGCGAGAGGCCGGTGCGGTCGATGACGGTGCGCAGGCGGATGATGCGGTCAGGTTGTGGCATGGTGCGGGTTCCTTGGGGCCTGGGTGACGCCCCCTGGGTTCGTCATGATGGCGAGACCGTCATCGGCGCAAGAGCCCGCGTGGGATCGTACAAGGCTGGCTTGCAATGACTTGCGCAAGGCGGATTTTCCGGTCAGCGGGATTGGTCACTTGGGGCTGTTTTCGGGTGCGATGACCACGGTGCAGCGCGTCTTGCCGCCGATGTGATTCGCGGCCTTTTGACATGCTTCAATAGTCACGTGGTTGTCGCGCATGATATGGTTGCCGGTCAGTACAATAGGGCTGTGCGGGTAAACGAGATTAACGCCCCAACCCTTATCATCTGGGGCCGCGACGACCGGTTCGTGCCGATGGATGTAGGGTTACGCCTGCTGGCAGGCATTCCCAATTCACAACTTCATGTATTTTCTCGCTGCGGCCACTGGGCCCAATGGGAGCATGCAGATACCTTCAACGGAATGGTATTAGCCTTTCTTGGCTAATAGAGGGCGTAGCATTAGGAGTACGCTAAACAATGCCAAGTGAGAACATTTCGAGAACGTGGTTGCGAAGGCCGCATTTTCGCGCAAATTGCGGGCCTTTTGGCCTGCTGATTTGGCAGCACTCTCTCATAGGAAATCACCAGAGAAGGCAATGTGCTCCCAACCCAGGGCTGTTCAACGCTGATTACAGCCCTTTGTAATTGAGTACGATATCGAGGTTGAGGGCGCCTGCCCAAAGGGCTTTCGCGACGTTGGGAACGCCGTTGTGGCGTAGGATGTTGAGCGTCGCAGCTATCTTCAATTCGGAAAGGGTCGTCTTCCCGGTGCCAGTGGGCAGGATCAAGATTCCGGAGGTGCCTGCGTCGAGAAATCCGGTCGCAATAGCCTGGCGGTGATTAGGCAAAAACGTTGGTTTACTCAGGGCTCGGTGGCGCCGTCAGGCCGTTTCGGCCGCGCCGACCAGTGCCGGGAGATTAGCGATGCCGGCACCCTCCAGACCATCGGCAACATGGCGGAGCAATCGTGCTAGATTGCGCGGACCGGCGTGTGCCGTGACAAGACGAGCACCGAGCCCAGGCGTCGCAACGTTGTTGACGGCCAGCTGCGTGACGCGATCAAATAAGGCCTGCGGCGTATCCTGGAGCGGATAGGCCAGAACAGGCGGTGCTTGAGCGAGAAGGCGCGCGAGCAGATGGATGATGCCAGCCCAGCACAGACCATAGAGACCCTGAGCCGCCTGTTCGGTGAGGGCGTTGTCGGGCGAAGGCTGCAGGCGCGCCAAGCGTTCCACGAATGGGCGGTTTCGGCGAAACTGGACGTTCCCTGTCCGGGCGGCTACGGCAGTTAAGTCCCACTTCTTGCCATTCCGGCCCCTGTCTATGGTGATCGTCTGGGGAGTGACGGGCTTTTCCAGCAACCTAAGCGGCTGCCCCTCGCAACACATCCCGCGCCGCATCTGGCAAACCAGCGATGACCGATAGATAGGCGCTGGCGGTAGCATCGGGCTGCCTTCGCCCCTGTTCCCAGCCCTTGAGCGTCGCCAGCGGAATCCGATAGGCGCTGGCGAAGGCCTGCTGCGACAGGCCAAGTTCCTCGCGAATGGCACGGACATCGGGAACCTCGATAGTGTGAACGCGCGCCACCTGGCCTGCGCCTTGCGCATGCGCGGCAGCCTCGGACATGGCCGCGATCAGATCGTCACCAAAGCTGCTCATCACACGTCTCCTTCGGCGGTGCCCGCCGCAGTCTTAATGATCGCCGCAAAACCGGCGACCGCCTTTTTCTCGTCTGGCGTCAGGTCGGTTGCCTGAGCCTTGGCGTAAGCGAGAAGCAGATAGAGCGGACAACCCGAGTGATAATAAAAGTAGATCACCCGTGCGCCACCGCGCTTACCACTTCCCGCCTTGCCCCAGCGCAACTTGCGTACGCCGCCAGTACCCTGGATCACATCGCCCGCTTCGGGATTGTGGGCGACGTGATCGACCAGTTCAGCCAATTCCGCCTCGCTCCAGATCTTGGCCGCCAAACGCGCAAAGGCTGGCGTCTCGGCAACGGTGATCGGGCGAGTCTTCATGTTTAGAATATACGTCAATGACGCCCTTTCTGCAAGTGCGTGCTTGGAACTAACGCCCGCCCGCCAAGGCGAACTCGATAGACTGGCCAATCTCTTCGGCAGCATCGAGCAGATGGGCGTCGTCGAAGTGCGCATAACGCGCGGTGGATTGGATGCAACGATGCCCCAGCAGTTTGCCTATCATCGGCAGGCTCTCGCGGTTCATGACGGCATGACTGGCGAAGGTATGGCGCAAATCGTGCAGCCGAAAATCACGAAGCCCAGCAGCATTGCGAACCTGATTCCATGCCGACTGAACATCCATGACCGGCTTGCGCCGTTGCTCATTCCAGAAAATCCAAGGCACCTTGGGCAAGCGGGGATGGCTGGCCAGCAGGTCAACCGCCTCTTGTCCAAGCCAAACCGTCCTTGGCCCTGTCTTGCTATCTTTCAAGCCCAGCCGCGCGCCACGTAGATCGCTCCATTGCAGCGAAAGAATTTCCCCGCGTCGGCAACCGGTCAGCAGCAGGAGGGTTATTGCCATGGCCTGTGCCCTCAGGCTCTGATTGTCACTGGCGCGCATATCGGCAAGCGCATGGCCAAGTCGGGTCATTTCCACCTCCGAGAGGTGGCGGGTGCGTATGACCTTGCGATTGCAGCGCACCGCATAGCAGGGGTTGGTGTTCTCGATGCGGTAACCCCAAGCCTCGGCCTTGTTCAGTGCCGCCCGCAGGATATCCATGCAGCGATTGGCAGCACTAGGCCCGGAATTGTCCGTCAAGGCAGAGAACCATTTGGCGACGTCGGCTTCGGTCAGACTGTCGACATAGATGTCGGAGAAGGCTCCATCGATATGGCAGCGGCGATAATCGGTGGCTGTCGTCCGAGTGGATGGCTTCCAAGTAGGCGCGCATTTCTGCCAATATTCCTTCAGAAAATCATCCATGCGTGGTGCGCTGCGGATGCGTTGGCGTATCGTCGCCGGGTCGTGGCCGACGCGGGCGTGGGCGATTACACGCCGCGCCACCATCGTCGCCTGATGCCGGGTGAGCACGCTGGCTGGACCAATGGTGATGGTGCGCACCCGTCCACCCATGCGCGTCTGAACAATGTAGACGTGCCGCCCGCTGGCATAATGGCGGATGCCAAAGCCGTTCTCGATGGCGAGCCAGGTCGTAGTGCGCGGCCTACCGCGTTGCGCACGGGAATGCTTTGGATCGACGCCAACCTCAGCCAGCGCCTTCTCAACGATCTGCCTGAGAGAAAGGCTGGTCATGTACCCAATCCAATCGCGCTGGCCAAACCGCCCGATACCCTCGACGCCGCCTCGGCAATCGTTTCATCGGCAAGGTGGGCGTATTTGGCAGTTGTCTCCGGCAACTCATGCCCCAGCAGCCTGCCGATGGTCGCCAGCGGGATTTTGTGCTTGATGGCAATCGATGCATAGCTGTGGCGCAAGTCGTGGATGCGCAGGTCCGGTAAGGCGCAATGTCGCCGAAATTTGCCCCACCACGTACACAGATTGATCGAACCGCTTCCCTTCGCATTCGGGAACACGAAAACTGCCCCTTCTGGGCGAGACATATTCTCCAATATTCCCACCGCCTGACTGCACAGCCAGATCGTCTTCGGCCCGGTCTTGCTGTCGGGCAGCATCAGGCGCGGGGGCTGCACCCAATCCCATTGAAGGGCGCTGATCTCCTGACTGCGCGCGCCGGTGTAGAGCAGCAACCGGATGATCGCGACCTGTGCGGGGTGAGTTTCCTGTGCCTCGACCAGCGCCAGCCCGAGCCGCCGATATTCATGCGGACTGAGGAACCGCTCCATAGCCTTGCGCTTGAAACGGGGCGTGCCCCGGCATGGGTTCGCCCCCTTGCGCAGATACCCCAGCGCCTCGGCATATTTCAGCATCGCGGCCAGCACCGGCAGCGCGCGGTTGAACTTTGCCTGCCTCCCCTCCGCGCAATCATCCCGCCAGCGGATGATGTCCGAGCGGCAGATCATGTCGAGCCGCATCGGGCCGAACTGCGGGATTAGGTCGAACCGGATGGCATCCCAATTGCGCTTCTGTGTCGATGGCTTCCAGTGATGCGCGCAATCGCGCCAGAATTCGTCTACATAGTCGGCGAACGCTGGCGATTGTTTTTGCGAGACACGGCGGGGCAAACCATCCAGCGCGACTTCGGCCAATATCCGTCGTGCCTGTATCCGTGCTGTGGCTGCATCCAGATCCTCGGTGGCGCCCAGCGTGACACGCTGATGCTTGCCGCGACGCCGCACCCGAACGAACCAACTACGCCGACCCGATGGCCTGACCCTCAGTCCGAACCCGGCCAGTTCGGTATCCCAGATTGCATATTCCCGAGGCGCGGGCGGCAGCTTCCGACGCGCTAAATTTCCATCAAGATAGGCCCGGTTCCCGGGCGCAAGCCGTTTGGGGACCATATGGCCATCATACGCCCCACAACTGCCATCTGAAATCCCGGAATTCTCCGGATTTTCGGGGACCACAAGGCCATCGGCAGCGGCTAAATTGCGCCAAGTTTCCAACGCATCGTCGATTGATTTTGCAACACTTTTCCCCATAATTTGGCGGTTTAGCGCGTTCGGTGTGCTAAATTTGTAAGCTTTCCTATCCTCGAAAATCAGTTTGGTGAACGAAGGGCAGCTTTGGCCAATCCGCGCCCCGGAGGAGCTGTTCCGGTCAGTAATCCCGGTCTTTCACCGGACAATATACGCCAATCTGCACGATTGCCGACCAACGGATTAATCATCCGACCATGATACTTGGGAATGGCAGCACGGTGGTGCCGCTGCGCAAGTCGTCGAGGAGGTCGGACCACCATTGCGCCATTTTTACCCGCTCCGCCCAATGCGTGCCGCGGTGATAGGCAGCGCGCACCTTGTCGCCGTCGCCATGCGCCAGCGCACGTTCGATGGCATCGGACGACCACTTGCCCGACTCGTTGAGCAACGTGCTCGCCATCGCACGAAAACCATGCGCGGTCATTTCGTCGCTGGCATAGCCTAACCGGCGGAGCGCCGCGTTGAGGGTGTTTTCTGACATTGGCCGCGTCCGTGATCGCATCGAGGGGAATACAAAGCCCCAAGGCCCAGTGATCGAACGGATTTCCTGCAGGATAGCGACGGACTGACGGGAAAGGGGAACGTGGTGGGGCTTGCGCATCTTCATCTTCTCGGCCGGGATCGTCCAAAGGGCCGCTTCCAGATCAATCTCGTCCCATCGTGCATGGCGCAGCTCGCCAGGGCGAACGAACACATGCGGCGCCAGTTGCAGCGCCCATTTTGTCATGCCTTGGCCTTCATACCCGTCAATCGAGCGCAACAGTTCGCCAACACGGCTGGCATCGGTCACGGCTCCATAATGAGTGACCGTCGGGGTCAGCAGGGCGCCGCGGAGATCGCGAGTCGGGTCAGACTTCAACCGGGCAGTGGCGACAGCATAGCGGAAAACGCAGCTCGCCAGTTGCAAGGTGCGGCGCGCGCTTTCGAGCTTGCCGCGTTTCTCGATCCTGCGGATCGCGGCCAATGCGTCGATCGGCTCAATCTCATGGATCGCCATCCGGCCAATCGAATTGTCGAGCAGGCTGAGGAGATATTCGCAGCGTTGCGCGGTGGCCGGCGCCCACGCCCGGTCACCGTCGCGTCGCCGCTTGTCGCAATATTCGCGGGCGATAGCGGTAAAGGTGTTGCCGCCCAAAGCATGCGCCCGCAATTTCTCGCGCCGGCGTTCGACTGTGGGATCCTTGCCGACCGCAATAAGATCCCGAGCATCATCGCGTCGCTTGCGGGCGTCGCGCAAGCTCACCTGCGGATAGGCGCCAAAGGTGAGTTTCTTCTCGGCCCCGCCGAAACGGAACTTCATCCGCCACAACTTGGCGCCAGATGGCGAGATCAGCAGAAACAGACCCTGCATGTCGGCCATTTTATAGGCCTTGTCGTGGGGCTTGGCATTGCGAATAGCTATATCCGTCAGAGGCATGGAACGGGCCTTTCCTGACCGGGGCCCCCACCCTGGGGGCCTCGTGCCAAAAATCGGCCCATTTTGCGCTACAGGAGGCCCCCAAGTTGGTGAGCTGCCCTGACATTGCGCGAGATTTCACGAGCCGGATGACCCGAAAAATACCCTACATTTCTACAGGTTGCAAAGGTATCTGGGATGTGGTGAGACTGAGAAGTGGAGCGGGTGAAGGGAATCGAACCCTCGTATTCAGCTTGGGAAGCTGCTGCTCTACCATTGAGCTACACCCGCATATTGGCAGCTGCGCCGGGCGCTGCATTGCCACAGGGCAGGACGTTTTTCAGACCACCTCTGCCAAGGCGTCGGCCAGTGCCACAACAAGGACCCTATCGTCAACACGGCGCTTGCGAATTTCCCCGGCCCTCAGCCCGCCACCAGTCGATAGCCGATCCCCGGATCATTGATCAGCAACTTTGGCTGGGCGGGGTCGGCCTCCAGCTTGGCGCGCAGGCCCCGCATGGTGACGCGCAGATATTCGACATCACCGACATGCGCCGGCCCCCAGATGGCGGCCAACAGGTGGCCATGCGTCACCACCCGCCCCGGATGGCGCGCCAGCTCGGCGAACAGCGCGTATTCCTTGGGGGTCAGGTGCAGTTCGGCTCCATAGCGGGTGATCCTCCGCGTGGCGGGATCAAACGCGATATCGCCCAGCACCAACCCCGCGCCCTTGACCCCGCCGCGCCGCCGCAAGGCGCCCCGCACACGGGCCAGCAATTCCTCGGTGTCGAAAGGCTTGGTGACGTAATCATCGGCGCCCAGATCGAGCGCGGTGACCTTTTCCGCCGTATCATCGCGCGCGGTCAGCACGATTACCGCGCGGTCTATTGCCTTCAGCAAGGGCACCAGTTCCATCCCGTCGCGGTCTGGCAGGCCCAAATCCAGCAGCACCAGTTCCACGCCGGCCCGGCGCGCCAGCGCCAGCGCCTCGGCGGCGGTGGCGGCCTCGGCTGCGGGTTCGCCGCTGCGTTCCAAGGCGCCGCGCACCAGGCGGCGGATGGCCGGTTCGTCATCGACGATGAGGATGCGCCCGCTCATTCCATATTCTCCAACGCCCCGGTCCGGCGTATCATGGTTTCGGGCCAGGTCAGCACAAAGCGCGATCCTGCCGCGTCGCTGCGGTTGGCGGCGGTAACGGCCAGCCCCATCGCATCGGCAAAGCCCTTGACGATGGCGAGGCCCAGCCCGGTGCCGCCCTGCCTGTCGTCACCCTTCACGCGGGCGAAACGTTCGAACAGCAACGCTTCCTCGCCCGGAGGCAGGCCCGGCCCCTCGTCCATGATGGTCAGCGACAGGCCGGCGGGCAAGCGCTGCCCCTCCAGCATGATCTCGGTGCCGACGGGGGCGTATTTGGCGGCGTTATCCAGCAAATTGACCAGCACATGATGCAACATCCGCGGGTCCGCCGTGACCAGCGGCAGGCTGGGCGGCACCGCCAATAGCAACCGGTGGCCGGCCAATTCACTGCGCAGATCATGCGCGGCGGCGGCGGCGGCATCGGTCAGATCGACGGCCTCATGCCGCACCTCCAGCGATCCGCCCTCGATGCGGGTCATCTCCACCAGATCGGCGAACAAGCGTTGCAGCCGCTTGGCCTGATGGCGCAGGGTCTTGGCGTCGGGCGCATCGGGAAATGCCCGCGCCAAGGCCTCTGCGGCGGCGACCACACCGGTCAGCGGGGTGCGCAGATCATGCCCCAGCGCTGCGATCAGCGTCGCGCGCAGATCATCGCGTTGTTGCAATACGGTGGCGCGCCGGGCCTCTTGCTCCAGCTGCAAACGCTCATGCGCCAGCGCGGCTTGGCCCAGCAGCGTCGCAAACAGCACGCGGCGGTCGGGCGGCAGGGGTTGACCCGAATGCTGGGCATAGATCCCCAGCACCGCCATGATCCCCAGCGAGGTCTTGAGCGCATGAAATTGCCAATCCGCCGCCGCCAACGTCGAGGTGCCGCGCCCGGCGGGCTCTCCGCTCGACAGCGTCCATTCGGCGGCGGCGATATCGACGGGGCTCATCATCGGGTCTGGCGGGAATGCGGCGATGCGGCGGGGGGGTGCGCCATGGTCCGCTGGGCCCAGCACCTGCGTCGCCACGCCCAGCAATGCGGCGACTTCCTCGCAAGTGGCCCGCGCCGTGCCGTCCTCGTCCGCCACCGCGCCCAAGCGTTGGCCAAAGGCAGCGATGGCCGCGTTTTCCGCCGCCGTGCGCGCGCCGACATTGGCCTCTCGGCGCAAACGCCCCGCCATCTGCGCCGCCGCGATGCCGACCCCGCCCAGCACCAGAAACACCACGATATTGTTGGGGTCCTGAATGGTCAGCGTATAAATCGGCGGCAAAAAGAAGAAATTATAGGCCAGCGCCGCCAGCACCGATGTGAATACCGCCGGTCGCAAACCGAGCAAAGTGCCCGAGGCGATCACCGGCACCAGATAGATCATATCCAGCGCGTTGGTGCCCAGCAGCGGTTGCAGCGCGATGTTGAACAAGGTGGTCAGCGCCACCGCGCCCGCGCTGATGGCGAAGGCGCGCCAAGGCACCGGTTGGCGGCTGGTGACTGTGTCAGGGGCCGCCTCGCCCAGCGGCAGAACATGAACCGCGACATCGGGCAGTTGGCGCACCAGGCGGTCCACCACCGACCCATGCAGCAGTTCAAACCAGCCACTGCGGCGTGTCTTGCCCAGCACCAGCATGGTGGCGCGGGTCTGGGCGACTTGGGCGCGCAGGCCTTGCTCGACGCTGGTGGCGGGGACATTGGCGATGGTGGCGCCCAGTTCCGCCGCCAGATTCAGCGCGGCGGCGAGGCGTTCGCGCGCGGCGTCGCCCAGTCTTTCGGTGCGCGGTGTTTCGACTGTCACCGCCGTCCAAGGCGCGTGGGTTGCATCCGCCAAGCGGCGCGCGGTGCGGATCACGCGGGCCGCATCGGGATGATCGCTGACCCCCACCACGATGCGCGTCGTGGCGGCCCATTGCCCCGCCTCGCCGGTCAGATCAACATGGTCGAGCATCTGCCGATCCACCGCCTGCGCCGCGCGCCGCAGTGCCAGTTCGCGCAAAGCCGACAGGTTGCCCTTGGAAAAGAAATGCACCAGCGCCCGGCTGGCTTCCTCTGGCACATAGACCTTGCCGTCTTTCAGCCGGTCGATCAGCTCGTCGGGGGGCAGGTCGATCACCTCGATCTCGGCATCATCGAGGATGGCGTCGGGCACCGTTTCGCGCACGCGGACCCGCGTGATGCCGGCCACCAGATCGTTCAGGCTCTCGATATGCTGAATGTTCAGCGTGGTCAGCACATCAATGCCGGCATCGCGCAGTTCCTCGACATCCTGCCAGCGTTTGGGGTGGCGGCTGCCGGGGGCGTTGGTGTGGGCCAGCTCGTCGATCAAGGCCACTTTGGGTCGGCGCACCAGCATGGCGTCAATGTCGAACTCGGTCAGGCTGTGCGCGCCGTGGGTGATGGCGTGGCGAGGGAGGACCTCGAACGGGCGGGTCAGCGCCACAGTTTCGGCGCGGCCGTGGGTTTCGATGATGCCGGCGACGACATCCTTGCCATCCGCCAACAGGGCCGCGCCCTGCCGCAGCATTTCATAGGTCTTGCCGACGCCGGGGGCCGCGCCCAGAAATATCTTCAGGCGGCCCCGCGTTTCGCGCCGGGCCGCCTTCAGCAGGGCATCGGGATCGGGGCGATGAGGTTCGTTCACCCCGCCAGCTTACTCCCATTGGCATCCAGCTGTCGATTAAGTTGCAACACATTGACACGGCGTTCGCCGATCAGACCCAGCAGGGGCTGTTGTGTGGCGGCCTCCACCATCTGGCGCAGCGCCTTTTCGCCGATGCCGCGCGCGCGGGCGATGCGGGGGATCTGGAAAAAGGCCGCCTCGGGGCTGATGTCGGGGTCCAGCCCCGAGGCGGAAGTGGTGACCAGGTCGGAAGGAACCATAGGGCTGGTCAGGTCTTGTTTGCGCAAAGCGGCAATGTCACCGGCGATCCGCGTCGCCAAGGCCTTGGAGCCGGGCGCCAGATTGCTGCCGGTGGAATTGGCGGCGTCATACCCATTGTTGCCGGCGGCAGAGGGGCGCGAGTGGAAATAGCCGGGGCGGCTGAATGTCTGCCCGATCAGGGTGGAGCCGATCACGTGGCCGCCCTCGGTAATCAGGCTGCCATTGGCGGCGGCGGGCATCAGGGCTTGCGATATGCCGGTGATCAGCAGCGGATAGGCGAGGCCGGTGAGCACGGTGAAGACCAGCAACAGCGTGATGGTGGGGCGCAGCGATTGGCGGATTTCAGCGAACATATCTGTATCCTTCGCGTCAGGCGAGGTGGAGGCCGGAGACGATCATATCGATCGCCTTGATGCCGATGAACGGCGCGATGATCCCGCCCAGCCCATAAATGGCGAGGTTGCGCGCCAGCAAATCGGCGGCGGGGGCGGGGCGGTATTTCACCCCCTTCAAGGCCAAGGGTACCAGCGCCGGGATAATCAGCGCGTTGAAGATGATGGCGGAGAGGATCGCGCTCTTGGGACTGCCCAGCCCCATCACATTCAGCGCGGCCAGACTGGGGTACAGCACCACAAAGATCGCCGGCAGAATGGCGAAATATTTGGCCACATCATTGGCGATGGAAAAGGTCGTCAGCGCGCCGCGCGTCATCAGCAATTGTTTGCCCAGCCCGACGATCTCGATCAGCTTGGTGGGGTCAGAGTCGAGATCGACCATATTGCCCGCCTCGCGCGCGGCCTGGGTGCCGGTGTTCATCGCCACGCCGACGTCGGATTGCGCCAGGGCCGGTGCGTCATTGGTGCCATCGCCGCACATCGCCACCAGCTTGCCGCCGGACTGTTCCTTGCGGATGAGGGCCAGCTTGTCTTCGGGGGTGGCCTCGGCGAGGAAGTCGTCCACCCCGCTCTCGGCGGCGATGCTGGCGGCGGTGAGCGGGTTATCGCCGGTGATCATCACGGTGCGGATGCCCATCCGGCGCAGTTCGCCGAAGCGTTCGCGGATGCCCGATTTGACGATGTCCTTCAGGTGGACGACGCCCAGCAGACGTGTGCCCTCTGCCACCGCCAGCGGGGTGCCGCCCGACCGCGCGATGGTGTTGGCGATCTCGATGAGCGCATCGCCGCCCGCCACCGGGCCGAGCCGGCGCAGCACCGCATCAACCGCGCCCTTGACCAGTTCGCGATCCCCGATCTTCAGACCCGACACACGGGTTTGCGAGGTGAAGGCGATGGGCTCGGCGTTTGCGGGCATGCCCTCCCCCTCGCCTGCCTGCGAAGCATCGGCCAGCACAACAATCGAACGCCCCTCAGGCGTCTCATCGGCGAGGCTGGCGAGGCGGGCCAGACTGGCCAACTCGGCATGGCTGACGCCGGGCACTGGCAGAAAATCGGTCGCCTGCCGGTCGCCGATGGTGATAGTGCCGGTTTTATCCAGCAACAGCACGTCGATATCGCCCGCCGCCTCCACCGCGCGGCCCGATTTGGCCAGCACGTTAAACCGCACCAGCCGGTCCATCCCCGCAATGCCGATGGCCGACAGCAGCGCCGAAATCGTCGTGGGGATCAAGGTCACGAACAGCGCCACCAGCACGGGCACCCCGATCACGCCGCCAGCATAAATGGCAAAGGCAGGCAGGCTGGCCACCGCGAACAGGAAGATCAGCGTCAGCCCCGCCAGCAGGATGGTCAGCGCGATCTCGTTGGGGGTTTTCTGCCGCTGGGCGCCCTCCACCAAGGCGATCATGCGGTCGAGGAAGCCTTGGCCGGCGCCCGCCGTGACGCGCACCTTGATGCGGTCGGCGATGACGCGGGTGCCGGCGGTGACGGCGCTGCGGTCGCCGCCGGCCTCGCGGATGACGGGGGCGCTCTCGCCGGTGATCGCGGCCTCGTTGACGCTGGCACAGCCCCAGATCACCTCGCCGTCGGCCGGGATCAGGTCGCCGGTTTCGACCAGCACCTCGTCGCCCACCTGCAATTGGCTGGCGGGTTTGATGGAGTAGACATCATCGTGGCCGATCAGCAGCTTGCCTTTCATCTCCGCCGTGGTGGCGCGAAGGCTGGCAGCCTGCGCCTTGCCGCGCCCCTCGGCCAGCGCTTCGGCGAAATTGCCAAACAGCACCGTCAGCCACAGCCAGAACACCAGCTGCCCCTGAAAGGCCACTTGCGGGCCGTGGGAGGCGATTTCATGCAGCCACAGCACCGTGGACAGCGCCGCGACGATGCCGGTGACGAACATCACCGGGGTCTTGATCAGCACCCTCGGGTCAAGCTTGAGGACGGCATCGCGCAGCGCGCCGATCATCAAGGGGGAGGTAAAAAGAGAAGCGGCTTCGGCCATGACGGGATATCCCTCGGGCTTAAAGTGTGTGAAGGGCAATGACTTGGAAATGGTCGGCAATCGGCCCCAAGGCCAGCGCCGGCAGGAAGGTCAGCCCGCCGACGATCAAGATCACCGCGACCAGCAAACCCACCCACAGCGCGCCAGTGGTGGGGAAGGAACCGGCGCTTTCGGGCACGGTTTTCTTCGCGGCGAGCCCGCCGGCGATGGCCAGCGCGGGGATGATGATCCCAAAGCGGCCAAAGAACATCGCCAGCGCCAAGGTGCCGTTGTAAAACGCCGTGTTGCCCGACAGCCCCGCAAAGGCGCTGCCATTGTTCCCCACCGCGCTGGAATAGGCATAGAGGATCTCGGTAAAGCCATGCGCGCCCTTGGCTTGCAGCCCCGCCAAGCCCGCCGGCAGTACCACCGCCACCGCCGACAGCCCCAGAATGAACAAGGGCAGGATGATGATCGCGATCACCGATAGCTTCATCTCGCGCGATTCGATCTTTTTGCCGACATACTCGGGGGTGCGGCCGACCATCAGCCCGGCGATAAACACCGCGACGATGGCGTGCAGCAGGATGGTATAAAGCCCCGAGCCGACCCCGCCGATGATGATCTCGCCCAGCTGGATGTTGAACAGCGGGACGAGGCCCCCCAGAGGCATCAGGCTGTCGTGCATGGCATTCACCGCACCGCAGGATGCCGCCGTGGTGACGGCCACGAACAGCGCGCTGGCGGCGATGCCAAAGCGCACCTCCTTGCCCTCCATATTGCCGCCCACGACGCCAAGGGCATGGTGGATGGGGTTGCCGGCGGCCTCTGCCCCGTACACCACCGCGACGCCGGCGACGAAAATGATCAGCATCGCGGCGAGGATCGTCCAGCCTTGGCGGAACCGGCCAACCGCCTTGCCGAAGGTCAGCGTCAGGCCGGCGCCGATCACGAAAATGGCCAGCATTTGCAGGAAATTGCACAGGGCCGTGGGGTTCTCGAACGGATGGGCGGAGTTGGCGTTGAAGAAGCCGCCGCCGTTGGTGCCCAGCATCTTGATCGCCAATTGCGAGGCCACCGGGCCCATCGCCAGGCTCTGATGCGCACCCTCCAGCGTCACCGCCTGCACCGAAGCGCCCAGCGTCTGCGGCACGCCCATGGCCACAAACACCAGCGCCAGAACGATACTGCCCGGCAGCAACAGCCACAGCGTCACCCGGGTGATGTCCACCCAGAAATTGCCCAACGTGCTCGCGCTGGACCGGGCAAACCCTCGGATCACCGCAAAGGCCACCGCTATCCCCGTGGCCGCCGACATAAAGTTCTGTACCACCAGCCCGGCCATCTGCGAAAAATACGACATGGTCGTTTCGCCGGAATAGTTCTGCCAGTTGGTGTTGGTGACAAAGCTGATCGCGGTGTTGAACGCCAGCCAGCTATCCAGCCCATTGAAATGCATCGGGTTAAACGGCAGTGCGCCTTGTGTGCGCAGGATGGCGAACAGCAGCAATACCCCGCCGAGGTTGAACACCATCAGCGCCGCCGCATAGCCGACCCAAGTCTGCTCGGCGCGTGCGTCGATGCCGGCGAGGCGCAGCAAGGGGCGCTCCAGTGGCATCGGCGCGGCGGAATAGAGCCGGTGCATCCAGATGCCCGCCGGCTTGGCTGCCGCGATGATCAAGGCGACGAAGATCAGAATCATCATCCAACCGCTCAAGGTCCCTGTGGTCATGGCCATGCCCCCTCAGAACCGCTCGGGCCGTGCGAGCACGACCAGCAGATAGACGAGTACAACCAGCGCAACACCCGCGCCCAGCCACAATTCCAGCGTCATGAAGATACCTCCTGATAGCGGCGTTTATGCGCGCCGGGCCCATCAGAAAGCACTGGGGATTATACGAAGTTCGCGTAAGGTTTGCGTAAAATTGGCGCAGGGTGCGGGGGTGAGGACGGCTAGCCGGCCTGTCCGTCCGCGATCCAGTCTTTTTCCCAACGCCCCGAATCGCGCCGGCGAATTTCCGTGCCGCACCCTTTGCACTTGCTGACAAAATTCAGCCCATCCCATTTGGCGCGGTGTCTGTTGGGGGTGTGGTGGTTAAAAAAACACAGAGGAAACCTGATAGACATGATCGCTGCAAGGCTCCGTTCCATTGGCCGAAAACCCAAACATTGCGGCAGATGCGCGCTGCCCGGCCCGCAATGCAAAGAATGTTTACCACGGTAAACTATGTAAAGGCCAATCCTTATTCGCACCCTGCAACCGAACCGCCTGCACACAGGCGGCAGGTCAAACTGTGCGATATGTCTTTTCAAATCCCCGCCAATCGGCAAAAGTGGCGGACAATGCATCGTTTAGCCCCCTTCATCGCTTTTCCCCCCCGCACCTCTGGGGCGGCGCGGATATGACGTCGTCTCTTGATAACCAAACAGATGTCATCATCGTCGGCTCTGGCGCGGCGGGGCTGACGGCGGCGCTGGCTTTGGCGCAGCATGTGAAGGTGACGGTGCTGGCCAAGGGCTCTCTGACCGGCGGATCGACCGCCTGGGCGCAGGGCGGGATCGCGGCGGTGCTGGATGCCGGCGACACCTTTGAAAACCACATCCGCGACACCATGGTGGCCGGCGCGGGGCTGAACCGCAGCGATGCGGTGGAATTCGTCATCGAACGCGCGCCCCACGCCATCGCCGGCTTGATCGAGCTGGGCGTGCCGTTCAACACTGCGGAGGCTGCTGGCGATGCCGATGGCGGCCCCACGCTGCATCTGACGCGTGAGGGCGGGCATTCGCACCGGCGGATCGTCCATGTCGATGACGCGACCGGTTGGGCGGTACAGGCCGCCTTGCTGAAGGCGGCGGAGGCGCATCCCAATATCACCCTGCTGCCGGGGCGATCCTGCATTGACCTGATTACCGGGCATAACGAGATGCGCTATTCAGGATCAGGCCGGGTGTGGGGCGTCTATTCGCTGAACGAAGCGACAGGCCGGGTGGAGGCGCATACCGCGCGCGCGACGATTCTGGCGACGGGCGGCGCGGGGCGGGTCTATCAGTTCTCCACCGCGCCGCGCGGGGCGACCGGCGATGGCATTGCGATGGCGTGGCGGGCAGGGGCGCGGGTTTCCAATATGGAGATGATGCAGTTCCACCCCACCTGTCTCTATAACCGAGAGGTCAAAAACTTCCTGATCACCGAGGCGGTGCGCGGCGAGGGTGGGCGCTTGATCAATCCGCGCACCGGCAAACGCTTCATGCCGTTCTATGACGAGCGGCTGGAATTGGCCCCGCGCGATGTTGTGGCGCGCGCGATTGACGCCGAGATCAAGAAATTCGGCCTCGATTACGTGCATCTGGATATCAGCCATATGCCCGCCGATTTCGTGAAGGGGCACTTCCCCAACATTTACGAGAAACTGATCGGGCTGGGCATCGACATTACCACCCAGCCGATCCCCGTGGTGCCAGCACAGCATTACACCTGCGGCGGGATCATGATTGATCTGGCGGGGCGCACCGATCTGCCGGGGCTGTATGCTGCGGGCGAATGCTCGGAGAGCGGGCTGCACGGGGCGAACCGGCTGGCTTCGAACAGCCTGCTGGAATGTTTCGTGTTTGGCGAGGCGGCGGCGGCGGATATTCTGGCGCGGTGGGAGGAGTTCGATGCCCCCCCGCAGGTGCGCGAATGGGACGAAAGCCGCATCACCGATTCCGACGAAGAGGTGATCATCAAGCAAAATTGGACCGAGATCCGGCGGTTTATGTGGAACTATGTCGGCATCGTGCGTTCGACGCGCCGCCTGGAGCGGGCCGCGCACCGTATCGCCATGCTGCGCGAGGAGGTCGCCGAATATTACGGCCAATTCCGCGTCACCACCGACCTGATCGAGCTGCGCAACCTGCTGCAAAGCGCCGACCTCATCGTGCAATCAGCGCTGCGCCGGCATGAGAGCAGGGGCCTGCACTACACGCTGGATTATCCCGCCACGCAGGCTGAACCCGTGGACACTGTTTTGGTGCCCTAGGCGTGTTTCCAGCAATGCCGGGCTGGTCTGGAGTCAAGGGCCCAGCCCGGCTGTCCACCCACAAAAAATTTTCCCCAGATTCAGATTGAGACTTGCGCTTTTGCACATGCCCTTTTTCCGGCGCGTCGCGATGGCCGGCATTCCAAAACGGATCGGTTTGCTTGGGCAAATCTGGTAAGTTTTTCGTTTACCCTCTTGCGTGAAAATCAGCTTCGGGCACTATCACTAGTGGCTGGGCACGAAACACCCCGCAACACCTTGATCTGTGATCGCGGCACCCCATTCGTGCGCCGCAGCAGGCCAAGGCGATTGTGGGGTCAGATCTGGCAGGCAGGGTTCGAGAACAAATGGGGGATATTCCTCCCCTTTTGCACCCCGTTCTGTTATGATTGGCGCTTGTCCATTGATTCGAACGCATGGTGAACATGCCGTTCGGGCGCCGCAGTTTGTGGCAGTTATTTGGGGATTGATCAGGTGGAATTCAGCAGGGGCGAGGGTGTGGCAACCGATGGCGACACAAATGGCGGAGCCATGATGGAGGCGCCGAATGCTGAACCACACAACAAGGAGGCGGGCGGGCGCCCGGCATTACCGATGGCAGACAAGACCCAACTACGTGACGGCGATTTGATCACCGAGGGCGATGTGCTGGCCCGTATGACCTCTGGCGCAGGCGAGGCCATCGCGGCGGCGGAACCGCGCGACAGCAAGTCGGTGCAGGCGCGCCGCTATACCATCGTCACCGACCATGCGCGCGACGAATTGCTGACGCTGTTCGGCAAGGACACGCTGGATGACCGCTATCTGCTGCCCGGCGAGAAATATCAGGATCTGTTCGCCCGCGTCGCCGATGCCTATTGCGACGATCAGGCGCACGCCCAGCGGGTCTATGACTATATCTCGAAATTGTGGTTCATGCCGGCGACGCCTGTTTTGTCGAACGGCGGCACCGGGCGGGGCCTGCCGATTTCGTGCTACCTCAATTCGGTGTCCGACAGTCTGGAGGGCATCGTCGCCACTTGGAACGAGAACGTCTGGCTGGCCTCGCGCGGCGGCGGCATTGGCACCTATTGGGGCAATGTGCGCGGCATTGGCGAGCCCGTCGGCCTCAACGGCAAGACCAGCGGGATCATTCCCTTTGTGCGGGTGATGGACAGCCTGACGCTGGCGATTTCGCAGGGTTCGCTGCGGCGCGGGTCGGCGGCATGTTATCTGGATGTCAGCCATCCGGAGATCGAGGAATTCCTCGAAATCCGCAAACCCAGCGGTGATTTCAACCGCAAGGCTCTGAACCTGCACCATGGCGTACTGCTGACCGACAAATTCATGGAAGCCGTCCGCGATGGCGCCGAATTCCATCTTCTCAGCCCCAAGACCGGCGAAGTCCGCGGCACGGTCGATGCGCGCAGCCTGTTCCAGAAACTGGTGGAAACGCGCCTTGCCACTGGCGAGCCCTACATCGTGTTCAACGACACCGTGAACCGCATGATGCCCAAGCATCATCGCGATCTGGGGCTGAAGGTTTCGACATCGAACCTGTGCAGCGAGATCACCCTGCCCACCGGCAAGGATCATCTGGGCAACGACCGGACGGCGGTGTGCTGCCTGTCCTCGCTGAACTTGGAAACATGGGACGAGTGGAACACCGACAAGCTGTTCATCGAGGATGTGCTGCGCTTCCTCGACAACGTCCTGCAAGACTACATCGACCGCGCGCCCAGCGAAATGGCCCGCGCCAAATATTCCGCGATGCGCGAGCGTAGTGTGGGCATGGGCGTCATGGGCTTCCATTCCTTCCTGCAAATGAAGGGCATCGGCTTTGAAAGCGCGATGGCCAAGGCGTGGAACCTGAAAATGTTCCGCCACATCGCCGCCAAGGCCGATGAGGCCAGCCTGATGTTGGCGCAGGAACGCGGCCCTTGCCCCGACGCCGCCGATATGGGCGTGATGCAGCGCTTTTCCTGCAAGATGGCGATCGCGCCCACCGCCAGCATCAGCATCATCTGCGGCGGCACATCGGCTTGCATCGAGCCGATTCCGGCCAATATCTATACCCACAAGACGCTGTCAGGCAGCTTTGTGGTCAAGAATCCCTATCTGGAGAAGCTGTTGCAGGCCAAATCCAAGGATTCCACCAACGTCTGGAACTCGATTTTGGAGAATGGCGGGTCGGTGCAGCACCTCGATTTCCTGTCACCAGAGGAAAAGGCGGTGTACAAGACCAGCTTCGAGATCGACCAGCGCTGGCTGCTGGAATTCGCCGCCGACCGCACCCCCTATATCGACCAGGCGCAGTCGCTGAACCTCTATATCCCCGCCGATGTCGACAAGTGGGATCTAATGATGCTGCACTTCCAGGCGTGGGAGCGGGGGATCAAGTCTTTGTATTACCTGCGCTCGAAATCGGTGCAGCGGGCGGGCTTTGCCGGCGGGGTAGAGGCGGATAACACCGCCGAGCCCGCCAAATACGAACTGCCCACCACCGATTATGATGAGTGTTTGGCGTGTCAGTGAAGGGGTTTCAAGGGTTAGTCTTGGGGGTGTTACACCCCCAAACCCCCATGACTGTCTACGTTGGCGCGCAACGACGACATTAATGGGAGCGCGAGGGGGTAACCCCCTCGCAATAATTCTGCTAAACTGATCGCTTAAATCTAGGACCAAACCGATGTCGCTTCTCGAAGCCCGCAAGACCTACAAGCCCTTTGAATATCCTTGGGCTTATGATTTCTGGAAACGCCAGCAGCAGATCCACTGGATGCCCGAAGAGGTGCCTTTGGGCGAGGATTGCCGCGACTGGGCGCAGAAAATCAGCGAGCATGAGCGCAATCTGTTGACGCAGATCTTCCGCTTTTTCACCCAGGCCGATGTCGAGGTGCAGGACTGCTATCACGAGAAATACAGCCGCGTTTTCAAACCCACCGAAATCAAGATGATGCTGGCTGCGTTCAGCAATATGGAAACGGTGCATATCGCGGCGTACTCGCATTTGCTCGACACCATCGGGATGCCCGAGAGCGAATACGGCATGTTCCTCGAATATGAGGAAATGCGCGCCAAGCATGATTATCTGCAACAATTCGGCGTCGATAATGACGAGGATATCGCCCGCACGCTGGCGATGTTCGGCGGATTTACCGAAGGGTTGCAACTATTTGCCAGCTTCGCCATGCTGATGAACTTCCCGCGTTTCAACAAGATGAAGGGCATGGGGCAGATCGTCACGTGGTCAGTCCGCGACGAAAGCCTGCACTGCGAGGGCATCACCAAGCTGTTCCACGCCTTCACACAGGAACGCGGCTGCCTGACCAAGGCAGTGAAGGAAGACATCATCGATTGCTGCCAGAAAACCGTGCGGCTGGAGGACGCCTTCATCGATCTGGCCTTCGAACAGGGCCCCGTCCCCGGCATGTCGCCGAAGGAAATCAAGCGCTACATCCGTTACATCGCCGATTGGCGGCTGGGGCAACTGGGTTTTCAGCCGATCTATATGGTCGAGGATCACCCGCTGCCATGGCTGGCGCCGCTGCTGAACGGGGTGGAGCACGCCAACTTCTTTGAAACCCGCGCCACCGAATATTCCAAGGGCGCCACCAAGGGCGACTGGAACACCGTGTGGTCGAGCTTTGACTCGCGCCGCCGCGCCAAGGGTTCCGATGCGGCTAATTCCGACGCCAAACCGGATGCTGGCAGCGCAGATATGTTCGCGGCCGCAGGGGTTGCGGCCGAATAGATGGGAATGAAGCGCCAGACTCCGCTTGCGTCTGGCGCCGACCCTAGCTAAACGCCCACCCACCGGAGCGCCGCTTTAGCTCAGTCGGTAGAGCACATCATTCGTAATGATGGGGTCAGAGGTTCGAATCCTCTAAGCGGCACCATATTTTCAATGACTTATTTGTCATTGCGCAGTACCAATTCCCTGCACCCCACCATATCCCCACTGGATGTCGGAATAATTGCACTAGGTTTCTATGGTGGGACTTGACGACACGGTTGCAGCAGCCACCATTCGACGATTGGTAGATCGGGGGAATGAACTTGCTTTCGGATCAATGGGTGCTTAGCGCCAAAGCCGCTATGAAAGTGCTAGCGCTCTTAGCCGGACTGGGTGCAGCCGTGTCGGGATGGTATGCTGCACGCCTCTGGCACAAGGCAAGCCTGATTGAGTTCCCCCAATTTGACCCGCCGATGGCGTCAATGGATGATGTTCCGCAACTCCATATCCTGAGTGCGAACAATCAACTTAATAAAATTGTTCGTGCGCTTGAAGACTCATCTCGCCTCAATGCTAGTGCAGCCCGGTGGACCGCTTTTGCTGCGATTTTGGCAGGTCTTACCGCTGCCTTAGGGGTAATCTAGCCCCATCTGCGTAGGCGTTCCCTAGTTAGTGCAAGAGGGGCCGGGGGGGGGTAAAGGCATTCTTGCCCATCGTGCCAGTATATCGACCTTTCGTGCGGCGGAAAAATTTCAAAAAATTAGGTTTTATATCGAAACGATCTCGGGGAGTGCGCCCCGCAAACGCTGTAGCAAGCCAAGGTAGCCGCCGATTCTCAGTTTCTTTTCGACGCCGCCAAACTTGTACTTCATGTACCATGTCTTGCCGCCAGCCGGAGAGACCAGCAGGTTGAGCCCCTACATATCGCTCAGCTTATGAGGCTTCTCTTTGGATTTCGCGGTACGAATCGCTATATCTGTCAAAGACATAGTCCGGCCATTCTCAGGACTTAGCCCTCACCCTGGGGGCCAAGTGCGTTGAATGGCCCGCTCTGCTCCGGAAATAGCCCCACTTTTGCTTGCGCTGGAGTGGGACAAAATGAGATTTTGTGGGCCAAGAAACCCAAAAAAATACTCTTCTTTTCCGCAACTTAAAAAGAAAAATGGGATTGTCTGAGACCCAATGCTGGAGCGGGTAGCGGGAATCGAACCCGCATAGCTAGCTTGGAAGGCTAGTGCTTTACCACTAAGCTATACCCGCTCATTCAAACACTTATGCGCGTTTGCCTGCATCGTTTTACAAAGTGTTTTACACATTGGCTGCGATGCGCCTGCCGATTGCCACGATGATGGCTGCTTCGTCAACGTATCTTTTGCGGATTGCAGACACTTGGCTTTCGCCCCACCCCATTGTCATCGCAATTTGGCTGTCGGTAAGACCGCCACCGGGCAACGTCATAAGTTTAGTCGCATACCATCGCAGTCTTCGGCAACACTGGCTCGCGCAATGAAGTTCGAGCAGACCGCCTGCATGTCGCTGTCATAAATCACCACACATCCAACGCTCTGCGTGTCTCCTCCGCCAGATTTTTCAATCAAAAGGTCACCGCGTTCGAGTGTTCGGCCATTTAGCTCACTCAACTTGAATGAGCGCATGGTTGGTGAATGAGGGGACACTGTAAGTCTTCTTCGATCAAAGTCGGCCACTCGGACACATGCGACGTCGCCATGCCCCTGCGGATCATCGCCCCAAACGCCGCCTATGATGGTCCCGACGGTTTCGCGAAGCCGCTTGACTTCCCAATGCTCTGGAACATCTCCTAGCCATTCCACACCGGATGGCTTCAGCTTCGCATTGGGGTCTAGGCCGCGCGTGACGGCGCGGTGAATGACGGATTGCTTCTGCTCGTTCAACAGGGCGATCAGCCGCCGCTTGGCGCTGATCAGTTTGCCCGTCATCGCCCCATGCCAATCGAGGAAGCGCACAATCAACCGCTGCTCGTCGAGCGATGGCACTGGCAGGCGAATGTCGTAGAACGCGTCAGTATAGAGCCGCCAGAACCCCTCTACGATACCCTTGGTCCGGGTGAACAACTCGCCACGGCAAGCAGGCGACTTGAGCAGATACTCGTAGTAGCGAACGTCAGCGTTGGGCAGTGGTCGCAGAACCGTGTAATCGGGACTGATAACGCCCTGCTCGGTGGCGCGGGCAAATACGCCAAGATGGGCCTTGAGGCGGTTGAGCACGAGGTCATTCGGTTCGACTAGCTTGCCGCCCGCGTAGCTTTCTGAGACGAGGCGCTTTTCGCCCGTGGTTGCTGAGGGAACCAGCCCCAGCTTCTGGTTCATCGACAGGTGGGTCTCCTGCCCATCGACCGACCTGCGATCCACCTCACGGAAAACGTATTTGGCGCGGAGCGTCTGCCAACCTTCGGGCGTGCGAGGTAGCCACAACACGCCGGTATCGGCCATTTCAGGATAAGGGCGCAGACCCTCGATCATACACCGGCCCCGATGATGCATGGCAACAGACCATCGGTTTCCTGCTCCAGCGCCACGATGTCTGCCCGGATTTGCTCCAGCGACCGCAACGGCTGCGGCTTGTAGAACACGCGGGTGAAGCTGATCTCATAGCCGATCTGGGTCTTCTCGGCGTCGATCCAAGCGTCCGGGGCATAGGGCAGCACCTCGCGCGCGATGAACGCCTCGATCCCGCCAGCCTCAAGCAGGGGCACGTTCTCGGTATCGCGCAGGCCGGTGTCCGGCTCATATTCGACCACCACCTGCTTGCCGCTGATGGTCGCCGCGAACAGCCCGTGAATAGGATCGGCGTCGGCCTTACCGGGCTTGTAAACCTTCTTGACGATCTCCTTGGCCTTGGGGTCGCGTTCGCCCAAGTAGGTTCGCAGCAGTTTCTCGCGCTTGGCGGTTAGCTTCACGCCTGCCTTATCGGCCAACGGCTCCAGTGCAGCGATGAAGGCGTTGAAGTCCATATGCGGCCCCGCGCCCAAGGTCAGCGCGGCACGGTCGGCCAAATCGGCCAGCAGGCGTTCGTTCTCTTCAACGCACGCGAACCGCAGCGCGCTCAGCTTGTTGTCGGTCAGTTCGATGCGGAGGCGCAGGGGCCGCTCCACCGTGACCTTCCAATAACCGAACTCGTCATTGGGGAAGATGCGCGACTGCTCGCCCTGCTCGAAGGCGATGAAGGTCTGGACGATGCGCTCGATATGATCCGGGGTAAGCTGGCAGTTCTTCTTGCCCATGTTCTTGCGCAGCGGATCAAACCAGCCGGTGGCGTCGATCAACTGCACTTGGCCCTTGCGATGCGCGGGCTTGCGGTTTGTCAGCACCCAAACATAGGTGGCGATGCCGGTATTGAAGAACATGTTCAGCGGCAGGGCGATGATCGCTTCAAGCCAATCATTCTCAATGATCCAGCGGCGGGTGTTGCTCTCACCGCTGCCCGCGTCCCCTGTGAACAGTGACGATCCGTTGTGGACGCTGGCGATGCGACTGCCCAGCGTCGTCTTGTGCTTCATCTTGGACACAAGGTTGGCAAGGAACAGCATCTGTCCGTCGCTGGAGCGGGTCAACAGGCTGTACTCGTCATTGCCGCCATGGCTGATGATGAAGCGCGGGTCTTTGACCCCGCCCTTGCCGCCCATTCGTTCAAGGTCGGTCTTGTAACTCGTGCCATACGGTGGGTTGGACAGCATGAAGTCGAACTCGCGTGCCGGGAATGCATCGTTGCTCAGTGTGGACCATTCCGCTCCGCCGACGATGTTGTCCGCCTCTTCGCCTTCGCCCTTGAGGATCAGGTCGGCCTTGGCAATGGCGTAGGTCTCGGGGTTGATCTCCTGCCCGTACAAGTGGGTGGAGACCTTCTTGCCGTGCTCGCTGGCAATGCGTTCCAGTGTCTGTTCGGCGACAGTGAGCATTCCGCCCGTGCCACAGGCTCCGTCGTATAAAAGGTATGTGCCAGACGCGATCTGGTCCGCCACAGGGCGAAAGATCAGTTCGGCCATCAGCTTGACGGCGTCGCGCGGGGTCCAGTGCTCGCCCGCATCGTCGTTGTTGGCTTCATTGAACTTGCGAACCAGCGCCTCGAAGATCGTGCCCATGCCATGATTATCTAGGCCGGGCAGCTTTACCGAACCATCGCCATGAAGGACGGGATTGGGGCCAAGGTTCAAGTCCGGGTTGAGCAGCTTTTCGATCAGACTGCCGAGCGCATCCGCACGCGACAATTTCGGCACCTGATTGCGAAACTCAAAGCTCTCCAGAATGTCTTGTACGTTGGGGCTGAACCCGTCGAGGTACGCCTCAAAGTCGTCCTTCAACTGAGCTTGGCTGGCCCGGTTGCGCAGGTCGCGCAGCGTGAACGGGGATGTATTGTAGAAGGCTTGGCCTGCTGCCTGCCGGAGCGCCGCGTCCTGCTCGATCACCTCGGCGGCATCGAGTTGCTCTTTCATAGCGCGGACGCTGTCCTTCACCGGCTCCAATACAGTGTCGAGCCGACGCAGTACCGTCATTGGCAGGATCACATCGCGGTATTTGCTGCGCTGATAAAGGCCATGCAGCACGTCATCGGCAATGCCCCAGATGAAGTTCGTGATCCAATCGAGGTCGCCGTTATTCATGATCTGCAAGCTGCTCCGCTTTTGTGAGGCGGGACGGCGCAGACGTCGGCTACTGCATCCCGAACGTATCAATAGCAGCCGGAGACGAAAAGGGTAGCCTTTAGGAAGCGGTGCAAACCACCTCTGCTAACTGCGCGCGAACGTGGAAGCCTCGCTTACACGTTCGCGTAAGAAAAGGTGGCGATGGTTTTACAGCCCTTTCGCAACCCATTGATACTACAAGAGTGGATTTAAGCCTGTTTTACAAGAAAAATGGTGGAAAACAGCCAAAGTGCACAGCTTGGAAGGCTAGTGCTTTACCACTAAGCTATACCCGCTCATTCAAGCGCTTATGGGCGCTTGCATACATCGTTTCGCATGTGGCCTGCGATGCGCGTGCCGATTGCCACGATGATGACCGCTTCGTCAACGTATCTTTTGCCGAATGCCCACAGTTGGGGCTTGGCTGCCGCGCCAAAGCATGGTTCTAAAACCCTGCGCCATCGGGCCAATGCGGCGCGGCAAGGCCCATCACTTGAAACAGCGTGCCCATCTGATCGGGCGCGGTAAGGCGCAGCAGAGCCTCGTTCACGGCATCTGCGTGGGCGGGCTGGGCCTTGGCCAAGGCCTCGGCGCGCGCGGCAATGCCCAGCGCGTGAAGCCAAGCCCCCTGCCCCGCCGTGCCCAACAGCCGCGCGCCGGCGCGTGTCGCCGCCCCGGCCGCGGCGGCGAAATCGACCAGCGTGGTGAGATCCGCCTCACCCGGTGCGGCAAAAGGATCGGCCTTGGCGTGGCCGCGCACTGCCTGCAACGTCGATCCGGTTTGCGCGTCCATATAGCCATAATCGATGATCAAAGCCGCGCCGCCATCACGCACCAGCATCCGCGCGACCTCGCCCACCGACGCCGCCGCCGCTGGGGATGTTTCGATAATCGTGCCGTGCGGGGCATCGATGGCGTGCGGAACGGCGGCGTCCATCGGCAGTGTGCCCGCCACCGGCACGAAAGCGCCATCCGCCACGCCCACCATCCGCTCGCGCCAACCCTGAGGCGTTTTCACCAATTGCCGCACCGGCAGCGCGTCAAGGAATTCATTGGCAACCAGCAGTATGGGCGCGCCCTCCGGCACACGCCCAAGGCTCTCATGCCACTGCGCACCGGGCACCAGCGCGGCCTGAGCGGCGCGCAGCACCGGCGAAATCTCGATGAAGTGCACCTGCGGGGTCAGCCCAAACCGCGCCATCACCCGTAAGGCATCGCGCGCCAAAGTGCCGCGCCCCGGCCCCGCCTCGACATAACGCACGTCAGGCCGCCCGGCGCGCGCCCAAATATCGGCGCACCAGATGCCGATCATCTCGCCGAACATCTGGCTGACCTCTGGCGCGGTGACGAAATCGCCGCCCGCGCCGAGGGGATCGCGCGTGGCGTAGTAATGCGCGTTGGCCTCCGCCATGTACTGCGCGATGCTGATCGGGCCGGTGTGGGCGATCAGGCGGCGGAACACTTTATCGAGCGGCTCGCGCATGGTTCAGGCGGCCGTTGCGACCACACCCAAGACAGGCCGGCGCAGCGCCCGCACGATGAAGAACAGGCCGATGGCGATCATCGGCACGGTCAGCCATTGGCCCATCGACATATGCGTTTGCGCGGCGAAGTCGGCCAATTGCTTGTCCGGCTCGCGGAAAAACTCGACGATGAAACGCGAGACACCATAGCCCAGCCCGAATGTGCCCATCAGCAGGCCGGGCCGCCAGCGTGCATTGGTTTTCCAGAACAGCGTGATCAACACCGCGCCCAGCACGATGCCCTCCAGCGCGGCCTCGTACAGCTGGCTGGGGTGGCGGGGCAGCGGGCCGCCATCAGGAAACACCATCGCCCAAGGCACATAGCTGGTCGTCGCGCGGCCCCACAATTCGCCGTTTATGAAGTTGGCGCAACGGCCAAAGAACAGCCCAAAACATACACTGGGGGCGATATAGTCGCAGACGCGCAGGAAATTCAGTCCCTTGCTCCAGCACACCCATGCAATCGCCAGCACCACGCCGATCAGCCCTCCGTGGAAGCTCATGCCCCCCTCCCACAGACGCAGCAACTCGGCAGGGTGCGCCCACATGGCGCCGCCAGTGTAGAACGTCGCGTAACCCAGCCGCCCGCCAAGGATGATCCCCACCGTACACCAGAAGAACAGATCCTCTGCATGGCGCAGGGCCAGCGGTGCGCCGGGGGTCTTGATCTCTTTCGAAACATGCCAGAACGCGGCAATGATCCCCGCCAGATAGGCCAGCGAATAATAACGCAGCGTGAAAAAACCGAGGTCAATCCCGCGTTTCAACCCCAGATCGGCCCAGATGATCGGCGGGTGGACAGCACTGGTCGCTGCGGATAGAGTTTGGAAAAGCATGGACACCTTGAAGTCATAAGGGCGGGGATAAAGGGGCGGGCGCCCCACGCGGGCGCCTTTTGGCACAGCCAGCGGGGCGCTGCCACCCGTTTCGTGGCCAAGGCAGCTGAAGACCACGGGACGGGGGAAACAATGCCAAGCGAACTCGATAGCACCATCCGCGCATTGCTGGCCCGCCATACCGCGCCGGGCGGGCTGCTGGAAACCGCGCATATCGAGCGGTTCGGGGTGCAACTGCCGGTCTTTGCCAAGGCGCCGCCCTGTCTGCCAGCCTTGTTCGGCCATTTCAGCCACCAACACGCCGACGCGGAATTCCTGATCGATGGCGACCTGCGGCTGAGTTTTGGCGAAGTCTATGCCGCCGCCAGCGCGGTCGCGCGTGCCTTGGTGGCGCATGCCGGCGTGCGGCCCGGCGCGCATGTGGGGCTGGCGGCGCGCAATTCGGCCAGTTGGGTGGTGGCGTTCATGGGCATCTCGATGGCGGGGGGCTGTGCGGTGCTGCTCAACGGCTGGTGGAGCGGCGCAGAACTGGCCGAGGGGGTGGCGCTGGCCGATTGCGCATTGGTGCTGGCGGACGAGGCCCGCGCCACGCGGATGGCGGGGTTGACGGATGCACGCATCGTTTCCTTCGCGCACACCCACCCGTCGGGGGCATTTGCCGCGCTGGGCGACGCGCCTGCCGATACGCCGCTGCCCATGCCCGGCGCCGACGACCCGGCAACCATCCTCTTCACCTCGGGTTCCACCGGGGGACCGAAGGGGGCGCTGTCCGATCACCGGGCCTTGGTGCAGGCACCGCTCAATTTCCTCGCGCAGTCGCTGGTGGGGCTGGAACTGGCGGTGATGCAGGACATGGTGCCCCCGGCGCAGCAGTCCGCGCTGATGGCGGTGCCCTTGTTCCATGTGACGGCGCTGATCACGCTGCTGCTGCAAAGCTTTCCCATCGGCCGCAAGCTGGTGATGATGCCCAAATGGGATGCCGCGGAGGCGATGCGCTTGATTGAGGCCGAAAAGATCACCTATTTCATCGGCGTCCCCCTCATGAGCCACGAGATCGCCACCCACCCGGACCGCGCGCGGTATGACCTTGCTACCTGCGTCTATTTCGGTGCGGGCGGGGCGCCGCGCCCCGCAGCCCATGTCGCCATCATGCGCCAAAACCTGCCGCATGCCTTTCCGATGCTGGGTTATGGCCTAACCGAAACCAACGCGGTGGGCGCCACCAACATGCGCGAGAATTACCTCGCCAAGCCCACCAGCACCGGGCCGGCCTCGGCGCCCTTGTCCGAGGTCGCCATTCTGGGCGCGGACGGCCAGCACTTGCCCGCCGGCCAACCGGGCGAGATCGCCATCCGTTCAGTGTGCAACATGGTGGGCTATTGGGGCAACCCGCAGGCCACCGCCGCCGCCCTTACCCCCGATGGTTTTTTCCGCAGCGGCGACATCGGCTACCTCGACGAAGACGGCTATTTGTTCATCGTCGACCGGGCCAAGGACATCGTCATTCGCGGCGGCGAAAACATCGCCTGCCAAGAGGTCGAGGCGGCGCTCTATGCCCATCCCGGCGTGGCGGAGGCAGCGGTGATCGCGCAGGCAGACCCGCGTTTCGGCGAGGTGCCGGTGGCGATCTGGGTGGCCAGCGACACGCCCCACGCGCCCAGCGATGACGAGCTGCATAGCTTTCTCGCGCAGCACATCGCCGGTTTCAAAATCCCCGCGCATTTCTATCGGCTGGACGCCCTGCCGCGCCTCGGCACCGAAAAGATTGACAAGCAGGCGTTGAAAGCGCGCTTTGCGGCGGGCGCGCAACCGGGTATGGCGGGCGAACCGCAATAAGGCAGCCCACCCACTCACTATGACCGCGATCCGCATTCCCAACCAGCGCGCGGTGATCGACCGCCGCGCCATCACCGAGGCCATTGCCGCTGTCGTTGCCGAATGCGGCCCCGCCGGCCGGCAACGCATAGTAGAAATCCTGCGCGCCGCGCTGGAAACGGGCCGCGCCGAAATCGCCCAGCGCCTGAGCCTGCGCCCCACCGCCGGCCACGACAGCGCCGAGGCGCAGGCGTTCCTAGTCGATCAATTGCTGCGCATCATCCACGACCATGTCATCACCCATGTCTATCCCGCCGGCAATCGCTCCACCGGCGAGCGGCTGGCGATCATGGCGGTGGGCGGCTATGGGCGCGGCGAAATGGCGCCGCATTCGGATGTCGATGTCGCCTTTATCACCCCCGACAAGCAAACCGCATGGTGCGAGCAGGTGATCGAGGCGATGCTCTATTTCCTGTGGGATCTGGCGCTGAAGATCGGTCATTCCAGCCGCAGCCTCGACGATATGGTGCGGATGGGGCGCAGCGACAACACCATCCGCACGGCGCTGCTGGAGGGGCGCTATGTCTGGGGCGATCAGGCGCTGTATGACGAGGCGCGGCGCCGTTTCTGGGCCGAGGTCGTCACCGGCACCGAGAAACAATATGTCACCGAAAAGCTGACCGAGCGCAACGATCGTCACAAGCGACTGGGCGATTCGCGCTATGTGGTGGAGCCCAACGTCAAGGAAGGCAAAGGCGGCCTGCGCGATCTGCACACGCTCTATTGGATCGGCAAATATGTCTACAAGGTGCGCGAGCCCGCCGAATTGGTCGATGTCGGCCTGCTGACCGCCGACGAATACCGCGCGTTCCGCCGGGCCGAGAATTTCTTCTGGGCGGTGCGCTGCCATCTGCACACCATCACACGCCGCGCCGAAGACCGGCTGACCTTCGACCTGCAACGCCAAGTCGCCGCCGCCATGAACTTTTCCGACCGGCCGGGGCGCAGCGCGGTCGAACGGTTCATGCAGTATTTCTTCTTGCAGGCCAAACAGGTCGGCAGCCTGACCGGCGTGTTTCTGGCGCAATTGGACGAGCAATTCGCCACCCGCCAGCGCCGCAGCCCGCTGGCCATGCTGAAGGGCCGCGCCAAGGTATTCAAGGGCTACCGGGTCGCGGCGGGGCGCATCTCCGCCCCCACCGACACATGGTTCGCCGAAGACCCCATCCGCCTGATTGAAATCTTCGTGCTGGCGGACCACGAAAGCTTTGAAATTCACCCCGAAACGCTGCGCCAGATCACTCGCGACGCGCATCTGATCGGCGGCGAATTGCGCAAAAACCCTCGCGCCAACGCGCTGTTCATGGAGCTGTTAACCAGCCGCAACGACCCAGAAACCAATTTGCGCATTTGCAACGAAACCGGGGTTTTCGGGCGGTTTATCCCCGATTTTGGCCGGGTCAACGCGCAGATGCAGTTTGATATGTATCACCACTATACCGTCGATGAACACACCATCCGCGCCATCGGCCTGCTGGCCCGCATCGAAAAGGGCGAACTGGTTGGCGATCATCCGCTGGCCACAGGCCTCATCGGCAAGGTCCATTCGCGCCGGGCGGCCTATGTTGCGGTGCTGTGCCACGATATTGCCAAGGGGCGCGGCGGCGATCATTCGGTGCTGGGGGCGGACATCGCAGATCATCTGGCGCCGCGACTGGGGTTGGACGAGGAGGAAACGAGGCTGGTCAGTTGGCTGGTACGCACCCATTTGTTCATGTCTGCCACCGCCTTCAAACGTGATCTGGCCGATTGGAAGACGATCACCGATTTCGTCACCACCGTCGATTCAATCGAGCGGCTGCGCCAGCTAACCTTGCTCACCATCGTCGATATCCGCGCGGTGGGGCCGGGGGTGTGGAACGGCTGGAAACGCCAATTGCTGCATGAACTCTACAACGCGGCGGAGGAACGGCTGCGCCTCGGCCATGTCGAGCATGGGCGCGAGCACCGGATTGCCGCCAAGAAGGAGGCGGTTGCGGCGCGAATGGGCGCAAAGGCAGCGCTGGTGGCCGACACCGGGCGCCTGTTCGCCGACGCCTATTGGATCGCCGAGCCGGAGGATGTCATCGCGATGAACCTGCTGCAATTTGCCGCCAGCAAGGACGCGCCGCTGACCATCACCACCGAATATGATGCGGCGCGCGGGGCGACCTTGGTCATGGTGATCGCCGCCGATCACCCCGGCCTGTTTTACCGCATCGCCGGCGGGATCAGTCTGGCGGGCGGCAACATCATCGATGCCCGTATCCACACCGCGCGCGACGGCACGGCTGTCGATAACTTCCTGGTGCAAGATCCGCTGGGGCGGCCATTCTCCGAAACGGGCCAGTTGGAGCGGCTGAAAACAGCCATAGCCGATGCCTTGGCCAACCGTGTGAAGATGATCCCGCAACTGGCCGCCCGGCCCCTCGCCCGCCCCCGCGCCGATGCATTTGAGGTGCGCCCGCGGGTGGAGTTCGACCACAGTGCCTCCAACCGCTTCACCGTGATCGAGGTAATTTCGCGCGACCGCCCGGCGTTGCTGCACAGGCTGGCCCGCGCGCTGTTCGAGGCGCGGCTGGTGGTGCATTCTGCGCATGTCGCCACCTATGGCGAGCGGGCGATTGATACCTTCTATGTCACCGATATGTTTGGCGAAAAGGTTGACGGGGCCAGCCGGTTCAAGACCATCGAAAAACGCCTGCTGGAGGCCGCTGACGAGGATGCGCCGGTCAGCGCCTAATCCATCTCGATCACACAGGTCGCCAGCCGCTCGACCTCTTGCGCGGCGTGGCTGACATAGATGATCGGCAGGCGGAGTTCGTCGCGGATACGCTCGATCACCGCCATCACGTCGCGGCGGCGGGGCGCGTCGAGGCCAGTCAGTGGCTCGTCCATTAGCAGCACGCGGGGGCCCGCCAGCAACGCCCGGCCAATCGCCACCCGCTGCGCCTCTCCGCCCGACAGCGTGGCGGGCGCGCGCCCCAGCAAATGGCTGATGCCGAGAAAATCGCAGGCCTCCTCCATCCCCATGAAACGCCGATCCGCCGGCGCCAGCCGCCAGCCATAGGCGAGGTTCTGCGCCACCGTCCGATGCGGGAACAGCCGCGTATCCTGAAATATATACCCCGTGGCGCGGGCTTCGGGCGGCAGACAGATGCCGGCCGCGCGATCGAACAAAACCTCTCCGGCGATGATGATGCGGCCTTGGTCGGGGCGCAGCAGCCCGGCGATCATGTCGAGCACGCTGGTCTTCCCCGCGCCCGACCGGCCCACCAGCGCCACAAGGCCGGCATCGGCGTTGATGCGGACCGCGATGCGCTGCCCGCCGCGCGTCAGGGCCACGTCTATGTCGAAAACGTTACCAGACGTTTCCTGTTTACCAAACATGGCCGGCCACCTTCGCCTTTCGCGCCAAGGCCTCTGACACCACCAGCGCGGCCAGCGACAGCAGCACCGACACCACCGCGAGGCGCGTCACCTCCCCCTCTCCGCCGGGCACCTGCAAGGCGTCGTAAATGGCCAGCGGCAAGGTGCGCGTCTCGCCGGGGATTGAGGCGACGAAGGTAATCGTCGCGCCAAATTCGCCCAGCGACCGCGCAAAACCCAGCACCAAGCCCGCCAGCACCCCCGGCATCGCCAGCGGCAACGTCACGCTGACAAAGGCCCGCCATGGCGAGGCGCCGAGCGTGCGCGCAGCGCCCTCCAGCCTGCGGTCCACGCCTTCGATCGACAGCCGCATCGCCCGCACCATCAGCGGCAGCGCCATCACGCCGCTGGCCAGCGCCGCGCCGGTCCAGCGAAAGATCACGCTGATCCCCAGCCCCGCCAACAGCCGCCCCATCGGCCCCTGCGCGCCAAAGGCCAGCAACAGCAGCCAGCCGCTGACCACCGGCGGCAACACCAGCGGCAGATGCACCGCCGCATCGAGCAAGATCTTGCCCGCAAATCGCCCCCGCGCCAGCACATAGGCCAGAGCGAACGCCACAGGCAGGCAGGCCAGCATCGCCGCCCCGCTCACCTTGCAACTGAGCGCAACAATGCCCCATTCCTCGGGTGTCACCCTAAGGCGTCCCAAAACCGCGCGCGCGAAAGATCGCCTGCCCTTCGCGGCTGGCTAAAAAGCGCGCGAAACCGGCGGCATCGGGCGCGGTGGAGGCGATCAGCAGCGCGATGGGATAGCGGATCGGCGGATGGCTGCTTTCGGGGAAGGTATCGACCACGGCGACCTTTGGATCGGCGCGCGCATCGGTAGCATAAACGATGCCGAACGGCGCCTCACCCCGGTCCACCAACGCCAACGCCGCGCGGACATTTTCAGCGCCAGCGATGTGGCCCGATACGCTGTCCCACACGCCAAGGCTGGTCAACGCCTGTTTGGCGTAGATGCCGGCGGGCACCGATGTCACCGCTCCAGTGGCCAAACGCCCGCCCCGCAACGCGGCCGCCAGCGGAAATCCCTTGGCGATGCGCAGATGGGTATGGGCGGCAACGGGCGCGATCAGCACCAGACGGCCCGCCAGCAGATCATGGCGGGTGGCGGGGCGGATCAGGCCTTTTGCGGCGATCTCGTCCATCCATTGTTCGTCGGCGGAAATGAAAATGTCAGCCGGCGCCCCCGCCTCAATCTGCCGCGCCAAAGCGGAGGACGCGCCCAGCGCGATCACCGGATGGGGATGCCCCTTGGCGGCCCAGGCATCGGCGGCGGCGTTCAGGCTTTCGGCCAGCGAGGCGGCGCCCATCACCAACGGTGCGCGCGTCTGGGCCATGGACGGCGCTGCGACGGCCAGCATCAGACAGGCCAAAGCTGTTCGATATAGTTGCGACATTATCCGCCTTTGCGATCAGTGCAGGCCTAGCCGCCTGCGTCTTCGCGCATACAGCAGGCCGTCGCCCACACGCCAGCGGATTTCGTGGCTTATGCGACGCCGCGTATCGCCACAGTCTGATCTTCGGGCAACCCAATCGGCTGTAAAACCAGCGCCTGCTGCGCCAGTTGATCGAGGCGGTGGATGGTGTCGAAGACGATCTCGTACTTGGCGCCGCGCCGCATCCGCACCCAGGCCCCGCATTCGCCCAGACCCTCTACCGAGAGCATAAAGCTTTGGCATACGGCCAGAAAACCGTCCGCCTCCATGCTGGCCGCCCCTTGCGACAGGGAGGTGAGCGTAACCGGCTGCACCGCTCCGCCCACGATTGCCAAGGCCGGCACACGCATCCGCAGGCTCAGTTGGCGGCTGTCGGCAGCGCCCAGTTCGGCGAGGAAAGCGTCTGGATCTACCGGCTTGGCAAAGCGGAAACCGGCGGTGGTGCCGCGTTCCCACATGCGGATCATCGCGTGGACCTCGCCAGAGGCTGTTTCCAGAAACACATGGGTTTCGGGCGGGATCTGGTGGAACATGCCGATGCGCACCCCGCCCGGCGACAGATCGCGCAGCAGGCAGATATATTCGCCTGACTGGCAAATCAACTTGGCGCTGCGCATCAAGGTCACGCTGGCGCGATTGTCCGCTCTGCGTTCGCCGGCCAAATCGGCAACGCCCAGATTGGCGTCAACGCTGGCGGCATAGGCACTTTCGGCGGTTTCCGGGGCACGGTCCATGGCTTCGGCTTTCGCGGGTGGCGGCCGGGCGTGGCTGCCTTATACCCTCAACATGGTAAGCAAACAGGGTTGAAAACTGGTTAACACAGTCGCGAGCTAGGCCTCGTGAACCGCCTTAGTGATCAGGCAAGCCATCAGGCCTTCGTGGCCGTCCTCATGCCCGTGGCCCGACCATTTGACCCCGCCAAACGGCGCGTCCGATGCCCCAACAGAGGCCCCGTTCAGCGCCACCATCCCCGCCTCCAGCGCGCGGGCGATGCGTTTTTGACGCGCTGTGTCGCGGGTCCAGACATAGGCGGCCAGGCCATAGGGCAAGCGGTTGGCCTCGGCGATCATCGCGGCCTCATCAGCATAGGCGTTGATGAGCGCGACCGGACCGAAGGGTTCCTCGTTCATAATCGCGGCCTCTTGCGGCACATCGGCGAGCACGGTGGTGGCGTAGAAAAACCCCGGCCCGTCGATACGGTGTCCACCGGTCAGCAGCTTGGCCCCCGCCGCCACGGCGTCGCCGATCAGGCGGTCCATAGCTTGCGGGCGGCGCGGGTTGGCCATCGGGCCCATTTGCGTGTCTGCCGCCTTGCCGTCGCCCACCCGGATCGCTGCGGCACGCGCCGTAAAGCCATCGCGGAAGCGCTCAAACACGCTGGCCTCGACGATAAAGCGCGTGGGGCTGGTGCAGACTTGCCCGGCGTTGCGGTATTTCGCGGCGACCATCACATCGAGCGCCCGTTCGATATCGGCGTCGGCGAAGATCAGCACCGGGCCGTGGCCGCCCAGCTCCATTGTCGTGCGTTTGCAGTCGTCTGCGCACAGGCGCATCAAATGTTTGCCCACCACCGTCGATCCGGTGAACGAGACTTTGCGGATGATCGGGCTGGCCAGCAGATGGCGCGAAACCGCGTCGGGCACGCCGAACACCGCCTGCGCCACCGCGCCCGGCAGGCCGGCATCCAGCAAGGCCTGCAACACCGCCAAGGCCGAAGCGGGCGCCTCCTCCGCCGCCTTCAGGATCACCGAACACCCCGCCGCGATGGGCGCGCCCAGCTTTCGCCCCACATTGGCGATGGGGTAATTCCACGGGCTGAAGGCCGCGACCGGCCCGACCGGCTCATAGGTTACGCGGGAACGCTGACCGGCGGGGCGGGGCAGATCGCGGCCCGTGACCCGCTGACATTCGGCGGCATAGAATCGGAACAGGCCGGCGGCCATTTCCACCTCCATCCGGGTTTCGGGCAGGGTTTTGCCTTCCTCGGCCGTGGCGATGCGGGCGATGTGGTCCTGCCGCTGCATCAGCAAGTCGGCGGCGCCCAGAAGCACATCGGCGCGGGCTGGCGGCGCGGTGTCCCGCCACAGGGCAAAGCCCCGCGCGGCCACATCCAGCGCGGTGTCCAGATCATCGGGCGTGGCCAATGGCAGTTCCCCGATCACCGCGCCCGTTGCAGGGTTGACCACGGCATGAGACGCGCGCAATTTGCCGGCATAGACGGGCGTGCCGTCGATCATCATATGCAGGGTGGGATAGGTCATGGTGGTGATTCCTGTCGGCAAAATGCGCGCGGCAATCTGCCTGCCCCTTGCAGAGCGGGCTTGCAAGCCGCGTAATATTATTGCATGATCGCGTAATCATAAAACACACCGCCCACGGGAGCCCGCGCATGACCGCAGAGCCACTCAGCAACCGCCCGAAGCTGGCCTTGCATGTGCCAGAACCGCCCGCGCGCCCAGGCGAACAGGCGGATTTTCGCAAACACACCCTGCCCGCGCCCGGCGAAACACCCTTCATAGCGCCCGAAACCGCCGCCAGCGCGATGCGCGATCACGCCTATGGCCTGGTGCGGGTGCTAGGCGATGATCATACGGCACAAGGGGGCTGGAACCCCAGCCTCTCGCCTGAAACGCTGCGCGTAATGCTGCACGATATGGCGCTGACCCGCGCCTTCGACGACCGCATGTTTCGCGCCCAAAGGCAGGGCAAAACCAGCTTCTATATGAAATGTCGCGGCGAGGAGGCCGTCGCCGTCGCCGCCGCGCATGCGCTGGATGATGGTGATATGTGCTTTCCGTCGTACCGCCAGCAGGGGCTGTTGATCGCGCGCGGGCACGACATGACCGACATGATGAACCAGATCTTCTCCAACCACGCCGACCGGCTGATGGGGCGGCAGCTGCCGATCATGTATTCGGTGCGCTCCAAGGGGTTTTTCTCGGTTTCGGGCAATCTGACGACGCAATATCCGCAGGCCGTCGGCTGGGCGATGGCATCGGCGGCGCGCGGGGGGCACAATATCGCGGCGACTTGGTGCGGCGAGGGTTCCACCGCAGAGGGCGATTTCCATTCGGCCTGCACCTTTGCCAGCGTCTACCGCGCGCCGGTGGTGCTGAACGTCGTCAACAACCAATGGGCGATCAGCAGCTTTTCCGGGTTCGCAGGGGGCGACGAGACGACCTTTGCCGCGCGCGGGGTGGGCTATGGCATCGCCTCGCTGAGGGTGGACGGAAACGATGCGCTGGCGGTTTACGCGGCGACCAAATGGGCGGCGGAACGCGCACGCGGCAACCACGGCCCGACGATGATCGAACATTTCACCTATCGCGCGGAAGGGCATTCGACCTCCGACGACCCATCCGCGTACCGGTCTGCCGAGGAGGCCAGCCTGTGGCCCTTGGGCGACCCCATCGCGCGGCTGCGTGACCATCTGATCGCGCTGGGGGAATGGGACATGGATGCCCACACCGCGCAGGACAAGGCTTTGACGGAGCAAGTGCGCCTCGCCAATAAGGCGGCGGAGGCGAATGGTGTGCTGGGCGATGGCCTGACCAACCAGCCACTGGAAACCATGTTCGAAGGGGTTTTTGAGCATATGCCCTGGCATCTGGCCGAACAGGAAGCGCAGATGCTGGCCGAATGGAAGGCGGCTGGCCTGCCCGTCGTCCTGGCGCATAATGCGGAGCTGCACCCATGAGCGCCGTCAAGAGCATGTCGATGATCCAGGCGATCAACTCCGCGCTGGATGTGGTGATGGCGCGTGACGAAATGGTCACCGTCATGGGCGAGGACGTCGGCTTTTTCGGCGGGGTGTTCCGCGCCACCGCCGGTTTGCAGGCCAAATACGGCAAAAACCGCGTCTTTGACACGCCGATCACCGAATGCGGGATCATCGGTGTCGCCATCGGCATGGGCGCTTACGGCCTGCGCCCGGTGCCCGAAATCCAGTTCGCCGATTATATCTATCCCGCTCTGGATCAATTGGTCAGCGAGGCGGCGCGGATGCGGTATCGGTCTGCCGGCGAGTTCACCTGCCCGATGACGGTGCGTTCGCCCTTTGGCGGCGGCATCTTCGGCGGCCAAACCCACAGCCAAAGCCCCGAGGGCATCTTCACTCATTGCAGCGGCATCAAAACCGTCATCCCCAGCACCCCCTACGACGCCAAAGGCTTGCTGATCGCCGCCATCGAGGACAATGACCCTGTCATCTTCTTCGAGCCCAAGCGGCTGTATAATGGCCCCTTCCACGGCCATTACGACCGCCCGACCAGCAGCTGGGCCGGCCACGCCTCCGCCGAGGTTCCCGAGGGATACTACCGTATAGATCTGGGCAAGGCGGCCACGGTCCGGGAAGGCGCCGACCTCACCATCCTAACATACGGCACGATGGTGCATGTTGTGGCCACCACGATTGCCGAACTGGACCCCGCCGAGGCGGTGGACGCCGAGATCATCGATTTGCGCACGCTGGTGCCGCTGGATATCGAAGCCATCGAGGCCTCAGTCAAGAAAACCGGCCGCTGCCTGATCGTGCATGAGGCGACCCGCACCTCTGGCTTCGGCGCTGAACTCGCCGCCCTCGTGCAGGAACGCTGTTTCGGCCATCTGGAGGCGCCCATTTTGCGCGTCACCGGGTTCGACACCCCCTATCCCCATGCCCTAGAATGGGCCTATTTCCCCGGCCCGGTTCGCATCCGCGAGGCGGTCGCTAAGATCATGAAGGACTGAAAATGGCCCTCTTCACCTTCAAACTGCCCGACATTGGCGAAGGCATCGCCGAGGCCGAGATAGTCGCTTGGCACGTCACCGTCGGCCAGCGGATCGAGGAAGATGCGCCCATCGCCGATATGCTGACCGACAAGGCCACCGTCGAGATTGAAACCCCGGTGGCGGGCGTGATCACCCAGATCGCAGGCAAGGTCGGCGATGCTGTGCCCATCGGCGGAATGCTGGTGGTGATCGAAACCGATGGCGAGGCGCCGGTGGAGGAGGCTCCTGTGGTGAAAGCTGCGCCAGCCCCGGCCCCTGTCGCGGCGGTGCCAACGCCCCCGCCCCCGCCTGTTGCGCCCGAGCCAGCACCCGCAAAGCCTGAACCCACGGCGCAAGTGCTCGCCTCGCCCGCCGTGCGTGCGCGCGCCAAGGCGCTGGGCGTCGATCTGGCGCAAATCCGCGCGGAAGGCCGCCATATCCGCCACGCCGATCTCGATGCCTTCCTCCGCTATGGCAGCGCGCAGGGGTATCGGGCGCCCAATCCAGTCGGAGGGGGAGGCGCCGCGCCGCGACCCGATGAGGTCATCCCCGTCATCGGTATGCGCCGCCGCATCGCGCAGAACATGGCCGCCGCCAAGCGCCATATTCCGCATTTCACCTATGTCGAAGAGATAGAGGTCACCGCTCTGGAGGCTTGCCGCGCGCAGTTGAACCAGCATCGCGGCGAACGGCCGAAGCTGACGGTGCTGCCGTTCCTGATCACCGCAATGTGCCGGGCGCTGGCCGATTTCCCGATGCTCAACGCGCGCTATGATGACGAGGGCACCGATGGTGGCGGCAGCGTCACACGCTTTGGCGCGGTGCAATTGGGTGTCGCCGCGCAGACGCCGCAGGGCCTGATGGTGCCGGTGCTGCGCAATGCGGACAGCCTCAACATCTGGCAGATCGCCGCAGAGGTTTCGCGCCTCGCCGCCGCCGCGCGCGATGGATCGGCCAGCCGCGAGGAGCTGTCAGGTTCCACCATCACGCTGACCTCGCTGGGGACGCTGGGCGGGGTGGTATCGACGCCTGTCATCAACCGGCCAGAGGTCGCGATTCTGGGCGTCGGGCGGATTATCGAACGCCCGGTGTTTGTCGATGGCACATCCGACCGCATCCGCCGTGCCGCGCTCATGAACCTGTCGATCAGCTGCGATCACCGTGTCGTCGATGGCCATGACGCGGCGAGTTTCGTGGGCCAGATGAAGCGGCTGATCGAGGCGCCGGCGCTGTTGCTGACCCCCTAGAGCTTCTTCAACAGTAACCCGGCGCTGATGCGGGTATGGACTGGATGCACTGGACATTTGAGGGCCAGCAACAGACATTGGCTGGGAACACTGGGAGTGAGTCGATGAAAGCCGGTCATGCCATTTTTGCTGTTTGCGCAATGGCGGCGCTTCCTGCCTCGGCCGCCGCGCAGCAAGCCCCCGTGGCAATGACTGCGCCGGCATCTGCGGTGGTCTCCGACACGTCGCGTCCAGCAAGCGACAAGGCGCGTGATGCCGCGCGGAAACCAGCCACTATGCTGGCCTTTGCGGGGCTGGCGCCGGGCATGCGGGTGTTCGAGCTGGACCCCGGCAAGGGTTACTTCACCCGGCTATTCTCAGTGGCGGTGGGGCCGGCGGGGCGCGTGTTGGCCTATATCCCGGACGAAACCGTTGCCCTGCCCTTCAAGCCGCTAGATGCCTTGACGGCGCTGACGGCGGAACCGGGGCGCGGCAATGTGCAAGCGCTGCATTACCCCCTGATGGCGCCCCCCACACCCGAGATCGCCGGCACCGTCGATGTGGTGTGGACCTCGCAGAACTACCATGATTTTCATAATATTGCGGGGTTTGATGCGGCTGCGTTCAACCGCCATATTTTGGACCTGCTGAAGCCCGGTGGGATCTATATTGTGCTGGATCACGCCGCGTTGGCGGGCGCCGGGTCAGAAACCACCCACACCCTCCACCGAATCGACAAGGCGCTGGTTCGCCATGAGATCGAAGCGGCGGGCTTTGTCTTTGACGGTGAGAGCGCAGCGCTGGCCAACCCCGGCGACCCGCACAATGTGTCAGTTTTCGATCCCAGCATACGCGGCCACACCGATCAGTTTATGCTTCGATTCCGTAAGCCGGTACGAAACGAGTAGATGCCCCTTCAGCCAGGTTCGTGATTATGGCGGTCACACGTGATCAATACGCAATCGGCGACTTTTTGACACCGCCAGATAGCGTGATCGGCACTGTGGATCGGGTCGGATCGATCATGATGTCGACCTAGGTGGTGCTCATATTTTCGATTTTACTTCAATAAGTTAGCGTGTTTAGAATTGCCGCTCAAACTTGGAGCTCCTTACCGTCACCAACTTTTGTAACTGGTTCGGAGATATCGATCGATGTTCAAATTAGATCACGTTTTTGGCATCAACAGCGATGCCGAAGAATACCAGGCTGAAGATAGCATTTTCGACCGAGGCGCCTAGCCACAGGGGGGGAGGGCAGAATATAACGAATTCGTTCTCTTACATGACAACCGCGACGGCTTCGGTTGCAGATAGACAATCAGCTTGTCACCATCTGCCGCCACATTGTCATGATCTCTAACCTGAAATCACCTATTACACCATTCATTCTATGGCCCCGAGGTTACCTGCTATCGCGCTGTTCATCGGCCGACGCTCCCTTCCGCCGGCAAAATCCCAAATGAAAAGGCCCCAAGATAAACTTGAGGCCTTTCCCTTTGCATTTGACTGCAAAATTTTGAATTCACATGGAACTCTATTGGGGGGCTAGTTAGCTAGGCCCAGAGAACCCCAAAGATCGCCCCAAAAACCGCGAGTGGGCGCCGAAATTTTCTTCGACATGATTTTATCCTCCGAAAACCGGATAACCGGTGATCAGAAGGTTACTATTCTCTTAACATTTTGGCATAACTGTAAGTTATGATTACAAATCATATATTTAAATGGCGTTCATGCCAAACAGAAGCTCAGTCGTCACGTAACTTATTGATTTAAAGGAGAGGTTGCTGATTCGAGAGGAAGGCATCAACTTACAGCACGCCGATTCTTTTCGGCAATTCGATATAAAGTTCGAAATCTCCGAAATTCATGGGGCGCCCAACGTAATAACCTTGCCCTATGTCGCAGCCAAAATCTGATAAAATTTTCATCGCCTCTGCGTTTTCAATACCATCAGCAACAATAGATTTTTTCAAATCATGAACCAGCTCAACAGTTGACCTCACCAAAAGACAGTCATCTTTATTGAACGCTATTTGTGACGTGAATTTTCTATCCAATTTTATTTCATCAAATGGCAAAGATTTTATGTAGTCTATTGTCGCGTTTCCGCTTCCGTAGTCATCGATGGAAATATAGACGCCCATTTTCCGCAATTCGGCCATGGTCGATTGCGCGAAATTACGGTCCTGCATAGGCGCGGTTTCGGTAATTTCGATGGTCAGGTTGCCGGCCGACATGCCCGTTGCGCCCAGCAAATTGCTGACGGTATCGATAACCCAAGGCCCATTTAGCAGCGACGCGGATATGTTCACCGCCACCCTGAAATCCGGATGTTGATCAAGGATGCGCAGCGTATCACGCATTGCGCGCTCCAGAACAAATTCTGTTAATCTTTTCAGTCGATTATGACGCTCTGCTGTCAGGATGAAATCGTCGGGCGGGATCACTCCACGAATCGGATGAGTCCACCGCACCAAGGCCTCGGCGCCAACGACTCGGCCCGACCGCAAATGGACCTGAGGCTGGTAGGCGACGCTCAACTGCTCGCAATCAATGGCCGTATCCAGCTCGCTCATCAGCGACAATTCCCAGGCGACCTGCCCCTGGCGGCCCGGATCATAGAATTTCACCACGCTTCCAGAGGCGGCGGCCTCCTCTGCGGCCAGCAAAGCACTACCGATTCGGCTCATCAAAAGACGGTCGGTATCGTGGTCCACACCTAACGCGATCTGGATGTCGATTCGGCGTCCCTCAACATGAATAGCCGCAGAGAGCAGTTGCGCCAGCCCATGCAAATGATCGCGCAGCATCGCCAATGGCACGCAGGTGTTCCAAAATAGCCCATCATCGCCCTGATAAACACTCGCACAATCGGCCAGCACGATGCGGCGGCGCAGTTCGTTGTAAACCTTGCGCTGCACATCGTCAGAGAAACTTGCGCGCACCGCCGCCATATTGCACAGCTTCAAAGCCACCAGCGCCGGGATACCCGCGCTTGTAGTTTCAGCAAGATCCATTACACTTGGAAGGTCCGAAACGCTGCGACGCTTCACATGCTCGGCCACGGTCAGCCGTGTTGTCATGCGGAAGGCGATGATCGAAAACAACAGCAACGCGGGAATATAATCGACAGTTACGAATATCGAATCGGTATAGAACGCCATCCCGGTAATCACGCCGTATGCGGCGATGCCGATAAAGCTCGCCAGACGCCGCGAACGCGCGCGCAATATCGCGAGGGAAAATGTCAGCATAACAAGATAAGGCGGCACCCAGCCGAGATCCCGGGGCGTACCTTCTTTCAGCGTCTGTGCGCCAATGGCGTGAAAATAGACGCCGGGAACATAGCCCTGACCAACAATGCGGTGTAAATCATGCATATTTTCTGCGGTCGGGCCAATAATGATAACCTTGCCGCGCAGAGCTTTATCCGAGATCTTATCCTGCCAAATATCGAAAAAACTGAAAGTTGGAATTGTCTTGACCGAAATCGACCAGTCGGGCCGATAGAGTTGGCCCACAACCCCTTGCCGATCCGCAATGGTGGCGGACATCGTCCGTAACAAGGTGCCCCCGGCGTCCTCGGCTAAAGGCAGTTTGGCTGACAAGAGAAAGGGTGTGAAATATCCGTTAAATGCCGCGACATCGGCAACTTGCCTAAATTGGGAAATTGGTTGTAAAACTCGTTGCCCCCGCGAATGCGAAGCTTGGGTGGTGAAAATACCCAGAAAAACCGAATGCCGATGACGCGCCAGCGTTTTGATAAACTGCTGGTCTCCTGCGGGATCGCCCTTCTGAGAAAAAGCATAGTCATAATAGACCTGCCTGACGCCGTGCCGAAACAGGTTTTCGAGCACGCGCGAATCAACGGCGCGCGAATGATCCGCGCCAACCTGCGCCAAGGTGGCATCATCCTCGCCAATAACGGCCACCGAACCATCGGCGGGCCTGGCGCGAACCACATTGCGGGCGCCGCGCAGCAGATCCTCCAGCGGCTCGCCAAACGACTGCCAGCCGCACAGCGCCGAAATCAGCATGGCCCACAGGGCAAAGCTCAAACGCGATCCATGCCGCGTTTGAGCTTTGCCCGCCAATAATGTCGTTCCAGACTTCATTGTGATCGACTGCACCTGTCATACCCGCCATCGGTACCCGCACACTGCGGTTTCCCATATCGAGCTTTGTTGCCGCGCGGATCAAAGCAATCACGCCCGAGTATGATTAGTCGCCAACCGCAAATATTTGGTTAACAAAATCCGAACGGCAAATACTGTGGGTTTGTGGATGGTGCGCAAGACCAAGGTATTGAAAAAATCACACGAAATGCTTCCGGGCCATACCGTAACCACAATTGCCATCACCCCGTTTCGCGCGCATGGGCCGTTTTGGCTGGCATTTCTCATGCGGGGCCGCATGATTTTGAGGGGCTGATGGCGCAACTGATCCTGTTCAACAAGCCTTTTGGGGTTCTCTCGCAGTTCACTGATGCGAAGGGCGCGGACACAGTTCGCCAGACGCTTTCGAATTATATCAGCGTTCCCGATGTCTATCCTGCCGGGCGCCTTGATCGGGATAGCGAGGGACTATTGCTGCTCACCGACGACGGGCGGTTGCAGGCGCGGATTGCCGATCCGCGCTTCAAACTGCCCAAGACCTATCTGGCCCAAGTCGAGGGGGACATTACCGAGCAGGCGCTGGCGGCCCTGCGGCGCGGCGTTATGCTAAAGGATGGCCTCACCCGCCCTGCCGAGGCCGCGCGTATCGACGAGCCCGCCCTGTGGCCACGCGATCCGCCGGTGCGCTTTCGCAAGAGCGTGCCCGATTGTTGGATATCGCTAACCTTGCGTGAGGGGCGCAACCGGCAGGTGCGGCGGATGACGGCGGCTGTCGGTTACCCGACGCTGCGGCTGGTGCGCCAGTCGATCGGGGATTGGGCCGTTACAGACATCGCCCCCGGAACTTGGCGCGCGGCGGAGGTTTAACCGGCCTCCACGCCGCCATCGTCGAACCCCACGCTGCCTTGATCGAGTAAGGTAATCAGCAGCGTCATCGCTTCATCGGATAAGGCATGGGGCAGCGTGAAGGTTTCGCTAGCGCAAATCGCCTCGGCCACCGAGGCCGCGTCCTCGCGGCAGGACCAACACTCGCCATCGACGAACAGCGACACACCGCCTTCAGTGCGCACAAAGGCAAAGCGGCTGGCAGGGTTGCGGCATAAAGCCTCTCCGGCGACGAGCCGCCGCGCCACATCTGCGCGCCGGAAAGGTTCCTCGGGCTGCCAATCGACCTCGGGGTATTTGGGCGCGGTGGTATATTCGCCAAACCAAGCCGCAAAACCGGCGCGATCCTGCAAAGCGCCGGCCACCATGGCGTGCAATTGGCTCAGCGCCTGCTCGGTAATTTCTCCAGGATTGGCGGTGGCTGACAGATTCGTGTCCGCAAAACGGTCGTCATCAACCAAGGTTTCGGCCAGATGCTGGCACCAGCCGGCCACCAGCTCGCTGCGCGATGGCGCGCGAAAGCCCACCGAATAGGTCATGCAGTCATCGCCCACCGCCACGCCATTATGCGCGCATCGCGGCGGCACATAGAGGATATCGCCTACCTCCAGCACCCACTCCTCGGTCGGCTGGAAATCGGCCAGCAGGCGCAGGTCGTCATGCGGCAACAGCGGGGTATCGGCATCGCACATCTGGCCGACCTGCCAACGCCGCCGGCCCAGCCCCTGTATCAAAAACACATCATACTGGTCGTAATGCGGGCCCACCCCGCCGCCGTCGCTGGCATAGCTGACCATGACATCGTCGATTCGCCAATTGGGCAGAAACCGAAAGGGTGTGATCAACTGCGCCACCGCAGGCACATGGTGATCGACCGCCTGCACCAACAGCGTCCACTGCTTTTTACCCAGCTTGCCGAATCGGTCTTCGGGCAGGGGGCCGTGCTCCAACTTCCAGCCTTTTCGCGCGACCTCGATGAGCCGCGATTCGATTTCCTCCTCGCAAGCAAGGCCGGCCAGTTCGTCCGGAGCCAGCGGGTTGGCCCATGTCCGCCAAGGGCTCCTGATCAACAGGGGTTTTTGCTGCCAATAGTCGCGCAAGAAAGCGGCAGTATCGAAGTTTTGGAATTGCATGAAAATTTGCCCGGATGGCGCACCGGATGACGCGCAAACTGCCCATAGACCTTATTGGCCAAGCTGTCGTCACCTGCCTTGGGCGAAATACGTAAGGGTAATTTAAGAGGTTTGATGGTGAACAATTGTAAAGATTGTCTAGTTGCGTGACATGGTCACGGGATTTCTGCTATCACAGTGACGCAATGGGACAAGGCTGCAATATTCGCGGATTTGTAGATACCCAACTGTCAGCATTTCCGGTGGCGGATGACACCCCATTCCGCACCAAGCCGTGACGTTGGCTGCGTTAGGCTGAAACAGCAGACAGAAATAAGTCATGGGGTTCGAGGTTCGGGCATTTGATGAGAGTTGCATTACTAGATGACGATCCAGTGGTTCTGGAGGCGGTTAACGCACTCCTGACCCGTGCGGGACACCAATGCGTGCAGTTCGAGCGCGGCCGCCATTTGATTCGCGCCCTGCATCAGGAGCGTTTTGATCTGTTCGTGCTCGACTGGAACATTCCGGATCTTTCCGGCGTCAGCGTGCTGGAATGGATCCGCAACCAGATTGGCAATACCCCGCCCGTGCTCATCCTCACCAGCCGCATTGCTGACGAAGATGTGGTCGCTTGCCTGAAAGCCGGCGCGGATGATTTTGTGTCCAAGCCGCTAAACGCGCCGGTGCTGGCCGCGCGAATCGACGCGCTGCTGCGCCGCAGCCAATTGGTGACCGCCGAACGCGCCGCCGCCGCCCACGGCCCCTATGAGTTGGATGCCTCCGCCCGCAAGATTTGCCTCAACGGCGATCAGGTCGAGGTGACCCCCAAGGAATTCCAGCTGGCCTCGCATCTGTTCCGCAACGTCAACATCGCGGTGTCGCGCAGCTATCTGCTGGAGACGATCTGGGGCTTTGCGCCCACCGCCTCCACCCGCACGCTGGACATTCATATGTCCAATTTGCGGCGCAAACTGAAACTCTCTCCAGAAAACGGCTTCATCTTGGCCCCGGTTTACGGCTACGGCTACCGGCTGGAGGAGATCGTCACATCATGAAGCCAACCCGCGTATGAAGCCCTCCAAGTTCGCCCGGCTCGGCGCCGTCATCGCATCCATGATCGCGTTGGCGCCGTTTGGCACGGTCGCCAGATCCGCAGCGGCTGCCTTGGCGGTGGATTACGTCTATGAGGTGAAACCCGGCGACACGCTGTTTTCATTTGGCCGCGCCTATCTGGTCGATGCCAATGCCGAGCGCGTGCTGCAAAAGCTGAACCACATCGCCAATCCGCGCGTCCTGCCGGTTGGCAAGGTGCTGCATATTCCGCGCCGCTTGCTGCGCGATGAAATGACCCAGGCCAGCATCGCCAGCTTTGCCGGGCCTGTCACCCTGGCCGATCATGGACACAGCCTGCCGGTTCGCGCTGGTGTGAAGCTGGACGAGGGCGCTGAAATCGAAACCGGGCGCAATGCCTTCATCACCCTGCGACTGAGCGATGGCACAGTGGTTTCGCTGCCTTCGCAAAGCAAGCTGCGGCTGACCCATATGCGCCGTGTGCTGCTGACCGGCAGTGTAGAGCGCGACATCGAGCTGGAGCAGGGCCGCGTCGAATCAGGCGTGACCCATATGCACGACCCCAACAGCAATTTCCGTGTGACGACGCCGATCACCGTATCGGCTGTGCGTGGCACCCAGTTCCGCGTCGCCTATGCGCCCGAAAGCGGCAGCGCGGCGATGTCGGTGGTGGAAGGCAAAGTGGCGGTCGGGCATTCGGCGGACCATACGCCCACCTTGGCCCCGGCGGGCTTTGGTATCGCCAGTACGGCTGCGGGTGACAGCGCCCCGATGGCGCTGCTGCCCTCGCCGGCCTTGGTCGATCCCGGCAAGGTGCAATCGGGCGAGGTTCTGCATTTCGCGCTGGCGCCGCTGGCCGGTGCGCAAAACTATCACGTGCAGATTGCGCGGGACGCAGGCGCGCTAGATGTCATTGGCGAGGCCACCTCGGCCAACCCCGATTTCACCCTGCCGGCGGTCAAGGCAGGCAGCTATTTCCTGCGCGTCACCGCAATCGACGGGCATGGGCTGGAAGGGCTGCCCGATACTTTCGCCTTTGAGCGCGTCCATAATGCAATTTCGGCTGCGGCGTCCGCCAGCGGCAAGGGGCGCAACAGGCGCTATCGATTTGAATGGCAGGCCGTATCCGATGGCACACCGCATTTTCACTTTCGGATGATGCGAAAGGGCGCCGGGGCCACCCCAATTGCCGACGAGACAGGCCTTACGGGCAATGCGCTGGGGCTGACCAATTTGCCCCCGGGCGAGTATGAATGGCAGGTCGCTTCGTTGTTGTTCGCCAAGGGCAAGGTCATCGAGGACTGGACGTCACCACAGCGCCTGCACATCTTCGCGGAGCACTGACCATAGCGCGTGAGTCCGCCCGGCTGGCGGCGCAATGGTGGCTGGTGCTGCTGTTCTCCGCGCTGGCGCTGGCCGGATGCCTGACGTTTGGCCTAACAGAACGTATCGACAACGGCCTGTATGACATCGCCATGCGCGCCGAAACGCGCCGCCTCGACCCGCGCCTACTGATCGTCACCATCGATGACCGCGCCCTGACCGAGGTCGGGGCGTGGCCATGGCCGCGCGAACGCTATGCCCAGATGCTGGACGCGCTGCACGCAGGCGGCGCGCGGGCTGTAGCGCTGGACGTATTGCTTCTGCAACCGGCCGAAGCACGCGGCGATGCGGCGCTGGCGCAGGCCTTGCGCGCCGATGGTCCGGTGTACCTTCCGATCGCTTTTCAGGTGCCGGGCCACAACGGCGCCTCGCATGATACTTTGATGCCCTTGCTGATGTTTCAAGACAGCGCTGCGGGTCTGGGCCACGTTAACCTCGCCTTTGATGCTGATGGTACGGTGCGGCGCGTCTATCTGACCTATACCGAACAGAGCGGCGCATATCAGCGGACATGGCCGCAACTGGCCAGTCTGCTGGCTGGGGCCAGATCTGAGCGAGATGAATTGCACTCCGCACCCGGCGCTTCTCTGGATGCCAGATCGCCGGCGATGATCGGCTATGTGGGGCCGCAGGGCACCATACCCGCCGTCAGCGCGGCGGCGGTGCTGCGCGGCGAAGTGCCAGCCGGCGTGCTGAATGGGCGGCTGGTTCTGGTCGGTGCGGCGGCCAGCGGGCTTGGCGACAGCTATGCGACGCCGGTGGGGCGCGATGGCTCGCTGATGCCGGGGATCGAGATACAGGCCAATTTGCTCAATGCCCTGCTGACGGGAACCATCATCACGCCGATAGGCGGTTTGGCGCTGCTCTTTGCCTCGCTGGTGCCGCTGACGCTGCTGATGGTGGCCATGCGCCGACTGCCTCCGCGCTGGACTTTGCCCGCCATCGCCGTGCTGTTTATCGGCACTGCCGGGGGTTCGGGCGCGTTGCTGCTGTTCGCGCATGTGTGGCTGGCGCCGGGGGCGGCACTGATCGGGCTGATCGCGCTGTATCCCTTGTGGACATGGCGGAGGCTGGCAACGGTCAGCGCTTATATGTCGGCGGAGTTGGAGAAGCTGGACCATGAGCGTGACCCGCTGGAGCGACCTCGCCCCGATCTGACCCACGCCGATATCGTCGGGCGGCAGATGGGCTTGCTGCGATCGGCGATCGACCGCGAGCGCGATCTGCGGCGGTTTCTGATAGAACGCATCGCCCAAATGCCGGACGCGGTGCTGGTGACCAATTGCGCCGGCAAGGTGGTGTTGGCGAATGATGGCGCGCGGCGGCTGTGCACAGAACTCAGCCCCGGCGCGGAACCTGATCATGCAGACATGCTGCTGGCGCATCTGCTGGGCGAGACTGGTGCCACCCCGGCGCTCAGCTTTGCCGAGATCGCGCCGCTGGATACCGGCCTCAGCCGGCCCGCGCGCGATGCCACGGGGCGTACCTTTGAATTGCGCGTGGAGCCGCAACGCTCCGCCACCGACGAGCCCATCGGTTTTGTGCTGCGGATCGCCGACACCACCTCCGCCACGCTGATGCGCCGCCAGCGCGAGGATGTGCTGGAACTGCTGAGCCACGATATGCGCTCGCCGCAGGCCTCGATCCTGGCTCTGATCGAACTGGCCAGGGATGAGGCCATCGCGCCAGAGCTGGCCGATGGTATCAAGGGCCTCGCGCGGCGGACGCTAGGCTTGGCGGATGATTTCGTCCACCTCGCCCGCGCCGAGATGATGCCGATCAACTTTGAAGAGCTGGATTTCACCGGCATAGCGCAAGACGCGGCCGAGGCACTATGGCCGCAAACCCACCAAAAGGGCATTACTCTATCCACCACCCTGCCCGACGATGCGCTGATCGTGAGGGGCGATGCCTCGCTGCTGACACGGGCACTGACCAACCTTGTCGATAACGCCGTGAAATTCGCCGGGCAAAGCGGGCATGTCTGGCTGGAAGTCGCGGCGCTGCCCGCCAACAAAGACCAGCCGCCCCGCGTCACCGCCAGCATACGCGATGATGGCCCCGGCATCCCGACCGACCAACTGAGCCTCATCTTTGAACGCTTTCGCCGCGCGGCAACCGGGCCATTGCGCGATGTGGGGGGCAGCGGGCTGGGCTTGGCCTTTGTCCACACCGTGGCGACACGCCACGGCGGGCAGGTTAGCTGCCAAAGCGCGCCGGGCGAAGGCGCCTGTTTTACATTCGAACTGCCGCTGGCGCCGGACGCCGAATGCGCCACGGACGGGGCGGCTTAGCGCGAAGGCCTGATCGCGCCGTCACACAGCATCGCAGCCAGCGGCGGCTGTGGCTTGCCCTTCGCACCCGCCGCGATACGGTCAACGCCCGCGCGATAGACCTCTTGCCCGCTGGCGACCGCGCTGACCGACAGCGCCATTGACTCAATGTCAGACTTTGCTGACCAAGGCTTCACGGGCTGTGCGGGAACCGGCAGGCTAGGCGGCAACACCCCGCGCACCGTGTCCACCACCTGCGTGCCGCCCGTCCTTTGGGCAACAGCCACCTGCACAAAATAAGCGGGTGCGCTCTCCGCGCGGCTCATCCCCGAAGCATTCAGACATTGGCCCAGCTCATCGACCGCAGCAGCGGGCATACCGGGGGCAAAAGCATAAGTCGCGCCAGCGCCGGGCAAGTGCCCCTCTGCGGTAAAACGTGGCGGCAATGGGCTGGCGCATCCCCCCAGCGCCAGCAATGCCAGCGCCATCGCGGGGAAAGCGCGACGCGCAGAGCCGCTGTGGTGGGTAGCCGATTGACTGATAATTTGCTGCATAGACTGTCGCATTGGCCCTTCGTGCCCAATCGGCGTTTGGCACGCCGTTTCTTCGCCCCTCCTTACACCGACCGCGCGCATTAAGGTAAAGTTTTTGTATGCGAAGCGCCAGCCTATCGCGCCATGCAAGACGGCCCGCCCCGCCCATAGGGCGAAGCGGGCCGCAAAGCCGGATATCGTGCCGAGGTTTAGTCGGCAGGGGCAATTACATGGCGATAAACCATCCCGCCCAGCACGCCGCCAATCAGCGGCATCACCCAAAAGAACCACAGCTGCCCCATCGCATCACCGTTGCCCACCAGCCATTCGACAAAAGCCGGCCCAAAGCTGCGCGCCGGGTTCACCGAAGTGTTGGTAACGGGGATCGAAATCAGGTGGATCAGCGTCAGGCACAGACCAATCGCCAGAGGGGCAAAGCCAGCAGGCGCGCGTCCGTCGGTGGCGCCCATGATCACGATCAGGAAGAATGCGGTCAGCAAAACCTCGATGATGGCACCGGCGGCCATGCTGTAATGGTCAGGCGAGAGCGCGCCATAGCCATTGGTGGCCAGCCCGCCGGTGTAACCACCCGCCTTGCCGCTGGCCACCAGATAGAGCGCCATCGCTGCCAGCACGCCGCCCACAACCTGCGCGGCCCAATAAGGTAGCACGTTTTTCGATTCAAAGCGGCCGCCAGCCCACAGACCCAGCGTTACAGCCGGGTTGAAATGCCCGCCAGACACATGACCCACCGCATAGGCCATCGTCACCACTGTCAGGCCGAAAGCCAGCGCGACACCGGCAAAGCCAATGCCCAGCGCCGGATAGCCAGCCGCCAAAACCGCACTGCCGCAGCCGCCGAATACCAGCCAGAATGTGCCAAAGCATTCTGCCAGCAATTTGTTCATATCTTTCATATTCATCTCCTCTGCCCAGCGCGAGGCTTGGGGCTTGATGGGGCATATAAAACACACAACCCCGCCCGGCCAACTCCGCGGGGGCCGGGCAGGGTTGGTCTTGTCAGCTCTCGCGCTTAATCAGGCGCACCACGAACAACAGCGCAACCGCGCCAACGAAAGCCGTGGCGATAGAGCCAATCATGCCTCCACCCAAAGAGATGCCCAGCATCCCAAAAAGCCAGCCGCCGATGAAGGCGCCCACTATGCCAAGAATGATATCGACTACCAATCCATAGCCACCACCTTTGATAACCTTGCCGGCAAGAAAGCCAGCCACAGCACCAATGATCAACCAAGCTATCAGGCCATGATCCATTTACGCCTCCTGTGTTTGTACATTTTTGCATCAAATTATTGCGCCAAATATTGGCGATTTGACCGAAAGGCGTTTGTATCACTCATGCTCGCAATGCCGAACGTCACCTTTTCGGGTTTGTTAGATTTACGATGGATTCTGGAACGTCGCAATCATTAAGCATTTTTGCCCTGTATTTGTTTACATTCACCCCTGTCCCTCAACGGCACAGCCAGCCATGTCGCACACAAAAAACCGGCACTCCCCTGCCCTCTGTGGGACAGGCGGAATGCCGGTTCAGCTTAGTTTAGAAAATGTTAGGGCTTAACCCTTCAGCAGCGACAGGACGTTTTGCTGGCTCTGGTTGGCCTGCGCCAGCATCGCGGTTGATGCTTGGCTGAGGATCTGCGCCTTGGCCAGTTGGGTGGTTTCGGCCGAATAATTGGTGTCGGTGATCTGCGATTTCGCCGCCGACAGGTTGGTGACATCGCTGGTCATGTTGTTGACCGCCGATTGCAACTGGTTCTGGCCCGCACCAAACGAGGCATTGGTCGCAGAAACCTGACCCAACAGTGTGTCAACGTTGCCAATGGTGGTGTTGGCGGCGGTGGTCGTCGAAACGTCGAGGCCGGTGGCGCTGGCCAGCGTACCATTGATCGCCTGCGAGGTCAGCGTCACGGTGTCACCGCTGTTGGCGCCGGCCTGAATGCTGAAAGTCAGGTTGGTGCCCGAAGTGGTGGAGAACAGCGCGTTGCCGTTAAACTTTGTGTTCGACAGGATCGAGGTTATCTGGGTGTTCAGCGAGGTCACTTCCGACTGCATATCGGTGCGATCCGAAGCCTGATAGGTGCCGTTGGCCGACTGCACGGCAAGGTCACGCACCCGCTGCAGCATATTGGTCACCTCAGTCAGCGAACCCTGCGCGGTCTGGGCTAGGCTGATGCCGTCATTGGCGTTGTTGATGCCCTGATTCATGCCATTGATCTGGCTGGTCATCGATGTGGAAATGGCAAGGCCGGCGGCGTTGTCGGCGGCAGAGTTGATCTGCGAGCCGGTGGAGAGCTGCTCCATCGCGCCCGACAACATGTTGCTGGCCGAGGTCGAGGCGTTGGCTGCCTGCATCGCAGAGATGTTAGTGTTAATGACCGACATGATCTGGTCCCTTTCTTGAAATCCCGAAACCGCAGCCACGCTGGCCCATCCGGCGCCGCTGACAGCCCCAAGAGCGGCGGGGCACAGAGGAAATTAAGGCCCCGCGGCAGCTTTCTGCACAGCGAAGCGGCAAACTGCTGCCGCATCAGCCCCACCAACAGAAAAAACCAAGCCTCTAATAAAAATGCAAAATATGTATTTATCCGAGGACTTAAATTACCGGCTCCTTTGACGTTCACGCGGCAAAACAACTCTCGAAGATTGGTTAACTCCGGGGTTGAATAAGATGAACTCTCTCGCCTTCGCTACCGACGTCGCCGCAGCGCACGCTCCGATGGTTCAGCGCGCCGCCGCTATCATCGCCGGCATTGCCCAGGACGAGGCCGTGGATTTGCGCGATGCCAGCGACCAGGCGCCCTTGCCCAGCGGCCCATGCATTGTGCTGGCCCGTGGCCCCGTGCCGATGCTGCGCCGCGCTGGCGGCAAGGCAGGCGGCACGCCCCGGCGTTATCAGCTGACCTATACCGACCCGAACAGCGAAGTCGCGCTGGGCGCATTGTTGGCCTGTGCTGCGCCCATTGGCGCACCGATCGCCGCCGACCCGGAAAGCCTGTCGGTACTGGCGCTGGCCGAACGCCTCGCAATCAGCGAGATCCCCGTATTGATCAACGGCCCCACCGGCACCGGCAAGGAAGTACTCAGCCGCTTTATTCATGACCGCAGCCCGCGCAAGGCCGGTCCCTTTGTGGCGATCAACTGCGCCGCCATGCCCGAAGCCATGCTGGAGGCACTGTTGTTCGGCCACGTAAAGGGCGCGTTCACCGGCGCCACAGGGGCCAGCGAGGGCTTCTTTCGCGCGGCGGATGGCGGCACTTTGCTGCTGGATGAAATCGCCGAACTGCCGCTGCCCTTGCAGGCCAAGCTGCTGCGCGCCTTGCAGGAAGGCGAGGTTGTACCCATCGGTTCGACCAAGCCCATCCCCGTCGATGTGCGAATCATCGCCGCAGCCAATCGCGATCTGCCCACCGAAGTCGCCGAAGGCCGGTTCCGCGCCGATCTCTATTACCGCCTGAACGTTTTCCCATTGAGCCTGCGCCCCTTGCGTGAACGAGCCGAGGACATCGCCCCGCTCGCCTTTGCGATGCTGCTGCGCCATGCCGCGCCCGATGCGGCTGTGCCGTGGATTTCCGAGGCGGCGCTGGATCTGTTGAAGCAACACGGCTGGCCGGGCAATGTCCGCGAACTGGAAAATGTGATGCGCCGCGCATTGCTATTGTCAGAAAATCGCAGCGCAACCCGCTCGGAAATTGGCCCTGAGCATATCCATTTCGATCAGCCCGCGCGGTTGGTTCTGGCGGACAGCGCCGCCGAACCGACGGCCCTCACTGCCACGAATCAGGCCCATGGCACGGCAAAACGCCTTGCCAATATCGTGCAAATTTCCGAGGCGCGGGCGATTATGGAGACGCTCAGCGCCTGCGGAGGCAGCCGTATCGCCGCCGCGCGCCAACTGGGCATTTCCGAACGCACGCTGCGCTATCGCCTCGCCGCCTTCCGTGAGGCAGGCCTGTCGGTGGAAAGCAAGAACGCCTATGCAGGGGCACGAGGATGAGTAGCGTCGGAGGAGTAGGCTCTGGCGGCAGTTTTGGCGGCGCGGGCGGCCTGAAAGACATTATGGCCTTGCGCCAACAGATCATCAGCCAGTCGCAACTGCTGCAACAGGTCCACACTGGTCAGACGTCGGCGGGTGTCAGTTCCGCGCCCAGTAGCGGTGCCAGCAGCGGCGGCTTCACCGGCGCTCTGACCAATGCGCTGCAAAACGTCAACGCCAGCCAAAATCAGGCCGACACGCTCAGCGCCGGCTATGAAAAAGGCACCGTCACCGATGTGTCAAAGGTGATGCTGGCCAGGCAAGAGGCCTCCGTTGGCTTTGAAGCCACGCTGCAGGTCCGCAACAAATTGTTGTCGGCCTATCAGGACATCATGAAACTAGGGGTTTGATAGATGGCCGAACTTGTTCCTGTCGCCTCCGGGGCGTCGATGTCGGGCGGCGATGGCGGCCCGATCCTCACGCGGATGAAAAACGTCGCCGCGCAGCCTGCGGTGAAGCGCGCGATCCCGTGGTTTCTGGGCGTCGCCGCGCTGGGCGGGGCGGGGCTGACATGGGCGATGCTGGGCCCTGTGCCGCAGCGCGTTCTGTACACGCAGCTCGATGACAGCGAGCGTGCCAGCGTCGTCGCCGCGCTCGATAAGGGCAGCGTGCATTACCATATCGACAACAGCACCGGCGTCCTTACGGTGAACGAGGACGACCTGTATAAGGCCCGTATGTTGGTGGCGCAAAACGGCGCGTTGGCGATGCCGGACAGCGCCTCTGACAGCCTCGACAAACTGCCGATGGGTGCGTCGCGCGCGGTCGAAGACCAACGCCTGCAAGCCAACCGCGAACACGAGCTGGAGCTGTCGATCAAGCAAATCGACGGCGTGCAAACCGCGCGCGTCCATCTGGCCGAGGGGCAGCAATCGGTATTCGTGCGCGATGCGATTGCGCCGTCGGCCTCGGTGATGCTGCGGCTGGCTGATGGGCGCCAATTGTCGCAAAGCCAAGTCAGCGCCATCGTCAATCTGGTGGCGGGCAGCGTGCCCGGCCTGACCCCCGATGCGGTGCATGTGGTGGACCAGCATGGGCACCTGCTGACGCAGAAAACAGATCCCGACAGCAACCGCCTGGAACTGCAAACCCGCATGGAAGACAAGCTGGGCGGGCAGATCTCGCAACTGCTGATGCCGATGCTGGGTGAAAGCAATTTCAGCAGCGAAGTGCAGGTCGAACTCGACATGGATCAGGTGACATCGGCGCGCGAAACCTATGACAAACAGGGCGTGCTGCGATCCGAAACGCAGGCACAATCCACCGCCAGCGGCAATCCGCCGGCGCTTGGCGTGCCGGGGGTGTTGTCTAACACGCCGCCGCCTGCCACCTCCGCATCGCCGACGCCGCCCAAGGGCACGCCTGCGCCCGCCGCATCGCCGTCACCGGGGGCATCGCCATCTGCCAGCCCGACACCGGGGCCGGGCGGCGAAGCCTCTGCCACACGCCAATATGAACTGGGCCGAGAGGTCGCCGTTTCCAACCAGTCGCCTGGCAAGATCAAGCATCTGTCGGTGGCGGTGGCGCTGTCCGCCGCCGCGATGGCCAAGTACAAGCAAACCGACATCGATCAGATCAAGAGCCTCGTTTCGGCCGCAGTTGGCGCCGACACCACGCGCGGCGATACCGTCACCGTGGTGGTGCGCAGCTTTGAAACCGCGCCGCCGCTGAAGGTGCCGTTCTATGAGGCACCGTGGTTCGCCACCGTTCTGCACAATTCGGTGGCGCTGATCGCGGTGCTGCTGGTGTTATTGCTGGGGGTGCGCCCGCTGATCAAGGCGCTGAAGAAATCTAACGAAACCCCGCCGCCCGTCGCCGCCGAGGACGCGGAAGCCGAGGGCGAGGAACAACTCGCCTCGATCGAGGAGTTGAAGGACCCCGTCACCGGCGCGATTGATGCCGATGCGCTGGGCCGTCAGGTCGGCCTCGCACAGCGCATCGTCACCGAAAAGCCCGATGAATCGATCATCGCGCTGCGTAATATGCTCAAGCCAGCAGAAAGCCCCGCCTGATGCCCGAGGAAGACGATCTTTCCGATGGCCCCGTGCCCGCCACCCCCGCACCGCCGCCCCTTTCCGATGCGGAGGCCGCCGCTGTCATGGTCATGCTGCTGGGCGACGATCAGGCCGGGCGCATCTTGGCGCAACTTGATCCGACCGAACTGCAATTGCTGGGCGAAAAGATGTGCGCGTTGGGCGATATCAGCCCGGAATCGATCATCCATTCGATCACCGGCTTTGTCGAGCGCACCGAAAAGCTGGGCATCCGCGCCGATGGCCGCGTCGATCATGTGCGCAAACTGATGACCAACGCCATTGGCGATGTGAAGGCCGAAAACATGATGGCCCGCATTCTGCCCGACGAACCGCAGACTTCCTCGCTAGAACTGGCGCGTTGGCTGAATGCCAACGCGATTGCGCCTTTGGTGCGCGGCGAACAACCACAGCAGCGTTGGCAGAGGCATTGCCGCCGCCGAAATTAGTCACCGTCAAATCAGTGCCCGGCAGGATCGAACGACACAACAACAGCTCTGTCGGCGAGGGGGCGGCAGCATCCCGGCGAGTGGCGGGCGACCTGCGCCGATTGGATATTGATGGTATGGGCGAACGGCTGATGGAGTGCACGCCGGCCTAAGCTGCGCATCCGGTGGATGTAATCCTACTGGTCAGGCATGGCGCGGCCTACTCCCTCTAGATTACTAAAAGCCGGGCCGGGAGACAACCTGTCCGCATGCCGTACGTTGCGTGATCCCTTTGCCATCACGCGCTCACCAGCGCGGTCCAGTGGGCTCAATTTTGGTGGTCATCTGTACTAACGGTCACTACGCTGCTGCGTTAGGCGCCATACCGCGGTCGATCTGATTGGCGCGGGTTGACGCATTCTGGTCGAAGATCACTCCGCCGAGGCTGAGTTGCTCGTCCACGCCGGCCTCTCTGCGCTGGAACACGCGTATTTTTACGCCAAACGCGCATAATAATGTTTCATTTGGGGCATTGCGGCTTATCCATCCAGAATGCGAGCCAGAGGAGCGGCTTGTCCGGGTTAAATCTGAACACATATGCTACCACCGACTCGCAGAATTGATGGGAGAGCCTGCATGATCATCGCCAACATCGCCGATTTCCGCGAAGCCGCGCGTCGCCGTCTGCCGCGATTCCTGTTCGAATATATGGATGGCGGTTCCTACGCCGAGGTGACTCTGGGCCGTAATATCAGCGACCTTTGCGATGTGGCGCTGCGCCAGCGGGTACTGCGCGATGTCTCGCAGATCGACCTGTCGACCGAACTGTTCGGTGTGCGCCAAGCCTTGCCAGTGGCCTTGGCGCCGGTGGGCCTCGCGGGGTTGAATGCGCGGCGCGGTGAATGTCAGGCGGTGCGCGCTGCGAACAAGGCGAACATTCCTTTCACGCTCTCCACCGTATCGGCCTGCCCGCTGGACGAGGTGGCCGCCGCCGCCACACAGCCGTTTTGGTTTCAGCTGTATATGATCCGCGACCGGGACTTCATGCGTGATCTGTTGGCACAGGCGATGGCCGCCAAGTGCAGCGCGCTGGTGTTCACCGTCGATATGCCGGTGCCGGGCAGCCGTTACCGCGATTACCGAACAGGCCTCGCGGGAACCGGCGGCATGAAGGGCGCGGTGTGGCGGGCGGCGCAGGCGGCGATGCGGCCCGGCTGGGCGTGGGATGTGGGCCTGATGGGCGGCCCGCACCATCTGGGTAACGTCGCGCCCGTGCTGAAGGGTAACACCGGGATCGAGGATTTCTTTGCCTGGATGCGCAATAATTTCGACCCCTCGATCAACTGGCGCGATCTGGATTTCATCCGCAGCGAATGGAAAGGCCCGTTGATCATCAAGGGCCTGCTGGACCCCGAAGACGCGAAAGAGGCCGCCGAACTGGGCGCCGATGGCATTGTGGTATCCAATCACGGCGGGCGGCAGCTCGACGGTGTGCTCTCGACGGCGCGTGCGCTGCCGCCGATTGCCGATGCCGTGGGTGACCGACTGACCGTGCTGGCCGATGGCGGGGTGCGCTCCGGGCTCGACGTGGTGCGGATGCTGGCCCTTGGCGCCAAGGGCGTGCTGCTGGGCCGCGCGTGGTCCTATGCTTTGGCCGCGCGGGGCGAGGCGGGCGTCACAAAAATGCTGGCGCTGATCGAGGCCGAAATGCGCGTGGCGATGGCCCTGACCGGCACCACAAAAATCAGCGAAATCAACCAAGATATCATAGCGAAGGTGTAACCCCATCGGCAACAGCCCGACCAGATAAGCGAACCCGAACATTGGCGGGTCACGATCCTTGTGCCGCGCACTGCGGCTCGCGCTGCCGCCGCGCTCAGCACGATTCGCCCCAGCGGCGCCGAAATCAACCCCAAGTTCGACACCGCCCCGCCCAGCAAGGCGACAAAGCCCCCCGATGTCACGCTGATCTTGCCGCTATTGCTGACGGCGCCGCCGGCCCCATAAAAACTGAGCTTGCCAGCCATGAAATTGCTATTCGCTATGTCTAGGCTCGATGCCACAAGGCCGCCCACCTGAACCGTGCCACTGGACGTGATCGCTATGCCGTTGGGGTTAATCAGGTAAACTTGCCCATTGCCGCTGACCTGCCCGGCGATGGTGCTGGCGGTGTTGCCTGTGCCCCTGTTGAAGATCGCCACCCCCCCGCGTTCGGCTGGTTAAAATTGACGCTCTGCCCCGCGCCGACCGAGAAGCTGTCCCAATTAATGATGGCATTCTGTGAAGTCTGCGTCACGTTCATCGCGCCGCCAGATGCGGCACCAATCACCGCCGAGCCCGCAACCACCGCGCCGCCATGCGGCAAAACCGACTGCGCGTGAGCAACCGGCGCCCCCGCCAACGCCGTACACGCCAACAGCGCACGAGCAAACAGCCTTGGGTTGAAATGGGGTTCAACCTCGTGCGGCGCGAATGTCGTTCAAATGGATGCGAGTGGGATGACCCATGATATCAGTTTTCCGAGGGAGCCATTTTGGCATTTCGGGATCGCATAAATGTTTAAAAACCGCATGTAGGCAGTAATGCGTAACAGCGCGTATTGACTGCATCACATATCATTAGGTGTTGCCAAGGGCGGGAATAGTTTTGTTGAAGCGGAATATTCCCAAATAATCAAATACACGCACCCAGTTATGCCGAAAACTGTACGCCGGGCAGACTAGGCGCCGTGTCGATTATCCATTTGGAAAGCCGACTCGGGTTATGCTCCTGCCATGAGCAACTTTCCCCCCAGCTTTGAACAAACGCTTGTTGATGGCAAAGCGCTTGGCATTCCCTCACAAAATCAGCCCAGCACTCCGCTGGAGATGCAGTGGGCGGCGCTGCACCGGGCCGCCGATGCGGTGGCCAAGCTGGCGAATGAAATCGCCGCGATAGATGAAACGGATAGCCTACTCTCGGCCACGCCCCCGCCCTCATTGCGCCAGCTCGACCAGCGCCGGCGCCGGATGATCGAGGAAGGGCTGGCCGATCTGGTGGCGATTATGGAGCCGGGGCTCACGGCCTTGCTGGCGATCCACCGTGGCGGCGGGGATGTCACCGCGCCGGCCAGCGCCCTGTGGCGCGAATTCCTCGCCGCGCGCAGCGGTCTGGAGGCGCTGGCCCGCGCCGGAAGTTTCAGAATAGAAGGCTAGGCGCGCCCATTTCACCATTTACCAACATTCAGCCGGCTCGCTTAACGCAAGTTTTACCATCTTGCGCGACAAAGCATGCCAAGAACCAAGATCGGGAAGGCTATGGACAGCTATCGCGGATACTGGGGTGATCGTCCGGGCCAGCCCCACCAAGATGACGATGACCTCCACGACGACATCGACCTGCCCGAAGATCCGCCCTCGCCGGTGGGTCAGGATGAGCGGCGCCTGCAAGTGCGCGCCTATAATCTGTGGGCCAGCCTGCTGGGTAATCGCAATTTCCCGTTGATCGGCGATCTCGATCTGGAAGGCTTGCCCGATTTTGCGCCGCATTCGGTGCTGCTCGATTTTTCCAAAGGCATGGAAAACCCGCAGATCACCTATCTGGGTGGACGCTTGGCCGCCGAATGCAGCGCCACCAAGGCGATCCGCCGCTTGTCGGATGTGCCGGGGCGCTCGCTGCTGTCGCGCATTACCGACCATTACCTGCAGATCTTTGCCAACGAGGCGCCCATCGGTTTTGAGGCCGAGTTCGTCAATCAGCAGGATCGCACCATTTTGTATCGCGGCATTCTGCTGCCTTTTGCCGGCGCGGGTGAGGACGAAACAATCCGCCACATTCTGGGCGTGATCAACTGGAAAGAGCTGGTCGATCAAAAGACCACCGACCAGCTGCTGCTGGAAATCGATCAGGCACTGCTGGAGCCAGCTGCGGCCCCTCGTTTGCAAATGCCGGTCGTTGCGCCAGCCGAAATCGCCTCTCCAAGGATGTGGGCGGACGGCCCGACGATCGGCGCTGGCGATGCGGGCGACGATTCGGTTCTTGATTTGGCGGGGATGGATCTTTCGGACCACGACCTGCCCGAAGGTGCGATTCCGTGGCCAACGCCCTCGTTCCCGGACGCTGAGGCCCCACCACCAGAGTGCCTCGCCGATTGGCTGGCCGCCGCGCGTACATCGGCCGCCAGCGTCCACGGCGCCGAAGACCGCAGCCGCAAAGCGCTGTACGAAGCCATTAGCCGTGCATGGGATTTCGCCCTCGCTGCGGAAGGCGCCCCAGAAGAATTTGCCGAACTATTGGCTGATGCCGGCATATCCGTGCAGCCGCGTGCGCCGCTGACCCCGGTGGTCAAGCTGGTATTCGGCGCCACTTACGACAAAACCCGGCTCGCCGAATTCGCCGCCGCGCTGGGTGCGGCTCGCAGGCTGGGCCTTGGCGTTGGCGCTCTGGCGACATGGCTGCTTCAAACGCCGGGCGGCCTGAAGGCCGTGGTGGCCGAAGAACGCCGCCTGAAACGCGCAGAGGCCGGGCAAACCGCCCCGCGCCCACTCCCCGGCACGGCGCTGGCGCGCAAATTGCGCAAGTTGGCCCCCCTGCCCTTCGCAGACGTCGCCCCCGATGGCGCCGAGTTCACGCTGTTCGTCGCAAGGCGTGGGCCTGATGGCATCGAACTGCTAGGTGAAGTTCTGGGCGATGCCGCCATGGTCGAACGGGCTGCGAAGAAACTGCTACGCCCCGCATAGAGTAAATCTTCAGGCAGCATTCAGCAGGGGTCATGCTAGGGCATAGGGCGATATGAAACGCGCCCCAACCCACCGCTTCGCTCGCGCGCTTGCCCTGCCTTTGGCGCTGCCTCTGTGCCTGGGGGCGCTGTGGCCGCAGACAGCGGCGGCGCAAGGCGTGCTGCGCGATGCCGAAACAGAGGCCATGCTGCACGACATGGCCACCCCGCTGATCAAGGCGGCGGGGCTGGACCCCAAAAACGTCGATATCGTGCTGGTCAACGACCCCAATGTGAACGCCTTCACGGCGGGCGGTCAGGCCGTTTACATCAACTCCGGCCTGATCAACGAGGCCGATCACGCGAACGAGGTGCAGGGCGTCATAGCCCACGAACTGGGCCACGTCGTCGGTGAGCACGCCATCGACACACGCGGCATGAAAAATGCCGCCCATGTCGAAATTCTCTCGGTATTGCTGGCGGCTGCTGCGGCGGCGGCGGGCGGCGGCGAAGCCGCCATGGGCATTCTGATGGCCGGCCAGCAGGCATCGATGGGCAAATATATCGCCTATACCCGCGGCCAAGAGGAAGCGGCGGACGCAGCCGGCGCGCGCTTTTTGTCGGGCGCAGGCATATCAGGGCGCGGTTCGGTGGAGTTCTTCCACAAGCTGCTCAATCTGGAAAATCGATATGGCATGACGCGCACCGATGTGGACAGCTTCTATTCCGACCACCCGATGACCGACGACCGCATTCAGACCTTGCAGGACAGCTATGAACGCGACCCCGCGTGGAAAACCCCTGATGACCCGGCGATGGAGGAGCGTTTTCAGCGCGTGAAAGCCAAACTGTTCGGCTATCTCGCCGAGCCGGCCGACACCATGCGGACCTACCCCGATTATATGACCAGCGCGCCTGCGCGTTATGCCCGCGCCTATGCGTGGCACAAGGAAGGCTTCCTCGACAAGGCCACGGCTGAGACCGACGCGCTGCTGGCCGAAACGCCGGATGACCCATATTACCTTGAACTCAAAGGTCAAATTCTGCTGGAGGCCGGCCATGCGGACGAGGCGATCCCGCCTTTGCGCCGCGCGGTGGAACTGACCCACAACCAGCCGCTGATCGCCACCACCTTTGGCCACGCACTGATCGCCTCTGACGACAACGCCGCCGATGGCAATGCTGCCCCGGCCAAAGGCGCGCATTTCCAGGAGGCCACCCGCGTGTTGAAGGCCGCCGTGGCGCGCGACCGCGAGAACCCCTTTGCGTGGTACGAACTGGGCATTGTCTATGCCGCCAACGGCGATCTGCCCCGCGCTCAGCTGGCCAGCGCGGAACAGCAGATGATGGAGGGCCGCTTGGGAGAGGCGCTGCGCAGTGCCTCTGCGGCGCAATCCGGACTGCCAGCCGGCTCGCCCGATGCCCTGCGCGCCGGGGATATCGTGATGGAAGCGCGCACCACCCTTGCCCATGCCAAGCACGGGCATTAGGCAAACCAGATGACCATTCATCGTAACTCACTGATCCTTGCCGCAGCCGGCTGCCTTGCCATTGGCGGCGCGGCAGGCTGGACCTTACACGGCGGCGGCAACCGCGCCCAAACCGAGGGCGTGGTGCATGATTACATCCTCGCCCATCCGGAAATCCTGCCGCAAGCGATGGAAAACCTGCGCGCATCGGAAAGCGCGGAGGCCTTGGGCGCGATTCGCGGATCGGTGGAAAAACCTTGGCCAGGCGCGGTGCTGGGAAACCCCAATGGCAAACTGACGCTGGTTGAATTCACCGATTACGCATGTGGATATTGCCGGGCCAGTGTGCCCGATATCGACGCCGCCATCGCCGCCAACCCCGACCTGAAGGTGGTGGTGCGCGAGCTGCCGATCCTGACGCCAGCCAGTGTCGATGCCGCCAAAATGGCACTCGCCGCCGCGGGCCAAGGCCATTACGCTGCCTTCCGCAGCGCCATGTTTGCCGCCGGCCACCCGGATAGCGCCAGTATCGCCGCCGCCGCCAACTCGGCGGGCGTCGATGCCACCAAAGCCCGCGCCGCCATCGCCGACCCCGCCACCGCTGCCGAAATAGCAAACAACCTCGCTCTGGCCCGCCAATTGGGCTTCACCGGAACGCCCGGATGGGTGATCGGCAATCAGGTGCTAACCGGCGCTGTGGGCCGTGATGCGCTGGCGCAGGCGATCGCTGCGGCACGCAGCAAAAGTTAGGCGCTGCGGCACGTGGGAAAAGCTGAAGCCTAAGGGCTTTTGCAGGCAGGCAAATATGCGCTAAGGTAGCTGATGATGGCCGTGCTCCCATTCCGCCCAACGCCGTTCTTTGCCAACAAGAACAAGGCCTTCTGGCGCCTGCAAGTGCTGGGCTGGGGCGGCGCCTTGTTGCTGCGCGCGATGTCCAGCCTGGCCAATGGCAAATCGCTGTCATTTCTGGTGCTGGTTCTGATCGCCACAATCACCGGCTTTTCGATCAGCCTGATCCTCAGCGTGATCTATCGCCAGCTGATCGGGCGCAGACCGTTGCTGACATGGGGTGTGACCTCGGTGGTGCTGGCGCTGGCGGTCAGCTTTTACGCTTTCGTTGATGGCTGGGTGGCGGCGCTGTACCAACCCGATGCCGGGGTGGGGTTTGCGCAATTATTTATCGGGGTATTCTACCTCGATGCGACGCTGCTGGTGTCGTGGTCGGCGCTCTATTACGCGATCAACTTCTTCTTGCAGGTGGAGGAGGCGAATGACGCGCTTCTGCGTTTGGAAAGCCAAGCTACGGCCTCGCAATTGGCGATGCTGCGTTATCAATTGAACCCGCATTTTCTGTTCAACACGCTGAATTCCATATCAACTTTGGTGCTTCTGAAACAGACCGAGCCGGCCAATGCTATGCTGTCGCGCCTGTCTTCCTTTCTGCGCTACACGCTGGTCAACGAGCCCACCGGCCGAGTCACCGTGGCGCAGGAGGTCGAAACTTTGCAGCTGTATCTGGGCATTGAATTGATGCGTTTTGAGGAACGACTGCGGACCACTTTCCTCATCGAGCCGGCCAGTCAGGCGGCTCTGTTGCCGTCTTTGCTGCTACAGCCCCTCGTGGAAAACGCGATCAAATATGCCGTCGCCCCGCAGGAAAGCGGCGCCGAAATCACCATCGCCACGGCCATTATCGGCCCGAATCTGCGCATTACAGTAAGCGACACCGGGCCCGGCCAAGCCAGCGACAGCGCCGACAACCGCCTGTCTGGCACCAGTTTCGACGGCGGCAAGCAGGTATCGACCGGCGTCGGCCTCGCCAATATCCGCGACCGGCTGGCGCAAGCTTACGGCGGGGCGCATCGTTTTGAAACCTACGAGCCTGCCGAGGGCGGTTTTGGCGTCTGTATCGAAATCCCATTTGAGGCGCGCGAACCCGTGGCGCCTGCCGAAAACCCGTCGCTCACCCTGCGTTCAGCCGCGACGGTGTGAAATGACCTGCCTCGCTCGGCCCATACAAGGACTAGCCCGATGACCATCCGCACTATCCTCGTCGACGATGAGAAACTTGCCATTCAGGGGCTGGCGCTGCGGCTGGCCAAATTCCCCGATGTCGAGATCATCGACACCTGCAACAATGGCCGCGAGGCGATCCGCAAGATCAAAACCGAAAAGCCAGATTTGGTGTTTTTGGACATCCAGATGCCGGGCTTCGACGGCTTCAGCGTGGTCAAGGGGGTGATGGAGATCGAACCGCCTCTGTTCGTTTTTGTTACGGCATATCAGGAACATGCGGTCCGCGCCTTTGAGGCCAACGCGGTCAATTACCTGATGAAGCCGGTGGACGAAGACAAGCTGGCCGACACGCTGGAACGCGTGCGTGGCCGCCTCGCAGAAAAGCGCCTGGCCGAGGAGGCCGAGAAACTGAAATCGGTATTGGCCGAGGTAGCCCCCGAAGCGATTGAAGATTTCGAAGAGGAAGCCGCCGACCCTGCCACCGCCGCCAGTGCGCGTTATGAAAAGCTGATCAACATCAAGGATCGCGGGCAGATTTTCCGCGTCGATGTGGACACCATCGAGCATATCGAGGCCGCCGGCGATTATATGGTCATCAACACCGCCGACAACAGCCTGATCCTGCGCGAAACGATGAAGGATCTGGACCGGCGGCTTGATCCGCGGGTGTTCCAACGCGTGCATCGCTCAACCATCGTCAACCTTAACCTGGTGCGCGAGGTGAAGCCGCACACCAATGGCGAATGCTTCTTGGTGCTGGAATCAGGCGCGCAGGTGAAGGTATCGCGCAGCTACCGTGACGTAGTTGCGCGATTCGTGCACTAAAGCTCTTGGCGAAGCGCCGATCGACGGCGGCGCACAGCAGGTGGCAGATTGTCGCTAAGGGCAGGCTTGGCAGGCTGTGCCGTCGCATCGCCATCCTTCGGCGAATACAAGGCGGCGGCATTGCGCGGATCAAAACAGGCCAATGCCCCCAAAAACAGGCCCGTGCCAATACCATACCACATCGAAAAACTGCGGCTGCCGAAGGCCGCCGCCACGGTGTCAAACACAATATAGCCCAAAATAGTCGCCGCGCCCCACGTGCCAAGGAACAATACATCGGATGCGCTGCGCCCCAGCTTGGCTATTTTGGCGACGTATCCAAATGCTCTAAGCGCCTGGCTCAATTGCAAAACCAGCAACGGCAATCCGCCGACAATCCCCGCAACGAATAGAATGCTGAGATGCTGATTATGGCCAAAGCCCAGTGAATAGCTTTTGCCGCCGCCCACTTCCTTGGGCAGGTAATAGACGGTACGCGCCGCCATGCCTGCGCCTGTCATAAAGTGGCTGATGCTGCCCGAAAACGATGCCCACATGAACTGCGTTTCGGACGCACGCGTGTAATAGGTGACGTCCTCGCCGGAATTCGTTGTCTGGTTGAAAATGCGGTCGATCCAGCGGCCCACCAATTCCGGCTCAAATGCATAGAAGGCGAAAGCGCCCACCAGCGCCAACATCATCATCACCATCGACTTGGGGCCCAGAAACTGCCTTGCCCGCACCGACAGCGGCAGCACCTGTGCAGCCAGCACCAGAATGTTCGTACGCGTCACCGACAAAGCCACCAAACCAAGGGCGGCGATGATATTGGCCATTTCCACCTGCGTCATCTGGAAAACCAGCACACAGGCCAAATACCCTGTCGCCGCGATCGTGGACGCGCCCAGAATTTGGTATCGAATGGTATGTATATCAATACCTTGGCCGA
>Ga0316222_1000261_pt1 | contig 84698 bp, 79 predicted proteins | sample TBH18011metaG_FD_206008 | JGI IMG/M metagenome (GOLD analysis project Ga0316222, IMG submission 206008) | Freshwater microbial communities from Trout Bog Lake, Wisconsin, USA - TBH18011 | ecosystem: Environmental > Aquatic > Freshwater > Lake > Hypolimnion/Profundal zone | place: USA: Wisconsin...
ACAAACGACTCGTTGATGAATTCCGCATGACGCAGGAAATGCTGGCAGAATCCGTCGGCAAATCGCGCAGCCATATCGCCAACACGCTGCGCCTGCTCAACCTGCCGCCGACGGTGCTGGAAGAGGTCAAAAAGGGCACGCTCAGCGCCGGCCATGCCCGCGCTTTGCTCGCCCATCCAGAGCCCGAAAAAGCCGCACTCTCGGTGATCGCCCGCGGCCTGAATGTGCGCCAAACCGAGGCGCTTAGCAGCCGCAAGCCGGAAGCCGTCACCACCACCAAAGCAAAAGACCCAGAAACCGAAGCCCTGGCGCGTGACCTGTCTGAACAACTCGGATTGCGGGTGGATATCGTGTTTGATGGCAATGGTGGGTCAGTAAGACTGACCTACAAATCGCTCGACCAACTCGACGGCATCATCAGCCTGCTGCACGGCCGCAGCTAACCGCGCGCGCGGCATTCGGCCAACTACCGCCGCCGTCCTGCCGCCGCCGCTCGTCCGGCGATGGCCAGGATGGCATTGCGGCAAATGGTCTCGGCCGGAGAGCCGGTGCGCTTGCACTCCTTCTCCGCCTGAAACAGGCGCTCCAATGCCGCCGATACAGTGACGGCATCCCATTTGCGCAATGCGGAGCGAAATGCCGCCTCGCGCTTGAAGAACACCGGCGGCCGCAGCGCGCGCATCGCCTCGCCCTGCTCAGCCCCGTCCGTCATCAGCGCGATCACCCGTGCCACGCGCTGCACCTGACTGGACACCGAGCGCAATACGCCCACTGCGGTGCCACCCTCGGCCAATGCCAGTTCGAGCGCCCGATCTGCTGCCGCCACGTCGCCGCAGATCGCCGCAAACGATGCATCTTCCAATGAGAGCCCGGAGAGATCGCCGACGCACAGCTCCGCGGCCTCGATATCCACCCGCCCCTTCGGCCCGGCATACAAAGCGAGCTTGTCCAATTCACCTTGTGAAACACCACGATCCGCACCGAGGTGATCAGCCAGCCACGTCACCACTTCGGCATCGATGGAAATCTGATCCGCCGCCATCGCCGCGCGCACCATGTGCTGCAAAGCGGGTTTGTCCATCGGGTAGCAGGCATAGACCCCCGCATGGTCGGATTTTTCCAGCGCCGTCTTCAACTTGGATTTGTTGGTCAGCCCCGCACCTTCCAGCACCAGCAAACCACCGCCGTCGATCTCCAAGGCAGATAGCACGGCAGCCGTCGCCGCATCCGTCGCATCGCGCAGCCGCACCACTTTGCGACCGCCCATCAACGACATCGAGGCCATCTCGCTGCGCAGCGAGCCCAGATTGTCGCGTTCCACATCCACCACCAGGAATGGATCGGTCAGCGAACCCGCCACCGTACGCACCAGCCGGGCCGCGAGTTCGCGCACCAGCCCCTCATCTTCTCCAAAAAATAAAACAGCACGAATCCGACCGGGATCTGCAATAATAGCATCAACCCGGCGCGCATCTATCTTCACTATTCAGCTCGACTTCTGGGCTTTTTGAAAATACGCAGCAATATCTGTCACAATTTTCTGCGAAATATCTGTCGAAACCCGACGCACAACATTTTCATGCTGTAGATCACCATAGAAATACTGCATATCAACCAAATTTGCCCCGTCATTGGACTTTGCCCAACCTGAGGCGATTTCATGCGCTTCACCACGTACGGAGATCAACGACCAATGCGCCTCCCCGATCACGCGCACCCGCGTCTGAGCTGAGGTGGTGAATTCGGTGGCAACGCCCTGGTCAGAGACATTGTACGTCACGGTCAGCAGATAGGATTTCGTACCGCTGCCAGACGTCCCCTGCAAGCGACGCAGCAATTCCTCACGCAGCAATTGACCCGCGCGATCAGGGATGAGCGCCACGTCCACCTGATGCAATTGCTCAGGCATCGCCATGCCCTCTCCCGCCGATCCATAGAGTGGACGGAAGCCGCAGCCGCCCGCCAGCCCCGCCAATGCGAGGGCTGACCCAGTCAGTGCGAACCGCCGACCGACGCGCATATTCACCCCGCAATCACGAAATTGACGATCCGGTTGGGCACATAAACCCGCTTGACCACGCGCTTGCCCTCCAGCGCACGCGCCACATTGGGATCGGCGAGTGCTGCGGCAAGAACATCGCCTTCTTCCGCGCCGGGAGCAACCTCAATGGTACCGCGCAGCTTGCCCATCACCTGAACGGCGATCTTCACCGAATCAGCAACGAGCAATGCCGGATCGGCTTCTGGCCAGCCGGATTGCGCGATCAGGGCATCAGCCCCCTCCGACAGACGCGCCGAAATCTCTTCCGCCAAATGTGGCATCATCGGCGAGATCAGCCGCACCAGCACGCTGAACGCCTCAGCGCGCGCCCATTCCATGCCCGGCAGATCCACACCAGCGCGTTCGGCGTCGGTCAGCGCATTGGCGAACTCGTAAACGCGCGCCACAGCGACGTTGAAGGCGAAATTCTCCAGAGCGTCGGTGATGGTGGCAATTGAGCGATGCGTCACCCGGCGCAAATTGCGCGCGGCGGGCGCGAATTCTGCCGGGAACGCGCCCACAGCGCCGACGGGAGCTGTCTCAGCGAGGCGGAACAGCCGCTGGGTGAAGCGATACGCGCCCAGAACACCGCTTTCCGTCCACTCCATATCGCGCTCGGGCGGGTTGTCGGAGAGGATGAACCAGCGCGCAGTGTCCGCACCGTAACGCCCAATGATCTCCGCCGGGTCGATGGTGTTGCGCTTGGACTTGCTCATCGCCTCAATGCGACCAACGGTGACAGCCTCGCCGGTGTCTTTGTGGGTGGCGGTACCGTCGGCGTTGCGGATGATCTCTTCAGGATACAGCCAACGGCCATCCGCGCCCTTGTAGCTTTCGTGGTTCACCATGCCCTGGGTGAACAGCCCGGCGAACGGCTCTTTGGCTGAGAGATGGCCGGTATGGCCCATCGCGCGGGTGAAGTAGCGCGAATACAGCAGATGCAAAATCGCGTGCTCAATGCCGCCAATATACTGATCCACCGGCAGCCAGTGATCCACCGCCGCGCGATCGACCGGCACGCTCGCCTGTGGCGAGCAGAAGCGGGCGAAATACCAGGACGAATCAACGAAAGTGTCAAACGTGTCGGTCTCACGCTGGGCGGGCTTGCCGCAGCTTGGGCAATTGACGTGTTTCCACGTGGGATGATGATCCAGCGGATTGCCGGGACGGTCGAACGTCACATCTTCCGGCAGACGCAGCGGCAGATCGGCCTGCGGCACCGTCACCACGCCGCAAGCATCGCAATGAATGACCGGGATCGGGCAGCCCCAATAGCGCTGACGGGATACACCCCAATCGCGCAGACGCCAGTTGACCACGCCACGGCCGATGCTCTGCTTTTCCAGCTCGGCAATCGCCGCCTTCCGACCGGCTTCGGGGGAAAGGCCGTCGAGGAAGCCGGAGTTGAACAGCGTGCCCACGCCATCATGCGCCTTGTTGGCAACGTGGAAGCTCTCGGCCTCCTCACCCGGCGGCAGCACCACCGGCAGCACGTTGAGGTCGTATTTGCGGGCAAAATCCAGGTCGCGCTGGTCATGCGCCGGGCAGCCGAAGATCGCGCCGGTGCCGTATTCCATCAGCACGAAATTGGCGATCCACACCGGGTAGTCCTGGCCGTTGAATGGGTTGCGCACGCGCAGACCAGTGTCGAAGCCCTTCTTCTCCAGCGTCTCCAGCACCGCTTCGGATGTGCCCTTGCTCTGGCAATCAGCGACGAAGGCGGCGGCGTCTGCGTTGTTGGCCGCCACAGCAGCGGCAATCGGGTGCTCGGCGGCCACGGCCAAGAACGACATACCGAACAGCGTGTCAGGCCGGGTGGTGTAGACTTCAATCTCGGTCGTCTCACCCAGCGGGGCGGTCAGCGCGAAGCGCACGCGCGCGCCTTCGGAGCGGCCGATCCAGTTCGCCTGCATCAAACGCACGCGCTCTGGCCAGCGATCCATGTCGTCGAGAGCGGAGAGCAATTCCGGCGCTTCGTCGGTGATGCGGAACACCCAGGTGGCGAGCTTCTTCTTTTCCACCAAGGCACCCGAGCGCCAGCCACGGCCATCGATCACCTGCTCATTGGCCAGCACGGTGTTATCCACCGGGTCCCAGTTCACATAGGCTTCACGGCGTTCCACGAGGCCTTTGCGGAGCATGTCGATGAACAGCGATTGCTGTTGGCCGTAATAGGACGGATCGCAGGTGGCGAATTCGCGGGTCCAGTCGATGGACAGCCCCATGCGCTTCAATTCGGTGCGCATGTTGGCGATGTTGTCCCAGGTCCATTTCGCCGGATGCACACCACGCTCACGGGCGGCGTTTTCGGCGGGCAGACCGAAGGCGTCCCAGCCCATCGGGTGCAGCACGGAGAAGCCCCGCGCCCGCTTGTAGCGCGCCACCACGTCACCGAGGGTGTAGTTGCGCACATGGCCCATGTGGATCTTGCCCGACGGATACGGGAACATCTCCAGCACGTAGTATTTGGGTTTGCCGTCAGTCGGCACGTCTTCCACGCGGAAGCAGGATGCTGCGTTCCAGGCAGCCTGCCAACGCGGTTCGGCGGCGCGGAAATCGTAGCGTGGAGCGTCAGCGACCGGGTTTGTGGATGCGTCGGTGGGGACGTTGGAGATGGTGGTCGAGGAGGACATGGAAAACCCGATACAGAACGTCAGAAATCGACGCTCTCTATCGGGCAGAATGGCTTCATGGGCAATATTCAACGACAGATACCGTCATTGCGAGGAGCGGAGCGACATGACAATCCAGGGGCCACAAGCCGGGCCGCAGATTGCTCGATCGCCACGCTACGCTCGCGATGACGGAGGATGGAAGCCTCAGCCACCCACGCTTTGCGCACGCAATTCGCGCGCACGGGTGAGCACTTTGTCTTCCAATTCGGTTTGCGTGGCCACGCTCACCGGGGCGTCAACCCACTGGCCGCCTTTGCTGATCTGGTGGAACACCGCCACGCGCACCGCATCGGCGCGCAATTCGCGGCCCAGGATATAGGCGGTCGCTTTGAAGCGCTCACCAGTGGTGCCGGCTGGCGAATACCAATCGGTGATGATCACGCCGCCAAACGGATCGGCAGAGGCCAGCGGCATGAAGGAGAGCGTGTCGAGAGCGCCGCGCCAGAGATAGGCGTTAACCGCAATGCCACTGACATCGCCACTGGACGATTTGTTTTTCGCAGTACCGAGCGTGATCATGGCACCACCGGCACCGCCATTGGAGTCATCACCGATCAACGAGCCCTTGGGGCCGGCGTAAAGGGGGTCATTGTATTCGTTTGGCTGCATCTCGCGCGTGCCACCGCACCCGGCAAGGGATGTGGCGATCAGGCCAAAAGTCAGAACGGCGAGAAGGCGAGCGCGCATTGATATGGCCTTTGAGCGTGTGCGAAGTCCAGGAAGCCGCTTGTAGCGCAATGCCGGCAGCACGCCAAGCCGAGGCGCACGAGGCCGGAGCTTGGGGGGAATGAGGGGCGAAAAATGTTCACCTCACCCCAAAATCATCACGATCTCATCCACGCCAAACAAACAAAAAGGGCGGCAGTTGCCTGCCGCCCTTTCAGTTTCAAACTTCTGAAGATCAGAAGTTGAACACAGTGCCGAGAGCGAGCTCACGAATCTGCGTGTGGTAGGCGGTGCCGGTGATCGCGGTCTGCGAGTTGCGGGTGCCATACACGCCCGACACGAACACAGCAGCGCCCGGAGCGAAGGTGTAGGTGCCACCGACCTGGTAGCCGATTTCGTGCATCGTGTGCGTAGCTGCGGTGCTCACATAGGACAGTTCGTTCAGCACAGCGCCGCCGACGACCAGGTCGCCCATCGTGTAGGAGGCCAGAACTTCGCCGAACTGGCTGTTCTTCTGCGCCTTAGCGATCAGCTGATCGCCGTTGCCGATTGCGCCGCCGAGGTAGTGACCACCAACGGTCAGGCCACCAACGGTGACAGTAGCGCCGGCGTCAAGAGCGCTGAGCGCCTTGTAGCCACCAGCAACCGCACCGGTGCCGCCAACAACGCCACCCTGCCAGGTGCCGACTTCAGCTGCCACAGCGGCCGGGCCGAACGAGCCCTTGTAGCGGGCAACGGCTTCGAGCGCGTTCTTGCGGGTGCCAATGGCGCCCAGGCCGTTCGCCACAGTGGTGGCGTCCGTGCAGCCAGCAGTCGCGCAGCTGCCGTTACCAGCGTTCGAGTTCGGCTCAAAGCTGAAGCCGACGTCGAAGCCAGCGAAGCTCGGGGACTGATACACAACCTTGTTGGTCATGTATTCCGGGCTGTTGCCAGCGAACGGATAGCTCAGACGCGAAGCAGAGCTGCGGCTGTAGATGCTGACGTCACCGTCGAAGCCACCCAGGGTGTCGATGCCGAGGGCGGAGTAGTCGCCAACGATCATGTTCGACAGCGGGCCATCGGTGGTGCCGAACGACAGGCGACCAGCGGCGGCGGTGCCGACATACAGGCGCTCACGACGGACCTGCACCGGAAGAGCGGTGCCGCCGAAGGAGTACTGCTGGCCATACATCTGGCGGAATTCAACCAGCGAGCCGTATTCGAGGCCGTTCTTCAGCTTGCCGTCGAAGCCGAAATACAGGCGCATCATCGTGGCAACGCTCACGGTGTTCAGCTTGGCGCCAACGCCGTTGGCAGCCGTCGCCACGGAGTCAGAACCGCCGCCGATCGCGCTGTAAACTTTACCCTTCACGAACACGTTCACGGTGCCAGCGTCAACCGCAGCCATACCGGGGGTGAAAGTGGTCTGGGCGTTCGCCGAAGCGGCAAAGCCGAGACCGGCAACGGCCGTAGCGGCCAACATGATCTTACGCATGTAATCCTCCAAAAACTGCCGATACCGGCATATTGCGAGCCTCGCCCCGTCTCCCAGTCACATCCGGCAGCCGCGCCAAGCACGGGGACATTCTTGCCGAAGCGATTTAACCTGGGCGGGAGCCGCCAGACCTGAGCGGAGTATTGAACTGTGCTTTCCGATCCGGCAATCCGCCGACGGCAAGCCACATGGCATTTGTGAAACACTGTGGCACACATGCAACAGGGGTATGGCTTTGGTGCATCGCAATAAAAAGGGTATAAATACCGCATGATCCTTTCGTCCTCCCCCCCGGCTATCGCGCAGAATCTTGCTGCTATCCATCAGCGCATCCGCAATGCTTGCCACGCAGCGGGGCGAGCGGAGCAGGAGGTCGCTCTGGTGGCCGTCTCCAAAACCCATCCCACCGACGCCGTCATCGCAGCACTGGCGGCGGGGCAATTGGTGTTCGGTGAAAACCGCGTGCAGGAAGCGGCGACGAAATTTCCGCTTCTGCGCGCCGCACATCCCGATATGCGCCTGCACATCATCGGCGGGCTGCAAACCAATAAGGTGCGTGAGGCGGTGCGGTTGGCCGATTGCATCGAAACGCTCGACCGCCCGCGCTTGGCCGACGCCATCGCCGACGCCATTCAGCGCGAGGGACGGGCACCGTCGCTGCTCGTGCAGGTCAATATAGGTGACGAAGCCCAGAAGGGCGGCATCCCCACTGCCGAGGCGGACGCTTTCATTGATGCCTGCCAGACCCGGTTCGGGGCAGGGCTGCAAGGCCTGATGTGCATTCCCCCCGCCGAGGGCAACCCGGCCCGATATTTCACCAAATTGGCGGAAATGGCACGGTTGCACGGGTTGGGCGTGGTATCGATGGGTATGTCGGGCGATTTCGAGATCGCCATCGCATACGGGGCCACGCATGTTCGTGTCGGCACCGCAATTTTCGGTCACAGGCCTGCGCTTGCACCGGATGCGGCCACGCCGTAACCATCGGCCACCGACGCACTGAGGGCACCATGAGCGCCAACGATCACTCTACCGATACCGCCGTTGACGCCGGCAGCGAGGCCTTACCGCATCACGTGCCACACGGCGTCACCTGGCCGTTGGTGCTGGGTGTGCTCGGCGTGGTCTATGGCGATATCGGCACCAGCCCGCTGTACGCGCTCAAGGCCAGCATCGACCAGTTCGGTTCGGAGAAGATCGCGCAGGGGGATTTGCTCGGCATTCTCTCGCTGATCTTCTGGTCGCTGATCATGGTGGTGACGGTGAAATACGTCATGCTGGTGATGCGGGCGGATAACCGGGGCGAGGGCGGTATTCTGGCACTGATGGTGCTGGCGCAACGCAGCATGAAGAACCAAACCTTCCGCCGCGCCTTGGCGCTGGTCGGCATCGCAGGTGCCTGCCTGTTTTTCGGCGACGGTGTGATCACGCCTGCGATTTCGGTGCTCTCCGCCGTTGAGGGCATGGAGGAAGTGGCCCCTTCGCTGAAGGAATTGGTGCTGCCGGTCTCAGCCGTGGTGATCATTATTCTCTTCGCGGTGCAGTCACGCGGGACAGGCTCGGTAGGCCGCATCTTTGGACCGGTGATGGCGGTATGGTTCATCACCATTGGCGGATTGGGTGCCATCCAATTGGTCAAAAACCCCTCAGTGCTGCTCGCATTGTCACCGACATACGGCTTTGCGCTGCTGATGCACCATGGTTGGGCGGCCTTTGTCGCCCTCGGTTCGGTGGTGCTGGCGGTGACGGGCGCAGAGGCGCTGTATGCCGATATGGGCCATTTCGGCGCTGCTTCGATCCGGGTGGCGTGGAATTTCTTTGTGCTGCCATGTCTGGTGCTGAACTATTTCGGTCAGGGCGCGCTGTTGCTGGCCGATCCGTCTGCCGCGGCCAACCCGTTCTATCGGATGGCGCCGGGTTGGGCGCTGATCCCGCTGATCGTGCTGGCCACGTTGGCCACGGTGATTGCCTCACAGGCGTTGATTTCGGGCGCTTATTCCGTCACCCGCCAGTGCATGCAGCTCGGCTTCCTGCCGCGTATGCGCGTTGATCACACCTCGGCCACCGAGGAAGGCCAAATCTATGTGCCGCAGATCAACACCGCGCTGATGGTGGGCGTGCTGGTGCTGGTGTTCGCCTTCCGCTCGTCAGACGCCTTGGCCTCGGCTTACGGCATTGCGGTGACGGGGACATTTATCTGCACCTGTATTCTGTCCATCGTCGTCTTCCGCCGCCAGTTCCATTGGTCGCGCATGCTGGCTTTGGGCGTGTTCGGTGCGTTCACCATCATGGACGCCACCTTCTTCGCCGCCAACGCGCTGAAGATTCCGGAAGGCGGCTGGGTGCCGTTGATGCTGGGTCTGGGCCTGTTGGCGCTGATGACCAGTTGGAAGCGCGGGCGTGATCTGCTGGTGGATCGCTGGAAGCAGGACAGCTTGCCGCTGGCCACCTTCCTCGCCCGCCTGCCGCATTCGCGCACCATTCGGGTGCCGGGAATGGCGGTGTTCATGACCGGCAACCCGGATTACGTGCCGGGCGCGCTGCTGCACAATCTCAAGCATAACAAGGTGCTGCACGAGAAAGTGCTGTTCGTGACCGTCTCCACCCGCGACGTGCCGGACATGCCGCCGGGTGAGCGGGCGAAGATCACCGAATTGGCACCGGGCATTCAGCGCGTGCTGCTCTATTACGGCTACATGGAAAGCCCGAACCTGCCGCGCGATCTGGGCATGCTGCGCGAGCAGGGGCTGGAGATTGAGCCGATGCAGGCGAGTTACTTCCTCGGCCGTGAAACCCTGGTTGCGGCGATGGCCCCGAAGATGGCGATCTGGCGGATGTGGCTGTTCCTCTTCCTCGCCCGCAACGCAACACCTGCCACCGAGTTCTTCCGCATCCCGAGTGATCGGGTGGTGGAATTGGGTGTGCGCGTGGCGATTTGATGGATGCCGCATAGGGCGGCATTATTTCTGAAACTTCGTCTGCAACCACTCCAGCGCCGCAAGCTGATCTTCGCGCGTGGCTTTGCGCAATGTGACCAGAACATGCTTCAAATCTGGTCGCATCGGCGTCAAATTCTGGAGGCCTTGATTACAAATACTGCATTGAGTGCGCAGATTTGACTCTTCATCCGAACCGCCTTTGCTTTTATCGATAATGTGCCCGATTTGCAGAATGGTCTTTTTGCCGGGCGTGGCCGGATGCTCCTGCCCAGCTTCAGCGCCGCAGCTCTGGCAGGTATAGCCGTCGCGCTCCAAGATGCGGGCGCGCATTTCACGGCTCATCACCCGGATCAAGGGCGGGGCGGCCACCTCTGAGGCGAGCATGTATTCGCCCGGTTTGAGGCGGTCATCGTCATTATGGCTGAGGATTTTATATCCGTGTTCGTCCCGCAGCTCACGCAGCCGTCGGCCCCATTCGCTTTGGTTGCCGGACGCCAGGCGCAGTTCTTCCTTGGTGACAACCGCCCCCACGCGATCCAGCAGATATTGAAGGATCGATTCTCGTCCGGCCAAGGAGCCTCCAATGCTTTGTTTTTAAATGGCTTTGATCATCTGCGCAGCGGCAGATGGGCGGCGTGGTGATCGAGATTTCGCGGCGGCTTCAAGGGCTTCGCGCACCCGCGTGGCAACCGCTGCAGCCACCGGACTTGGGAAGGCATTGCCCACCTGACGATAGGCGGCGGTTTTCTTGCCGGAGAATTGCCACGTATCAGGAAAGCCTTGCAATCTGGCCACCATCCGCACGGTCAAACGCGGCATGCCCTCGAAATCGGGCTCCGGCGCGTCATTGGCAATCGACTTGCCATTGACGCCAAGCCGCGCCCAGGCGGCGCGCGCGCGCGTCGGCCCCAAATCAGGCCCGCCATGCTTCTTGCTGCCACCGACAATGGTCGGCGCAATGTCATCCGCCGCCGCCGCCCATGCCTCGGCACCTTGCCACCCATTGGCAGACATCAAATCCAACAACAGCGCTCCCACACTCGGTGGCGTGCAGGGATCAGGCGTTGGCCAGCGGAAATGTTGCGAGGCATCGGCACGCAGGGCGACGAAGATCACTCGCGGGCGCAGTTGGCACACGCCGTAATCAGACGCATTCAGCAGCCGCCAATCGACCGTGTAGCCCAGCTTGCGCAAGCCTTCGCGAATGTCATCGCGCACAGAGGAAAATCGCGGGTCGAGAATGCCGCGCACATTTTCGATCATCGCAGCCGCCGGCCGGGCTTCGCGCAGAAATTGCAGGCCATAGCCAAACAAGTCGCGCTCATCCGCCGGGCCAAGCTGCTTGCCCGCCACCGAATAAGGCGGGCAGGGAAAACCACCAGCGACCAGATCAACGCCTTTCCACTCAGCCCCACCAACTTCGCGCAGATCACGTTCCCGGACATCCCAATGCGGCCGGTTGAGTCGCAGCGTGGCGCAGGCATCCCGATCAATCTCAATGGCGGCGGCATGGCCGAATCCTGCCTGTTCCAAGCCCAGGGCTTGGCCACCGGCACCGGCGCACAGCTCGACCCCAAACATGTTTGACCCAGAACGCATTCGCAAACTCCTGCCTTGCAGGAATCTAGCACGATCAGACTCACGCCACACGCGCGGAAATGCGCTGTGGGTGGAGACACACGACACCCTCTTTTCCCGCAACAAAGACCCGCGCACACTCCGCCTATGATCAACACGCGACGCCTCACCATCGGCCTCGGCTTCACCCAGACCCTGGCCTGGGCGACGACCTATTACATTCCGGCCACCATGTCCGGCCCGGCATCGGGCGATCTTGGGGTATCGCGGGCGATGCTGGTGGGTGGGTTCTCGGTAGGGCTGCTGGTCTGCGGTGCCGCCTCGCCGCTGGTTGGGCGCTGGATCGAGACGCGCGGCGGGCGAAATGTACTGATTGCCGCGCCGCTCATCACCGCCCTTGGATTGGCTGGGCTGGCGATCACGCCCGATGTGGTCGGCTGGTATTTCGCGTGGGCGATCATCGGTATCGGCATGGCGATGGGGCTGTATGACGCAGCCTTCGGCACCATTGGCCGCTTGCTCGGCAGCGGCGCGCGATCCTCGATTGTCGGCGTGACGATGATGGCGGGCTTTGCCTCCACCGTGGGCTGGCCCTCGGGCACCTATCTGGTGGCGGAACTGGGGTGGCGCTGGACATTGGCGGTGTTCGCCTTGGTGCAGTTGCTGCTGATTTTGCCGGTCGTGCTCACCTGCGTGCCCCGCATCGGGCAAGTGCCGGAAGTGACGTCAAGCACGCGCGGCTTCGCTGAATGCCTGCCCGAGCCGCCGCCGCATGCGTTTTTCTGGCTGGCGAGCTATTTCACGGTGCGCTCGGCAATGAATTCAGCGGTGTTTGTGCATCTGTTGGTGCTGATGCAGGGGCTTGGCTTCACGCTGGCGGCCTCGGTGGCGGCAGCGGCGATGATCGGGCCTTCCCAGGTCGGCGCGCGGGTGATCGACTGGTATTTCGGCCGCAATCTCTCACCGATGCAGGCAGCAATCTATGGCGCGGCGGTGTTGCCGATTGCGGTGTTTGCGCTGTTACTCGGCTTTCCCGCACCTATTTTCGCTCTCGGCTTCGGGGGCTCCAACGGGCTGTTCACCATCAGCCGGGGCACATTGCCGCTCTATCTGTTTGGCCCCAGCGGATATGCGACGCGGGTGGGCCTACTGGCCCGCCCGGCCATGATCGCCTCCGCCGTGGCACCGACGCTGTTCGCGCCGGTGGTGGCAGCACTGCCCGCGATGTGGGTGATGGCAATCATGGGCGCTTTGGGGGTGTTGGCCTTCGGGTGTTTATGGATGCTCAGGCGGTGAGTTTGCGGATGGTGGCCATCGCCGCATCCGTGTCCCAGGCGATGCCACCCTCCAGCCGCCCGCGCTCATTGCCTTGGCGGTCGATGATGATCGAGGTGGGCAATCCGCGCGCGCCCCAGCCGCGTGCGGCCTGACCAAATTTGTCGAGCCAGATGCCGAGATGGGCGATGTTGTGGCTGTCATAGAAATTGCGCACCACCTTCGCCCCACCGCGATCGGATGACAGCGGCAGCACCACAATCCCATCGCCCGCCAACAGCCCGGCCAGATGATCCAACGCCGGCATTTCCGCCACGCAGGGCGTGCACCAGGTTGCCCATAAATTGAGCACCACTCCTTTGCCCAGAAATGCCGCCAGGGTGACATCCTTCCCATCCGCATCGGTGAAGCCCTGTGCCGCCGGGGGAGCAGGCGGATTTGTCGGCATCAGCGTGTTGATCCCGCGCAGTTCCACCTCAGGTTCCGGCCTGGGTGTGAGGATGGTCTGCGCCGAGAGTTTGCGCGGCAAAGCGACGGGCGTTAGGGTCGCGCCCGCAAGCATGGCCGCAACAGTGCGGCGACCGATCAGATGCATGGTGAAAGTTCTCCCGTGACCAACGCGCAAGACCCCCGCAACACCGCAGCCAACCAGCAATGGGGCGGCCGCTTCGCCGGCGGACCCTCGGCGATCATGCAGGAGATAAATGCCTCCATTGGCTTCGACCGCAAGATGTGGCGACAAGACATTCGCGGCTCGCTCGCGCATGCTGCCATGTTGGCGCGGCAGGGCATCATCGCCATTGAGGATGCCAGCCAGATTGAGGCCGGGCTGAAGCAGATTGCCAGCGAGATCGAGGCGGGCAATTTTCCGTTCGTCGATGAGCTGGAAGACATCCACATGAACATCGAAGCGCGTCTGACCGATCGCATCGGTGAGGCGGGCAAGCGTCTGCATACCGGGCGCAGCCGCAACGATCAGGTGGCGACGGATTTCCGCCTCTGGGTGCGCGATGCGATTGACGGGGTGGACGCGCAAATTGCCGATGTGATGCTGGCGCTCGCCGAACGCGCCGCCGAGCATGCTGGCGACCCGATGCCGGGCTTCACCCATCTGCAAACCGCCCAGCCCGTTACTTTTGGCCATCACATGCTGGCCTATGTGGAAATGCTGTCGCGCGACCGAGGCCGTCTGGCCGATTGCCGCCGTCGCCTGAATGAATGCCCGCTGGGCTCGGCGGCGCTGGCTGGCACCTCCTTCCCGCTGGATCGGCACATGACGGCTGAGGCGTTGGGCTTCAATCGTCCGACGGCGAATTCACTCGACGCGGTGTCGGATCGCGATTTCGCGCTGGAATTCCTCTCAGCGGCCGCGATTTCGGCGATGCATTTGTCGCGCTTGGCCGAGGAAATCATCATCTGGTGCTCGGCACCCTATCGCTTCATCCGCCTGTCGGACGCCTACACCACCGGCTCCTCGATCATGCCGCAGAAGCGCAACCCGGACGCCGCCGAGTTGGTGCGCGCCAAGACGGGCCGCATCACCGGCTCGCTGGTTGGCTTGCTCACCGTGATGAAGGGCTTGCCGCTGGCCTATGCGAAGGACATGCAGGAAGACAAAGAGCCGGTGTTCGACGCCGCCGATGCCTGGGCGCTGTCGCTGGCGGCGACCGCTGGCATGGTGCGTGACATGAAGCCGAACGTGGCGCGTTTGCGTGAGTTCGCCGGATCCGGCTTCGCCACCGCCACCGATCTGGCCGATTGGCTGGTGCGCGTGCTGAAACTGCCGTTCCGCACGGCGCATCATGTGACGGGCCGACTTGTCGCGATGGCGGAGGGCCGCGAGATCGATCTGTCGCAGCTCTCGCTGGCCGACATGCAATCGGTGGAGCCGGGCATCACCGAGGCGATTTTCGGCGTGCTGACGGTGGACGCCTCCGTCGCCTCACGCCGCTCCTTCGGCGGCACCGCCCCGGACAACGTGGCACAGCAGGCGGCACGGTGGCTGAAGGTGCTGGCATGAGGATCGCCCTGATCGCGCTGGCTCTGCTCACCCTTGCCGCCTGCGGCAAGAAAGGCGCGCCCCTGCCGCCGGGGCCTGCGGATCAGATTACGTATCCGAAGGCGTATCCGGCGTATTGATCGCCCATTCTCGTCATTGCGAGGGGCCGTAGGGCGGGTGCAACCCGGCAAAAGCTGCTTCCAGCTGATGCGCCCTCCGCCCCAGATCGCGTTCGAACTGGTGGTCGGCCGCGTCCACCGTTAATATGGTTTTCATGGCCTCTCCTTCTCCCCTGCCCTCCGCCGATTTCGATCTCTCACCAGAAGCGCTGGTCGCTGCCCGTCCGTGGCTGAAGCGGCATGCGATGGATGGGCTGTTGCTCGAAGACGTCCCGCTGAATGCCATCGCCGATGCGCTCGGCACGCCGACTTACGTCTATTCGGCAGGCACCATTCGCACACGTCTGGCCGCGCTGACCAAAGCCCTTGTCGGGTTGAATTGTCAGATCCATTTCGCGGTGAAGGCCAATGATCATCAGGCGGTGTTGCGGCTGATGCAGCAGGGCGGCGCGGGCGCAGATGTCGTCTCCGGGGGCGAGCTGCTGCGCGCCCGTCGCGCGGGGATTTTGCCGCGTCACATCGTGTTCTCCGGCGTCGGCAAGACCGTCGATGAAATCCGCCTCGCGTTGTCGCAGGGCATTTATCAGCTCAACGTGGAATCCGCCGAGGAGCTGGAGACACTCTCCGCCATCGCCGCCTCGATGGGCCAAACCGCCGACATCGTGCTGCGCATCAACCCCGATGTGGACGCCGGCACGCACGCCAAGATCACCACCGGCCGCGCCGACAACAAATTCGGCATTCAGTATGACGATGCCGCTGCCCTTTACGCCCATGCGGCCACGCTGCCCGGCATTCGGCCACAGGGTTTGGCGCTGCATATTGGCAGCCAGATTTTGTCGATGGCCCCCTATCGCGCCGCCTTCGCCCGTGCGGCTGACCTGATCCGGCATCTGCGCGCCAGTGGCCAGAGTGTGACGCGGATGGATTGCGGTGGTGGCATTGGCATTCTCTACGCCGACGCGCCGGAAGCCTCACCCGAAGCCTTTGCCGGTGCTATTCGCCAAGCGTTCGGCGGCATGGATGTAACGCTTGCCACCGAGCCGGGGCGCTGGCTGGTGGGGCCCGCCGGGTTGCTGCTCTCCTCAGTGATCCTGACCAAGGCCGAGGGCCGGTTTACCGTGCTCGATGCGGCGATGAACGATCTCGTGCGCCCTGCGATGTATGACGCCTTCCACGCCATCGTGCCGGTCGGACCGAACAATGGTGGCGAACTGAGCACGACCGATCTCGTTGGCCCGGTCTGCGAAACCGGTGACACCTTCGCCCGCGCCCGCCCGATGCCACGTCTGGCGCCGGGTGCCCGCGTGGCGATTCTGGAGGCGGGGGCTTATGGCGCAGTGATGGGCTCGACCTATAATTCCCGCACGCTGCCTGCGATTGCGATGGTCGATGGCGGTAATTGGGCCACCATTCGGGCGCGACAGAGCATTGAAGCAATCTGGGCCGGCGAGACGGTGCCGGACTTTCTGGGATGAGCCAAAGCCCGGTGCAACAGGCAGCGCCTGCCTTGCGCCGGTTGCGCTTCTGGACCCGTGCCGCTTTGCTCACCGAGACGCTGCTGCCGCGTGTTGGCCCGGCAGTGCTGGTGCTGCTCGCCTACGCCGCCCTCGCTTTGTTGGGCGGGATTGACGATCTGCCCGGCTGGGCACGCGATGCGGCGTTCGGCGTGGTGGTGCTGGCCAGTGTCGGCCTGCTGGCATTTGGCCTGCGTCGCCTGCCCCTGCCCTCGCCCGACGCCATTGACCGGCGGCTTGAAGCACAATCAGGGCTGTTGCATCAGCCGCTGCGCACGCTGAGCGACGCCGCTTCTACTGGGTCGGACGCACTCTGGGCGCTGCATCTCACCGCCGCTCAGGCCCAGCTTGCCCGACTGCTGCTGCGCGGGCCGCGTCCGGTGGTGGCGATGGCCGATCCGAGGGCGATCCGGGCCTTGGTGCTGTTGCTGCTCGCCACCGGGTTCGGTGTGGCCGGAGCCGATAGCCTGCCCCGCCTTAAAGCCGCCTTCACCCCGCATTTCGACCTGCTGCCACACACGCCGCCGCCGATGTTGCAGGCCTGGATCGCCATGCCCGGCTATACCGGCCTGCCGCCATTGGTGCTCAAGCCCGAAGGTGGCAGTGCAAATGTACCGGAGGGGTCGACCTTCACCGCCAGCCTGTCCACCAATGGTCGCGCACCCACGCTGGCGGTGGATTCCACGTTGCATGAATTCACCCATCTCGACGCCACCGGCTATCAGGCCAGTGCGAGCCTTGCCACCTCGGGCCAGGTGACAATCCGCGACGGACAGCGGGATTTGGTGGCGTGGCGCATCACCGTCGAGCCGGACGACGCGCCGCTGGTGAATTTCCCGGAACCGCCAGGTGGTGCTGTGCAGGGCAATGCGGTGGAAACGCGGCTGCCTTGGCACGTGGCGCATCGCTATGGTGTGTCTGAACTGCACGCCAATCTCAGCCTCGCCGACCGCCCAAATGCCCTAGCGCTCACCGTGCCAATCCCGCTCGGTGGCACGCCGAAAGAGGCGAAGGGCGCTGAGCGCGTCGATCTGTCCGCCCATCCCTGGGCCGGCCTTGCGGTAATCGCCACGCTGCGTGGCAAAGATGTCGCCGGGCATGTGGCACAGAGCGAGGTGCAGCGTTTCGTGCTGCCCGAACGCCGCTTCCGCAACGCGATGGCACGAGCGGTGATCACGGTGCGTCGGCAACTCAGCCTCACCCCGAATGAAACCGACCGCGCCGCCGAGACGTTCGACGCGCTCGCCGAGAATCAAGAATTCTGGGAGGACGATCCCTCCGGCTACCTCAACCTCGCCGCCATCACCGCCCTGCTCCGCCGTGGTGTGGCCCCGGTGGACGAGGCGCAGTCGCGGATGTGGGAATTGGCGCTGCATCTGGAGGAAGGTGCGCCGGATCGCACCGAACGCGCGCTGGAAGCTGCTCGGCGCGACATGCATCAGGCACTCGACGAAGCCCGCGCCGCCGATCCGCAGGAACAAACCGACGCGCCGCACAAGGCCGAGGCGCTCGCCGAAGCCCTGCGGCAGCGGCTCGATGCCTTGTCACAGGCCGCCCGGCGCGACCCGGATTCCCAGGCCTATAACCCGGATGCACATCCGAAAGACCGTCGCGAGATGCAGCAGCTTACCGAGGCGCTGCGGGAAGCGACCAAGCAGGGCAAGCGGGAGATTGCGCGCGATTTGATGGCAGAACTCGACCGCAAACTCGACGCACTCAAAGGCCAACGCGCCGAACGCAAACAGGGCGACAGCGCGCAGACGGAGAAGCGTCGGCAGGGCAAGCGGCAGATGAGCGTGTTGCAGGACATGGTGCAGCGTGAGGGGCAGCTGCTCGATCACGCGCAATTCCGCCCGTTTGATTTCGACGAGAAGCCTGCCGATTCCAAAATCGCTCACGCGAACGAGCGCGCCGTTCAGCTGGCGTTGCGCCGTGCCCTGGGTCTGTTGATGCAGCAATATGGCGACCTCTCCGGCAGCGTGCCGCCGCATCTGGGCAAGGCCGACATGGCGATGCGCGATGCCGCGCAGGCGCTCACCCAAGGCCATGACATGATGGCTGCCGCTGCTGAACAGGCGGTGATCGAAGCGCTGCAACAAGGCGGACGCGACATGAAACAGCAAATGTCGCAGCAATTCGGCAAGGGTCAAAAAGACGGCGACGATTCATCCTCCGCGCAAAATGGCGATGAGGGTGATGACGATGACGGCAATGGTGCCATGGCCGACGGGGAGGGCGACGGCGATAGCGGGATGGGTAATGATCCCGGCCCCGGTCAAGACGGCCAGCGCCCCGGTCAGCAAGGCCGCAAACATGCCGACCGCCAAGGGCGCGACCCGCTCGGTCGTCCGCGTGGCGATGGCACGGGTGGCTTGGACGATGATGGTGAGACAGCGGTTCCCGAACAGATGGAACAGGCCCGCACCCGCGCATTGCAGGAAGAACTCCGCCGCCGCAGCGCCGACCGCACGCGGCAATTGGAGGAGTTGCAGTATATTGATCGGTTGTTGAAGCAGTTTTAGGGCGTGATGATTTCTGGTTTAACTTTATTACTTGAAACCGTCATTGCAAGCCCAGCGCTTGCAATGACGGGCTGATATTGGGTCTGGTTCAACTCACCCCGCCATCGCCAACTGCACCAACCGCACGATCACCAGCCCGACCGCCACCACGAGATAACCGCGCAGCACCGCCATCCAGATCTTCGTGCCACGGCCCATCACCGCAGGGGGCAGATGCGCCAGGCGCGGCATGCGCCATATGCGACGATCACCGGACACCACCGACACACTCTCGCGGCTGCGCGTTGCCAGCGCCACACCGCCGACGATCACGCTCAGCACCGCACCACCGCCCAGAATCCAGAGGATTTGCGTGCCCGAAATCTCCGGGAACAGCACCGAGGCCGTGAGAACAATGGAGAGCGTGACGAGCACCGCGATCACCGCGCCGGTGAAAATGTTCGTCCATAGCCCATTCACCCAAGGACCCAGCACGGCCTTATCGTTGCACAGCAGCAGCAGGAACACCGTAGCTGACGGCAGCAGCACGCCGGCGAGCGATTGCACGCCCTCCGTCACCAGCCCGAGCGGCGCATGCGGCATCAGCACCAGCCCTGCCGCCATCACGATCAGACCCGCGTAAACGAGGTAGAACCCTTTGGCATCCTTTGCCTTGCGATGCAGCGAGTGGTTCACCTTCAGCGTGTCGCCAATCGCATAGGCCGTGGACAGCGACACGGCTGCCGCGCCGATGATCGAGGCATCGATGAGCGCCACCGCGAACAACGTGCCCGCCACCGGCGAGACGTGCTTGGCCAAACCGGCAGCAATGCCACCCGCATCGGTGAATTGGCCGAAATCCACCGTGCCGGAAAACGCCGCCGCACAGAACGCCATCATCGCCACAGCGCCGATGATCACCACCAGAATGCCAACCCAAAGATCGACCTTCTCATAGGGAATGAAGGCCGGCGTGATACGTTTGTCGATCACGTAACTCTGTTGGAAGAACAACTGCCACGGCGCCACCGTGGTGCCGACGATGCCGATGATCAGCAGCATCACATCGGCCAATTCGCCACCCTGGGGCATGCCGGGGATGAAGAAATCATGCGCGATTTGGCCAGCGCTCGGGTGCGCTGCCACCAGAACCGGCACCAGCAACAGGCTGCCGAGGCAAAGCAACAGGGCAAAACGCTCGAAACGCCGGAAATCGCCAGTCGATGCCGCCATCATGGTGATCAGCGCCGCCGCCCCCACGCCCCACAGCTTGGGCACGCCGAGATAATCCAGGCCGAGCGAGATGCCGATAAACTCGGTCACGATGGTCAACCCGTTCAGAACGAACAGATCAATCACGCTGAACGCGCCCCAGAATGTGCCGAAGCGGGCAAAGATCAGCCGCGCATGCCCCACGCCGGTCACGGCACCAAGGCGCAACACCATTTCCTGGTTCACATAGAGCACCGGCACCAGCAACAGCAGCGTCCACAACAGGGAGGTGCCGTAATTCTGGCCGGCCTGGGTGTAAGTGGCGAAGGCACCGGCATCGTTGTCGCCCACCATGACGATCAGGCCCGGGCCCAAGATGGCCAGCAGGGTGCGGAATTTTGCACTCCAGCCAATGCGAACGCCGGTGTCGCCATGCCGAATGGTGCCGAGCGCACCGCGAATGTCGCCGATATGCGCGCTATCAAGCACGGCTTCGGATTCAGGCCGTTTGATATTGGAGAGATGGGTCATGCCACATCCCCCGCACGAACACGGATGATATCGAGAAGGGCAGCCATTGGGCGCCTCCCTTTTAGGTCAGATGTTGAACTGACCCGGGAGCGCCTAGCTGGATCAGGTCAGTCGATCACCGACCCTGAAGCAGTTCCACGCAATTCCCGGGCGATAAGCCAACCCGTTTCGGTCAGAGCAGCAGACGCTGAGCGTCGACTGTCGCCTTCCGAAGGCTGGGAGCTAGATCGCGGGTTCATGGGTTCCCTGGGGTTGAAGTGCCCGAAATGACATATCCCGGTCAGTTGGCCGTTACGCCTGTTGCAGCAGACTGGTCAAGCGCCGAATCCGAACGCACAGCGCGTCTGCTGCCTACGCAGGACGGCCCCTAAAACGAATGACCATTGCGGCGGCGATTATTTATGGTCAGTATTTTCAGTGTCCAAGAAAGTCACGGTCGAATCTGGCCGTCAATGCGCAGTATACAATCGGGAATAACGGGGAGATCGTGTGCATGAGCGCAGTTCATCGACGGATGTTGCTTGGTATGATTGCTGGTGCCGGACTTGCGGGATCGGCGCGCGCAGAGAGTGTTACGCTGCCGTTTGAAAATGGCGAGCGGCCTTTGGTGGCCTATCCGCAAAAACGCAAACTCATCCGTCTGACCTCGCGCCCACCGCAATTGGAGACGCCATTGAGCGTCTTCAACGAAAGCCTGATCACCCCCAACGATGCCTTCTTCGTGCGCTATCACCTGGCGGGAGTGCCCTACGATAAGATCGACCCGGACACCTTCGCCGTGCAGATCAAGGGCCATGTTGAAAAGCCGGTCTCGCTCTCGCTGAAGCAGATCAAGGCGATGCCGTCGGTGGAACTGACTGCGGTCAACCAATGCTCGGGCAATGGTCGCGGCTTCTTCGCGCCGCGCGTGCCCGGTGGCCAAGCGGGTAATGGCTTGATGGGCAACGCCGTATGGCGCGGCGTGCCGCTCAAACACCTGCTCGATCTCGCCGGGGTGAAGGCCGGTGCGGTGGAGGTGAAATTCCAGGGCATGGATGGCCCGGTGCTCGACGCCACCCCGGCTTTTGCCAAATCGCTGAAAATCGATCACGCCCGTGATGGGGAGGTGATGCTGGCCTATGCGATGAACGGTGCCGAATTGCCATTCCTCAACGGCTTCCCGGTGCGCCTGATTGTGCCGGGCTATTTCGGAACATACTGGGTCAAGCATCTCAACCAGATCACCGTGTTGGACACGCCATTGCAGAATTTCTGGATGGCCACCGCTTATCGCGTCCCCGACAACGACACTGCCAGCGTGCAACCGGGCACCGCGCCCAGCGCCACCCGGCCGATCAGCACATTCGCGGTGCGCAGCTTCCTCACCAGCCATCTTGATGGTGCCAAGGTTGCCGCAAACCGCGAGATTGTGCTGCGCGGCATTGCCTTCGATTCAGGCACCGGTATCCGCAACGTGGAAATCTCGCGCGATAATGGTGCCAGCTGGGTGCCTGCACTGCTCGGCGAGGATCACGGGCGCTTTGCCTTCCGCCCATGGGAGGCGCGTGTGCAATTGGCAGCGGGCAGCCATCAGCTGCTGGTGCGCGCCACCAGCCATCGCGGCGAACAGCAGCCGATGCAAGCACGCTGGAATCCCGGCGGCTACATGCGCAACAACGTCCAATCCACCACCATCATCGCGGGCTGAGGAGACCAACCATGCGCATCATTTCCTCATTCGCCGCCGTCTGCCTGCTGTTCGGCAGCACGGCCATGGCCGCCCCCGTTAAATATGTTCTGCCGGAAGAGACGGCTGCACTGGCAACAGGCCCGAATTCAGACATCGCCCAAGCCACCTGCAGCGCCTGTCATTCGGTGGATTACATCACCACCCAGCCAACCCCGCAAAAGGATGCGAAAGGCTTCTGGACGGCTGAAGTGACCAAGATGCAGAAGGTGTTCGGCGCGCCGGTTGACCCGGACAACGCGCCGAAAATCGTTGATTATCTCGCGGCTACGTATACGGCGAAATAGAAAATGAACCCGTAGGGCGGGTTTAGCTCACACCCATCGCTTGCCGCATGAACATCCGCTTCAGGCGCGGCATGCGATGCACGGCGGCAATTCCGACATCGCGCACCAGCCGCAAAGCCGGATTGTCGTTGCTGAACAGGCGGTCGATGACATCGGTTGCCGCCAGCATCGCCGTGGTGTCCGGACGACGCTCAGCCTGATAGCGACGCAGCAGCGCTGGGCTGCCGACATCTTCACCGGCATCAATCGCGTCCCCAATCAACCGCCCCAATGCCCCCACATCACGGAAGCCGACATTCAGGCCTTGGCCTGCAATCGGGTGCATCCCATGCGCGGCGTCGCCGGCGAGGGCGAGGCGGGTGTCGTAATAGCGTTCGGCGTGCATCAGGCTGAGCGGATAGCTCCAGCGCCGCCCGATCAACTTCACTTCACCCAGATGATCGCCCATCCGGCGACGCAATTCGCGGGCGAACACCTCGTCACTGAGAGTCATCATGCGTTGGGCCATCTCGTCGCGTTCGGTCCAGACGAAAGCGGACAGGTTCGGCGCATCTGCAATGCCTTCCATCGGCAACTGCGCGAACGGGCCGGCAGGCAGGAAATGCTCCAAGGCTGAGCCGTTATGCGGCTTTTCATGCACAATCGAGCCGACCATGCCGGTTTGATGATAGGGCAGGCGGGTGACGCGAATACCGGCTGCCTGTCGCAGCGGCGATTGACGGCCCTCGGCGGCGATCACCAAAGCGGCGCGCAAGGTGGGGCCGCCGACGATATCGATCTCGGCATGCTCATCATTGCGCCGTACTTTTGCTTCCGCAGGTGCAAAAACGAGCAAATTGTCAGTTCGATCCAATGCCGCATTGATCGCCATGCGCAGACTGCGCGCCTCGATCATCCAGCCGAACACCTCACCATCCAAATCCTCGCCCGCGTCCCGGCTGTCGAAATGCAGGAACAGACGCGAGGCCGGGCGGCCGACCTTGCCATCAGTGACGCGGATGTCGCGGATTGGGCCGGCGGGGTAGGGCAGTTCGTTCCACAGCCCAGCATCTTCCATCACCCGCTTGGAGCCGGCAGCAATCGCATAAGCGCGACCATCGAAATCCGGGTGCTCCATCGGCGGCAGCGCGGCGCGATCAATGACCGCAACACGTGCACCACGCTTGGCGAGCAGGCAGGCGAGCGTGCCCCCCACCGGACCGGCACCCACGATGGCAACGTCAACCTCGACTACATCCGACATAAGGGTCTCCAGATCTGCCAATTTATTGTGCACCGAATCTTGATTCAGCGCCAATTGCACAGGCTGTTGGGCTGCCCATTGCATAGGCAATTGAATTCCCCGCCATTGTGCACCGCATCACGATGCTTTGGCATGCTTCTTGAATTGCAATTTTTCCGTGATGTCAGATTGCCACGTCGTATGGGCAGGCAGGATGGCAGACGTAACCTGAGCAGAATGGGAACAGGGCTGCGACATGAAACTAATCATGGCAATCATTAAACCCTTCAAGCTCGATGACGTTCGCGAAGCCCTGACGCCCCTCGGCGTTCAAGGCTTGACCGTCTCCGAGGTGAAGGGCTTCGGCCGTCAAAAGGGGCAGACAGAGATCTACCGCGGGGCGGAATATCACGTGAACTTCCTGCCGAAAGTGAAGATCGAAGTGGCAGTGCCCGCCGATCTCACCGATCAGGTTGTGGAGGCCATTTCGAAGGCCGCTCACACCGGCAAGATCGGCGACGGCAAGATCTTCATTTTCGATCTGGAGCGGGCAGTCCGCATTCGCACCGGCGAGACCGACAACGAAGCGCTCTGAGCGACTCATTTCTAAGGAATGACACTGATGAAAATAACGATGCGCCGCGCCGGTTTGGCGCTGTTGCCTCTGCTTTTGGCAGTCCCTGCTTGGGCTGACGATGCCGCGACTGCAGTCGGCGCCGCCGCTGCAGCCGTCGCACCGGCAGCCGCTGCTGCGGCTGATGCCCCGAAGCTCGACAGCGGTGATACCGCATGGATGCTGACCTCGACGGCTCTCGTGCTGATGATGACCATCCCGGGTCTGGCGCTGTTCTATGCGGGCATGGTCCGCAAGAAGAACATCCTGGCCACGTTGATGCAGTCCTTCATGATCACCGCGCTGGTGACGATCACCTGGGCTGTGGTGGGCTACTCGCTCGCCTTCACCAACGGCAATGCCTACATTGGTGACTTCAGCCGCGTGATGCTCGACGGCATCGCTCAGAACTTCGACAAGCCGTTCATCCTGGGTGCAGGCACGGACGGTGCTACGACTGAGACGATCCCTGAGAGCGTCTTCATGATGTTCCAGATGACCTTTGCGATCATCACCCCGGCTCTGATCTGCGGCGCATTTGCTGACCGTATGAAGTTCTCGGCGATGTGCTTGTTCATGGTCGCCTGGTCGATCCTGGTTTACTCGCCGATCGCTCACTGGGTGTGGTCTGCAACCGGCTTCCTCGGCGCTGGCGTGTTCGGTCTTCCGGGCGCTGCCGACTTCGCTGGTGGCACGGTCGTGCACATCAACGCAGGTGTTGCTGGCCTCGTTTGCTGCCTCGTGCTGGGCAAGCGCCTTGGCTACGAGACCGAGAACATGGCTCCGTACAACCTGGCCTATGCCGTCATCGGCGCCTCCCTCCTGTGGGTGGGCTGGTTCGGCTTCAACGCTGGCTCCGCTGTTGCTGCTAACGGCATGGCCGGCATGGCAATGACCGTGACGCAGATTGCCACCGCTGCCGCCACGCTGGGCTGGACGTTCGCTGAATGGGCCACCAAGGGTAAGCCCTCGGTGCTCGGCGCGATCTCTGGTGCGGTTGCCGGTCTGGTTGCCATCACCCCGGCTTCCGGCTTCGTGACCCCGGGCGCTTCGATCATCATCGGCGTCGCTGCCGGCGTGATCTGCTTCTGGTCGGCCACCAGCCTCAAGCACATGCTGGGCTATGACGACTCTCTGGACACCTTCGGCGTGCACGGCATCGGTGGCATCATCGGCGCTCTGCTCACCGGTGTGTTCGCCTACGGCCCGTTCTCGGCCACCAAGGACGCCCCGGATGGCCTGCACATTGGCGGCCTGCCGCAGTTCGAAGCCCAGGTGATCGCAGTGTGCGTGACGCTGGTGTGGTCGGGTGTGCTGTCCTACATCATTCTCAAGGTCATCGATGCCGTCATCGGCATCCGTGTCAGCGCTGAGGATGAGCGCGAAGGTCTGGACGTCTCGCTGCATGGCGAACGTCTCGGCTAATCGCCAGATATCTCTGGTCTAAAGGGAAGGCGCTCCGGCAACGGGGCGCCTTTCTTTTTGTACGGAATTGGCATCCGACATTTGATTTCTGCGGATTCAGCCATTTGTGGCATAAAGCTCGTGCGCCGTGGGAGGTATTCGGCGCGTCCTTGCAGCTCTGGAGCCCTCAATGCCGCCCACACTGGCCGATCAGCCGGAATTCGCCCCGCCCTTGCGTGTGCTGATGCGCAGGCGGGTGGAGGAATTGGTGGCTTTGCTGCTGGCCGCCATCGGCGTGGCGCTGCTGGTGGCCATTGGCAGCTACAACTCCCTCGATCCCTCGCTCGACACCGCCACCATCGCCCGTGCCGCCAATCTGGCCGGACCGCCGGGGGCCGTGGTGGCCGATGCATTGCTGCAAGGTTTCGGCCTCGCAGGTGCCTTGCCCGCCATTGCCATGCTCGGCTGGGCGTGGCGCATCGGCTCGCATCGCGGCTTGACGATGGCACCGCTGCGGCTGGCCGCCTTGTTGCTGGCAATGCCCGCTCTGGCCGGATTGCTGGCCGCTGCCGGGCAGGGGCTGGCCGCTGCCGGTCACGCGATGCTGATTTGGCCCACCGAGGCCGGGTTGGGTGGTGCGGTCGGCATGTTGCTGGCCAACAATGCCGCCAACGTGACGCGCGACGTGCTCGGCCCGATGGGCCCCAGCGTCGGATTGGGTGTGGATACCGTGGTCGCTTTGGTGTTCGGCGTGCTTGCCCTTGGCCTGACGACCACCGAATGGAGTGCTGCCGGGCGTGCTGCGCGCGGGTCGGCGCTGCGGGCGAGGCAGGCATCCGGCGTGGTGGCCAATGGTAGTTCGGCGGCGATCCGCTTCGGCACCTGGACGCTGCGCACCATCAACGGCACCAAAGCTGCCGAGCCGCCACGTGTTGTCGGTCAGGGCAATGACACCGCGCGCACCGCCACGCCACGTTCTGCCGCACCAACAGCGACGCAAACCCCGCGTCGACCGAGCCTTGCCGCCGAAACCTCCGCCCGCGCCCGCAGCGAACCCAGCCTCTCGGTGCCACGTGCCGAGCCGCGCATCGCGTTGCCGCTGCCCCCCGATGAGGATGAGGACGACGACTTCGCGCTGCCGCCTATCCAGCCACCCACGCCGCAGCCCGTGACTGCCAAATTCGGCCTGTTTGCCGGAGCCCAGCAGAAGGCCGCCACACCGCAGCCCGCAGCCCCTGCACAGCCGGAGATCCGCTGGGAATTCCCGCCGATTGACCTGCTTACCCCCGCCCCGCCGCGCAACGCCACCGCCAAGCTCTCACCAGAGGAGTTGGAGGAAAACGCCCGTCTGCTCGAAGCCGTGCTGAAGGATTACGGCGTGCAGGGCGAGATTGTGAACATCCGCCCCGGCCCGGTGGTAACACTCTACGAACTCGAACCCGCACCCGGCACCCGCGCCGCCCGGGTGATCGGCTTGGCCGATGACGTCGCCCGCAGCCTCGCCGTGCATGCGGTGCGCATCGCCGTGGTGCCCGGCCGCACTGTGCTCGGTGTGGAAGTGCCGAACGCCAAGCGTGAGACGGTGTATTTGTCAGAGCTGCTCACCTCGCCGGAATGGGAGCATCAAAGCGGGCGTCTGGGCATCGCGCTTGGCCAGAACATCGGCGGCGATCCGGTGCTGGCTGACCTTGCCCGCATGCCGCATCTGCTGGTGGCCGGCACCACCGGGTCGGGCAAGTCCGTGGGGATCAACGCGATGATCCTCTCGCTGCTCTACAAGCTCTCGCCCGCCGAGTGCCGGATGATCATGATTGATCCGAAGATGCTCGAACTTTCCGTCTATGAGGGCATCCCGCATCTGCTCTCCCCGGTGGTGACGGACCCTGCCAAGGCGATCGCCGCGCTGAAATGGACGGTGCGTGAGATGGAGCGTCGCTATCGGGCGATGAGCCAACTCGGCGTGCGCAACCTTGCCGGCTACAACGCCCGCGTGGCCGAAGCCGCCGCCAAGGGGGAAGTCGTCAGCCGCCGGGTGCAGACCGGCTTTGACAGCGAAACCGGCAAGCCGATTTTCGAGGATCAGAAGCTTGCGCTGAATTCTCTGCCGCTGATCGTGGTGGTGATCGATGAGATGGCTGATTTGATGATGGTCGCCGGCAAGGACATCGAGGCAAGCGTCATGCGCCTCGCCCAGATGGCGCGTGCGGCGGGCATTCATGTCATTATGGCCACACAGCGCCCATCGGTGGACGTGATCACCGGCACCATCAAGGCCAACTTCCCCACCCGCATCAGCTTCCGCGTGGTCAATAAACACGACAGCCGCACCATTCTGGGCGAGATGGGGGCCGAACAGCTTCTGGGGCAAGGCGACATGCTGTTCCAGGCCGATAGCCGCACCACCCGCGTGCACGGCCCGTTCGTGACTGATCGCGAGGTGGAGGATGTGGTGGCGTTCCTGCGTGAACAGGGTGAGCCAGATTATCAGGAAGACATCACCGAAGCGCCCGAGGAACCGGAGCAACTCAGTATGTCCGGCATTGCCGGGGCATCTGACGATGATAAATCGCTGTTCGATATGGCGGTGGAGATTGTCACCCGCGATGGCAAGGCCAGCACGTCTTATCTCCAGCGCGTGCTGAAGATCGGCTATAATCGGGCGGCGAATTTGATTGAGCAGATGGAGCGCGAAGGCATCATCACCACGCCCAACCATGCCGGAAAACGCGAAATCCTGACGCGGCGACGCAGTGCTGAGGAAGATGAGCGCTGATGGGCGGCCCTGAAATTGAGCGTCTCGTGGCACTGCTCTCCCGGCTTCCTGGCCTCGGCCCGCGCAGTGCAAGGCGGGCGGCGTTGAAGCTGTTGCAGGAGCCGACGACGCGCATGTTGCCGCTGGCCCACGCGCTGCAAGACGCCGCTGCCGCCATTCGCAGCTGTCATCTCTGCGGCAATCTGGACAGTCAGGACCCGTGCGCGATCTGTGCTGATCCGCATCGCGATCACGCGCTGATCTGTGTTGTCGAACAGGTGGGCGATGTGTGGGCGTTGGAGCGTGCGCATGTGCATCGCGGCGTCTATCACGTGCTCGGCGGCACATTGTCGGCGTTGGCCGGTCAGGGGCCGGAAGATTTGAATCTGCGTCCGCTGCTGACCAAATTGGAGGCAGGCGGGATTGCTGAAATCATCCTCGCCCTCGGTGCGACAGTGGACGGTGCCACCACGGCGCATTGGCTGACGGATCGCATTCGCCCGTTCAACATCAACGTCACCCGTGTGGGGCAGGGTGTGCCGATGGGGGGTGCACTCGATGTGCTCGATGACGGCACATTGGCGGCGGCATTGCGGAGCAGGCGACCGGTTTAGGCCACCAACACCCCATTCTGTCGCAGAAACCCCAGCAGCGGCAGCAGCGGTAGCCCCAGAATGGCGCTGTGCTCGCCGACGATTGTATCGAATAACTGTACACCCAGGCCTTCCAGCCGATAGGCGCCCACGCTGGACAGCACCGCCTCACCCTCAAGTGCTAAGTAAGCGGCGAGGAATTCATCGCTGAAGGGGCGCATTGTCAGCCTGGGGCGGGCGACATGGTGCCAGATGATCTGCTGATTTTTCATGCAGACCAACGCAGTCTCCAGAACATGCGTCTTACCACGCAACGCCTTGAGTTGATCTGACGCGGCGGCGAGATCGGCAGGTTTGTCGAACCACTGGCCTTCGCAGACCAGAAATTGATCGCAGCCAATCACCAACGCATCCGGATAGCGGCGAGAGAGGCGTTGTGCCTTCATTTCTGACAGGATCAGCGCGGTCTCATCCGCTTTCAGACCCTCAGCCTTGGCACCCTGCTTGATCGCCGCCTCATCGATGTGGGCAGCCTCCGCCGTGAAGCGCAGCCCGGCCGCCTCCAACACAGCACGCCGCGCCGTGGACGCGCTGGCGAGCAGCAAAGGCTGAGTCTCCGTTTGGAGATTCATACGTTCGAGGCTTCCGCCGCCTTACGCCGCCGTTCGTGCCACGCCTGCATATGGGTGATCACCGCCGCCGCCGTCTCCTCAATCGAGCGCCGGGTGACGTCAATCACCGGCCAACCGCGCTGCGCACAGAGCCGCTTGGCCCAGAGCAATTCGGATTGCACGGAATCAGTGTCGATATAATCGCCGGTATCCTTGCGCTGCCCCGGTGCGGCACCCAGCAGTTTCAGGCGGTGGCGACGAATTTCGATCAGCGCCTCGGGATCAAGTGTCAGCCCAACCACCGGGCAGGTTGGATTTTCCAGGCCGGGCGGGTCGATGGTGCCGGGCACCAACGGAATATTGGCCGCTTTGATGCCGCGATTGGCCATATAGAATGAGGTTGGCGTTTTCGAACTGCGTGAGACACCCACCAGCACCACATCGGCCTCGGCAATGCCGGCCTGCGCCTGACCGTCATCATGGGCGAGCACGTAATGCATCGCGTCGATACGGCGGAAATAATCGGCGTCGAGCACATATTGCCGCCCTGGCCGCGCGGTTGCCTTCTCACCGAGCGCTTCCTGCAACATGCCGATCACCGGATCGAGCACATTGACCACCGGAATGCCGGATTTCTCGCAGGCGGTTTGCAACTCACCGCGCAGCGCCTTGTCCACCAAGGTGGACAGCACCGGCCCCGGCTCACTCTCGATGCCTTCCAACACGCGATGGAGCTGGAAGCGCGTCCGAATGAGGCTCCAGCGATGATAGACAATCGAAGCATGTTCGAACTGCGACGCGGTGGCGCGCGTGATCGAATTGAGCGTTTCGCCCGTCGCTTCGGAGACCAGATGTAGGTTGATGCGGTTCGCCATAGCCTGAGGATAACGTGGATAAGCGGGACAAACAGCCCCTTTCTCACACTGCCTGGGGGTACTGTGGATGAAACCGTACCCTGTTCTCAGCGGGGGGCAGAATCCTGTGCGGACAATCTAAGATCTGGACGACTTAAAAAAATCATTTAAAATCAATTGAATATGAATTTATCCTCCTGTGGACAACCACGAGGTCAGCTTTGGCATGCCTGTGTACCCCGTTATCCACAGGGTTCCTCTTAGACTCCCTCAAGACTCTTTTTCTTTTATCTAGGATAGTAGGGGGACTGACCAACGAGACGAGCGATGACGAAAAAGATTTTGCGCGTGCTGAATGGCGAAGCGGTTTGGCCGCCGCCAGTGTGGCTGATGCGGCAGGCTGGGCGGTTTTTGCCGGAATATCGGGCGGTGCGCGCCCAGACCAAAGGCTTCATGGATCTGTGCACAACGCCGGAACTCGCCTGTGAAGTGACGATGCAGCCAGTGCGGCGCTTCGGCATGGATGCGGCGATTCTGTTCAGCGACATTCTGGTGCTGCCCTGGGCGCTGGGTCAGGAATTGACCTTTGCCGAAGGGGAAGGCCCGATTCTGCCGCCGATCCGGACTCGCGAAGACATCGAAGCGCTCGACGTCGCGGGCGTACGTGCCGCCATCGCTCCGGTGTTGGAGACTGTGCGCCAAGTGCGGGCTGCGCTGAACAAGCGCGAGGAAGAAGGCGAAGGCCAGGCAACCCTCATCGGTTTTGCCGGCAGCCCATTCACCGTCGCCTGCTATATGATCGAAGGCGGTGGCTCGAAGGAATTCGCCCATGTCCGCGCGATGGCACATGGCGAGCCGGAATTGTTCGAGCTGCTGATGGAAAAAATCATTGCAGGAACAATCACTTACCTTTCTGCTCAAGTGCTTTCCGGCGCTGAGGCGTTGATGCTGTTCGATAGCTGGTCGGGCATTCTATCGCCGAATCTGTTCCGCAAACACGTCATTGGCGCCACTGCCCGCATCGTGACGAAGCTGCGCGAACGCTTCCCGAAAACACCGATCATCGGCTTCCCGCGTCTGGCGGGCTTGATGCTGGCCGAATACGCCGAAAAGACCGGCGTGCAGGGTGTGGCGATTGATACCTCGGCTGAACCGTCGATTGCGGCCTCGATGATCCCGGCCCATATCGCGCTACAGGGCAATCTTGACCCGCTTGCGGTGGTGGCCGGTGGGGCAGCCCTGGAGGCGGAGGCGGCAAGCATCCTGAACGCTCTGAAGGGCCGTCCGCACATCTTCAACCTCGGCCACGGCATTTTGCCGCAGACCAACCCGGATCATGTGAAGGCATTGGTTGAGCAGATCAGAAACGCTTAACCGTGCCGCGCCTTGACGCAGCGCCACAAACCGCCACTTCTGAGAGCATGACCGACAAAAAACGCAAGATCGCCATCGTCCTGATGAACCTGGGCGGACCAGATAAGCCGGAATCGATTTATCCGTTCCTGCTCAATCTGTTCCGCGACCCGGCGATTTTGCGCGTGCCTTTTTTCGTCCGCCCTCTGCTGGCGCGCATCATCGCGCGGTCCCGCAAAAAGCCGGCGACGGAGAATTACGCCATTCTCGGCGGCAAATCGCCGTTGCTGGAACTGACGATCGAGCAGGGCCACGCCATTGAAGCTGCTCTGCCGGAGATCAATGCACGCTGCTTCATCGCCATGCGCTATTGGCACCCGTTCAGCGAACAGGCGGTGGCGGAGGTGAAGGCGTGGAATCCCGACGAAGTGCTGCTGCTGCCGCTCTATCCGCAATATTCCACCACCACCACCGGCAGTTCCTTCACCGCGTGGCGCGAGGCGGCGGCGAAAGCCGGGCTGGCCAAGCCGACGCGGGCGCTGTGCTGCTACCATTCGGACCCGGATTTCGCGCAGGCTGAAGCAGTCACCGTGCGCAGGGCGTATGAAGACGCCCGTGCGGCGCTTGATCCGGCCATTCCGCTGCGTGTGCTGTTTTCCGCGCACGGCCTGCCGGAAAGCATCGTCAAGGCCGGCGATCCGTATCAGCATCAAATCGAACGCACGGTTGCCGCTGTGCTGCGGGCGCTTGCCATGCCGGAATTGGACGCGGTGATCTGCTACCAATCCCGCGCCACGCCGCAAAAATGGATCGGACCCTCCACCGAGGAGGAAATCGAGCGCGCGGCGCATGACAAAACCGCTTTGCTGGTGGTGCCGATTGCCTTTGTCTCCGAGCATTCGGAAACCCTGGTTGAGTTGGACGTGGAATATCGCGATCTGGCGTTGAAAGCCGGGGTGCCGGGCTATTACCGGGTGCCGGCGCAGAACTCGGAGCCGGCCTTCATCGCCGCGATGGCCGCTCTGGTCCGCCGCACCTTGGCCCGCGATGTCGGTCTGTGCAGCTTTGCCGGTGGCCGAACCTGCTTCAAAGAGCACGGCGATTGCTCGCATGCCCGCGCCGGCGTTGCGGCCCCTGCGCTGACCGAGGTCGTATGACACCCGAAGCCTTTCTGTCTGGCCGCCTGATGCCGCTTAAGCTGGTGATTTTCGATTGCGATGGCGTGCTGGTCGATAGCGAAGGCATCGCCAACCGCATCATCGCCCGCGAACTTTCCGCCATTGGCTGGCAGATGACCGAGCAGGAGGCCGAGCGGCTTTTCCTCGGCATGACGCTGCCGGGAATGATCCCGATGATCGAGGCGAAGATCGGTCGCAAGATTCCGGATGATTTTGCTGACACGCTGCGCCTGGCTTTCGAACACTCCCTGTCGCGGGAAGCTGAGGCGATACCGGGCGCTGTGGCCGCTCTGGACGGCGTGACGGCGCTTGGTCTGCCTTGGCGGGTGGCGTCGAATTCCTCGCATGAGGAAATGGCGGTGAAATTCGCCCGCCTCGGCATTCTGGACCGTGTTGCGGGCCGTCAGCATTCGTTTGAGGACGTCACACGCGGCAAGCCGGCCCCCGACGTCTTCCTCGCCGCCGCTGCTGCCGAGGGCGTGCAGCCCGGCGAATGTGTGGTGATTGAAGACAGCACCACCGGCATGCGCGCCGCCCGCGCGGCTGGGATGGATTGCCTCGCTTATACACCGCATGGCGGGGACGATGCGTTTCGCGCGCTCGGTGCGGTGCCGTTCACAGCAATGCAAGATTTACCGCGTCTGCTGGCGCTGGCTGTTCGGGGGACCGTATGACGATCTCAGCACTCGCGCCGTATCTGTTATATTTCAAAGCGCTGCACGTGATGTCGGTGATGGCGTGGATGGCGGGGCTGTTCTATTTGCCGCGGCTTTACATCTACCATTGCGACACGGTGCGCGGGTCGTTGGACAGCGAGCGCTTTAAGGTGATGGAACGCCGTCTGCTGAAGCAGATCATGAATCCGGCGATGATATCGAGTTGGCTGTTCGGCATTTTGATGGTGCTCACCCCCGGTGCGATCGATTGGCATGATGGCTGGTGGCACGTGAAACTGACCTGCGTAATCCTGATGACCGGCTTCCACATGGTCTGCGGCAAGTGGCGCAAAGTCTTTATGGAAGACCGCAACGTGAAGCCGCAGCGATTTTATCGCTACGCCAATGAAGTGCCGACGGTGTTGATGATGATCATCGTGTTCATGGTAATTGTGCAGCCGTTTTGAGGGTTAGGCGAAAAATCATCGTCATGGCGAGGAGGCACGACGAAGCAACCCATCGAAATGCCGCCATTGGGTCTTGATGGATTGCTTTGTAGCGCCGCTCCTCGCCATGACGGGTCGATGTGCGTTTTTTGCTTGAGTTAAGCCACCTAACGTGGCGATGTATCTGGATGACGTCATCCACACCCCTTTCCCCATATCTGAGTCTGTCGGCGGTGCTGCGTGCGCTGCGCGGCGATGTGGGGGGCTGGACGGTGCGCGGAGTGTTGAGCGAGGTTCTGTCGCTGCTGCTGTATCGGCGGTTGGGGGAGATTTGCGGAAAAATTGAACGGTTGGCGGCGCGGTTTCAGGCGGGACGGCTGAGGCTGAGGATGCCTGGGGCGCGGGGTGTCGTGCGCAAAGCAGGAAAGACGGGCGCGCGGATTTGGCCGGGGCGGTTCGCTTGGCTGGTGCGAGCGGGAGGGTATCAAGCGGCGGGATATGGCGGCCAGTTGCGGCATATTCTGGGGCAGCCGGAGATGGTCGAGTTGCTGAAGGCGTCACCGCAGGCGGCGCGGATTCTGCGCCCGGTGTGTCGGATGTTAGCGATTGAGAATTCTTTGCTGCGGCCTGGAGAGGTGCAGCCGACGCCGGTGGTGCGGGTGAGGAAGCCTCGAATACGCAAGCCGCGCGTTCCGATTGATTTTGGCCGAATTCCCCTGCCGAGGGGGGTGCTGTCGGCGGCCCGACGGGCGGGTTTTGGCAGGGATAGAGGAGTGTGAGGCAGAATTGCGGCCTTATTGTTCCGGTTAGTTACTGTTCTGGGTTGACACTTACACTAACCGTCATTGCGACAAAGCAATCCTTCGAGACCCGAGGCGGCATTTCGATGGATTGCTTTGTCGCGCCGCCTTCGCAATGACGCCCGAAAATCCAACCTTGACGCCGCAATTCCTGCCGCGTATGGCTTCAAGCGACACGGCCTAGAATAGGGCCCTGTCTCCCTCCTCCACCGGACTGTTCAGTGCCTCAATATGCGCGCTGAAACCGGGCTGAGCGAACCGCGCACCGCCCGAGGTCCATATTCTCCTTGGCTGAAAAGCCCCATTCAGGCGCACACATGCATCTCGCCGATCTCAAGGCCAAAACCCCGCCAGACCTTCTGGCATTCGCTGAATCGTTAAACATCGAGAACGCCTCGTCGCTGCGCAAGCAGGACATGATGTTCACCATCCTCAAGACGCTGGCGGAGAACGACCAGGCGATCTACGGGGAGGGCACACTCGAAATTCTGCCCGACGGTTTCGGCTTCCTGCGCTCGCCGCAGTCGAACTACCTCGCCGGGCCGGACGACATCTATATCTCCCCCACCCAGGTGCGCCGCTTCGGCCTGCGCACGGGTGATACGGTGGAAGGCCAGATCCGGGCACCGAAGGATGGCGAGCGCTATTTCGCCATGCTCAAGGTCAACACGATCAATTTCGAAGCGCCGGAAGCCGTCAAGCACCGCATCAACTTCGACAATCTGACGCCGCTCTATCCTGATCAGCGGTTGAAGATGGAAATCGAGATGAAGGAGCTGCCGGCGAAGGGCTCCACGCGGGATAATATTCCGCGCGTGATCGACCTTGTGGCCCCGATCGGGAAAGGCCAGCGCGCCCTGATCGTTGCCCCGCCGCGCACCGGTAAGACGGTGATGCTGCAATCCATCGCCACCTCGATTTCCGCCAACCACCCGGAAGCCTTCCTGATCGTGCTGCTCATTGATGAGCGGCCTGAGGAAGTGACCGACATGGCGCGCACGGTGAAGGGCGAAGTTGTCGCCTCCACCTTCGACGAACCGGCCACCCGCCACGTGCAGGTGACGGAGATGGTGTTGGAAAAGGCCAAGCGCCTGGTTGAGCACAAGCGCGACGTGGTGATCCTGCTGGATTCCATCACCCGCCTCGCCCGCGCCTACAATACCGTTGTGCCGTCGTCGGGCAAGGTGCTGACCGGCGGTGTGGACGCCAACGCCCTGCAACGCCCGAAGCGCTTCTTCGGTGCGGCGCGTAACATCGAAGAGGGTGGTTCGCTGACCATCATCGCCACCGCCCTGATCGATACCGGCAGCCGCATGGACGAAGTGATCTTTGAAGAGTTCAAGGGCACCGGCAACAGCGAGATCATTCTGGATCGTAAGCTGGCCGATAAGCGCACCTTCCCAGCGGTGGACATCACCAAGTCCGGCACCCGCAAGGAAGAGCTGCTGGTGGATAAGGGCACGCTGTCCAAGATGTGGGTGCTGCGCCGTATCCTCAACCCGATGGGTCCGATGGACGCGATGGACTTCCTGTTGGACAAGCTGAAATACAGCAAGAACAACAACGATTTCTTCGACGCGATGAACACCTAAAAAAAAATGGCCACCCTCAGGGTGGCCGTTTTTCCGTGGGTAGGGCGGGATGCTACATCGGCATCCCACCCTTCACATCACGACAATTCGAGAACCATCGATCCCGCACCCGTGTTGGAAATCGGGATGTGGTAGTTCTGCATCACCTTCGTCACCGTGCCCTGGCCTTCGAGCGCGCCGCGCATGGCGAGCCAGAGGATGAATTCGGCCCCCTGCGCGCCGGCTTCCAGCACCAGGTCATGCGTGGTCATCTTCGCCAGTTCTTCCGGCTCATGGACGATCTTGTCCATGCAATAGAGGTCGAACTTTTTATTGATGAAGCCCGCGCGCTCACCGTCGAGCTGATGCGACAGGCCGCCCGTGCCGACAACGACGATCTTCTCATCGCCCTTATAGGACGCCAGCGCCCGGCCGAGCGCCTGACCGAAGGCGTAGCAACGGGCAGGGGTTGGGATCGGATGCTGCACGGTGTTGATGCAGATCGGGATGAAGCGCATCTGATTTTCATCCGGGTTGCCCCAGAACAGCTGCGCCGGCACCGCGAAGCCGTGATCAACCGCCATTTCCTGGCAGGTGGTCAGGTCGAAATTCTCCGCCTGGATGCTGTTGATGATGTGCCAGGACAGTTCCGGATGGCCCTTGAACGTGCCAACCACCGGGATGCCCCAGCCTTCATCCTGGTTGTTGTATTCAAACGCCGCGCCAATGGCGAAGGTCGGCATTTTGTCGAGGAAGAAGTTCAGGCCGTGATCGTTGTAGAGGATCACCGCCACATCGGGCTTCTTCTCGTCGAGCCAGGTGTGGATTTTCGGATAGGCGTCGAAGAACGGCTTCCAATACGGGTCCTGGAACAGCTTGCGCGCATAGGCGTTTCCCACGGATGGGATGTGCGAGCTGGTCAGCCCGCCGACGATCTTGGCCATGGTTATTCTCCCTGCTTGACCAGCATTGCTTTGAACTCGTCAACCGTCATACCGGTCTGCTGGGCGCCGACATCCTGCACCGAGAGGCCGAAGATCCCCGCGAATTTCGCGAGGTAATAGATGTTGCCGCCGGCAGCGATCAGCTCCAGCACGTTGCGATGACGGATCGCCTGCTTTTGCGTCTCGTTGAGGCCGAAGCTCGTCATGTAAGCTTCTTCGTCCGCGCGAAATGCTTCGCGGGCTGGAGCGCCATTAAACGAGTAGCACATCTTGTTCAGGGCATAGCCCTTCATTGCCTGGTTGCCGTCAAACATGACGGTTCCCGGGATCTCCACTTCGATAGCCTCGGTTGACATTGTTCTCTCCTGGCCGTGATTGGCCGTTTTTTTTGCCTCAGTCCCAGTAAAGCCGCATCGGATTGGCGATCAACAGCGCATGCTGTTCCTCGGCACTCGGTGCGATACGCGGAATCATGTCCACCAGATTGCCGTCATCGGGCACGTGCGTGGTCATGTTCGGGTGCGGCCAGTCGGTGCCCCAGAGCACGCGATCAGGGAAAAGCTGCACCAGCTTCCGTGCGAAGGGCACGAAATCGTCGTAGTTCGGCGGACCCTCCTCCGACAGGCGTTCTGGGCAAGTGACTTTGCTCCAGACGTTTGTGTTGGTGGCCATCAGGTTCACAAAGCGCTGGAAATCCGGGTGATCCACGCCCTTGCCCACATCCGGGCGGCCCATGTGATCCACCACGATGATCGTCGGCAATTGGTTGAGGAACGGCAGCAGTTCTTCCAATTCCTGCGCTTCGAAATACACCACGATGTGCCAGCCGAGCTTGGCGATCTTCTCGGCAATGCCGATGAAGACTTCGCGCGGGGTTTTATCGACCAGGCGCTTGACGAAGTTGAACCGCACGCCGCGCACGCCTGCATCGTGCAGCACCTGCAACTCGTCATGCGTGATGTCTGGCCCAACAGTGGCGATGCCGCGTGCCAGGCCGTTGGCGGCCTTCAGCGCATCGACCAGGGCGCGATTGTCTTTGCCATGGCAGGTTGCCTGCACGATGACGTTGCGGGAGAAACCGAGATAGTCACGCAGCGCGAAAAGCTGGGCCTTGGAGGCGTCACATGGCGTGTATTTGCGTTCCGGCGCATAGGGAAATTCCGCCGCTGGCCCGAACACATGGCAATGCGCGTCCACAGCCCCCGGCGGCGGCACATAGGCCGGCTTGGATGGGTTTGGGTGGAACGGCATGTAGTTGGCATCCATTGATCTATTTCCCCCTGGGCAAGTCACCCGGCCCCGCGCCGAGCTATCGCATCATCTTGTGCCACCCCGCTCATGCAAGGCTAGCGTGATTGCGTCTGGTTAGAATTGATCGAGCGCAAACCCGTTTCCGGTAATTTCGCTCCAAAACTTTCGTTCCGGACAGACCGAAATATTCGCCTCTCTTTCTCCCCTTGCCAGCCGGAATCGTCTCGCAGCATATAAGTTTTTGCTATAGTGTTGTTGCACCGCATCGGAAGGGGAGACCATGTGGGCTGATATTCCAAACCTGCGCCATCTGCGCGCATTCGCGTTGGTGGTGGATCATCGCTCGATCAGTCGCGCGGTGGAGCATATCCATCTGTCGCAACCGGCGATCACTCAGGCGTTGGGCAAGCTGGAAGACCGCGTTGGTACCAGCCTGATCGAACACGGGGCAGACGGCATGGCACCGACGCCGGCCGGGCGGTTGTTTCATGATCGGGTGAAGCGCGCGCTGGCCTTTCTGGAGGCTGGGGCGCGGGAGGCGTTGCGCATGGAAACACGGCGCAGCGGCGGTGGCTTTGCCAATTTCGATCAACTCGTCACCGTGGCTCAATTGCGCGCGCTGTCGGCGATGGCGTTGGCGGGGAATTTCAGTCTGGCCGCGCGTGAAATGGGTCTCTCCCAGCCCTCCATCCACCGCGCCGCCCGCGACTTGGAGCGACTGACCGGGCTGGAACTGTTTGTGGCCACACGACAGGGCATCGAACTCACCCGTGCGGCTGAAACCCTCGCCCGCAACGCCAATCTGGCGCTGGCCGAATTGCGGCAGGGCTTTACCGAGGTGGATGAGGTGCAGGGCCGCGATTCCAGCCTGATCGTGGTCGGCACCATGCCGCTTGCGCAGACCCAGGTGCTGCCGGACGCGCTGAACCGTCTGGCTGCCGAGAGCCCGCGCACCAATCTGCGCGTGATTGCAGCACCTTATGACGGGCTGCTGAATCGCCTGCGCAATGGCATTCTGGATTTCCTGATCGGCGCATTGCGTGAGCCGCCGCCGATTGACGACATCGCGCAGGAATTTCTGTTTGACGACGAACTCACCGTGCTTTGTCGCGCCAGCCACCCGCTGGCGGGCAAGGCGGTGGTGACACGGGAGGATTTGCTGTCCTTCCCCTGGGTGGTCCCCGGCGAAGACGCCCCGGCGCGTGAGGTTTTCCGCCACTTCTTCGGGGCCGAGGACATCGCCCGTATGCCCGGCGGCGTGATCGAGGCGTCGCAATTGGTGCTGGTGCGCGGTATCCTGGCGGGGTCGGACCGGCTGACCATTCTGTCTGCCCGACAGGCGTTGTATGAGCTGCAACAGGGGCTGCTGGTGGAGTTGCCGGTGCATATCCCCGGCGGCAATCGGCGCATCGGCCTGACCTTCCGCGAGAACTGGCGACCCACCGCCACACAAGCGCGGTTGCTGGAATATCTGCGCAGCATCGGGCATGCCTATAGGGCCGAACCGATGGGAACGGGTTCTATAGCGAAATTGAATGAAGGGCGCGCCGAATCGTCTCGCCCAGGCACGAAGCTGCTTCTATCGCCTGCGCACGATGCAGCTCATTGAGCGGAACTGCCGGATGCGGCAGCATGCGTGCAAATTGCATTCTGGAGAGGGAAACGGGATATGAAAGTTGCAGTGGCCGGCGCCGGCGGCGCCTTTGGCATCAAGCATCTTGACGCAATCGCCAATATTGACGGCGTGGAAGTTGTCTCCATCGTCGGCAGTCCGCGCGACGATCTGACCGAGCTGGCGAAGAAGCGCGGCATTGCCCACAACACCGGCAATTTCGAAGAAATGCTCGCCCGCAAGGATGTTGAGGCCGTCATTCTCTCCACGCCCACCCAGATGCACGCCAAGCAGACCATCGCCTGTCTGCGCGCTGGCAAGCACGTGATGGTCGAAATCCCGATGGCCGATAGCCTGGAGGATTCCCGCGCCATCGTGCAGGCGCAGAAGGAAACCGGCTTGGTCGCAATGTCCGGTCAGGTGCGCCGCTTCAACCCGAGCCATCAGTGGATTCACAACAAGATCAAGGCCGGCGAGCTGAAGGTTCTGCAGATGGACGTGCAGACCTATTTCTTCCGCCGCTCCAACCTCAACGCGCTGGGTCAGGCGCGGTCGTGGACGGATCATCTGCTGTGGCATCACGCCTGCCACACGGTTGATCTGTTCCAGTACCAGACCGGCGAAACCGCGTCGCAGGCCTTTGGCTTGCAGGGTCCGATGCATCCGGAGCTGAAGATCGCGATGGATATGTCCATCGGTCTGAAAACGCCGTCTGGTGCGATCTGCACGCTGTCACTGTCGTTCAACAACAACGGCCCGCTTGGCACCTATTTCCGCTATATCTGCGACAATGGCACCTACATTGCCCGTTACGACGATCTGTTCGACGGCAAGGAAGCCCCGATCGATCTGAGCGGCGTGGCGGTGTCCAATAACGGCATCGAACTGATCGACCGCGAATTTTTCGCTGCCATCAAGGAAGGCCGCGAGCCGAATGCGTCGGTGGCGCAGGTGCTGCCCGCGATGGAAACCCTGGACCGCATCGAGCGTTCATTCGACCGGTAAGGATGCCGTAGGGCGGACCAGCGCAGCGCAGTCCGCCACATGCAGCCAAAAGAAAACCCGCCCAGGAAACTGGGCGGGTTTTTTTGTATCGCAGCAAACTCTCGGATTACATTTCCGAGTATTTGCCAGCATGCCAGATGTACATCACGTAGTCGGAGACGGTGACGTCACCCTTCTTGTCGTAAGTGACCGGGCCAAGCACGGTGTCCCACTTGCCGGCATGCATCACTTCCGCCACTTTCTTGGCGTCGGTGGTGCCAGCCTTCTGAGCGGCTTCTGCCCACACCTGCACGGCAGCGTAGGAATACAGAACGTAGCCTTCCGGATCGATCTTCTTGTCGGTGAATTCCTTCACCACAGCCGCCGCCGTCGGGCGGTTGCGCGGATCGGAGGAGAAGGTCATCAGCGAGCCTTCGCCATCCGCACCGGTCACGGCCCAGAATTCGTCCGTCACCAGAGCGTCACCCGACATCACCGTGGCCGGCAGACCCTGCTGGCGGGCTTGCTTCAGGATCAGACCGGCTTCGGTGTAGTAGCCACCGATATAGATCAGATCGACGCCAGCCTGCTTCAGGCGCGACACCAGAGCGGAATAGTCTTTTTCGCCCGGAACATAAGGCGAATACAGGGCTTCCTGCATGCCGGCCTTGTTCATGGCCTTCTTGGTCTCATCCGCCAGACCCTTACCATAGGCAGAGTTGTCGTGCAGGATGGCGACCTTGTGGCCCTTGAATTCCTTGGCGATGTAGCTGCCGGCAACCGCACCCTGCTGGTCGTCACGACCGCAGACGCGGAAGGTGTTCCAGCTGCCTTCTTCGGTAAATTTCGGGTTGGTCGAGGCCGGGGTGATCTCCAGAATACCTTCCTCGGTGTAGACCTTCGAGGCAGGGATCGAGCTGGACGAGCAGAAATGGCCGGCGACGAACTTCACGCCATCGGCGGCGAATTTGTTGGCAACAGACACAGCCTGCTTCGGATCGCACGCATCGTCACCGATCTGCAATTCCAGCTTCTTACCCAGAACGCCGCCCTTGGCGTTGATGTCGGCCACTGCCTGTTCCGCGCCCACTTTGAGTTGGGCACCGAACGAAGCGTTGGAACCGGTCATCGGACCAGCGGCAGCAATCTTGATCTGAGCGAAAGCCGGCGAGGCGGCCATCACGCCAGCGACCGCGAACGCGGTGACGCTAGCCATAAGAATGCGTTTCATCATTCGGTCGTGTTCCTTTTGTGTTTCGTGCCGCGCTCGAAGCGTGGCTGGAATGCAGACTAGGCAGAAGCTGCCCGACTGCAAAGCCCCCTGATGTCACCTGTAACTAAGGAATCAGTAAGGTTTGCGATCTTTCCGTTGCGCATCAGAATGATTTCGCTCGGAAAATCCTGCACGAAGCGGGTGCCGTTATCTGCCAGCCGATCCAGCAAATCCGGCAAATGCGGCAGGCAGCCATTGGCGATGTCGTGCAGCACCACCACGCTCCAGGGCTGGGCCGCCACCTGGGCGAGGCAGACATCAAGCCAGCCATCCGGATCGCGCCAATCGCCGGGCACGGCGTTCCACAGCACGGCTTCATAGCGCTGTGCCAGCAAATGGCTGACCGAAGCGCGGCTGAACAGATGCGGGCCGATGCGGCCTTCGCGGCCATAGGGGCGAAACAGCTTCTCCGGCCGGGCGCAATCGCCGATCAGTGCCTCGGTCTGGTCAATCTCCTCGGCGGCAAAAGCGGCGCTGGGCTGTTCGCCGAATGGAATGCTGTGGGTGAGGGTGTGATTGCCCACCCAATGCCCCGCCGCCTTGGCCTGTCGCATCAACGATGCCGCCTCTGGTGTGCGCAACTTGTGTCCGATGACAAAGAAGGTAGCCTTCAGGCCGCGCCGATCAAGTTCCTCCAGCACGCGCTCGGTGACGCCTGGCGTGGGGCCGTTGTCGAAGGTGAGGGTGACGATGGGCATCGTGGCTCCCATGAAGCGTGCGGCGCAACGGCGTTGCTTTAGGGGTGCGCAGGACCCAACACCAATTCATGAATCCGCGCCGGATCGGATTGCTCCATCACCTTGCGTGCCAGCCGCACGCAATCGTCGATGGCCACATTGCGCACCACCTGTTTCACCCGTGGCACGGCGGCGGCGTTCATGGAGAAGCTGCGCAGTCCGAGGCCCATCAGCAGCGGAATCAGCTTCGGATTGCCGGCCATCTCGCCACACACCGACACCGGCATGCGCATGCGCAACGCGGCTTCGGTGGCGAATTGCACCAGACGCAGAACCGCCGGATGCAGCGGGTCATACAAATCGGCCACGTCGGTTTCGCCGCGATCCACCGCGAGTGTGTACATCGTGAGATCATTGGTGCCGATGGCGAAGAAATCCGCCTCCAGCGCCAGCGCATCCGCCGACAGGGCAGCACCCGGCGTTTCGATCATGATGCCCAGAGGCGGCAGCTTTTCCGGCAGACGCTCACCCTTGCGGCGCAGGCGGCGGGCGACACGTTCGTAGATGTCGCGTGCCTGTCGCACCTCGGCCAGATTCGTCACCATCGGCAGCAACACCCGCGTCGGCCCGGCGATGGAGGCGCGCAGAATGGCGGCGAGTTGGGTTTCGAACAGTTCCGCCTCCCGCAGCAGCAGGCGAATTCCGCGCAGGCCGAGGGCGGGGTTATCGTCGGTCACCTCCGGCACGATGCCCTCGCTTTGCAGCGCCTCGATGTCTTTCTCGCCACCCCAATCGAGCACCCGGATTGTCACCGGATGGCCGCCCATCGCCTCGATGGTGGAGCGGTAGGCTTCGGTCTGTTCGTCCTCGTTGGGCAGCGTCTCGCGGTTCATGAACAGGAATTCGGAGCGCAGCAACCCGATGCCCATTGCCCCGGATTTGGCGATCAGCGGCAATTCAACCGGGATTTCCAGATTGGCCTGGAGGTCGATTGTCTCGTTATCGGTGGTCTCGGCGGGCAGGCGGCGCAGCGAGGCGAGTTTGGTTTGCGCGCGGGTGAAGGCTGTCAGGCTCTTGCGGGCGGCGGCGAGTGTCTCAGCGGTGGGATTGACCACCACGCTGCCCGCCACGCCATCAACGACCACAATATCGCCCGGTCGCACCGCCTGACCGAGACCCGCCACGCCCAACACGGCGGGCACGCCGAGTGCGCGCAGCATGATGGCGGTGTGGCCATCCGATCCACCCTCATCGGTCACACACCCGGCCAGTTTGGTCGGGTCGAGCAGCGCGGCGTCGGCGGGGCGGAGAATTTCACAGGCCAGAACCGCACCCATCGGCAGGCCGGAGAAAGAGCGGAACGGGGTATGCGTCAGATTGCGCACCAGACGCCGCCCGACCTCTCGCACCTCTTCTGCGCGGCGGCGACGTCCGGCGGGGTCGCCATCGGCGGGCATGGCCATGATGACGCCGGCTATGGCGTCGGTTTCGTCCTGCACGGCGGTTTCAGCAGAGACCAGCAGCTCTGAAATCCGCTTGCGCACGCCCCGGATCAGGCGGGACGGGCCGATCATGTGCAGATAGGCGTCCAGCAGCGGGGCGATTTCAGCCTGACTGTCTTCCGGCAGATTGCCCAGCCGCGCCTTCAGCTTCATCAACTGCTTGCGCGATTGGGCGACGGCGGTTTCGAAGCGGTTGGTTTCCGCCTGGGTATCGGCGGCCTGGATTTTGTGGCGCACCACCACGGCGGGCGCTTCGGCGGCACCGAAGACCGGGCCGATGGCAATGCCGGCTGAGACGGGAATGCCGATCAGTCGCCGTTCAGGGCGCGGGGCCAATGGGTCACGGCGGGTGCGGCGACGTTCGACGGCAATCGCTGGTGTCGGCGTGGATGTGGGAATAGAGGGCGAGGCGATCTGTACCGGGATGGCGTCCGGCGGTGCGGGCTCTGGGCTGTCGTCAATCCTGCTCATCGAACCCGGCCTCGATCAGCCCGGCGACGGCATCCATCGCCTCCTTGGCGTCCCAGCCATCAGCGCGCACCTCCACGGTGCTGCCCTGACCGGCCCCCAGCATCATGAGCCCCATGATTGAGCGGGCGGAGACTTCCTGCCCATCTTTGGAGACATCGACGGCAGCACCGAAGCGCTCCACCAACGTGACCAGCTTGGCGGCGGCACGCGCGTGCAGCCCGCGACGGTTTACAATCGTCAGACGCCGCGTCAGCGCTGCCCCGCTGGGGGCGGCACTCGAATCTGTCTCGCTCACCCGCACTTCCCGTTCGTCGAGGCTTTGGCAAGATTGCCAGCGTTCCCATTCCCATTGGGCAACACATTCGACGCGGCAGCAATATATTTCCGCCCGGCGTTCTGCGCACAGTCCACCACTTCGGCGAGTGGCTGGGCGGAGCGGACTTTGGCGATCTTGACCAGCATGGGCAGATTGACGCCCGCGATCACTTCCACGCCTTCGCGGTCCATCTGCGAAATCGCGAGGTTGGAAGGGGTGCCGCCGAACATGTCGGTCAGCAGAATCACGCCGTCGCCGGTATCGACATCGGCCACGCAATGGCGGATTTCGGCGCGACGGCCTTCGATGTCGTCATCGGCACCGATGCAGACCGTGCAGACATTGCGCTGCTGACCGACCACATGCTCCATGGCGAGCCGCAATTCTTCGGCCAAGCGGCCATGGGTGACAAGCACGAGACCGATCATGAATGCGCTTTCTCGGCAAGCGCCGCCGGTGTGGCAGGCTCAGCAGGTTTCAATGCGGCGCGCTCGCGCGCCAATTCCCGATGTGTGATGCTCACGCGCCAGCCTGCTTCGGAGAGGGTCGCCGCCAGTTTTTCGACGATGGCCACTGATCGGTGCCGGCCCCCCGTGCACCCGATCGCAATGGTCGCGTATTTCTTGCCCTCTTGGCGGAACCGAGGCAAGAGCAGGAGTAACATGCCTGCCAGACGATCGTAGAATTCAACGAAAATCGGGTCGGCTTCCACGTACGCCACCACCGCCGGATCAAGCCCGGTGCTGGGGCGCAACAGTGGATCGTAATGCGGATTGCGCAGGAAACGCGCATCCATCACCACATCGGCCTCACGCGGCAGGCCAAGCGGATAGCCGAACGACATCAACGACACCGCCAGACCCGGCGCGCGTGGCTTGTCGCTGGCCTCTTCGGTGTTGCCATAGCGTTGTTCGACAATCTGTCGCAGTCCGGCCAGCGAGAGGTCAGACGTGTCGATCATCAGATCGGCGGCTTCGCGCAGGGGGGCGGTCAGTGCCTGTTCGGCGGCGATGCCATCCTGCACGCGACCTTCGGGGGCCAGTGGGTGGCGGCGGCGGGTTTCGGTGAAGCGGCGTTGCAGCACGCCCTCTTCCGCCCAGGCGAACACCAGATCGGCCTCAATGGCCGGATTGGCGCGCAGCCGTTCCAGCGTGGAGAGCACATTCTCCACCTTGAAGCCGCGCGAGCGGGCATCGACACCAAACGCGATCTGCTGTCCCTCGATCCCATCCAACCCAGGGCGGGCGACGAGTTCTTCCACGAAGGAGAGCGGCGGATTGTCGATGGCTTCGAAGCCGATATCTTCCAACGCATGCAGCGTGGAGGCTTTGCCAGCGCCCGACAGGCCGCTGACGATCACAACACGTTTGCGCGGGCTCATAGCCGAAAGCTCCCGGCAATCTGCGATGTCAGGCCGAGGGCGCAATCCAAGGCGCGCGCCACCCGCAACGGGGCGGAGGCGGCAGCGGGATCGACATGCACCAGTGGCAGATTCAGCTCGTCATGATGTTCCGGCATCGGCAGACGCTCGGCGCGTGCGGACAGATCAACAGCCAGCGCAAGCTTGGCCTGCGCTGCATGCGGCAGGCGCAGAATGCCCAGGCCGCGAATTTCCAACAACCCCGCCAACGCCGGGGGCGCCGAGGCAAAGCCGTCTGCGATATTGACCCGATCATCCGCCACCAGCACGAAGCCGCACTCCAGAAGTCGCAAAACAAGATCCGATTTGCCGCACCCCGAGGGGCCCAGCAGCACAACGCCCACGCCCTCACGGGAGACGCAACTGCCATATATCTGCATCGCGGGGGGGAACATGAGCTTTTGTGCCACGCAAGAAAAGAGACTTCTTTGCCGTCATGTCATGCCAGGGATTGCCGATGCAACCAGGACACACGACACTTCACGCATGATCACACAGACCGACATCGAACAGGCCGCAATCCGCATCCAAGGCCGCGTGCGTCGCACCCCGATGCTGCACTTGGCGGCCGATGAGTTGGGCTTGGGGTATGAACTCACCCTCAAGCTCGAATTGCTGCAACACGCGGGCAGTTTCAAACCGCGCGGAGCGTTTAACCGCATTTTGTCGGCAGGCGCGTTGCCCGCAGCAGGCGTGATTGCGGCCTCCGGCGGCAATCATGGGGCAGCGGTGGCCTATGCCGCCCGCGCGCTGGGGCTGCGGGCCGAGATCTTCATCCCCGCCCTCACCCCCGCCGCCAAACGCACACGCATCGAGAGTTTCGGGGCCACGGTGGTGCAAGGCGGTGCCACCTATAACGAGGCGCTCGATGCCTGTCGCGCCCGTCAGGCCGAGACCGGGGCGTTGGATGTGCACGCCTATGATCACCCCGCCGTCCTGGCCGGGCAGGGCACGGTGGGGCGTGAGTTTGAACAGGATGCACCCGAGCTAACCGACCTGCTCGTCGCCACCGGTGGCGGTGGGCTGATCGGCGGGATTGCGGCGTGGTATCAGGGCCGGGTGCGGGTGATCAGCGTGGAGCCGGAAGCCTGCCCCAGTTTGCACAACGCGCTCGCCGCCGGTGCGCCGGTGTCGTCGCCGGTGGGCGGTGTGGCGGCGGATTCTCTGGGTGCACGGCAGGCGGGAGCAGAGATGTTCCCGATTGCGCAGAACTTCGTCGCCGCCGCCGTGCTGGTGCCGGACGATGCCATCATTGCCGCCCGCCGGCTGATCTGGGATCGCCTGCGTCTGATCGCCGAACCCGGTGGGGCGACTGCGTTGGCGGCATTGTTGTGCGGGGCGTATGTCCCCAAGCCCGGCGCACGGGTGGGCGTGCTGCTGTGTGGCAGCAATTCGGGGGACATTCCCGCATAAGCCGGTATTGCGGCACCGCCTCACCTCATCAGACGGCCTCTGCTGGCGATATCGTCAATGAGATGGTGGGCAGGCCAGCAATCTCACCCGTGATCACGTCGCCCGCCACCACTGGGCCGACGCCTGCGGGGGTGCCGGTGTAGATCAGGTCGCCGGGCATGAGATGGTAAAAACGAGAGAGATGCGAGATCAGCTCCTCTACGCGCCACACCAGATCGGACAACTTCGCATCCTGTTTCAGCGTGCCATTCACTGAAAGCCGGATTGCCTGCGGGCCGATCTCGCCGAATTGGGCTTTGGGCAGAATATCGGTGATCACAGCAGACTGCTCAAAATCCTTCCCCAGATCCCACGGACGACCCTTGGCGCGCGCATCGAGTTGCAGGTCACGCCGCGTCATGTCGAGCCCGCTTGCATAGCCAAACACGCACGCCATCGCAGCCGCCTCCGACACCTGCCAGGCCGGTGCGCCGATGGCGACGACGAATTCCATTTCATAGTGGTAGTTGCGCGTGCCGGGCGGATAGGCCACCGCCGCCCCACTTGGCATGATCGCGCCCGCCTGTTTGAGGAAATAGAACGGCGCCTCGCGATCAACCTCCACCCCCATTTCCTTGGCGTGCTCGGCATAGTTGCGGCCGACGCAAAAGATCCGGTTCACCGGAAATCGTGCCCCCGCGCCGACCACCGCCACCGAGGGCGGCGCGGGAAGCTGAAACAGCAGTGGGGCGTGTGTATCTGAGCACATGAGCGTGGTTCCGAATGGATGTGAGTGATTCAGGCTGGGTGTGTGCTGGCGTCAATCCAGCGCGATCAGCACGCGCCCATCCTCACATTTGACCGGATAGGTCGCGATATCCTCGGTCAGCGGCGCATTGAGGGCGCGGCCGGTGCGGATATCAAAGCGGCCCTGATGCAACGGGCACTCGATCTCATGGCCTTCGAGGAATCCGTCACACATATTGGCCGCACCATGGGTGCACATGCTGGCGGTGGCGAACACCTCGCCATCCACCCGGTAGAGCGTCACCGAGCGGCCATGGCCGCAGGCAACCTCAACCGCTTCGCCGTCCGGTATCTCGTCGATGGCGATGGTGTTGATCCAGTTGGTCTGACTCATCGGCTGTCTGCTTCCCGGCTTAGATCGGATAGATCAGTGAATTGGACACCATCTCGGTGTCATAGATGCACAGGCGCAGGCGGAATTTCAGTCCATCGGAGGTGCGCTGAAGCGTGTCGCGGTAGCGGCCGGCGTTGAAGACCTCCGAGACGCCATCGCGCTTGGTGCGGAAGACGATGTAATTCGCCTCGGCCTCAATCACCTCGCCCGCCTCGGTCTGCGTGACCGAGAGGAGGCGCGGAATGCCGACCACGTGCCGTTGATAATACGGGTCGTGATACATCGTCTCGCGCACGCCATAGACGCGATCCATGATCATCGCCCGGCTTTCCAGCGCGAGCAGGCACAGCGGCAACCCGGCGTCGAAATTCTCGCGCGGTTGCAGGCGATAGGCGCCGTCTTCGAGGAAGAATTCCGGCCATTGGTTCCAATCCGTCGAATCCACCACGGCGGCGTAATCGGCGTAGAGGGCGAGAATTTCGGTGTAGATCTGGCTGGTCATCGCATCACTCTCCCATCACTTTGCGCCAATAGGCATACATGCCGCGGATCAGCGTTTCCGTGACCATGTGATCGGCATCGGCGGTGTCGGTGCCACCCATTTCAACCAATGTGCGGTGCGAGGGCTTTTGTTCGAAGCCTTCCTGCGACCACTCAATCACCTCGCCATCATCGGCGGAGACGAAGCCAGCCGGGCCGAACAGATTGGCCTGGATCAGACGGCGCTGCGTCATCGCCTCGTCGTCTTCCTCGAAGCCGAAATGCGTCCAGACGAAATCGAAGCTGCCATGGCCGTTGGGCTGGATGTGGCGGGTGGAAACCGAGTTCACCTGCTGCTGAAGGATCACGCTGGGGAAGATGGTGGTCATCACCACTGTCGGCTCGCCCCACCACTCTTCATGCACGATGTCGATCAGCCGGGGATCGTTGAGCTTCATCGATTCCTTGAAGCTGTCCACGCCTGCCGTCACTTCGGCCACCTTGCCGCCCTTGCCACGGGTGGAGATCATCGCCGCGTGGCGGAACTGCGCGTCCATTTTCAGCTGTGACTGGTTGTCCGCGCGCCAGAGGCCGAAGGTGGAGAACCAAGTGTGCAGCAGGCCGGGGTGATACGGGTCTTTGATGTTCTCCTGCATCAGCTTCCAATTGCCCGGAATGCGTTGCTTGCGGTAGCCGAGCAGCTTGAGCTTGCGGCCATTAAACACCCGGTCGAAATATTCCAGGATGGTGGGGCCGAGGAATTCCTCAAAGGGCTGCACGTTGTGGTCGAACGAGGCGAACACCACGCCGCCGCGTCGCGCCACCTTCAACTGGGTCAAGCCATGCTCGGAGGGTTTGAAATCGGCGGGCATGCCGCCATTGACCTTGCCATCCTTGCGCACGCCACGCCGAAACGGCACGCCTTGCAGCTCGCCCTTCAGGCTGTAGGTCCATTGGTGATAGGGGCAGAGCAGTTCCTTGGCGCGGCCCCGGTTTTCGCGACAGAAGCGCATGCCGCGATGGGCGCAGACATTTTCGACGACATGGATCTCGCCATCATTGTCGCGCGTCATGATCACCGAGCGTTCGCCGACGACGGTGCGCTTGAAATCGCCCGCTTCCGGGATTTCGGCTTCCAGGCCCACGTAACACCAGTGGCCGGAGTAGAAGAACCGCTCCAACTCGCGCTTGTAATGCTCGTCGCTGGTATAGGCCCAGAATGGCACCCGACTGCTGCCCTCGCCTTGCCACGTTGGGTTGGTTTCAAAGATTGGATTTGCGCTATCCATTGTTGCTTCCTGTTTGAACTGGACGGTGTTCAGCTGCCGGTTGCATAGAATGCGTCGGCGTAGATGTGACGGGCGGCCACGCCGCACCGTTTGGCGACCAAAGTGGCAGCCTCCACCATGGGCGGTGGGCCGCACAGATAGGCGCGGAAGCCTTCGAGACTCTCGAAATCCTGGGCGATGGCGTCGGTGACTAAGCCGCCACGCATGTCGGCAGGGACCGCGCCATTGGCGATCACCACATGAACACGCAGCTGCGGATGCGCCGCAGCCAGATCGCGCACAGCGTCAGCGCGATAGACATCCTGCGCTGAACGCACGCCGAAATAGAGATGGATCGGGTTTGTCATCCCAGCCGCCAGCGCGCCGCGCAGGATGGACAATACCGGGGCGAGCCCGGTTCCGCCGCCGACGCACAGGATCGGCCCGGTGTGGTGCGTTCTCAGATATGACGCGCCCAGCGGACCACTGACCCGGACGGCATCGCCGAGTTTCAATGTATCGAACACATAGGAACTGACCCGGCCGCCGGGGACGAGGCGGACGTGGAATTCCAGCAATTCGTCCGCGGCGATCCCCGCCATCGAATAAGGGCGCACATGGTCCGGTGTGAATTGCAGCGTGGCATATTGGCCAGGGGAGAATTCCAGCTTCCTGGCTGATTTGAGCTGGATCGCCACGATGTCATGTGTCTCGCGGGTGATCGCGACGACGCTGGCTTTCAGGATCCGTGCGGGATGGACGACGATCTCGTCCGGCTCCGGGATCTCGATCCGGCACGGTCCGGTGAGCGTGCTTTGGCAGGCGAGGATGTCGTTGTTCTCACCGATAATCGGCTGGCGCAGATCGTTGGTGGACAGCAACACCTGCCCGTCGATCAACCGGCAGCGGCAAATCCCGCAGCGACCGGCCATGCAGCTATAGGAAATCGGAACCGAGCGCTCCCGCAGAACCTCCAACAGATTGGTGCCCGGCTGGACATCAATCGACACTCCCATTGGCTCAATCAGCAATTCCATCGCGCATCCCCACTCGGGCAGCCTGTGTCGGCTTTGCCCCGTTAGCACGATGGCGCGCGGTGGTAGATTTTTACAGTTCATTTTCTTAAGGTTGTTCATCACGGATGTGAATGTTGGTGCGGCGATGAACCTGCGGGATATCGACCTGAATCTGTTGGTGCTGTTCAACGAATTGCTCAACACTGGCCGTGTGCATGCCACGGCCGAGCGGCTCAATCTGACCCAGCCGGCCGTCAGCAATGGTCTGGCCAGGTTACGTCAGGCCTTGGGCGATGAGTTGTTCGTGCGTACGCCGCAAGGCATGCAGCCGACCCCATTTGCGCAGGAACTCGCCGAGCCGGTGGCCTATGCGTTGGGAACAATTCATGGCGCGCTCAACCAGAACAAGGTCTTTGATCCCGCCAAGAGTCGGCAGAGCTTCACCATCGCGATGACGGATATCGGGGAGATGCATTTCCTCTCCAGCCTGATGACGCATTTGGCGCAGGTGGCGCCTGGGGTGTCGATCAGCACGGTGCGCAACCAGAATATCGATCTGGTTCGCGAGATGGAGGCGGGGCATGTCGATCTTGCCCTGGGCCATTTGCCTCACCTGAAAACCGGCTTCTTTCAGCGGCGCATTCTGGGGCAAAGTTATGTGTGCCTGTTCCGCAAAGGGCACGCGCTGGACCGTGAGTGGCTGACTTTGGACGATTTCATCCAGGCCGAGCATGTCGGCATCGTCGCTGCCGGCACCGGCCATGGGCTGATTGACGAGTTGTTTGCCAAGATGGGTGTCGAACGGCGGATCAGGCTGCGGGTTCCGCATTTCGTGGCGGTGGGGCATATTCTCAGCAACACCGACATGATCGCCACCGTGCCCGAGGTCTTGGCGCATCGCCTGAGTGAGCCATTCGGCCTGACATGGCGGCCCCATCCGGTGAAGCTGCCGGAGATTTTCGTCGGCATGTTCTGGCACACGAAAGTTCATCGCGATCAGGCCAATCATTGGCTGCGCGATGTGATCCACCAGATCAATCAGGCTTAGTGCATTTTCCGACCAGTTGGACTCATCTGGCCGAACGCTCGCGCGTGATGGCGGGCACCCTGCTGGCAGGATGCACCGGCTATCACGGCAGGTAAGCGTTTGCGATCACACTATTTTGTCGTCATGCACGGTGGTGACGACAAAATCCAGCGCTACTCCACCGTCACCGACTTCGCCAGATTGCGCGGCTGATCCACATCCGTGCCTTTCAGCACCGCCACGTGATAGGCGAGCAACTGCACCGGAATGGCGTAGAGGATTGGTGCCACGAACGGGTCCACGCGCGGCAGAATCACCGTCTCCTGCGCAATCCCGGCGAGCTTCTCAGCCCCTTCGGCATCGCTGAACACAATCATCTGGCCACCACGCGCGGCGGCTTCCTGCAGATTGCTGGCGGTTTTCTCGAACAGTGGGCCGGAGGGGGCGATGGCGATCACCGGCACGTTGCGGTCGATCAGGGCAATCGGGCCGTGCTTCATCTCACCGGCGGCGTAGCCCTCGGCGTGGATGTAGCTGATCTCCTTCAGCTTCAACGCGCCTTCCATCGCAATCGGGAAGCACGAGCCACGGCCAAGATACAGCACATCCCGTGCTTCAGCGATGCGGGCGGCGATGCGTTGGATGTGGGCGTCGTGGTCGAGAATTTCAGCTGCACGGCCCGGAACTTCCAGCAGCGCCGCGGTCAAACGCGCCTCTTCTGCCGCCGAAATCGTTCCGCGCGCCCGGCCGGCGGCGAGCGTCAAACAGGCCAGAACGGCGAGTTGGGCGGTGAAGGCCTTGGTGGAGGCCACGCCGATTTCCGGCCCGGCAATGGTCGGCAGCACAGCGTCGCTCTCGCGCTCCATGCTCGATTCCGGCACGTTGACCACCGACAGCACGTGCTGTCCGGCGGATTTCATATAGCGCAAAGCGGCCAGCGTATCGGCGGTTTCACCAGATTGGCTGACCAGCAGGCCCATGCCGCCTTTGTCCATCGGCGGGTTGCGATAGCGGAATTCCGAGGCGACATCGGCATCACACGGAATGCCCGCCACCGTCTCAAACCAGGTGCGCGCCACCAGACCGGCATAGAAGGCCGAACCGCAGGCGCTGATGGTGACGCGGGTGATCTTGCTGAGGTCGAACGGCAGCTTTGGCAGACCCACAGCACGGGTGCCGGGATTGACCAGCTGATGCAGCGTGTCACCCAGCACGGCGGGGTGCTCGTGCAGTTCCTTTTCCATGAAATGGCGGAAATTGCCCTTGCCGACAGCAGCCCCGGTCAGCGCGGTCAGACGAATGGTGCGCTTGACCTCCGCCCCGCTCAAATCGTGGAAAATCGCCCCATCGGCACGCACCACCACCCAATCGCCATCGTCCAGATAGGCGATGCGGCGGGTGAGCGGGGCCAGCGCCAGGGCGTCGGAGCCTAAGAACATCTCGCCCTCGCCGAACCCCACCGCCAAGGGTGCGCCGTTGCGTGCACCGATCAGCAGGCCGGGATGCCCAGCAAACACCACGGCGAGCGCATATGCCCCGTGCAGCCTGCCAAATGCCTTCGCCGACGCCTCCACCGGCTCCATGCCCTGCGCCAGATACAGATCGAGCAATTGCGCGACGGTTTCGGTGTCGGTCTCGGTGGTGAACACCTGACCGGCGGCGACGAGTTCGGCCTTCAGTTCAGCGTGGTTCTCGATGATGCCGTTATGCACCACCGCCACGCGCGCCGTGCCGTGCGGATGCGCGTTGCTCTCGGTCGGCGCACCATGCGTCGCCCAGCGCGTGTGACCGATGCCGGTATTGCCGGACAAAGGCTGCTTTTCCAGCAGAGCGGCCAGATTGCCCAGCTTGCCTTCGGCACGGCGGCGCTCAATCGGCCCCCGCGCGACAGAGGCGTCGATGGTGGCAATGCCTGCGCTGTCATAGCCGCGATATTCCAGGCGACGGAGGGCGTCGAGCAGAATGGGAGAAGCCGGTTGCGTGCCGATAACGCCGACAATGCCACACATGAAATCTGTCCTAGCTCTTGCGCTTGCTGGCGCGGAATTGGGCGGCGAGGCCGTGCTTGTTCACCTGCTTGGCGCGACCGAAAGCCATTGTGTCCTGCGCGACATCCTCGGTGATCACGCTGCCGGCGGCGGTGAACGCACCATCAGCCAGCTTCACCGGGGCCACCAGGGTGGAATGCGTGCCGACAAACACGCCTGCACCAATCTCGGTGCGGTGCTTGGCGAAACCGTCGTAATTGCAGGTGATGGTGCCGGCCCCGATATTCGTCCCCGGCCCGATCTGCGCATCGCCCAGATAACTCAGATGGTTTGCCTTCGCGCCATCGCCAAGGTCGGTCGCCTTGAGTTCAACGAAATTGCCAACATGGGCGGCCACCCCCACCCGCGTGCCGGGCCGCAGCCGCGCATAAGGGCCGATGATCGCCCCGCGTGAGACGTGGCATTGCTCCAGATGCGAGAAGGCGCGGATTTCAACTTCGTCGGCCACCGTCACGCCGGGGCCGAAGACCACGTTCGGCTCTACCGTCACATCGCGGCCCAGAGCGGTGTCCCACGACAGAAACACGGTCTCCGGCAGCACCAGGGTGGCACCATTCTCCATCGCTGCCCGGCGCAGATCGGCCTGCACGGCGGCTTCGGCCTCGGCGAGTTCGACGCGGCTATTCACCCCGCGCAGCTCCTCGAACGGCGCTTCAACCGCCGCAACACGCTGGCCGTCGGCGTTGGCGAGTTCGACCAGATCGGTGAGGTAGAATTCCCCTTTGGAATTGTCATTGCGCACGTTCTGCAGCCAGTGGCGCATATGGGCGGCATCGGCACACAGGACGCCCGCATTGCACAGCCCGATCTCGCGCTCGGCGGGCGAGGCGTCGGCGTATTCGACGATGCGGGAGACATAGCCGCCTTCTGTCACCACCCGGCCATAGCGCGCCGGGTCCGTGGGGCGCATGGCGAGCAGCGCCAGACCGGCATCGCCAGACCGCCTACGGTCGAGCAGGCGTTGCAAGCTGATCGGCTTGATCAGTGGATTATCGGCATACAGCACCGCCACCTCGCCATCGCCGAACAGCGCCTGCGCCTGCAAGGCGGCATGGGCGGTGCCGAGACGGTCATGCTGCACCACCACCGCATGCGGGCTGGCGGCGTCGGCCACGTCGTCCATGTCGGGGCCAAGCACGACCACGATGCGGTCGAACACTTCGGCGCAGGAGGCGAGCAGATGGTTGAGCATGGGCCTGCCTGCAATCTTGTGCAGGGTTTTCGGCAACGCGGATTTCATGCGTGTGCCCAGGCCGGCGGCGAGAACGATGGCTGTGGTGCTCATGTAGTCTCCGGTAGCGGCACGAGCGGTTGCGTGTCAAAGGGGAGCGAGGGAAATCCAGGTAAAACTTGGTGTCTGAGCGTTTCAGAGGGGCGGATATGGTGAAGTGCGTTGTGTTCGATCTTGACGGCACGTTGGTTGATTCCGTGCCAGACCTGACCGCCGCCCTCAATCGCCTGATGCCATCACGCGGCTTGGCGGCGTTCGATGAGGCAGCGGTGACTGGCATGGTGGGCGATGGCGTTAAAGCCTTGCTCGACCGCGCTTTTGCTGCCCGTGGCCGCGTGACGGATGACGCGGCGATGGCGGAATTCCTGGCCGATTATACCGCACATGCGGCTGTTCTCACCCGGCTTTATCCCGGTGTGGTCGCGGCGCTGACGCTGCTGCGCGATGCGGGCTGGCGCTTGGCGGTTTGCACCAACAAGCCGCAAGCCCCGGCACGGGCCATTTTGGAGACGCTCGGCATTATGCCGTGCTTCGCAGCCCTGGGCGGCGGCGATAGTTTCGCCGTGCGCAAACCCGATCCCGGCCACCTCGCCGCCACGCTGGCAGCAGCCGGAGGCGATCCCGCACGTTGCGTGATGATCGGCGACCACCACAACGACATCCATGCCGCTCACGGCGTGGGAGCCAAGGCGATCTGGGCGGCATGGGGCTATGGCCGCGATGTCGCGGGCGGCGACGCGGTGGCGTCTGGGTTTCCGGCGTTGGCGGGGATCATCGCGGGGTTTGGGATTGTCTAGAGCACGGTCTGACCGATTGGAATCATTCGGTCGGACGGTCGTGCTCTAGAAAAAAATGATCCTAGAGCAACTTATCTCCGATCAAGGCGAGCCGTTCCGGCTCGGTCTGATCGGAGGCTAGGGTGGGATGAGGTTAGCTTGACCCAATATCACCCCCGCAACACCCGCCACCCTGGCAGTCTCCACTGCGTGCCGAACACCATATCCCAGCGCGCGGGCTTGAAAGTGCCGCTGCCGCCTTGCGGGGTTGTGGTCAATTCACCCACCAGAAAGCGGTCGCCGAGGTCGTATAAATCGACGCGCACGAAATCGATCCCGGCCGATAGGCGCTCGGCGGCGTCGATCATCTCCGGCAACAGCGGAGGCAATTCAGGTGGCACGGCGTCGCGCGGGTAATCCTTCACCTGGATGTCCAGCCATTGGCCTTGGCGATCGAACATGCTCTGGGTGTGGCCGGTGAAGCGGGCTCTGTCGATTTGGAAATAGGCCACCCGCCCGTCGAAACAAAATAATTTTATATCACTCGGCGGAGCGCCGTCATGGTCGAGCAATTCCTCGAACACCACCGCCGGGCGCACGTGGCGATAGCACCATTCCAGCGTGTAGCGCCCATAATCCTGCGCGAGCCAATTGCCCACCAGGGCGGCAAGATTGGTCGGGGTGATCGGGGTGTCCTCGGTGACGATGCGCACCAACCCGCTGGCATGGCTGCCCTTGACGATATAGCGCGCAGGCAATGCCATCGCCGCCACATCCCCCGGCGCATAGGCCACGCCGAGCAAAGCCGCCTGGGCATCCTCGCGCCCCAATCGCTCGGCCACGAACGCGCGCGCTTCCATCTTGCCCGCCAGCCGGGTGAGCAGCGCCCTGCGGTCGAAGGCCATGCGCACGAACAGCTTCTCGTTGAAGCGCTTGGGTGCCAATGGATTGGGCCAATGGCCGAAATTGCGGCGATAGGTCCAGGCCAGGATCGGGGCCATGAACCATGAGCGATGCCACAACGCGCCACGCAGCCAGAAACGCAGGCGTTTGATCAGGCTGGTGTTGCGGCTTGCCGCACGTCGATCAACTGTCATAACCCAATCTTGCCTCCCCGCAATTCCCGCCAAGGTGGCAGCGTCCAGTGCGCCCCGAACACCGCATCGCATTCCGGCGGCGTAAACTGGCCGCTGCCACCATCCGGCGTGGTGGTCAACTCGCCGACATAGAAGCGGTCGTCGAGATCAAGCGTGTCCACCCGCAGATAATCCATCCCGGCGGAGAGGGTTTCCGCCACCGCGATCATCTCATCCAGCAGCTTCGGCAACGGGTCTGGCGTCTCGCCATGCGGCAGGGTACCGAGTGAGAGGTCGAGCCACTGGCAATCACGATTGAAGAGGCTTTTGGTGAGGCCAGCATGCAGATCCTTCTGGACCTGGATGTATTCCACCCTGCCGCTGAAACAGTAGAATTTCACATCGCGCGGCAGCACACCGTCACGGTCGAGCAATTCCTCGAACACCACGGCGGGGCGCACAGTGAGATAGACCCATTCCAGCGAGTAGCGCCCATAATCCTCGACCAGCCACGCCGCCACCAGCGCGTCCAACTCCGCCGAGGTGATCGGATTATCTTCGGTGACGAGGCGCACCAGCCCGCTGGCCTGGTTGCATTTGACGATGTAGCGCGCGGGCAGCGTCAAGCGGGATACATCCGCACGGGCATAAGCCACCCCGAGCAGCTTTGCCTGCATATCATCCCGTCCGAGACGCTGGCGGACATAGCTACGGCTTTCCACCTTCCCGGCCATCATCTGCAACACTGGGCGACGGTCAAAGGCGATGCGGATGAACAGCTTGTCGTGATAGGTGCTGGGTGTGAGCAGGTTGGGCCAACGCCCATAATAGCGGCGAAAGCGGCACAGCAGAATGGGCAGCATGAACCAGGTTCGATGCCATATCCTACCGCGCAGCCAATAGCGGAACCGCCGGATCAGGCTGGCGGGTCGGTCCGCAGCACGTCGATCGGCACCCATTTCCCACCCCGTTCAAAATGCCAGAACGTCCAGCCATTGCAGGAAGGCGCGTTTTGCACCTCGGCCCCCACTTTGTGGATTGAACCCTGCACGGCTCCGGCCTTGATCGAGCCATCGGCCACCACCACTGCCTGCACGCGCTTCATGCGGTCTGTCAGCACCGTGCCGGCCGGGAGGGCTCCGCTCTCGACGAAGGTGCCGAAGGCCACGCGGGGCACGTCGCGCTTGGTGGGGGTGGTTGAAAGCCCGTCATCCGTCACTGGTCGCACCCGCCTGATGCGGCCAAGGGCTGCTTCGACATAAGCGGGATGGCGCTCAATGCCGATGTAGTGCCGCGACAATCGCCGCGCGACGGCCGCCGAGGTGCCGCTGCCGAGGAACGGATCAAGCACCACATCGCCCTGAATGGTGCTGGCGAGCAGCAGGCGATGCAGCAGCGCTTCCGGCTTCTGCGTCGGGTGCAATTTCAGCCCGTGCTCATTCTTCAGCCGCTCATTGCCGGTGCAGAGCGGGATGAGCCAATCCGAGCGCATCTGCTGATCGTCGTTGAGGGATTTCATCGCCTGATAGTTGAAGCGATACCGGCTGTCCTGCCCCCGCGCCGCCCAGATCATCGTCTCATGCGCGTTGGTGAACCGGCGGCCTCGGAAATTCGGCATCGGGTTGGATTTGCGCCAGATGACGTCGTTGAGAATCCAGAATCCCAACTCCTGCAGGATCGCGCCGATGCGGAAGATGTTGTGATAGGAGCCGATCACCCAGATCGTCGCATCCTTGCGCAACACCCGGCGCGCCTCGATGAGCCATTCACGGGTGAAGGCGTCATAGGCGGCATAGTCGGCGAATTTATCCCAATCGTCATCCACGCCATCGACGACGCTTTCGTCGGGGCGGCGCAGCTCGCCACGGAGCTGAAGATTGTACGGCGGGTCGGCGAAGATGCAGTCGATCGAGGCTGTCGGCAGCATACGCATCATGCGTACGCTGTCACCGAGCAGGATCTGATCGAGCGGCAGTTCGCGGATGATCTCCACGGGCAGGGCACACTCCTGGGGACGACACGATGGTGAAGAACCATCTGAGGCCACGTCAATCGTGATCGCGTCAATTGTTCCGAACAAAATTCAGTACGGCGGCAACCGGCGCGAACGCAGCACGATGATGCGGGGTGGCCCCGAGCCGCGCCAAGCCCGCCAAATGCACCGGCGTGCCATAGCCTGCATTATCTGCCCAACCGTAACCAGGATAGCGCAGATCCAACCGCTCCATCAGCCGATCCCGCAGCACTTTGGCGATGATCGAGGCCGCGGCAATCGAGAGCGATTTCGCATCACCCCCCACCACACATTGCGACGCACAGGGCAGTTTCGGCGCGCGATTGCCATCGATCAAGGCAAGGTCGGGCATGGTGGCCAGCCGCCGCACCGCGCGCTGCATGGCGAGCATGGAAGCATGCAGAATATTCAACCGCGCGATATCCGCCACCGACGCGGCACCCACGCCGATAATCGCCCCGCTCTGCTGCAAAGCGTTCCAGGCGATGTCGCGGGCAACCGGGCTGAGCTTTTTGGAATCGTTGAGCAGGGCTGCGATATGCGGCGGCAAATCCGGCGGCAAAATCACCGCCGCTGCCACCACCGGGCCGGAGAGCGGCCCACGCCCGACTTCATCCACCCCCGCCACAATCCCGCCCGCCGCGCGTTCGAAGTCCAGAGTGGGGCGAGGTTTGGGGGGCATGCTGGGTCCGCCCTCGCCCCTACATTACGCTTGGCTTGCCGCCAACGCCTGATCGAGATCGGCCAGGATGTCGTCGATATGCTCAATGCCAATCGAGAGGCGCACATAGCCCGGCGTGACACCCGAGGCGATTTGTTCGGCCTCGGTCAGCTGCGAATGCGTCGTCGTTGCCGGGTGGATGGCGAGGCTGCGGGCGTCACCGATATTGGCGACGTGGTAGAACATCTTCAGCGCCGAGATGAATTTCCGCCCGGACTCAACGCCGCCCGCGATCTCAATGCCGAGCAGACCGCCCTGACCCTTGGGCAGGTATTTCGCCACCAGATCGGCATCGCGGCCAGTGGCGGTGGAAGGGTGAATTACCTTCGTCACCGCCGAATGGCCGGACAGGTGATGTGCCACCGCCGAGGCGTTCTCGGAATGCGCACGGATGCGCAGCGCCACCGTCTCAAGGCCTTGGATGATCTGAAATGCGTTGAACGGCGAAATCGCAGCGCCCAGATCGCGCAGCAGCGTCACGCGCATCTTGAGGATATAGGCAATCGGGCCGAGCGGCTTCACCGCCTGCGTCCACACCGCGCCGTGATAGCTCGGGTCTGGCTGGTTCAGCAGCGGGTGACGTGCCGGGTTGGCTTCCCAATCAAACGTCCCGCTATCGACGACGATGCCGCCGAGGGAGGTGCCGTGGCCGGAGAGGAATTTCGTTGCCGAATACACCACAATCGCCGCCCCATGATCGAACGGACGCACCAGCAGCGGTGCTGCCGTGTTGTCCATGATCAGCGGAATGCCGAAGCGCTTGCCAATGGCGGCCACCTCAGCAATCGGGAAGACGCGCAGCTTCGGGTTGGGCAATGTCTCGGCGTAATAGGCCCGGGTCTTGTCATCAGTGGCCCGCGCGAAGGCTTCCGGGTCAGCCGGATCGACAAAGCGAACCTCGATGCCCTGATCCTTCAGCGTGTTGGCGAACAGATTCCAGGTGCCGCCGTACAGATCGGTGGAGGAGACCACGTTGTCACCCGCACGCGCGATATTCTGCAACGCATAGGCCGACGCTGCCTGACCAGACGCCACCGCGAGCGCCGCCACACCGCCTTCAAGGGCCGCCACGCGCTTTTCCAGCACGTCCGTCGTCGGGTTCATGAGGCGGGTGTAAATATTGCCCAGTGCCCGCAGACCGAACAGATCGGCGGCGTGTTCGGGGCTTTCGAACTGATAGGCCGTGGTCTGGTAAATCGGCACCGCCACCGACCCCGTGGCCGGATCGGCTCGCCAGCCAGCATGCAAGGCAAGGGTTTCAGGGTGTTGGGTCGTCATGATCGGCAGGCTCCGTGTGTTTTTGGCGTTGTTATGGGCCGCAGCACACCGCGCATTTCATGTCAGCGCAAGCCATGTCAAGCGCAGGGCGTGGGTTGATAAAAATCTGTCACGAACCCTGTTCCGCGAGGAAAGACGGTGTGTTGTGCGGGATTTTTACAGATCAAACCTGATCCCTGTAATGCCGCGCCCCCATCGCGACCAACTCTCGCACCGCCACCTTGCCGTTTGCATTGCGCGGCAAATCGGCCATTTGCAGGATGAATTTCGGCGATTGCGCGCCGAGCCTCTCGCCACATAGCCGCGAGAGTTCTTCGGTTGGGATCGGCGCATCCGGCACGATGGCGGCCCAGATCTGCGCCATCCCATCATGATCCGGCACGCCGAACGCCGCCGCCTCGCGGATATCCGGGCGAGAGAGCAGAACGTCCTCGACCACACGCGGGCTGACTTTGACGCCGCCGGAATTGATGAAATCGCCGACCCGCCCGCTGATGCAAAGAATGCCGTCTGCCGTCAGACAACCAAGATCGCCCGGATAGAACCAGCCATCACGGAAATGCCGGGCGGTGGCCGCCTCGTCTCCCTCGTAGCGCTCGGCCATGCCGGGCGAGCGCATGCGCAACTCACCGAATTCACCGGGGGGCAGCACGGCACCGCTCTCATCGACCGCTTGAACCTCCGCCGCCGCGTGTGGGCGTCCGACCGCGAACGGAATTTGGCTGATGTGGTCGTAATTACCAACCGCGATTTGCCCCAGTTCGGAGGTGCCATAGACTGACTGGATCCACGGGCACAACCGCGTGCGGACCTTCTGTGCCAGTGCGGATGGCAGATGGCTGCCGGCGGACATCACCACGCGCAGATGTGGCAACGGGCCTAGCCCGGACACACCAGGAACGCTGGGTAGCTTGTCCATCAGATTTTGTAAAACCGACGGCGCGGAGATGATGGACGTCACTTTGTGACGGGACACAGCGGTGGCCAGACTGTGCGGGTTGGTCAGCACCAGCGCGCCACCAATGGTCAGCAATTTGGACAGCGTCATGGTTCCATATGCGCCACCCAGCCCGACCGCGCAGATCTGCACCTCCTGCCGATCCGGCTCCAAAGGAGGCACCCAAATCCATGTCGCGATGGAGCGCATCTGCTGGTGGCTGATTGCAACCAGTTTCGGCTGGCCGGAAGTGCCGGAGGTGTTGAACAGCCGCAGCACCATGTCGCCTTCTGGGCTTTCCAGCGTCGGCAGGTTATCTTCGCCCTCGGCGGGTTCGAAGGCGTCGTAGCAGATCGGGATACAGCGCACCCCCGCAATCTCGGCGTCACCGGGGTAGAGCAGCACCGCTGCTCTGTGTTGCCCGGTCGCCCCGAGCTCTGTGCTGGCGGCCCCGATCCGCGCCAAAGCGAGGAAATAGACCAACGCCAACGCCTCGTCCGGCCCTTTAACCGTCAGGCCGATCACATCCCCCGCACGAATGCCGCAGCCGAGCAGATATCGCCCCACGCGGTCGATCAGCCGATCCAGCATGCCATAGGTGATCTCGTGGCCATCGACGGTGATCAACGCGGTGCGGTCCGGGCTGTTGATCGCCCAGGCGCGGATGTGATGGGTGAAGTTTGTCATGTCATCGCAACGCTGTTGATCTCTGACCCATCACCGTCATTGCGAGCGAAGCGCGGCAATTCAGATGTGCCGCCAGATTATCCTGGATTGCCATGTCGCCTGCGGCTCCTCGCAATGACGAAAAACCCGGTCAAACTGGCATGCCATCACACCGATTTGCGCGCGTAGCGACGCCAGACAAGCCCGGCGGCCAGCATAAGGCCAGATGCCATCAACGGTGCCGAACCCGGCTCGGGGACAGCGGCTGGAACAGTCAATTCGCCGCTGATCGCGTACAAATAATACGGCACAGTACTAGAGTCGCCCGTTGAAAAATTAATGTAATCTTGATAATTAGTCCAAGTACCACCTAGTTGAGGATAAGCGGATCCAAGTGGCGATGTAATGTTTGAAGAGCCATCATTTAATGAGCCCGTCCACACATAGGTATTATAAATGCTATTTTCGATTTGATTGGTCTGAGTAACATCAATCGCTGACATGAGTGCAATGCTGCCGTTGGTCGTGGTAGCGAACAAATTCGCCGCCGATGCCACGACCTCGGTTCCCGTCACCAGATACACCGGATCGGTGGCGCACGTGCCGCCGCAAGCGATATTGTTGGCCGCACTGGTGGTCGCTGTGCTGGCGATGGCAAACCAATTGGTTGTCGGCAGCGCATTGTTCAGCGCAGCCTGGGCGTTAACGAAGCTGTTATAGGTGGCGATGTCTGTCGACGTCGCCGCGATGGTGCCTGAGGTTACAAACGCCAGACGATAGGTGGACCCGGCGGCGAGGCCGGTGGGCAGGGTGAACTGCGCCTGGGCATCGTGCGCACCGACCAATGTCCCAGCGCCAAGAGCCCCGACCCAGAGCAGGTGGTTGGCCAATTTCTCACGTGTTGAGAGGCTTATGCTGAACATGTGAGGTGGCTTCCTTCTATCATGCCTTATTTCACACATTGTAACATTGCATGAATGGTTCGGTAAATAATTGTTTTTGATACGACATGCAGGTGTTCTCTCTCAAGCTCGGCAACCGTCACCCTCACCTCGCATCGGCGGCCTTTCCGCGACTGACCTAAGAATGTTTTGTAATAGCCTTTCCATTCGACAAAATATTGCCGAAACATTGCACGGATGATAACGCAGCAATCGGTTGCTGTTTCGGCAGGAGGGAGATCGGCATGCGGGAAGTGTTGCGCGCGCGGTGGACGCAGTTGGTGCTTGGCATCGTCTGCATGGTGATGATTGCCAATCTGCAATATGGCTGGACATTGTTTGTTCTGCCGATTGATCAGGCGCATCACTGGGGTCGCCCGGCGATTCAGGTGGCATTCACCGTTTTTGTCATCGCGGAGACCTGGCTGCTGCCGCTGGAAGGCTATGTGATCGACAAGATCGGCCCGCGTGCCACCGTGGGGGCCGGGGGTGTGTTCATCGGCGCTGCCTGGGTGATGAACGGCTTGGCCAGCAATCTCACTTTGCTCTACATCGCCGCTGCGCTTGGTGGCATCGGGGCCGGCTTCATCTATGGGGCGACGGTTGGCAACGCGCTGAAATGGTTCCCCGACAAACGCGGTCTGGCCGCCGGTTTGACCGCCGCAGGCTTCGGGGCCGGCTCGGCGGTGACGGTGGTGCCGATCTCCAACATGATCGCCAGCGCCGGATATCAGACCACCTTCATCACCTTCGGGCTGGTGCAGGGCGTGATCGTGCTGCTGGTCGCCCTTGTGCTGCAAGCACCGCCCGGCCCGCGTCCGGCGCATGAAGTGGCCCTTTCCGGCGGCGGCATGATGGCAGCACGCCCCTCGCCGCTGCATGAACTCACCCGCGACTACAGCCTGATGGAAGTCTCGCGTCAGCCGGTGTTCTGGGTGATGTATCTGATGTTCGTCCTCGTCGGCGCGGGCGGGCTGATTGCCACTGCGCAGCTTTCGGTGATCGCCACCGATTTTGGCGTGGCGAAAACGCCGGTGACATTGTTCTTCATGACCATGCCGGCGCTCACCTTTGCGCTCTCCATCGACCGCGTGCTCAACGGTGTCACCCGTCCGTTTTTCGGCTGGGTGTCGGACCGGATCGGGCGGGAGAACACGATGTTCGTGGCCTTCCTGCTCGAAGGCTTGGGCATTTTCGCGCTGATCGCCTTCGCGCATGATCCGATTTCGTTCGTCCTCCTCACCGGCGTGGTGTTCTTCGCCTGGGGTGAAATTTATTCGTTGTTTCCGGCCACCTGTGGCGACACATTCGGACGGAAATACGCCACGACGAATTATGGCCTGCTCTACACCGCCAAGGGCACCGCCGCCCTGCTGGTGCCACTGGGCAGCGTGCTGCGCGAACTGACCGGCGACTGGATGACGGTGCTCTATGTCTGTGCGGTGGTGAACATCGCTGCCGCCTTGCTGGCGCTGCTCGTGCTCAAACCGATGCGCCGCGCCTTCATCCGCCGCTCGATGGACCTCAAAGCCGCCGAACGCATCGCCGCTGCCGAAGCGCGGATGGCGGCATCGCCGTTTGCGTGATTTTATACCCTTAACAGCCGCTGACACGAGGATCGCATGACCGTCTATCTCGCCGATACCATGGCCAATCTGCTCGCCAACGGTGCCGACAGCGCACCTGCCATCGGCGCTCCCGGTCGTCCCTGGCTGACCCATGGCGGTCTGCGCACCCTTGCCAGCCGCACGGTGGCATCCCTCAACGCGATGGGCATTGGCCGCAATGACCGCGTGGGCATCGTGATGCCGAACGGGCCGGAAATGGCCGCCGTCTTCGTCACCGTCGCCTGCGGTGCCACCACCGCCCCGCTCAACCCGGCCTATAAAGAAGACGAGTTCGATTTCTACCTCTCCGACCTCAACGCAAAAGCGCTGATCGTGCAGAAAGGCTGGGACACCCCAGCCCGCGCGGTCGCTGCCAAGCGTGGCATCGCCATCGTGGAATAGGTGCCGGGTGAAGCGGCGGGGGATTTCACCCTCGACTCCAGCCTCATCGGCACGCCCGCGCAGGGTGGCTTGGCGGAGGCCGAGGATGTGGCGCTCGTGCTGCACACCTCCGGCACCACCTCGCGCCCGAAGATTGTGCCGCTGCGGCAGATCAACATCACCGCGTCGGCCTATCACATCGGCGAGGCGCTGCAGCACTCGCCCGATGACGTGTGCCTGAACATCATGCCGCTGTTCCACATTCACGGCCTGATCGCCGCCGTGCTGTCCTCGCTCGCTGCCGGTGCTGCCGTCTCCTGCACGCCGGGCTTCAATGCCTTCAAGTTCTTCAGCCAGTTTGACGAGGTGCGCCCCACCTGGTTCACCGCAGTGCCGACGATGCATCAGGCGCTGCTCGGCCTCGCCGCGCGCAACAAGGAGATCATCGCCAATGGTCGCCTCCGCCTGATCCGCTCCTCCTCCGCCTCGCTGCCGCCGCAAGTGATGACGGAGCTGGAAGACGTCTTCCATGTGCCGGTGATCGAGAGCTACGGCATGACCGAAGCCGCCCACCAAATGGCCGCCAACCCGCTGCCGCCGCGCCAGCATTTCCCCGGCTCCGTCGGCATCGCTGCCGGCCCAGAGGTGGCGATCATGACCGAAGACGGTGCGCTGCTGCCCACCGGCGAACTCGGCGAAATCGTCATCCGGGGCCGCAACGTCACCGCCGGCTACGAGAACAACCCAGACGCCAACGCGAAAGCCTTCACCGATGGCTGGTTCCGCACCGGCGATGAAGGCTATCTCGATGCCGAGGGCTATCTGCGCCTGACCGGTCGCCTGAAGGAAATCATCAATCGCGGTGGCGAGAAGGTCAGCCCGCTCGAAGTCGATAACGTGTTGATGGATCACCCAGACGTCGCCCAGGTGCTCACTTTCGCCATGCCGCACCCCAAGCTCGGCGAGGAAGTCGCCGCCGCCGTGGTGTTGCGTGAAGGCGCCGAGCCGAACGAGCACAGCATCCGCGACTTCGCCTCCACCAAGCTCGCCGCCTTCAAAGTGCCGCGCAAAATCGTCTTCTTGCCGGAAATCCCGAAGGGCGCCACCGGCAAGCTGATGCGCATCGGCTTGGCGGCGAAGCTGGGCGTGAGCGGCTGAAGGAGCGAGCGCGATGAAGGTTGCAATCTTCGGGGCCGGTGCCATCGGCGGCATGATGGGCGTGAAGCTGGCGCAGGCCGGGGCGGATGTCACCTTCATCGCCCGTGGTCCGCATCTGGCGGCGATGCAGGAAAATGGCGTCACATTACATTCCCCTGGCCACAGCGGGGGGGAGACCATCCACGTCCGCCCGCGCTGCGTCGGCTCGGCGGCCGAGGCCGGGCAGCAGGACTACGTGATCGTCACCCTCAAGGCGCATTCGCTGCCGGGGGCGGCTTCGGACATTGCCAGCATGATGGGCCCGAATTCGGCGCTGATCACCGGCGTCAACGGCGTGCCCTATTGGTATTTCCATGGCCTGGCTGGCCCCTACACCGGTCATGTCGTGCAAAGCGTCGATCCCGGCGGCATCGTCTCCGCCACTTTGCCGCCCAGCCAAGCCATTGGCTGCGTCGTCTATCCCGCCGCCGAAGTGATCGCCCCCGGCGTGATCGAACACATTTATGGCGACCGCTTCTCGCTCGGTGAGCCGGATGGCAGCCGCTCTGAGCGGGTGGAGGCGATTTCCAAATTGCTGATTTCCTCCGGCCTGAAAGCCCCGGTGCGTCCGCGCATTCGTGATGAGATTTGGGTCAAGCTCTGGGGCAATCTCTGCTTCAACCCGGTCTCGGCCCTCACCGGCACCACGCTGGACGTCATCACCTCCCGCCCCGATCTGCGCAATTTGTGCCGGTCGATGATGATCGAGGCGCAGGGTGTGGCCGAGACTTTGGGCGTCAAATTTGCGCTCTCCGTGGACAAGCGCATCGATGGCGCTGCCGATGTGGGCGTGCACAAAACCAGCATGCTGCAAGATCTCGAACGCGGCCGCCCGATGGAAATCGACGCCCTTCTGGGTGCCGTGGTCGAACTCGGTGCGCTCGTCGGCCATAATATGCCGATTTGCGAAAGCGTGCTCGCCTTGGTGCGGCAACGTGGCCGTGAAGCGGGTTGTTACGTGTAGAGTAGGATGCCGCAAGGCACTCCACTATTTCAGTAACAATCCGGAACAATCAGAACGCATCTCTGCCTGTGCCTTGATCAATTCACGCAAAACCGCCGCTGCCGTATCGCCGTCAGCTCGCCGCGCGGCAGCGGAATTTTGAACGGCTCGGGCTTCGGGCGGGGGGCACGGGGTTTGCGCGGCTTCGGCGGGCGCGGTGGTGTGGCCGCCCACGGCACCTCCACCGCCAAGGCCCGACACACAGGCCGCAATATCCGCCTTGCCTGTGGCGACGCCGCCAGCAATTCGCCCATGTCGGGCGTAGTCAGCACCGCCTGCAACTGCGCGCCGAACCCCGCCGCCTGATGCCCACCCGCCTGCACCAGCCAGCCGAACGTGCGCGGTAGGGCGGGTCCACGACCCGCCTTGACACTCCCACGCCGCCCCTGCACCCGCTGCGTCACCTGCCACAACCGTCCGGCGCGGAAGCGTGACAGCAGCCGCTCAATCCGGGCGAAGGTTGCGCTGATCCGGCGATGCAGCAGCAACGCAGTGCTCGGCGTCACCCGCCACATCCCCAAGGCCGCCAACAGCGCGCGCAGGATCATCCGCAGATTTGCGGTGATGTCAGGCGCGGACGGTGTTGGGGTGAGATCCATCCACCAGTAGACGCCATATCCACTGGCGTAATTCAAGAAAAATCCGTCAACCTGACGGCCCCACATCACGCCTGCTGTTTGCCTGCGTATTGTTGTCGAGCCTCTCGCTTTGCGGCATTGTGCATCGGAAAATCAGTGTCGGAGTTTCACGATGCTCATCCTGCGGCTGCGCGCTTTGGTAACGTTGATGGTCGTTGCGGCCCCACTCGGCGGCTGTGCGGTTGCGCAATACTCCAACGGCCCGAATTCGGCTGAGCTGGAAGCCCGGCAATATTCCTTCGGTGTCACCGGCAGCTCAACCGGCTACGTGCTGCATATCGGTGGCCGCGAGAGCGACGTGTTCACGCCGCTCACCGAGGAGGGCAGGCCCGTCACACTCACCCGGATTGCCGCGACATTCGATCTGAACGGCTCGAAGCTCGCCGTCATCGAGGCCAATAGCGGCCAGTGCCCTTTTGCCTACATCTTCGTATTGATGCGCGGCAACGCAACCTCTGGCAGCAAGCAAGGGGCGTGCGGCCAACATTATGATTTCGCCCAACGCGGCGATACCGTGGTGGCCACCGAACAGGCCAATCCGGATCCGTTGACGTTCACCTATCAGAACGGCACCGCCACCCCGCCCCGGCGTCAATCTGAGATCCAGCGCCAGATCGCCGCCGATCAGGCCGCCGCCGCCGAGCGGGCACAGATGGCAGCCCAGGCCGCGCAACAACGCGCACAAGCCGCACAACAGGCGGCGGCCAAGCAAGCCGAAACTGAGCGTCAGGCGGCAGCTGACAAGGCGGACGCGGATGCCGCAGAGGCGCAGGCCAGCGCCGAGGACGAGCACCAAGCCCGCGCCCAGATTCTGGCGGCCGCCGCCTCCGAGATGTTGCATCGCAACGACGATGTTGATCTTGACGTGAAGGTCAGCACCGGCGGGCTGTTCCCCCACATCAGCATCCTTTCACGCGATGACCACGTGGTGAAGGTCTTCCGGGTGGTGATCAACCGGCGTCGGGATCTGCCGGAATGTGTTGTCGAGAAGGATTATTTGGGGACATACTTCGTGCGCCAACCGTTGGCGCTCGGTGCCTCGATCGGGGTGCCGGTGAGCGACGCATGCAACCAGCCGGTTGTCATCGAAATCGATACCGACCGGGGCAAGTGGCAGAATCGGTGAGATAAACGGCCTGAATGACGGACAAGCCGTAGGATGGGTCCCGCAGGGTCTCACCACGCCGAGTGTTGAGACCGCCGCCCCAACTCGTCATTGCGACGAAGCAACCCATCGAGACCCGAGGCGGCACGGCGATGGATTGCTGCGCTGTGCTTGCAATGACCGGATGAACGATTGGTCGCATGCCAATTCCGAAGGAATTGCACCCTCACCCCCGCGTCAGCACAATCCGCTGATACATCCCGCCAAAATACGTCGTCCGCTCCATCCTGGCGATCAGCGGTGACTCCGGTAGCCAATTCTCCACCCCACCCCGCCACAAATCCGCGGCAAACGGCTCCAATTGGTTCAGCACCGGCAGCCACACATAGCGCAGCGGGTGCCACCAGCGTGGGCGGGCGAAGTCCACAAAGATCACCTTGCCCCCCGGCTTCACCACCCGCAGTGCCTCGGCGATGCTGCGAGCGCGGATGTCGGCGGGCTGTTCATGCATCAGGAAAAACAGCAATGCGCGGTCCTGGCTGGAATCGGGGATGGCCAGCGCCGTGCTGTCCTGCTGCGATATCCGCACCCGCGCATCCGGCGGCAGTTTGCGGCGCAAATTCTCCAGCTGCACCGGCAAAACGTCGATCACCTCAAACACCCCATCGCGGGGCACACGGGCCGCGATGCGCAGGCTGAGATCGCCATACACACAGGCGATTTGCAGCGTTCGACCGGGCAATGTCTCGCCCAACGCCGCAAGCGCCGCGTCGCCCAGCCTGCGGTAATTGCCCCATAGGATCAGATCAACCAGCCACGCCCGCTCAAACAGGCGCACCGCGCCGGGACGAATATAGGCCCAATCGTAATTCTGCTGGAGATAAGCGGGGATCGCATTCATTGGATGTCCAATCGATCACCAAAATACTATCTCACATTGTGCTGCGGTGCAGAATAAATCGTCCTTGATGTGAATCAGCATACGCACATAAGCGGCCAGCAATCCGCGATGCCGACCCGCTTGCGCCGCGCGGCGCGCGCCTGCATCACTGCAGACGGGCACCGCTGGCTGCGTCGAACAGATGGGTCAGCGCCGGATCATAGGACAACGGCACAACCTCGCCTGGGCGCAAGGCGATGCGCTCGCGCAGCAAGGCGGTGATCTTCGTGCCGCTGGCGTTGAGGATCACCATCGTCTCAGAGCCGGTTGGCTCAACCACCACCACCTCCGCCGAGACGCCGCCAGGGGCGATGCGCAGATGTTCGGGGCGAACGCCGAGTGTGGCTGCCTGACCGTCGCCGCCGCTCACCTGCGGTGCCGCCCAGCTGAGGCCGCCGGCGTCGCGCAATGTGCTGCCTGTGCGTGTGCCTGCGATGAAGTTCATCGCGGGCGATCCGATGAAACCGGCCACGAATTGGTTGGCCGGATTGTCGTAAAGCTCCAGCGGCGTGCCAATCTGCTCAACAATGCCGTCATGCATCACCACGATGCGGTCGGCCATCGTCATCGCCTCGATCTGATCATGCGTGACATAGATCGTCGTCGTCGCCAGCCGCTGATGCAGCGCCTTGATTTCCGCGCGCATCGAGACGCGCAGCTTGGCATCAAGGTTGGAAAGCGGCTCGTCGAACAGGAACACCTGCGGATCGCGCACAATGGCGCGGCCCATCGCCACGCGCTGGCGCTGCCCGCCGGAAAGCTGTCGCGGCAGGCGGTCGAGCAAGGATTCCAGCCCCAGAATGCGCGCCGCATTGGCAATCCTGCCGTCGATCTCACCCTGCGCCATCTTCCGCAGCTTGAGCGCAAAGCCCATGTTGCGTGACACGCTCATATGCGGATACAGGCCGTAATTCTGGAACACCATCGCCACGTCGCGGTCCTTCGGCGGCGTGTCGTTGACCTTCCTGCCGCCGATCAGCAACTCACCTGAACTGATCGTCTCCAGCCCGGCGATCATGCGCAGCAGCGTCGATTTGCCGCAGCCGGATGGGCCGACGAGGACGACGAATTCACCGTCGGAGACCTCAACATCAACACCGCGAATAATCCGGGTCGGGCCAAAATTTTTGCAAACATTTCGAATCGAAACCGACGACATCATCTCTCCCCTCTCCGGCGGTTCTGCCGGCCGCGTTGCCGGTGGCATATGAGGGTGCCGACCGGTCCGCGTTGATTTGACACTGACATGTTAGTTTGCTTGTATCGTATCTGGCAAGGGTGATCCTGGGCTGGCGAATGGCCAGATTTAGGCACACTCTACAGAAATGCGCCCCAACAATGAGTGGCGCGGCAGGAGGAGAACGAGATGTCCGAACTCATACTAAATCGGCGTGGCTTCCTTGCCGGTGCCACCGGGCTTGCGGCGGCATCGTTCGCGGGGCGCCCTGCCTTTGCGGATGGAATGAACTGGAAGGCCTATTCCGGCACGTCGCTTGAAGTCACGTTGGTCAAGAGCCCGCGCGCTGACATCATTCAGAAATTCCTGCCGGAATTCGAAGCCATGACCGGCATCAAGGTCGGCTTCGAACAGATCCCCGAACAGCAGGCGCGCCAGAAGCAGGTGATCGAACTCACCTCCGGCCATCCGAGCTTCGATGTCATCCATGAGAGCTTCCACGTGCAGAAGCGCCTGTTCGAGAAGAGCGGCTGGGTGGCCGATCTGGAGGACATGCTGCACAACCCGACCCTGACCGCGCCTTACACCACTGAATCGGACTTCTCGCCCGCCGGTCTTGCCTATTCGCGCAACCAGGTCGGCCATCTGCGCGCTCTGCCGCAATCGGTGGATTACTGGGTGATCTACTACAACAAGCAGATGTTCGACGCGAAAGGCATCGCCTATCCCGACACGTTCGAGCAGTTCATCAAGGCCGCCGAAGCGCTGACGGATCCGTCCAAGAACCAGTACGGCTTCGTGGCCCGCGGTCAGCGCAATGCCAACGTGCCGGTGTTCACCTCGTTCCTGCTCGGCTACGGCGTCGATTCGATCAACGCCAAGGGTGAGTTGATGACCGCCAGCCCTGAGGCCATCGAGGCGGCGAAAATGTATCAGCATCTGCTGACCAAATGCGCACCTCCGGGCACCATCGGCTTCAACTGGGCGGAATGTCAGGCGTCGTTCATGCAGGGCCAAGTGGCGATGTGGCTCGACGGCATCGGCTTCGCGCCGCCGCTGGAAGACAAGAAGCGCAGCCGCATCGCGGGCCATGTCGGCTACGGCCTGATGCCGAAAGGCCCGGTGCGTCGCGCCTCGGCCACCTTCGGTGACGGTCTGTCGATCCCGGCAGCATCGACCAAGAAAGAGCAGGCTTGGCTGTTCCTGCAATGGGCCTGCTCGCCCAAGCTCTGCCGCGATCTCGTCACCACCGGCTCGGGCGTGCCGTTCCGCATCTCCACGCTGAATGACCCGTCAATCCGCAAGGAACTGACGATGCCGCAGGAATGGCTGGATGTGGTGAACGCCTCGGCCAAGGTCTCGGCACTCGGCCTGCCGGTGATTATCCCGGTGACTGAATTCCGCGATACGATCGGTGTTGCCCTGACCAATCTGCTCTCCGGCGGTGACGCGGCAACCGAAATGAAGAAGGCAACCGACACCTTCCGTCCGGTGCTCGAACAGAGCGAGAAGGCATGACGGGTTCCAACGGAAATAGCGCGACGGCGGGGGCAAATGCCTCCGCCGCTGGCGGCGCTGCGCGGCTGATGCCTGGGTATTGGCCGTTCGTGGTGCCCGCGCTGGTCATTGTGGTTGCGGTGATCATCTTCCCCTGGGCGTTCACCCTGTGGATGAGCCTGCACGACTGGAAGCTGGGTTTCGCCCGGAGCTTCGTCGGGCTTGCCAATTACGCCAAGATGTTTGGCGATGAGCGCTTCCTGCAGGCGACGGTGCGCACCATATTCTACACCGTGCTCGCCACCGTGCTGCCGGTGGTGCTGGGCGTGTTCGCCGCTGTCACCTTTCACGAACGCTTTCCGCTGCGTGGTCTGCTGCGCGGCATTTTTATCATGCCGATGATGGCAACGCCGGTGGCGATTGCGCTGGTCTGGGTGATGATGTTCCACCCTCAGCTGGGTGTGCTGAATTATCTGCTCTCCCTCGTCGGCATCCCGCCGCAGCTCTGGGTGTTCTCCATCAACGGGGTGATTCCCTCGCTGGTGATGATCGAGACATGGCAATGGACACCGCTGGTGATGCTGATCGTCCTTGGCGGCCTCGCCTCGCTGCCGACCGAGCCGTATGAGAGCGCCTTGATCGACGGTGCCGGCAAGTTTGCCGTCTTCCGCCACATCACGCTGCCGCTGATCCTGCCCTTCGTGATGGTGGCAACGATCCTGCGCACGATTGATGCGGTGAAGAGCTTCGACATCATCTTCGCCATCACCCAAGGCGGGCCGGGCACGGCATCTGAGACGATCAACCTTTATCTTTATTCGGTCGCCTTTCCGTATCGCAACATTGGATACGGCTCGGCGCTGGCGGTGGTGTTCTTCATCCTCGTCGTGGCGCTGTCTTTGGCGATGCTGTGGCTGCGTCAGCGCTCACGCTGGATGTTGGCAGGAGAGTGAACCCGATGCGCCGCATTCTCTCCAAACTGCCGCTGGTGTTCTCACTGGTGGTGCTGATCTCGCCGACGATCCTGTTCTTCGTCTGGATGCTGTCGTTGTCGCTGAAATACGAAATCGACAACACCGCCTATCCGCCCATCCTGATCCCAACCGATTTCGCCTGGGAGAACTATACCGATGTTCTCGGCAGTTCCTCGTTTGCGCAGTATTTCCTCAACAGCCTGATCGTCACCGGTCTGGCGACGTTGATGGCGCTGCTGGTGGGCGTGCCGGCCGGGTACGGAATTGCGCGCATGCAGGCACACAAGGCCTCCATCGTGGTGATGATCGCGCGCATGACGCCGGCGCTGTCATTCCTGATCCCGCTGTTCCTGATGTTCCAGTGGCTCGGGCTGATGGGCTCGCTATGGCCGCAGATTATCGCGCATCTGGTGATCACCGTGCCGCTGGTGATCTGGGTGATGATCGGCTTTTTCGAATCCACTCCGATGGAGCTGGAAGAAGCAGCGACGATTGATGGAGCCGGGCGGTGGCAGATCTTCACCTATGTCGCCCTGCCCATCGCGCGGCCCGGCATTGTGGTGGCGCTGATCCTGTCGTTCATCTTCTCGTGGAACAACTTCGTCTTCGGCATTGTGCTCGCCGGGCGTGAGACCCGCACGTTGCCGGTGGCGGTCTACAATATGCTCTCCTTCGAGCAGATCAGCTGGGGGCCACTCTCGGCTGCCGCCCTGCTGGTGACGTTGCCGGTGCTGTTGGTGACTGTTCTGGCCCAGCGCCAGATTGTTGCCGGGCTGACGGCGGGGGCTGTCAAAGGCGGGTAATCCCCGCCTTTACGGCCGATTGCCCGCAATCGCGCCCATCCGCAGCAGCACATTGCCGTAAAAGCGTGGGTCGCCGCATTGGATCACACCGAACGACGCCTTCGCCCCGTCGTAGAATTCGAAGCGTTCCAGCCGCATGATCGCACCGGCAAAGCCGCTGGCGCGCACGGTGTGGATGATGTCGGCCATCGCCTCGGGCGTCTGGTCCGCCTCACCGACAACCTGCATCAGCCGGACCGGATCGTCGGTGAAATCATCGAGCGGCAACAGGCTGAGCACCGCTTTCACCACACGCTCCACCGCCACGCCCGGCAGGCGGATCAGCACGCCAGAGGTGGTCGTGCGGGCGACGGTTTCGGCGGGATGATTGAGATCGACAATCGCCAGATCGTCGCCATGCCCCATCCGGGCGAGCAGATGCAGCAATTCCGGTGACAGCAGCGGATCAAGACCTTTGAGCATCACACCCTCCCACGGTGCTGAAGATAGAATTCCGCCGCAGTGCCGCCCATCACCCGCGCCTGCGCCGCGATGGGCAGATCGGCCAAGGCAGCCTCGGCCATCGCCACCCAATCGGCATACTCCGCCGCCAGCAGCAGCACCGGCCAGTCTGAGCCGAACATCGCCCGCTCCGGCCCGAACAGGGCCAGGGCATGCGCGATATAGGGCAGCACCGTTTCAGGCTTGTCGCGGGCGGCCTCGGTGAGCAGGCCGGACAGTTTGATGCGCAGATTGGGCAGCGCGGCCAGCGGCGCCAATCCAGCCGCCCAATCGTCAAAGCCGCCCCCGGCAATGTCGGGCTTGGCGCAATGGTCGATCACCATCGACAGGCCGGGATGGCGTCGGGCGAGGGTGAGCAGCGGGGCCAGATGCACCGGCTTGACCAGCGCGTCGAACACCAGCCCGCTGGCCTGCATCGCCGCCAGCGCGCGGTTGACTGCGGGCGAGAGCATCCAATCCGGGTCGGCAATATCCTGGATCATCGGTCGCAGCCCGACGAGCAGGCGATTGCGGGCCATCTCCGCCACCTGCGCGGCGGCGTCCGGTGCGTCGAAATCCGTCCAACCCACCACGCCAGCCACGCTCTGGCTCACGGCTGCAATGCCGAGCAGGAAATCAGTCTCCGCCATGGTCGGGGCTGCCTGCACCAAGATGGAGCGATCAATGTTCGCCGCGCGCAGCAAGGGCGCGAGGTCAGCAGGGCCGAAATCACGATGGATCGGCGCGAGATCGGCGGTCAGCCAGCCATAATCGCCGCGCGCCAATTGCCAGAAATGCTGATGCGCATCGATCCGCATGGCTCAGCCCCCCACCTTCATGTCAGGCCGGATCAGCCCTTCATGCTTCAACTCCGCCCACAGATCAGCCGGTGGTGTGGCGGCCCAGGAGGCGAGGTTGCGCGCCACCTCAGCCGGGGTGACGGCACCGAGCACGACGCTGGAAACCGCCGGATGCTGCCGCACGGCATGAATCGCCGCCACCGGCAGGCTCACCCCATGCCGCGCGCACACCGCCTCAATGGCGCGCACCCGCGCAAGGATGGGCGCGGAGGCCGGGGCGTAGTCGTATTTCGCACCCGGCACCGCCCCGGTGGCGAGAATGCCTGAGTTGAACACGCCGCCGAGCAGCACGCCGATGCCGCGTTGCTCGGCCAGTGGCAGGAAAACGTCCGCAGCCCCCTGTTCCAGCAGCGAATAGCGACCGGCGAGCAGCACGCAGTCAATGTCGCAGCGTTCGGCGAAGCGCACGCAGATCTCGCTCTCATTCACCCCCAGCCCCGCTGCGCCGATCACCTTTTCCGCCCGCAGCCGCGCCAGCGCCCGCCAGGCACCGGCCACCGCCGTCTCGACATAAGCGTCAAGCCGATCGCCATGGTTGCGGCGGTCGAGATCGTGGATCAACACCACGTCCAGCCGGTCAGTGCCCAATCGCTGTAGCGATTGCTCGATCGAGCGCAGCGTGGCGTCATAGCCGTAATCGAGCGTGGCGGCGAAGGGCAGGCCACCGAGATAGCCCTCACGGTCCCATGCGCCGCGCGCGGGTGTAAGGCAGCGGCCGACCTTGCTGGACAGCACCACCGCCTCGCGCCCAACCCGCCGCAACGCTGTCCCCACGCGATGCTCGGACAGGCCATGTCCATAGAGCGGTGAGGTGTCGATCAGCGTGCACCCCGCCTGCACCGCCGTCGTGACCGCCTCGATGGCCAAAGCATCGTCCAGCAAGGCGTAGAGATCGCCGAGCGGCGCTGCGCCAAAGCCGAGTTCGGCAACGTCCAGCCCCGTGCGGCCCAGCTTTCGGGTGGCAATCGATGGCATGCGCAAGAATCCTCCCGCTCGGTGTTGCCCCGATCATAGAACGCCCCGCAGCCCGCTACAACGCAGTGGGTGATAGACTAACATGTCAGTCTTGACTTCGCTGAACGTGCAAGACCATGATTGTCGGAAAGTCGGGAGAGAAGACGTCAATGAGCCGTATCGGTCTGAGTTGCGCCATGGTCACACCGTTCCGGGAGGATGGTGCCGTCGATCTGGTCCGGCTGCGCCAGCATGCCGCACGGGTGATCTCCGAGGGTTGCGATAGCGTGACGCTGTTCGGCACCACCGGGGAGGGGGCTTCCGTCGGATTGATGGAGCGGCAGCGTGCGCTGGGCGCGTTGGCGACCAGTCTGGATGATCCGCGCCGTCAATTGCTGCTCGGTGTCGCCTCGGCCACGTTGGAAGAATCTCTCGCCCAGGCCCGCGCCGGTTACGCCGTCGGCTGTCGTGCCCTGCTGGTGGCACCGCCGTTCTACTTCACGGGTGGCGAGGACGGGCTGTTTGCCTATTTCAGCGCAATGTTCACCGCCCTTGGCGCGGAATTGCGTGACATCATCCTCTATCATATCCCGGCGATGACCCGCAATCCGATCAGCGTGGCGCTCACCCGTCGTCTGATTGAGGCATTTCCGGGCGCGGTGATTGGCGTCAAGGACAGCGACGGCAACTGGCCCGCCACCGAAGAGCGTCTGCGGCTGCTGGGCGATGTGCAGGTGCTGGTCGGCGATGAGCGGCATTTGTCACAGGCGGTGCGACTTGGCGGGGCCGGGTCGATCTGCGGCACGTCCAATGTGGCTGCCGATCTGCTGCGCCCGATGGTTGATCGCGGTGTCGATCAGCCAACGCTGGTGGCGATGGTCAACGAGATTGTCAGCCATCCTGTGGTGCCCGCCGTCAAAGCGGCATTGGCTGGCAAGACGGGCGATGCGGAATGGCTGCGCACCCGGCCGCCGTTGGAGCCGATGTCGGCAGCGGCTGCGCAGGCGGTATATGCCAAATTGCTTGCCATTCGCGCCGGGGCGGGCGATTGAAAGCATAATGCGCAACCCCACCACCAAACTGCGTGATGTCGCTTACGGCCAGTTCACCGAGCGCCTTTTGGCGCAAGAGATCATGCCGGGTCAGTTCATCTCGCAGCGCGAGTTGGTGGAGCTGACATCTCTGCCACTCGGCGCAATTCGCGAGCTGATCCCCCGTCTGGAGGCGGAAGGGCTGATCACCACCGTGCCGCAGCGTGGCATGCAGGTGGCCCATGTCGATCTGAATCTGATCCGCAATGCCTATCAGTTCCGGCAGTTTCTCGAAACCCAGGCCACAGCGCTCTACGCCGTCAACCGCAGCGATGCCGAGGTGGCGCGGTTGCGCGCGCAGCACGAGATGATCATCGGTCGCGCCGAAGCGGGCGAGCGGGAAAGCCTGTTGGACGAGGCGGAAAACACCGACCGCAACCTGCACGAGACGGTGATTGACGCGCTGGACAACGACATCATCTCGAAGGCTTACCGCGTCACCTGGATCAAGATCCGCCTGATCCGCCAGCAGGCAACGCGGCTATATGTGGACATTATCATTCCGGTGATGCGCGACCATCTGCGCATCATCGACGCCATTGAGCGGCGCGATCCTGAGGCGGCGACAGCGGAGATGGCCAAACACATCACCGAATCCCGCAACCGCGCCATCGACATGCAGTCCTGAAAGTCGCATTCGCGCAGGCAGGCGCGCCACGGCAGCGTTCGCCCTGGCGAGCCGAGCACTCACGCCATCAAACAGCGACAAGTCGGCATGAGTGAGACAGAACGACGCCGCGCGACCCCGAACATCGCAAGAATTGCTGTGTCGGCAATCAATAAGCTCGTCGGCACCGGGATCGGAGCAGAGGCTTTACATCCGTCAACGTCTCTGAATATCGCAAAACCTGAGTCGCCCCAGTGTTGCCCACGACGATTTTCAGTGTTGCCCACGACGATTTTTTCACACGGGCAAAACTGAAACGAAAACTTTCTAACTCATTGAGAAGAAAGTGGTGGGCGCTGAAGGGCTCGAACCTTCGACCCGCTGATTAAGAGTCAGCTGCTCTACCAACTGAGCTAAGCGCCCGCCGTTCCGTTTAGCGGAGGGGGGCGTATAGCAACCGTGGAGGAAATTGCAAAGCACTTACTTGCATTTCGCCCGCGATTTCGACTAGGCGAAATGCTTGGTGTGCATGGCTTGCACGGAGCGGCGCAGATGTGTTTGTTACCACCCAGAACCCGCACACCGGAGGAAGCTTGGCCTACGCGCTGCAACAGCTGATCAATGGCATCACGCTTGGCATGATCTACGGCCTCATCGCCGTTGGTTACACAATGGTCTATGGCATCATCGGCATGATCAACTTCGCCCATGGCGACGTGTTCATGATCGGTGCATTCCTTTCGCTGATCGCGCTGACGGGGCTTGGCATGCTCGGAATCACTTATGTTCCGCTCGCCTTGTTCCTCACCTTGCTGTTCGCCGCCGGAATTGCAGCGCTGTATGGCTGGACGATTGAGCGCATCGCCTATCGCCCGCTGCGGGGCTCGTTCCGACTGGCGCCGCTGATCTCAGCCATCGGCATGTCCATCGCCTTGCAAAACTTCGCCCAGGTGGCGCAGGGCGCGCGCGATAAGAACCTGCCGGAATTGATCCCCGGCGGCTTCAAAATCTTCGAAGAGAATGGATTCGTCGTGCAGCTCTCCTGGATGCAGATCGTCATCACCGTCGTCACGGTGGCGCTGCTGGGGCTGTTCACCTGGCTGGTGACGAAGACCTCGCTCGGTCGTGCGATGCGCGCCTGTGAGCAGGACATGAAAATGACCTCGCTGCTCGGCATCGACGTCAACCGCACCATCGGGCTGACCTTCGTCATCGGTGCAGCGCTGGCCGCCGTGGCGGGGCTGTTGTTCCTGCTCTATTACGGCTCGATCAATTTCTACATCGGCTTCAACGCGGGCGTGAAAGCCTTCACCGCGGCTGTGTTGGGGGGCGTGGGCAGTCTGCCCGGTGCAGTGATCGGTGGGTTGGCCATCGGGCTGATCGAGGCGTTCTGGTCGGGATATGCGTCGGTTGAATATAAGGACGTGGCGGCGTTTTCGGTGCTGATCGTGGTGCTCATCTTCATGCCCACCGGCCTGCTTGGCCGCGCTGACGTGGAGAAAGTATGAGCAAGGCTCTCAAAGACGCAGGCATTTCTGCGCTGATCGCCCTGGGGATTTTCGGGGCGATGGTGGGGCTGCCCACCGTGGTGGGTCCAGGCGGCAAGCTGTCGCTTGATCCGCAACCATGGACGGTGGCGATCATCGTGGCGGTGGTCTTCTTCGGCAGGCTGGGCATCGTTCTGTGGCAGGCCAACCGCAAACCGCGCGTGAAGGCCAAATCCACCACACATTCTAAATACACCGTCGCCAATGTTGCCGGCCCGCTGCTGCTGGCCGTGGCGGTGGTGCTGCCGATGGCAGGCGACCGCTATCTGATCGATATCGGCATCCTGGTGATGACCTATGTGATGCTCGGCTGGGGGCTGAACATCGTCGTCGGCCTCGCGGGCCTGCTCGATCTTGGCTACGTCGCCTTCTATGCGGTGGGGGCGTATTCCTACGCGCTGCTGGCGCAGACATTCGGTTTGGGCTTCTGGACATGCCTGCCGCTGGCGGGCCTGCTGGCGGCGTTTTGGGGCATGCTGCTGGGCTTTCCGGTGCTGCGTCTGCGCGGTGACTATCTGGCCATCGTCACGCTGGCTTTCGGTGAAATCATCCGCGTGGTGCTGCTGAACTGGACGCAATTGACCGGCGGTCCGAACGGCATTTCCGGCATTCCGCGCCCGACGCTGTTCGGGCTGAAATTCACCCTTGGTGATGGGCCGGACACTTTTGCAGGCTTCTTCCATCTCACGCCGAGCATCACCTATCGCGTGGCGTTCCTGTATTACGTGATCTTCGGCCTCGCTTTGCTGACCAACTGGGTCTCCAACCGCCTGCGCCGCCTGCCGTTGGGCCGGGCGTGGGAAGCGCTGCGGGAAGACGAGATCGCCTGTCGTGCATTGGGCATCAACGTGACGACGACCAAGCTGACGGCGTTTGCCATCGGTGCTGGCTTCGGCGGCTTCGCGGGCGCGTTCTTCGCCACACGGCAGGCCTTCATCTCGCCGGAGAGCTTCACCTTCATTGAATCGGCCATCGTGCTGGCGGTGGTGGTGTTGGGCGGCTTGGGCAGTCAGATCGGTGTGGCGCTGGCGGCGATTGTGATGATCGGTGGCGGCGAGGTGTTCCGTGATTTCAACGAATACCGCATGCTGATCTTCGGCGTGGCGCTGGTGGTGGTGATGGTGGTGCGGCCGCGTGGGCTGGTCTCGGGGCGCACGCCTTCGGTCTCGCTCGGGCGTGGCGGGCATATTGCGGCAGACATGATGAGCGAGGGGCACGGCTGATGGCAGAAGCACTTCTCTCGGTCGATAAGCTGACCATGCGCTTCGGCGGTCTGCTGGCGGTCAACGCGGTTTCGTTTGACGTTCGCGCCGGTGACATCACCGCGCTGATCGGGCCGAACGGGGCCGGCAAAACCACGGTGTTCAATTGCATCACCGGTTTCTACAAGCCCACTGGCGGGCGCATCATCATGCGCCAGCCGGAAGGCGGTGAGTTGGAACTGGCAGGCATGCCGGGCTTCCTGATCAACCAGCGCGCCAAAGTGGCCCGCACCTTCCAGAACATTCGGCTGTTTGCCGGTATGACGGTGCTGGAGAACCTGATGGTTGCCCAGCACAACACCGTCATGCCCAACGTGGCGCGCGGGCTGATGGCGGTGTTTGGGCTCGGCAATTTCCGCCAGTTGGAAGAAGCTGCCATCGAAAAGGCGCGGCATTGGCTGGATCGCGTCGGGCTGACGGAGCGGGCGGATGAGCCTGCCGGCTCGCTGCCCTATGGCGCGCAACGCCGGTTGGAGATTGCGCGGGCGATGTGCACCGATCCGCGCATTCTGTGCCTGGATGAACCCGCCGCCGGTTTGAACCCACGTGAATCCGATGAACTTTCGGCCCTGCTGATGTCCATCCGCGATGATGGCTGTGCGGTGCTGCTGATCGAGCATGATATGGGCGTGGTGATGCGGATTTCCGATCATGTGATCGTGCTCGACCATGGCGTCGAGCTGGCCGATGGCACGCCCACTGAGATCAAGGCGAATAAGCACGTGATTGCCGCCTATCTCGGCGAAGAAGACCCTGAAGACATCGTGGAGATCGTGGCATGAGCGTATTGCTCGAACTCCAGGGTGTGACGGCATTCTACGGGGCAATTCAGGCGCTCAAGGGCATCGACCTGACCGTGAACGAAGGTGAGATCGTCACACTGATCGGGGCCAACGGGGCGGGCAAATCCACCCTGATGATGACCATCTGCGGCACTCCGGCGGCGCGCGATGGCCGGATCGTCTATGACGGCACCGACATCCACGCCATGCCGACGCATGAGATCATGCGTCGTCGCATTGCGCAGTCCCCGGAAGGGCGACGGATTTTCTCGCGCATGTCGGTCTTTGAGAATCTGCTGATGGGCGCGCATGGCGGCGATCAGGATGAAGCGGCGAAAACGATGGAGCAGGTCTTCACCATGTTCCCGCGCCTGAAGGAACGCCGTGACCAACGCGGCGGCACGCTGTCCGGCGGTGAGCAGCAAATGCTCGCCATCGGTCGCGCGCTGATGAGCCGCCCGCGTTTGCTGCTGCTCGATGAGCCAAGCCTGGGTCTGGCCCCGTTGGTCTCCAAGGCGATTTTTGCCGCCATCAAAGAGCTGAACCGGACGACGGGTCTGACGGTGCTGCTGGTGGAGCAGAACGCCGTGCAGGCGCTCAAACTGGCGCATCGCGGCTATGTGCTGGTGAACGGCGCGATCACCATGCAGGGCACCGGGGCCGAGTTGCTGGCACGGCCGGAAATTCGGGCGGCGTATCTGGAAGGCGGCCACTGATCTGATGACGAAGGGCGGATGA